>Ga0170475_109557182_pt1 | contig 14585 bp, 10 predicted proteins | sample Soicark_Litter_5_FD_111474 | JGI IMG/M metagenome (GOLD analysis project Ga0170475, IMG submission 111474) | Avena fatua rhizosphere microbial communities from Hopland, California, USA. Combined Assembly of 48 SPs | reverse complement strand
TCCTGCGCGATCCGGCCGCAGCGGGCCGCAGCGTTGCGTTCACGTTCGACGATGGCCACGCCAGCAATGGTCCGGCGGCGGACCTGATCGCGCGCGATGGCGGCAGTGCGGATTTTTTCGTCAACCCGTCCCAGGTGGGAACACCGAACTATCTGGGCTGGTCAGACTTGCGTCGCATGGCCGATGCCGGAATGTCGATCCAGTCGCACGGCTACGATCACACCTACCTCGACGACCTGAGTCCCGAGCAGGTCGTGGCGCAGGTTGCGGACTCGAAAAAGGCCATCGAGGACCATGTGGGGCGGCCGGTCACCTTGTTTGCGCCACCGGGCGGGCGCGTCGCGCCGAACCTCCGTGAGGCCGCGGCACGCGAGGGCTATGTGTCGGTGTGTTCCTCTCGGGTGGGCCTGTGGCACACGGTCGACGGTGCCTGGGATGTGCCGCGCCTCGCCGTCTTGCACTCGACCTCGGACACGCAGCTGTCGCGCTGGCTGCATCAGGATTGGTGGGAGATCGCCCACCGCCGTGCACGCTACGTAGCGCTCACATCGGCCAAGCGACTCCTCGGCAACCACGGCTACGAGCGGTTGCGCGGCAGGTTGCTGCGCACCGGCGCTTGAGGAGGGCGTTCATGGTTCAGTTCCTCTTCTGGTTCTCGCTGGCCCTGTTGGCCTACACCTTCGCAGGCTACCCGCTGTGTATCGCCGTCTGGGCGCGCCTGCGCCCTTGTCCGGTGCGGCGTGCTCCCATCGAACCCTCGGTCGCCATCATTGTCGTGGTGCACAACGAGGAGGCGCGCATCGTGCGCAAGCTCGAGACCTGCCTCGCGCAGAACTACCCCGCCGATCGGCTGCGTGTCATCGTTGCGTCCGATGGATCAACCGATGGCACGCACGACCTCGTCTCGTCGCATGCGCACCGCAACGTCACGCTGCTGCCGTTTGGCACCCGCCGCGGCAAGGCCGCGTGCCTGAACGACGCGGTGGCCACCTGCAGCGAGGAGGTGCTCGTGATGACGGACGCGCGCCAGATGCTCAATCCCGACGCAGTCCGCTGCCTGGTCGAGAACCTGGCCGATCCTGCCATCGGCGCGGTCAGCGGCGAGCTGATGCTGGTGCGTGATGACATGACACCGTTCGGCGAGGGGGTCGATGCCTACTGGCGCTACGAAAAGTTCATCCGCCAGCGCGAGGGGCTCGTGCATTCTGCGCCCGGCGTCACCGGCGCGCTCTACGCGATCCGGCGCGCTTGCTTCTGGCCGATCCCGGGGCACACCATCCTCGATGACGTGGCGATCCCGATGCAAGCGGTACGCGCCGGCTATCGCGTCGTGTTCGACACGCGCGCCCATGCGTACGACCAGGCCTCGAAATCACCGGCTCAGGAGCGTCTGCGCAAGGTGCGCACGCTGGCCGGAAACTACCAACTGATGGCCATGAAGCCGTGGTTGCTGGTGCCGTTCCTGAACCCGATCTTCGTGCAGTTCGTGTCACACAAGGTGTTGCGGCTCGTTGCCCCATTTGCCATGGTGGCGCTGTTGCTGGCGACTGCCGCGTTGGCGATCGGCCATGCGGCCTATGCGCTGTTCTTTGCGCTCCAAGCCGGGGCGTATGCGCTGCCGCTGATCGGCCGCATGGTTCCCGCGGTGGCGGCCATGCGGGCGACCAAGCTGGCGTCCGCGTTCGTGCTGCTCAACGGGTATGCCGCGCTTGGCCTGCTTCAGTTCCTTTCCAATCGCGACGGTCACCTGTGGCAGTCGCACACCCAGGCGACCGGCGACGTTCGCAAGGGCCAAACCTGAGCCGGGAAGGCTGCCATGCGTGTTCTTTACTTCACCTCGTTGTTCCCGTGCTGGTCCGAGACGTTCATCGTGCGCGAGATCGACGAGTTGATGCGGCTCGGCGTCGACGTGCGCATCGTGTCGCTCAAGCACCCTGTCGAGAAAATGATCCAGTCGGACGCCCAGGCGCTGCTCGACCGCGTGATCTACCCGGCCACCGGCTGGCGTGCGGCGTTGCGCACGGCGGGTGAATGCCTGCGCCACCCGCTGCGCGAGCTCGCAGCGCTCGGGGCCATCGTGCGAGGCCTCGCGGGGCATCCCGTTGCGCTGGGAAAGACCCTCGTCGTGTGGTGGCGCACGTTGGCGTTGCTGCCGGCGCTGCGTGCGCTCGACCCCGAGCACCTCCACGCCCACTGGGCCACCTACCCATCGACATCGGCCATGCTGGCATCGCGCCGGCTAGGCAAGCCGTACAGCTTCACAGCTCACGCCCACGACATCTTCCTCGAAGACCACCTGCTGGCCGCGAAGATGCGCACAGCGGCGTTTGGCGTGACGATCTCCGAGTTCAACAGGCGTTACCTCGCCGGCAAGATTTCGCCGGCTGCCCTGCAGTGCATGCGCATCGTGCATTGCGGTGTGCGGCCGGCCAACTTCGCATTCTCGCCGGATGGCCGCCAACCAGGCCTGATCGTCGCGGTGGGTCGCCTGGACGAAATCAAGGGCTTTCGCCACCTGGTAGACGCGTGCCAACTGCTCGCGGAACGGGCCGTGTCGTTCGACTGTGTCGTGATCGGTGAGGGCCCGCTGCGAGCGGAGCTGGAGGCACGCATCCAAGGCGCGGGCCTCGCCGGCCGCGTCACCTTGCTCGGCGCCCTGAAGCAGGAAGACGTGCGGGCGCATCTGTCGCGCGCCGCGATGTTCGTGCTGCCCTCCGTGGTCACGGCGCGCGGTGACCGTGACGGCATCCCCGTGGCGCTGATGGAGGCGATGGCCGTGGGGCTGCCAGTGGTGTCGACCCGCGTCTCCGGCATTCCCGAACTGGTCCAACATGGCGTTTCAGGCTTGCTGGCAGAGCCTGGTGACCCCCGAGCGCTTGCGCAATGCATCGAGCAACTGTTGGCCGATCCGGCGGCGGCCCGTGAGATGGCCACGGTTGCGCGGCGAACGGTCGAGCGCGACTTTGATGTGAAGGTCGAGGCGGGCAAGCTGTTGGCCGCCATTCGCGGCGTTGCCATGGTGCACACGGCGAACGCCGCGTCGCCCACGGCCGCGGTAGGCAGGTGATGCCATGACGACAGGTACCCGCAAGGTCCGCGTGCTGCTGTTGACCGACGAAATGGAGGTCGGCGGCACGCAACGGCAGATTGTCCACATCGCAAGCCACCTGGACCGTGAACGGTTCGAGCCGGCGGTGCTGTTTTTTCGCAATCCGTCATTCTTTGTCGGGGAGCTGGAGCAGGCCGGCGTCCGCGTGATCCACGTCGAGAAAAAAGGCCGGATCGACCCCGGCTTCGTCTGGCGTCTGGTGCGAACGATGCGCCGCGAGCGCTACGACGTGGTGCAGTGTTTTGCCTTTTCGGGGGAACTGTGGGGCGCGGTGGCCCGCCGGCTGCTGCCTTCCGGCCGACGGCCGGCGCTGATCTCTTCGGTACGCGGCGTGTACGAGTGGTACTCGGGCTGGCACTGGCGCATCAAGCGCTGGGTGTCGGCCCAGTCCGAGCGGGTCGTGGCGAACTCCCGAATGGGCAGCGAATATGCCTGCGCCCGCATGGGGCTCCCGGCCGGCACGATCCGGGTCACCTACAACGGCGTCCAGGCATCGCATCCGGCGCCGGGCCGCGCCGCTGCGCTGCGCGCCGAACTGCAGGTGCCTGCCGACGGGATGCTGGTGCTGTTTGTCGGGCGCCTGGTCGTGCACAAGGATGTGCCGACGCTTCTGAAGGCGGTATCGATGCTGCATGCGCGGCGTCCCGGCCTGCGAGTCGCGCTTGCCGGCGATGGGCCGTTGCGCGGCGATCTGGATGCCCAGATCGATGCGCTGGGGCTGCGCACCGTGGTGCACGCACTCGGCCAACGGGACGACGTGGCCGACCTGATGGCCGCCTCCGACGTCCTCGTACTTCCCTCCCTACGTGAGGGATTGTCGAATGTCATCCTGGAAGGAATGATGGGGGGCAAACCGGTGGTAGCGTCACGCGCTGGGGGCAATATCGAATTGATCGAGCATGATCGAAGCGGCCTCCTGTTCGACGTCGGCGACGCCCGCGCCCTGGCTGCGGTGCTCGAACGCCTGGCCGATGACGAGCCCTTGCGGGCGCGCCTGGGAGACGGGGCGCGTCATCGCGCAATGGTCGAATTCAGCATCCCCTCGATGGTCCAGGCCTACGAGCAACACTATGTCGAGGCAGCCGGTTCCACCGCGCGCCTCGCCAAGCAATGAGTACAGGAAACTAGCATGTCGGGAACCGTGGGTGATTTTCTGGTCTTGCTGGGCGAGACCGATGCGGGCGCCGTGGCGCACCGCCTGGCTGATCCAAAGGCCTGGGCACCGTGGCCCGGCGTATCTCCCGAAGTGCGTCGCGAGGCGCCGGCTCCCGGCGTGAACATCTGGTTCCGAGGCGACGTGCGTTATGCCGCCTCCGACACGGCAGGCGGCTTGGGCGTGGCCATCGAGCCGCTGGGCTCGCAGCCTGCCGGCGTGGACGTGCGGGCCGATGTGCTCCACACCTGGTTGCGCGAGCAACGCTGGTCCGCCGAGCGGTTGCGCGGCCGGTTTGCATACGTCTTGTGGGACGCCCGGTCGCGCCGCCTGCTGGCCTGCACCGATGCCTTCCGCAGCTGCACGCTGTACTACGCACAGACGCCTGCCGGCCTGGCCGTCGCCAGTGACCTGCGGCTGCTGGTCCGGGCCGGGCTCGTCGCGCCCAAGGTGTCGGCGCAGGCGGTCTACCACTATCTGAACTTCTCCTATGTGCCGGCACCGTTCAGCGCCGTCGAAGGCGTCAGCAAGCTGCCGCCCGGCCATTGCCTCGAGTCCATCGAGGGCCGGGTGAGCCTGCGCACCTACTGGGACGCCCGCTATCCGTCCGACCTGAAAGGCACCGACGACGAACGGGCCGAGGGGCTGCGCAACAAGATGGTCGACACGCTGGCTCACTATGGCAGCACGTCCACGAAGGGTTGGGTCACGTTCTTGAGCGGCGGCACCGACAGCTCGAGCATCGCCAGCATGCTGTCACGGGGCCGCACGGTGCCGGTCAACAGCTTCTCGATCGGCTTCGAGGAAGAGGGGTACGACGAACTGCCGTACTCGCGCATCGCAAGCGAAGCCTTCGGCCTCAAGGCACATGAGCGTCGCGTGGGCGAAAAGGACGCCGTCGCCGCGATCCCGCGCCTGGTGCAGGCATACGATGAGCCGTTCGGCAATTCGTCGGCCATTCCCACCTTCTACTGTGCCGAGCTGGCGGCCTCCAACGGTGTCAACATGCTGGTGGGCGGTGACGGCGGTGACGAAATCTTCGGCGGCAATGAACGCTACCGGAAGGACCAGATCTTCGAGCGCTACTATCGGGCGCCTGCAGTCGTGCGGGGCTTGGGTTCGGTGGCGGCGAAGGCGCTCGGGGGCATCGATTCCCGCTTTGCCAACCGCGTGAAGAACTTCGTGCACCGCGGCAGCATGCCGAACCCGGACCGCTTCTACAGCGACGATTCGTTCGCATCGGACCATTTCGCCCACCTCCTCACGCCGCAGTTCCGTGAACGGCTCAAGCCCGACGACTCCCTCGATGTGCAGCGCGCGATCTTCAAGCAGGCCGATGCAGCCACCGACCTGCACCGCCTGATGTACCTGGACTTGAAGATGACCATCGCCGACAACGACGTGGTCAAGGTCGTTCGGGCATCCAAGCTGGCTGGCGTGCAGGTGATGTTCACGTACCTGGACCGCGAGCTGATCGACTTCACCGGCCGCCTGCCGGCGAGCGACAAGGTACGTGGGCTGGAAAAGCGTTTCCTCTTCAAGAAGGCCACTGAGGAGATCCTGCCGGAGGCCATTCGCAAGAAAAAGAAGCAGGGCTTCGGCCTGCCTGTGAGCGTGTGGTTGCGCCGGGGCGGCGCCTTCCATGACATGGTGCATGACATCGTGCTGTCGGACAAGGCAATCGGCCGTGGCTATTGCGAACCCGCGTTCGTCAAACGCCTGATAGAACGCCACGAACGCGGGGCGTGGGACCACGCTTCGGAGATCTACATGCTGCTGATGCTTGAGCTGTGGCATCGTGAGTACATCGATCCTCACATCATCTGACATGAGCACGAAAATCCTGATGGTTCTGGAGAGTGTCTTTCCCACGCCGGGTGGGGGAGGCGCCGAGAGCCAGGTTCGAACCCTTGGCCTTCACCTGCCAGGCCGCAACGTGGGGGTGTCAGTGGTCGTGCCGATGGTCCGCCACGGGCCACAGCTCGAGCAGGACCATGTCGATGGCATCGCGGTGCGCCGCATCGCATACCCGAAGTGGCCGCTGATCGGTGCCGCCATCATGTTGTGCAAGCTCGCCTGGATGCTTTTTCGCCTGCGCCGCCAGTACGACTTCATCCACGCCCACATTGCCGGCAACATGGCCGCGGTGTGTTGCCTGATGGGCCGGCTTCTCAACAAGCCGGTACTGATCAAGCTGACCGGCATGACGGAAATGGTGGGCGGCATACTCGACCCTTATCCGGGTCTCCATGCCTGGCTGAAGAAATGCGCGATGCGCTGGGCCACGTACTACCAGGCCACCAGCTCGCAGATCGCGCGCATGCTTGTCGAAAGCGGTTTCCACCCCGACAAGGTGCGCCTGATTCCCAATGCGGTGGACACCGACCGCTTCGCGGTGCTGACGCGCAACCGGGACGAACGCCGTGCTTTGTGCGGCGATCGCCGGATGGTCGCGGTGTTCGTGGGTCGCCTCGAAGCCGAAAAAGACCTTGACCTGATGCTCCGCGGCTGGGCGGCGGCGTTCCGACACACGCCGGACGTGGCGCTGATTCTCGTGGGCGCCGGCTCGCTGAAGGCAGACCTGGAAGCGCTCGTCATCGAGCTGGGCATCGGGGCGCAGGTCGTGTTCGCCGGGGCAAGCGATTCTGTCGAACAATTTCTCGCGCTGGCCGACGTGGGGCTGCTCACGTCGCGGGCCGAGGGCTTGTCCAACACGCTGCTTGAGTACATGGCCAGTGCGCTGCCGGTCATCGGCAGCCGCGTGAGCGGTACCGAGGATTTCATCGTCACTGGCCAGACCGGCTGGTTGTTCCAGGCCGGGGACGTCGAGGAATTCACCGCCTGTCTTCAAGCAGCGGCCAACCTCGGTGGCGAACAACTGGTCGCGCTCGGACAGAACGCGCGCGATCTCGTGACCAACGAAGCGTCGATCGGTGCGGTCGTCAGCCGCCTGGTCGGGATCTACACCGCCAATCCGCTGGCGTGACGAACAACGAGATGATCTTGAACAGGGAGCAGCTGTGTGCCATAGCAGGAATTTATTCGCTTGAGGGCAAGCGCCTTCCGGCGCCAGGCATCGTCGATGCGATGTGCCAGCTCATCGTGCACCGCGGCCCCGACGACCAGGGCACGTTCACGAACGACCGCGCGCAGATCGGGATGCGACGCCTCAGCATCATCGACCTTGCAGGCGGGCACCAGCCCATCCACAACGAGGACCGGACGGTCCACGTGGTGTTCAACGGCGAGATTTACAACTTCCGGGAACTCCGCAAGGAACTCGAAGCGCTTGGTCATTCGTTTTACACACATTCCGACACCGAGTGCATCGTCCATGCCTACGAGCAGTACGGCGAAGCCTGTTTCGCCAAGTTCCGCGGCATGTTCGGCATCGCCATTCTGAACTTGCGCCAAAACAAGTTCGTGCTCGCGCGAGATCGACTCGGCAAGAAGCCGCTGTACTACACGACCACACGTGACGGCGTATTGGCTTTTGCCTCGGAACTGAAGTGTCTTTTTGCGGTGCCTGGCTTCGAGTCCCGGGTGTCCCACAGCGCGACGCAGGACTACTTCGCGCTCGGCTACGTGCCCGAGCCCGCCACCATCTACGAGAACGTCTTCAAGCTGCCGCCGGCGCACTGCATGGTCGTCTCCGGGGGCAAGACGTCACTGCAGCGCTACTGGAACCCGGTCTTCGAGCCGAAGTGGGACCTCGATGAACCCGCGCTCGTCGAGCGGCTGATCGAGCATCTCGAGGATGCCGTCAAGGTGCGGCTGGTCAGTGATGTGCCGTTCGGGGCGTTCCTGAGCGGCGGCATCGATTCCAGCGTGGTCGCCGTGCTGATGGCGCGCAACCTCAACGCGCCGGTCAAGACCTTCACCATCGGCTTCAAGGAAGCCGAATTCAACGAACTGCCCGACGCCCGTGCCGTCGCGAGGCACATCGGCTCGGACCACCACGAACTCATCGTGGAGGCCGACGCCGTCTCGATGCTCAAGGACTTGGTCTGGTACTTCGACGAGCCCTTCGGCGATTCATCGTCGATCCCCACCTACCTCGTCTCCAAGCTTGCAGCCGGTCACGTCAAGATGGTGCTGTCCGGCGACGGTGGCGACGAACTGTTCGCCGGCTATGAGCGTTACCGCAAGTACGAGCGCCTCGAACGCTTGCGCCGCGTCTCGTTGGGCTTGGCAGGGCCGACGCTGCGATTGGCAGGTGCCATCGTCCCCGGGGAGCGCGGCTTCCGGCTTGGCCGTGTGGGCCAGCGCTTGAGCCAGCCCTTCCCGGACCGCTATCTCTCCGGCGTCGCCCTGAACACGAGCGCTGATCTGGCCATGCTGCTCAAGCCCGGAGTGGGTGACATGGATCCGTTCGCGCGACTGCGCCACCATTTCGGGCGGAAAGACATCGGTTCGGACATGGAGCGCATCCTCGCGGGCGACATGGCCACCTACCTGAGCGATGACATCATGGTCAAGGTGGACCGCATGACGATGGCCACGTCCATCGAGGCGCGCGCCCCGCTGCTCGACCACGAACTCATCGACTTTGCTGCGCGCGTTCCCGTGGAGTACAAGCTACGTGACAACACCGGCAAGTACCTGCTCAAGCAGGCCGCCCGGCGACTGCTGCCCGCCGAGGTCATGCAAAAACGCAAGCAGGGCTTCGCGATCCCCGTGGCGAAATGGTTCCGGAACGATTTGAAGGAATTGATGTTCGACACGCTGTCGGACCGCAGCTTCCGCGAGCGAGGCATTTTCAACGAGCAAGGGGTCCGGCGTTGCATGGACGACCACCTCGCCTGCATTCGCGATCACAGTGAGCAGCTCTGGCTGTTGCTGACGTACGAAATGTGGGCGAAGCGGTTCCTCCAGCCTGCGCAGTGAATTTGTCCACCACCCACTTCAGCCAAGGTCGCCCAGCGTGTTTGTCAACCATGTGAAGTCGTTGCTCAAAGAGTTCGCTTCTCCGGTTCTGGATGGGCTGGGTCTCTATGATCGGCGGCTCCGGCTCATGCCATCGGACAGTTGGACCATCGCGATGTACCACCGGGTCATCGAGGATCCGGCCCAGGACCCGTTCGCGCTCGGCATGTGCGTGACGCGACGGTACTTCGACCAGCAGATGGCTTACTTCCGCAGGCACTTCTCGCCGATCGGCCTGTCCGACGCGGTGCGCCGCATCCTGTGTGGCGAGCCGTTGCCCCCGCGCGCGCTCTCCGTGACGTTCGACGATGGTTACCTGGACAACTTCGCCGTGGCGCTGCCCGTGCTGAGGGCGCACGCCATGGACGCCACGTTGTTCGTTCCGACCGGCGGGCTCGACGACGATCAGCCGCTGTGGTGGGACCGCGTGATCCACGCACTCGATGCCACCGACGTACCCTACCTGGTCCCGGCCGATCTGGGCATTCCCTTGCCCGATGAGCGGCTGTCGATGCGCGCATGGCATCGCAGGACCACAGTGAACCGCGTCCTCGACGCGCTGTGGACGCTCAGCCACGACCGCCTGGTCGACGTGCTCGGTCGCATCGACCGAGCACTGCCACCCGTGCGGAAAGTGGCGCCGGTGGGGCGTCGAATGAATTCCCGGCAGGTCGTCGAAATGCACCGCGCCGGAATCGAAATCGGCGCGCACTCGGTGCGACACTCGAATTTGAGTCTCGAAACCCCCGCTGTCGTACGCCATGAGATGCAAACGTCCAAGAACGTGCTTGAAGCGTTGTGCGATGCGCCGATCAATGGATTCGCGTACCCGGCCGGCTGGAAGAACGCAGACACCGAGGCGGCGGCACGCGAATGCGGCTTCGATTACGCCGTGTCGACGGTCAGCGGCATCAACCGCACCGGCAGTGATCGCTTCACCCTTGCACGTGTCGGCATGCCCGACACTCCGGTGTCCGACCTGAAGCGGGCGCTTGTGTCCGTCATCCAACGCACCGTGACGAATGCAAAAAGCTAGGCCGGTCCCATCCGCTGTTCCGCCTGTCGCGGGCACGGGGCGGTTCGACATCCTGCGGCTGCTGTTGATCGGGATGATCGTCTACATCCCGAACCAGACCCAGTTCCCCATCGAGTTCTCGATCAAGGGCTTGAACGTCATCAACGTCATGTTCTTGGCCACATGGTTCCTGCTGGCACGCAGGGATATTCATGCCAAGACGCCGCCGCCGCTGAAGTTCCCGATGTTCTTCATGTTCTTCGTGCTGGTGCTCGCGTTTCTCATCGGCCAGCTCTACGATTCGTCGATCATGATGGAAGACTTCACGGCGCTGAAGAACATGATCTTCTTCATGTTGCTGTACTTCCTGTACCACAGGGCGATACAGGATGTGCAGACCATCCGGCTCCTGTTCGCGGTGATCCTGTTCGTGACTTTCGTGGCCTCGATCCAAGGCTTGCGGCAGGCGCTCGATTACGGCATTGCCACGTACAACGAGACCCGCCGCGTGGCCGCACCGTTCGGCTGGGGCGTGTCGAACGCCAACCGGTCGGCGGTGTTCTTCGTGATCTTCCTGCCCCTGTTCGCCTCCGTGGCGATGTTCTACCGCAACAACGCCAAGTTGCGGCTGGCGTGCTACGGGTGCCTCGCCCTCGGCGTGTTCGTCACATTCTTCACTTACTCGCGGCAGTCGTACTTCATCCTGGCGATGCTGGCGATGTTCCTCACGTTCAAGAAGAACTGGATCATCGCCGTGCTCATCGCGGTGGCGTTGCTGAACTATGAAGCATGGGCGCCCGAGACGGTCGTGGGCCGCATCCAGAGCACCGAACAGGCGGAGCAACCCGCGAAACCTGTGGAGGGCGCAGGAGAGGGCAAGTACGACGAAAGCACCGAGAGCCGGCTCGTCATCTGGGCCGCCGCGGGCCAACTCATCGACGAGCACCCGTGGGGCATCGGCTTGAACCATTTCAAGCGCGAGATCGGCACGTACGCGCCGCGCTACAAGAACATGGACGCCCACAACAATTACGTGCTGATCACCACGGAGGCGGGCTACCTCGGGCCCTTGGCGCTCGCCATCCTGCTCATCGCGTTGTTCGCCCTGGCTTGGCGAACCGAACGGATGAACGATTCCGTCGAGGCCAAGGTGCTTGGTGTCGCCTTCACGATGTCCGTGCTCGCCGTCGCAATGGGCAACATCTACGGCAGCCGTTTCTTCGACGGCGACGTCATGGGCAACTTCTGGATCCTCGCCGCACTGGTGGCCCGATACGGCAGCCTGCAAAAGGAAGCGCAGGCCGCTCAGGGTGTCGCCGCCGGGTCCAGGACACCGCGCCGATCGATGTCTGCGTGAAGTGTGAAATCCCCCACACCGTAGGGATTGCCAACCCCGCTTCTCTAAACACGCGGTCACACTTTCGTCCTCCACGACGGGGTCTCGTCCTACAATCGGCAAGTCAGGCCGTTTTCCGCCGAGTCTGGCATCCGTGCCACCCTGAACGATCTTTCATGCCGAATCCGCGCCTGCTCGCCGCCGCTCCATTTCTGATTGTCATGAGCCTCGCCGGGTGCGGCGGTGGTGGCGGTGGTGGTGGTGGTGCCAACAGCGGCAGTGCCTCCAACAGCAGTGCCACGTCTAATGGCACCCAAGTGCTGTCTTTGCAAATCGTGGGCAACGGCACGGTGTCCTCATCACTCACTGGCACCTGCGCCACCGATTGCGCGTCGTCCGTTCCTGCCAGCACACAAGTCACGCTGACAGCCGCTTCCGCCGAGGGATATCAGTTCGCCGGCTGGGAAGGCGGCTGCACCGATGCCGGCAGCACATGCTCGGTAACGGTGGACGCAGCGAAGACCATCACTGCGGTGTTCCTCGCCAGTGCCGCCCAATCGGCCTGTGCTTCGGGCTTCTACGCCTCGACGTTCACGCTGTCGACCGCGCTGACCACCGACACCGTTCCCTCGCTGGCCAAGCCGACCAAGGGCGTCGCCTTCGCCGAGCCCACTTACAACACCTGCGTGGTTCGGTCGACGAACCACGCGGCCGACGGCGTGGCGGGTTTCACGCGAAACGATTACTCCCGCCGACAAGCCTTCAACGCCGACAGTTCCAAGTACCTGGTCTATGCGCTGAACGGCTCTTGGCACGTGTATGACGCGGTGACTCGCACGCGCCTCAAGCAGCTTGCCGGCCCAGCGGCCGATGCCGAGCCGCAATGGAACGCGACGAATCCGGACAAGCTGTACTACCTGCCGACCAACGGCGTCGGCATGAAGGTCAACGAGTTGACCGTTTCGACCAACACATCGAAGGTGATCGGCGACCTGTCGGCGCGCATCAAGGCCAAGTGGCCCACCGCGAACGCGGCGTGGACAAAGTCGGAAGGTTCACCGTCGAAGGACGGCCGCTACTGGTGCCTGATGGTGGACGACGCCGGCTGGAACAGCCTGGGTGTGGTGACCTGGGACCGTGACACCGACACCATCATCGGCTCGATGAACACGAACGGCGAACGCCCCGACCACGTCAGCATGAGCCCGAGCGGCAACTACTGCGTGGTCTCCGGTGACGGCGCACGCGGCACGGTGGCTTATCCGCGTGACTTCAGCTCGCAACGCCAACTGCTGCAAAAGTCTGAGCATTCGGACCTGGCGATCGATGCCAACGGCGACGACGTCTATGTGTCGGTCGACTACCAGTCCGCCGCAGGCGACGTGTTCATGCTGAACCTGCGCACCGGTGCCCGCACCGCGCTGTTCTCGACCTACGTCTCGGGTTCGGCCACGGCGCTGCACGTGTCCGGCAAGGGCTTCAACAAGCCAGGCTGGGTGCTGTTGTCGACCTACGGCGACTACGGCGGCAAGCAATGGCTGCACAAGAAGATCTTTGCAGTCCAGCTGAGCGCCTCGCCAAAGATCTACAACCTGGGCTTCACCCGCGCGGTCGAAAACGGCTACTGGACGGAGCCGCATGCCACGGTGAACCGTGACTTCACGAAGGTGCTGTTCAACTCCAACTGGAACGTGAACACCGACACCGATGTCGATGCCTACATGATCGAGATCCCGGCTGGCGCCGTGAACTGAACCCCGTCATTCGTCCCGACCAGGGACTCATTGCACCTTCATAGAGCTTCAAGGCAAGAAGGCGGCGGGCGCGCCCATGACCACGGCCTGACTTACGCCCGTGACCGTCTTGGATGTGTTTATTCGAAACAGACGTGTGGGTGAGTGTTACCAAGCGTATCGGACGTCCATTTATCACGCAGACGTTTCTAGAATCCGCGTGCCGTGTGTGAAGTAATGCTCGCGGTCGCCGATCTCATTTGATCGCGACCATCCCTCGACGAGCGAGCACGGCATTCGACAGCAATGCACTTGCCGGAGGCTCATCAGGGCCCGCCAACCTGCGGGGAGGAAGGCAGCAAGTGCGTTGTATTGCCGTCGATACGGCAGCGGTCTGGAGACTGCTGCCGTCGAGGAGCCCAGGTCAAGCCAGGGTTCTGTCCTGAATCGACGGAGAGAGTCTCATGAACCTGCAATTGAGAAGCGGCGTCATCGCCGTGTTCGAGGCCGTGGCCTGCCTTGCCATCGTTGGCTGCGGAGGCGGTTCGGGCGATGCCAATGCCAATCGCGCCGAGTCTTCCAGCGCAATTACTTCCTCGCCATCGCCCGCGAGCAGTCCATCGCCGTCGTCCAGCCCTGCGCCGGCTTCCACGCCAGTTACTGCTCCGGCACCGGCACCAGCACCAGCACCTGCACCTGCACCTGCACCAGCACCAGCACCAGCACCAGCACCAGCACCGGCACCGGCACCAACACCAACACCAGCGCCAGCGCCAGCGCCGGCGCCGGCACCGGTACCCGCTGCGATCGTCGCAGCGAGCTTGAGCCCGAGCTGCACCACGTTCTACGCCTCGGCGTTCACGCTGTCGGCCACGAAGACCACCGACACCGTGGCCTCGCTGTCCAAGCCGGCCAAGGGTGTGGCGGTCACCGAGCCGAACTACAAGACCTGCCTGGTGCGTTCGACAGACCACGCCGCCGACGGCATCTCCGGCTTCACCCGCAACGACTACTCGCGCCGCCAAGCCTTCAACGCCGACAGCTCGAAGTTCATCGCCTATGCGCTCAACGGCTCCTGGCAGGTGTATGACGCGAAAACCCGCAGCCGCGTGAAGCAGCTGTCAGGCCCCGCCGGCGATGCCGAGCCGCAATGGAACGCGACGAACCCGGACAAGCTGTACTACCTGCCGACCAATGGCGTTGGCATGACGGTCAACGAGCTGACCGTTTCGACCAACACCTCGAAGGTGCTGGGTAACCTGTCGGCGCGCATCAAGGCCAAGTGGCCCACCGCGAACGCGGCGTGGACGAAG
>Ga0170475_106370294_pt1 | contig 14586 bp, 14 predicted proteins | sample Soicark_Litter_5_FD_111474 | JGI IMG/M metagenome (GOLD analysis project Ga0170475, IMG submission 111474) | Avena fatua rhizosphere microbial communities from Hopland, California, USA. Combined Assembly of 48 SPs | reverse complement strand
GTTTCGCGATATGACCCACACCCATGTCGCCGGCTCGATCCACGCCGATTCCAGCCCACGGCCGCCGAGCTGGTTGCGCATGCCGAGCGACGTCAATGCCTTGTTGCCGAGTCTGTGGAGCAGCGGCGTACGCAAGGACGAGTACGGGGTGCTCACCGTCACCGGCCTCAGCGTGATCGACATTTCCAACCAGGCTGGAACGCCGGTCTACGTTGTGGATGAGGCCGACCTACGTGCCCGGGCCCGCGCCTTTGCCGAAGCCTTTGAAGGATGGGACGTCTATTACGCCGCCAAATCCTTCCTCTGTACGACGGTTGCGCGTTGGGTCACCGAGGAAGGGCTCGGCATCGATGTGTGCACCGGCGGTGAGCTGGCTGTCGTGCAGCGCGCCGGAATCGATCTGCGCCGAGTCGGGCTGCACGGCAATAACAAGAGCGCCGAGGAGTTGCGTTATGCCCTGACCTCCCCCGTCGGACGGATCATCATCGACTCTTTCGACGAGATCGGCCGCCTTGGTGCTATCGCTGAGGAGCTGCAGATCCGGCCGCGGATCATGGTCAGGGCAACTACTGGGGTGGAAGCACACACCCACGAATACATCGCCACCGCACATGAAGATCAGAAGTTCGGTTTCGCCATCGCGGGCGGTACCGCGATCGAGGCGCTGCTCGCTTGCCATCAGCATCCTTGGCTAGAACTGATTGGCATTCATTCCCACATCGGCTCACAGATCTTCGACGCCGAGGGCTTCGAGGTGGCCGCTCGGCGTACTCTCCGGCTGCACGCCGATTTCGCGAACCAGACGGGCGTCGAGCTAGGCGAGCTCGATCTTGGCGGGGGCTTCGGTATCGCCTACACCAGTGTTGATACGCCATCGACTCCCGCGGCTCTTGCAGAAGATCTTGAAGGAATCATCGCCAAGGAATGCGCAACGCTGGGTATCAAGATTCCCCATCTATCGATTGAGCCGGGACGGGTCATCAGTGGCCCAAGCACTTTCGCGCTCTATCGAGTAGGCACCGTCAAGCCCGTCACGCTGGATGGCGGCGCCAGCCGGCTCTATGTGGCCGTCGACGGGGGAATGAGTGACAACATCCGGACCGCCCTGTACGGCGCCGAGTACTCCGCCACGCTGGCTTCGCGGCTGTCCACAGCTGCGCCGGTGCTGGCCAGAGTGGTCGGCAAGCACTGCGAAGGCGGAGACATCTTGGTCCGGGATGAGTTTCTGCCCGCTGATATCACCCCCGGCGATCTGCTCGCCGTGCCAGGCGCCGGCGCCTACAGCCGCTCCATGGCGAGCAACTACAACCATGTCCCTCGGCCGCCGGTTATCGCGGTGGACGCTGGCGAGATCAAGACGCTGATCCGGCGCGAAACCATCGAGGATTTGCTGGCACTGGATGCTGGCTCATAAAAATTTGGTTTCGCGGACCTACTGCCGATAGTGACACAATGAAACCGCCACGATTCGGGGTCGTGGTGTTTGCGTAAATGAGGTTTCTGTGACTCTAACCAGCGTGCAGCCCACGCCACTCCTTGACAGTTCAGCGCTAACACCGCTCCGCGTCGCCCTGCTCGGCTGCGGAGTCGTGGGCTCGGAGGTGGCGCGCTTGATCACCGGGCAGGCGGAGGATCTCCGTGCCCGGGTCGGCCGACCCCTTGAGCTTGTTGGCATCGCCGTACGCCAGTCCGAGCGAGAGCGGCTCGGTATCGACCTTGGGCTCCTCACTACCGACGGAGAGGCGCTGGTAAGCCGGGATGATGTTGATCTGGTGATTGAGGTGATCGGCGGCGTCGAACCGGCCCGCTCGCTGATCTTGACCGCGCTGCACCACGGAGCCTCGGTAGTCACCGCGAACAAGGCCTTGCTTGCCGAGGACGGCGCAACCCTGTTCGCAGCTGCCGAACAAGCTGGCGTCGACCTTTACTTCGAAGCTGCGGTTGCCGGGGCAATCCCGATCATCCGGCCGCTGCGTGAGTCGCTCGTCGGTGATGAGATCACATCGGTGATCGGGATCGTGAACGGCACAACGAATTACATCCTGGATCGGATGGACACCGGCGGCATCGGATTTGACGAGGCCCTAGCGGAGGCCCAGCAGTCCGGTTACGCCGAGGCGGATCCGACAGCTGACGTCGAAGGGTTCGACGCCGCAGCTAAGGCTGCGATCTTGGCCAGTCTGGCATTCCACACGCGGGTCACCAGTGCCGACGTGTACCGGGAAGGCATCACACAGGTCACGCCCACCGACATTGCCTCAGCACAGGACATTGGTTGTGTGGTCAAGCTGCTTGCGATCTGTCAGTTGTCACCACCCGCTGTCCCAGGCGGGAACGATCGGACCGTCTCAGTTCGAGTACATCCGGCCATGATTCCGCGGTCCCACCCGCTCGCGGCAGTTGGCGGTGCGTACAACGCGGTGTTCGTGGAGTCGATGTCGGCCGGACGGCTGATGTTCTACGGCCCTGGCGCCGGAGGCTCTCCTACAGCCAGCGCAGTTCTGGGTGATCTTGTCACAGTTGCCCGGAACCGGCTGCGTGGTGCCGTCGGCCCCGGTGAGTCCAGCTACGCGGCACGTCCGGTCAGCAAGATCGGAAGTGTTATGACCCGTTATCACCTCTCCCTGGAAGTTGCTGACGTGGTCGGAGTTCTTGCCACCATTGCCCAGGTCTTTTCCGAGCACGGCGTGTCGATCGAGACTGTGCGGCAGAACGGCCGTGGTGCCGATGCCCAGCTGGTCATCGTGACCCATCACGCGCACGATGCTGCCCTCAGTGCCACGGTCACTGCGCTGCGGAACCTCGAGATTGTCCGGGAAGTGACCAGCGTGATGCGAGTCGAAGGCGACTGACGTGCTGCCGGAGTCCTTCATCGGCGACCGACACACGTCGCTCAAGCACCGGCCGGGTTACGGGGTGATCGCCCACTACCGGGACTGGTTGCCGCTCTCCGACAGTGATCCGGTGATCACTCTCGGCGAAGGAGGTACGCCCCTAGTAGCCGCCGAGAAGCTGTCGGAGATCCTGCGGTGCGAGGTGTGGGTCAAGGTCGAGGGAGCTAATCCAACCGGCTCGTTCAAAGACCGTGGCATGACGGTCGCACTTAGCATCGCCGCCGGACAGGGTGCTCAGGCCGTGGTCTGCGCCTCAACCGGCAACACTTCTGCGTCCGCCGCGGCGTACGCGGCTAGGGCAGGGCTATCCACGATCGTGCTGCTGCCGGCCGGCCGAATCGCGACCGGCAAGCTGGCCCAGGCGATCGTGCACGGAGCCAAGGTCGTACAGGTCGATGGCAACTTCGACGATTGTCTGCAGCTTGCTCGCAAGCTCGCCGACGAATATCCCGTCGCGCTGGTCAACTCGATCAATCCGAACCGGATTGAGGGTCAGAAGACCGCCGCGTTCGAAGTGATCGACGAGCTGGGCGACGCCCCTGATGTGCACGTCATACCCGTTGGGAACGCCGGGAATATCTCGGCGTACTGGCGTGGTTATAGGCAGTACGCATCCGCCGGCAAGGCAACGCGAGCCCCCCGAATGTGGGGATTCCAAGCCGTGGGCGCGGCACCCCTGGTGTTAGGACATCCGGTCCTGCAGCCAGAGACGGTTGCCACTGCTATCCGTATCGGCAATCCAGCCTCCGCCGAGCAGGCGCGCGCCGCTCGCGACGAGTCACGCGGACTCATCGAAGCGGTCGATGACCAGCAGATCCTCGATGCCCAAGGCTTTCTGGCTCGCGAGGAAGGCATCTTCGTAGAGCCGGCTTCGGCCGCCGGAGTTGCCGGGCTGCTAGCCAAGTACGAGCGAGGCGAGATCGAATCGGGTCTGCAGATCGTGATCACCGTTACTGGACATGGCCTCAAGGACATCGATACCGCATTGTCACGCGTAGGGCCTATTCACGCCGAGGTTGTTACCGCCGATCTGCTCGCCATTGCGTCGGTCTGCGGGCTGGTCGACTAGGCGTCTGGATGACGCTCGACATGAGAGGACGCTCGATCAAACAAGACGCTCGATCAAACAAGGAGAGGACCATGGGTCCTGAGCCTGCCGATCAGCTGACGCCCGGCACCTCCGTGACGGTGGAGGTTCCGGCCACTAGCGCCAACCTGGGACCAGGCTTTGATTGTTTTGGCCTTGCACTCGACTGGCGTGAACGAGTGAACCTGGCAGTGATCGAGCACGGCTACCAGGTCGAGGTGTCCGGCGAAGGGGCAGCCGAACTGCCCCGAGATGAAAGCCACCTCATCATCCGCGCCGCTCTGGTCGGTCTGGCGGATCTGGGCGTGCAGGCACCTTGCCTGTGGCTTGGCTGTCGGAACACAATCCCGCATGGGCGTGGCCTCGGGTCTTCCTCGGCTGCGATTGTGGCGGGACTCGTCGCAGCTGCCGGACTGGCCGACGTTCTGGTGACGCCGAATTGGCTATTGGGACACGCCAATGCAATTGAGGGGCACCCTGACAACGTGGCCGCCGCCATCTACGGAGGTTTTGTGCTGGCGTACCAGGGCCGGAACGGCGTAACGGTCGCGCAGGGCAGGGTGGATGCCGCTATCGGTGCAGCACTGTTCATCCCCGAAACGTCGTTGGCTACCGAGGCTGCTCGCGGTCTGCTTCCCGATACGGTTCCGCATCCCGACGCAGCGGCCAACTCCGGTCGGGCGGCTTTGCTGGTTCACGCTATGGCGTCGGACCCGAACCTGCTGTATGACGCCACCTGCGACTGGCTGCATCAGGGGTATCGAGAAGCCGCCATGCCGCGTTCCTTCGAGCTCATGAAATCGCTTCGTGGGCAGGGTTTTGCGGCCATGGTCAGTGGTGCCGGCCCGAGCGTTCTGGTGTTAGGGCGGCACAGAGATCTCGCGGTACTCCAAGATCAACCTGCCCCAGGGTTCTCGGTTCGGCTTAGTGGCGTAGGTTCAGCCGCAGCGATTATCGAGCCAGGCATTGGCACAGACGTACGAGATCGGGCTGTGCGCGCACTATGACGGGCGGCGCGCTTCGCCGACTGCAGGAGCTCGCGACTGGGCAATGTAAGAAGGCTCGGTTGGGCTGGCGAGCGACGAAGGAGGCGAATCTGGCGGGCTGCCCGTCATAGTGCCATCAAAAATGGAAAGCCCGGATGCAGGTGCTAGCCTTGGAGAGCCGACACGGTCAGGGCAACTGCGGTGACCGGCTCCCCAACCAGCCAAGTCACAAAGACGCACGTCTGACCAAGTAGCGCCTCAAAGGTCAGGTGCGACGCGGACGAAGCTTTCCGGCATCTTCGGTCAGCCAATCTCGAGAACAATCGTCGCGATGCGCTGAGGACCTCAAGGAAGACCCGCTGGTCGGGGAGACTACCCCGTGCCATGGATGGGCACTGATGAAGTGCCCGAACGGACAAGGACACACGTTGACAGAAATCGCCGAAGTGACGAGCGCATCTCCGATCGAGAAAAGCGCCGGCGAACAAAGCAAGCAATCCACAAGTGATCGTCGCAAAGGCTCAGGCTTGGACTCCATGGTCCTCGCCGAGCTGAAGCAGCTGGCCAGCTCGCTGGGCCTGAAGGGTACTGGCGCCATGCGCAAGAGCCAGCTGATCGACGCAATTCGGGCCGCGCAACGCGGTCCCGGAGCTCCCGCCTCATCCGAAGGCGCAGAGCACGGCAACGGCTATCGCGGTCAAGAGGGACATGGCAGCCAGCAGGACCGCCCCAACAGGGATGTCGCCAGTGCAGCGAGTGAGCTGCACCAGGCGCCGCGTGAGGCAGTCAGCCAGCGCGAGGAGACACAAATGCTTGAGCATGACGTACAGCCTGAGCTGATGGCAGCAACGACCGATTCGGCCCTGGGCGAACGGCGAGCGCCAGCTGAGGTCAAGGAGGGGAGTCCGGCCCGCGAGGACACCGGCACACCGCAAGATCGCGGTGATCAGATCCGGGAGCACGCTGGCCCGCCGCAAGACAGTAGTGATCACGTTCGGGAAGACTCCGGTACATCGCAGGAAACCGCCGACGGACGGCGTCAATCCAATCGCTCCGACGAGCAGGCTCGTAGCGACGAACAGGGGCGCGAGGTTCGCACTGGTGATGGTGAGCGTGGCGATGGGTCCCGCGAGGGTCGGCAGACCGACCGTCGGGACCGCCGGAGCCGCGACCAACAGGCACGAGACAACCAGCGCGACAACCAGGGTCGAGACAACCAGGGTCGAGAGAACCAGGGACGCGACAACCAGGGACGCGACTGGGATGAGGAAGGCGGCCGCCGGGGTCGGCGGCGCCGCAGCCGGGATCGACAAAACCGACGGAGTCGCGGTGGCGGCGGCAACCTGGAACGCTACGACTCCGAGCCTGTGGTCTCCGAGGACGACGTCCTTGTTCCGGCCCGGGGCATCTTGGATGTCCTCGACAATTACGCATTCGTCCGCACCAACGGCTACCTTCCCGGTCCCGACGACGCCTACGTGTCGTTGTCCATGGTCAAGAAGCTCGGTTTGCGCAAGGGCGATCTAGTCACCGGCATGCTTCGTACGCCGCGCGAGGGCGAGCGCAGAGAGAAGTTCAACCCGATGGTGCGGATCGACACCGTCAACGGTGGCGACATGGAGACCGCCAAGCAGCGGGCAGACTTCTCCAAGCTCACCCCTCTCTACCCGCAAGAGCGCCTCAAGCTCGAAACCACGCCAACTCAGATGACGGGCCGGATCATCGACCTCATGTCGCCGATCGGTAAGGGGCAGCGGGCGCTGATCGTCTCGCCGTCGAAGGCTGGCAAGACCCTCATCATGCAGGCCATCGCCAATGCCGTCGCCACCAACAACCCTGAGGTCAAGTTGATGGTGGTGTTGGTGGACGAACGGCCTGAGGAGGTCACTGACTTCCAGCGTCAGGCCAAGGGCGAGGTGATCTCCTCCACCTTCGATCGACCTGCAGAGGACCACACTGCCGTTGCCGAGCTGGCGATTGAGCGCGCCAAGCGTCTCGTTGAGCTGGGGCATGACGTCGTGATCTTGCTCGACGGCATTACCCGACTCAGCCGTGCCTACAACTTGGCAGCGCCGGCTTCGGGTCGGATCTTGTCTGGTGGTGTCGACTCCGCTGCGTTGTCCCCGCCGAAGAAATTCCTCGGCGCGGCACGCAACATCGAAGGCGGCGGATCGCTCACCATCATCGCGACCGCTCTGGTGGAGACCGGCTCGAAGATGGACGAAGTGATCTTCGAGGAGTTCAAAGGCACCGGTAACTCCGAGATCCGGTTGCGGCGGGAATTCGCCGAAAAGCGGATCTTCCCCGCGATCGACGTGGACGCGTCCAGCACCCGTCGCGAGGAGCTGCTGATGAGTCGCGAGGAGCTGGCCATCGTCTGGAGGCTGCGTCGCGTGCTGTCCGGCCTGGAGAGCCTGCAGGCGTTGGAGATGCTGCTGGACCGGCTGCGCAGGACGCAAAGCAATGCCGAATTCCTGATGGCAATCACCAAGAGCATGCCTGCCCAGGAGTAGGCACCGGGACTAAAGCCAGGCACTTAACCGTTCATCATTTGGTGTCGCAGCTGACGCTGCGGCAGAATCACTCTTTGGTGCCGGTTCACGTCATAAGCGCACGATGCGTGGCGACCCGGCGCCCATGATGAGGAGATAAGTATGAAGCCCGACATTCACCCCACGTACGTGGAAACGCTGGTGACGTGCACCTGCGGCAACACTTTCACGACGCGTAGCACTGCACCTAACGGCGTGATCCACGCCGATGTGTGCTCCAACTGTCATCCGTTCTACACGGGCAAGCAGAAAATTCTTGACACTGGAGGTCGTGTCGCCCGCTTCGAGAAGCGGTATGCGGCGAGGCAGCCGGCCAAGAAGAAGACCAGCAAATAGCTTGATATGCAGCGCCGGGAGGCAGGGAGATGTGCCCCTGCAGCCCGGCGCTTGCCGCGTCTCGATCACCGACTTGTCAGCGGCGGTGGTCACCAGAGCAACCACCCACGCTGACAACTCTGAGAGGGAAGTGTCGGATGTTTGAGTCGGCAGCTCCCGTTCGTGCTGAGTTCCAGGAGCTGGAGGCAGCGCTTGCCGATCCGGCGGTCCATGCTGATCTTGCACGAGCCCGCAAGGTCGGACGGCGTTACGCCGAGCTGGTGCCGATTGTGAAGGCATTGGACGAGTACCAGCGAATCACCGATGATCTTGCTGCGGCGAAGGAGCTCGCGGACGAAGATGCCTCGCTGGCTGCCGAGGCGGTCGAGCTTGAAGCACAGCTGGGGCCGATCACCGACCGGCTGACTCGATTGCTGGCGCCTCGCGACTCCAACGACTCCTCAGATGCGCTGATGGAGATCAAGTCAGGCGAAGGCGGCGAGGAGTCGGCCTTGTTTGCCGCCGACCTGCTCAAGATGTACTCCCGGTATGCGGAGAACCGCGGCTGGAAGATCGAGATCCTCGATGCCCAGGAAACTGATCTTGGTGGGTACAAGTCCGTAACCGTCGCGATCAAGGCTCCCGCTGCGGGTGAACCGGATGCCATGCCTTATGGGGTGCTGAAGTTTGAAGGCGGCGTGCATCGAGTGCAACGTGTGCCGATCACCGAATCCCAAGGTCGAGTCCATACCTCCGCCGCTGGCGTGCTGGTGATGCCCGAAGTCGCAGAAACCGAGATCGAGATCAACGAAGATGATCTTCGAATCGACGTTTACCGCTCATCAGGTCCCGGTGGCCAGGGTGTCAACACCACCGATTCGGCGGTACGGATCACCCACTTACCTAGCGGCATCGTCGTCTCGTGTCAAAACGAGCGCTCTCAGCTGCAGAACCGCGAGCAGGCCATGCGCATGCTTCGCGCCCGGCTGATCGCGGCAGCTGACGAAGAGGCTGCCAACGCGGCCTCGGCGGCACGACGCAGCCAGGTTCGTACTGTCGACCGGTCTGAACGCATTCGCACCTACAACTTCCCCGAAAACCGCATCTCCGATCACCGGATCGGCTTCAAGGCCTACAACCTTGATCAGGTTTTGAACGGCGACCTGGACGCGGTGATCAACGCGCTGCAAGAAGCTGACACGCAACTGCGGCTCTCCCAGGTGGGTGTTCCCAGCCAGTGAGCAAGGCTGTCCGGTCGCTGCTGGCTCAGGCTGCGAGCCAGCTCCGGGAGGTGGGGGTCGACTCGCCAGAGCAGGAAGCGCGGCAGCTCCTGGCGTACGCCGCCGCCATCGAACTGGCTCGGTTGCCGCTGCTCGATGCCGTTGAGGATGACCAGGCCAGCCAGTTCCAGACGCTGATCAACAAGCGAGCGCATCGGATACCGCTCCAGCATTTGACTGGCCGCGCGCACTTCCGCTACCTGGAACTGGAGGTGGGTCCAGGCGTCTTCATACCCAGGCCCGAAACAGAGGTCATGACGGGCTGGGCGATCGAGCAATTGCGTCCCATGGTGTACGCGGTGGCGCGTGGGAAGTCCCGCCACTTGCCGGTAGTCGTTGAGCTCGGTACGGGATCAGGCGCAATCGCCAAATCGATTGCCACGGAATTGACCGGCACCCGGGTCCATGCAGTCGAGATGTCGGAGGAGGCGGCGGCCTACGCGATGCGCAATCTGGCGGACACGACCGTCGAACTCTACGTGCGGGACATGATCGGCGCGCTTCCCGAGCTCAACGGCGCCGTTGACCTGGTGATCGCCAACCCGCCCTACATCCCGCTGGATGCCTTCGAGTCTGTGGTACCCGAAGTACGTGATCATGATCCGATCCTCGCTTTGGTCTCTGGCCAAGACGGTCTGGATGCGATCAGGGCAGTAGTTGTGGAAGCCGCGCGTCTGCTACGACCGGCTGGTCTGCTCTGCGTTGAGCACGCTGACGTACAAGGTGAATCTGTGCAGCAGATCATGGTCGATCATGGGGCCTTCGCTGGCGTGCGCGATCATCGCGACCTGGCCGGCAAACCGCGATTCGTCACTGCAATCCGCCGTTCCTGATCGCTTACCGAGCAGTGAAAGCGGGTCGCGCGCGGCTTCCAAAGCGCGATCCGCGCGGAGCGAGCGCAGCGAGTGCAGCAATCAATACGATTGACCGGTGACCACGACCGCCGTGCCGGGCGAGAACGACCCCAGTGAGGCGGCCGAAACTGAACGCAAGGTGAGCTATCAGCGGTTCGACTGCACAGCCGGTGATCCGTCGCGCAACGCGGAGGCGACTGAGGCCGCTCGCCAGGCTATTGAGGCTGGCGAGTGCATCGTGCTGCCCACCGACACCGTCTATGGGATTGGTGTTGACGCGTTCAGTGCCAAGGCAGTGCAGCGCCTGCTGGACGCCAAGCAGCGCGGGCGTGACATGCCGCCGCCAGTACTGATTGGCGAGTCGACCCTGATTCGGGCGCTGGCCGTGGACGTCCCGGAGACAGCCAAGGATCTTGTCGAGAAACACTGGCCCGGAGCGCTCACGGTGATCTGCCACATCCAGCCCAGTTTGCGGATGGATCTTGGTGAGACTGAGGGCACTATCGCCCTTCGGGTGCCCGATCACGAGCTGGCCCGGGAGATCTTGCGGCGCACCGGTCCGATGGCGGTGAGCAGCGCGAACATCAGCGGTAGATCAGCAGCGCTGACCTGTGACGAGGCGATTGAGCAGCTCGGAGATTCGGTCGCGATCTACCTCGATGGCGGTCCGCTTCAGGATGCGGGGGGTGCGCCGTCAACCATCGTGGACTTCACGCGACACGACGACGGCCAAGTGCTGCGGCGAGGTGCGATCAGCCTCGAAACGCTCCGCGAGACGGCGCCGAATCTTCTTGATCTGATCGATGAAGAGAAGGTCGCGGAAGAGGCTCCATTGGGCGGTTCAGGGCAGAGCCGGGATGAGGATGGGTCCTCGGACGTACCAGGACAGGACGAGGATGAGGATGGGTCCTCGAACGCCTCAGGGTCAACCCCCGCAGCGGGAGGCTGAGTGCGCGAGTATCTGTTGGTCCTTTGCATTGCAGCCGCGGTCACCTATCTGCTGAGCGGTGTATGCCGCCGCTTGGCGCTGCGTACCGGGGCCATGGCTCGAGTACGGGACCGTGACGTCCACACGATCGAGATGCCGTACTTCGGCGGCGTCGCCATGCTGGCCGGCGTAGCGGCCGCGATCTTGATCTCATGGCAGCTGCCATTCCTCGGCAGGCTCGTCACGGTGCAGCAAGACTCCCGCGCGGTCTTGGTCGCCGCCGTGGTGATCTGTCTGGTGGGTGTGCTAGACGATGTGTTCGAGCTGCCACCACTGACAAAGTTCGCGGGGCAGGTCTTTGCGGCCGGCATTGCCGTGGCACTTGGCGTCAAGATGTTGTGGATCCCCCTACCCAACAAGATCGTCTCCCTCGACGGCACAACATCCGTGGCTATCACCGTGTTCTTCATCGTGCTGTGCTCGAACGCGGTGAACTTCGTCGATGGGCTTGACGGACTAGCCACCGGGGTAGTGGGCATCGGGGCCTTGGCGTTTTTCGCCTACTCATATCTGCTTACGGTCACCGAGGGCCTTACCAGGGCTACGACCTCAAGCCTCGTCACCGTCGCTATTGCGGGCGCTTGCCTTGGTTTCTTGCCGCACAACTTCTTTCCGGCGCGGATGTTCATGGGCGACTCAGGGGCGATGTTGTTAGGCCTACTGCTCGCTACCTCGACTATCAGCCTGACCGGTCAGATCGATATCTCGCAGCTTCAAGACGGCCGCGGCGGATTGGTGCCGACAGTCCTTCCGCTCGTACTGCCGCTCGCCATCCTCGCCCTACCCTTCCTCGATCTCTCCTTGGCCTTTATTCGCCGTACGTACGCCGGGAAATGGTGGTTCCTGCCCGACAAGCAGCATCTGCACCACCGGCTACTGGAGCGCGGCCACAGTCAGCGGCGCGCGGTCTTGCTGATGTATGTCTGGTCGGCGCTGGTCTCGTTCGGCGTGATCATCTTGGGGCTTGTTCAGACCGAACGCCAGTGGACCGTGGTAGCTGTCGGAGCTGTCTTCGCATTGGGCTTGATGGTGCTGACCCTAGGTCGTCCGGTACGCGCCAGGAACCAGATCCGCCGCGGCGAAGCGCTGCGTTGATTCCTGGCTTGTCAGAAACCCGAAGTGCTCTAGCGCTGTTCAGTTCTGACAAGTCGGAGTGCGCATGTTAGCGTGCACGCACGCAGCCCTGCGACGGTTCGCACCACGCGAACCGGCCCCAATCCGATCACGCACGACATAGTTCCGACACCGGCAAAGAGGACTGCTTCGCCCATGACCGTCGACAGCCGCTCTGAACATGCGGCGATGCCTGCGGATGGACCGAGCATTCACGTCGTCCGGGCACGCAAGCTGCTGGTCGGCGGCGCCATCGGCGGCGTGTCGGCGTCGGCGCTGTGCATGATCGGCTTCACCATCGCATACGGGACAAGCGGCCTCATTTCGGCTGCTCTGGCGGCAGCCATGGTGTTGTTCTTCTACGGCGTAGGCCAGTACGTCATGGTGCTCTTCGCCGATGCCGGAGCTCGGACTCTGCTGACGGTGTCGATGTGCAGCTACACCGCGCGAGTCGTGATTTTGGGGTTGGTGCTCGTGCTGTACAACGCCCACCATGAAGCCTGGCCGACATTGATCCCAATGGCGATCTTTGTGACCACGATCATCGTCGTTGCAGGGTGGCTGGCTGTCGAAGTCTTTGTCTTTTCTCGCTTGCGAATCGGGGTCTATGACACCGAGTACGTGCCGCCGAGCAAAGGAGTCTTGGAGCCGTGACCGGCGCAACAATCACTGCTAGCGTGTGTCGCACCATGAAGGAACAACCCGAGGCGCCCTACGACCGGTCTAAATCCCAAGGAGCCCAGGAATCCGCCGGCATGGACCAGGGGCTACGTGTGCTCTCCTATCTGATCTCCGGCGTGCTGCTTTATGGACTGCTTGGATGGCTCGGCGACCACTACTTCGGCACTCGTTTTTTGGTGCCCATCGGCATCGTTGCAGGCGCCGCTTTCGGGGTATTTGTGATCATCCGGCGCTATGGGCGCATCGATGAAGTGCCAGCTGCGCCGGATGGAAAGAATCGGGGCGAGGAAGCCGCGGTAACCGAGCACAGGCACAGGGCGGAGTAGGGGGAGCGGTGAGCGGTTTCTTGTCGGGCCTGACGCCGCTGGATACGGGCGGGTTTGAAGCTCCCGGTGTGCACAGCTTCGACTTCCCGCCGATCTTCGAAAGCGCTCCCTGGTTCGACGAGTACATGCTCCAGGCGATGCTCTCAGTAATCTTGATCTTGGCATTCTGGTTGATCATGGCTCGCAAGAACGCCATGGTGCCAAGCAAGGGCCAATATATCGGTGAGACGGCATACTTCTTCGTCCGCAACACCATTGCCCGAGACATGATTGGGCATGACTTCCGCAAGTATCTGCCACTGCTGATGGCCCTGTTCTCCTTTGTATTGGTCAACAATCTGTTTGGCGTCTTCCCGTTTCTGTTGCTTCCCACTCCTGCACACGTGGGTTGGCCGTACGGTCTGGCGATCATGGTGTGGTTGATCTACAACGGTGTCGGAATTGCCAAGCACGGCTTCTTCGGCTACCTCAAGCACACGTCGCTGCCATCCGGAGTGCCGGCGTTTATGTGGCCGCTGATTATTCCGTTGGAGTTCGTGTCCAACATCATCGTTCGCCCGATCACCCTTTCCTTGCGACTCTTCGCCAACATGTTCGCCGGCCACTTGCTGGTGCTGGTCTTCGTGCTGGGTGGGGAGTACTTGCTGTTGCACTCCGCGTCGATCATCAATAAGACCGCAGGTGTCGTGGCCCTGATCTTCAGCATGGCGATCTTCGGCCTGGAGATCTTCGTTCAATCCCTACAAGCTTTTATCTTCACCGTTCTCACTGCCCAGTACATCTCCTCGGCCGCAGCCGAGGAGCACTGACAAGCCTCGGTTTCGGCAGGTCCGCGAAACCCCGTCAAAGAAAGAAGTCCCAATGACTCCACTGGAACTCACCGGATCCCTCGGCATCGTCGGTTACGGCCTCGGTGCTATCGGCCCCGGTATTGGCGTCGGTTTGATCTTCGCCTCGGTCATCCAGGGCACTGCGCGACAGCCCGAAGCGCGCGGCGCGATGATGGGCACGGCCTGGATCGGATTCGCGGTGACAGAGGCGCTGGCGATCATCGGCATCGCCCTCGCCTTCGTCTTCGGCTGAGCAGGTGGTCGCAATGACCACGCTCTTGATACCGCTCCAGGAGGAGAATCCGCTACTGCCGAACTGGGCGGAGGTGATCGCTGCAATCGTATTCGCACTGTTGCTGACCTTCATCATCGCCAGATTCGTGGTACCGCGGTTCGAGGCAACGTACGCCGAACGCACTGAGGCCATCCAAGGTGGGTTGGAGAAGGCGGAGAAGGCTCAAGAGGCTGCTGAGGCGGCACTGCGGCAGTACAACGAGCAATTGGCTGACGCCCGGACCGAAGCTGCCAGAATCCGCGAAGAAGCCAAGAGTGAGGGCACTCAAATCCTTGCTGATCTTCGAGAACAGGCCAATGCCGAAGTGGCCCGGATCAGGGCGCAGGGCCAGGCGCAGCTTGACGCCGAGCGATCAACTGTGATGGCCCAGATGCGAGCCGAGATC
>Ga0170475_108917828_pt1 | contig 14593 bp, 16 predicted proteins | sample Soicark_Litter_5_FD_111474 | JGI IMG/M metagenome (GOLD analysis project Ga0170475, IMG submission 111474) | Avena fatua rhizosphere microbial communities from Hopland, California, USA. Combined Assembly of 48 SPs | reverse complement strand
CCCTCGTAGGGCTGTATAAAGCGAACGAATTTATAAGCCCTAAAGGCGCTTATGGCGTAATTAGGTTTCTTTTTGAGATAATAAAACGTCCTACTGCGGCCCTGCGTGTCTGGCTTAATCTTCAACAAAAACGTTTTTCGCCTTTTAATCCTAAAGGCGTGGCGGAACGCCCCGGCATTAGCGGCGGTCAGACCAACTAAGCCGGCGAAGGACCGCCGCGCAAAACCTAAATTAAGTAAATCCCTGACGCGGCGCGCAAAAATATACTTATGCACGTAATAAGGGCGCATAAAATAGTACCTTCTTTTTATTCCGCGCGTCGAACGATCCACATAACTTTTCGAAAAAAGGCTAAGGTGTCCTCGGTCGTCAACGGCGCGTGAATCCAGAAGGCCGCGTCCAGGCAAATCCAGACCGAAGTGGCGGCGGCGGCTCATCCAGAGTTTGCCGGCGATTCTAGACCGGCGAAAGCCGAGGGAGCGAGCCACCTCTCGCGCCGCCGCCAGGGCGGCCAGGCGGAGCGCAAGCGCGGGACCATCTTAGCCGCCCCGGGGGGGCTGCGGAGCTTGCGCGGCTCTAGGGCCGCGGCGAGATGGATCAACTTTAACCGGAATTTCGCCCGCATAACCGGGCGAAACTTATGTAACGCATAATTAAATAAAGATGAGACGCGCCGAGCGTGTTGCGACGCGGCGGCCGTGCCGCTTGAAAAAATGTGATTCAGTAGGGCGGCGGAGCGGTGGAGTCGGAACCGCCGCGCGGGCGCCCCACGACAATACGAGCGGAACCAAACCCGGTAGGCGGCCGAGAAAAGTATGCGGACGGCGCGAGGCCCGTAGCTTTCGGCTAAACTGCGGTACCGAGGGCTGGTTGCAAGGAGCGCGCCTATGATCCCACGCAGGCCGGCGGCGGCGCCCGCTTGGGCGCCAACGGGGCCAGCTGGGCGGCGCGCGCGGCGGCGCGCGCGATAAAAAGATCGAGCCGCCAGAACTTTGCGCATTTCTAGAATTCGGGCCGCGCGCGCAGTGATCTGAGACAGCAGAGCGGAGCCGGCTCCGGCCCTTTTCGGGCTCGCGCCAAAAAGAAAACAAGCATCGCCCAAAAGTTTCATAAGAGCCGACCGATTCGTAGCATAATAAGAGGTGAAATTACTCTTTGCGAAATCGGCCATATAGCTAAACCTCCGTGGCAGAGATCGAATATCCAAATGAAGTCTACGCCCGCGCCCGTCCGTTAGAGTGCGTGCGAAAGAATTGAGGTGGCGCAAGTCGGGGGCGACGTTTCAGTGGCGCGCCAACCTTTTGGTAAAGCCGGCCCTGCGGCCGGCTCCCTTAATGGCGGGCGCCAGGCCCTTAAGTACCGGTTTGCGATCAAAAAACATTAGACCCGGGCGGCTTTTTATTTGTTTACCGCCGCGGCCGTCTAGCTTGGTGAAAAACTTTCTAAAACTGCCGGCCCCGGTAAGAGTAAAAGAAAAGTCTGCCAGTAAGCTGCGGTGCTCTCGAGAAACGGTATCAATGAGACGAGGAAAAGTTCCAAGAAAGGCCGACAACTCCTTGGCGGGCCCCGAAAGTTTTCGCTGCTTAGAGTACATAATTCGCCCCAATTCGTCATGCGGCAATTTGGCTAAATAAGCCGCGGCAGCGAGAGTGGTAAAGACGCGCGCTACTAATTTAATAGTGGACGCGCCGGCGTCAAGGTTATTAAAAACGCCGAACGGGCTGCGGGCCTCCGGTAAGCTTCGGTCCGCCGAGCCGCGCGAAAACGGGTCAATAGCAACAAAAAAGCGGCGCGGCACGAGCTTGCGGATGCGGTATTCCCACACCTTACTATAAATAGTGGCTCCTCGCGGGGCGAGGCCGGCCCCCAACAATCAAAAGGGGCGGTTTTCATTGAACAAGAGCGCCAGCTCACGCGTCTGGGCGCCGCTACGCTTAACTCTGAAGATGCTTTTGCCGTAACGGCGCGTAACGTGCGTCTCCGCCCCAGCAAGAAATCTTTTGTAGCGCCCCATATTACGAATAACTGAGAAGCGGCGAGCTTTTGAAGAATATAGGAAAAATCAAATCAAAAAATGTACTCTAGCCGGGCCCGGCAGGCCGGGGGTCCTCAGTAGAGCGGCCTCGTCCTTATTAAAAAACATATGTCTGCTAAAAAGAGATGTATTGAAGGCCGACGAGGCGTATTTAGACGGCCCAAAAGCCCGGGCCGCAAAGCGCGCAGAACTTCTGCGCAAAACCATCATCAGCCACTCGAAATGGTGCGCGGACGCGAAGGGCGAGTTAAGCTTTTTTTCTGAAGCGCAGGCGGCGGAAAAAATACGCCTTGCGGCAAGGTCGCGCAACTGAGCGAAAACGGCGTAAAACATCTTCTCGTCAAAGAGCGGACCGGCGCTAGGCGCGGCCGCCCTGCGTCGGGCCGCCATAGCAAATGCACTTCGTAAAAGATGAGCAAAAGTAAATTTGAAAAGATCTGCCACCAGCCCGGCGGCTTTAGTAGTGCAAATAAAATTTCTATAAAGGCGGCCGTTAAACCTAGTATTGAAATGGGCGTAGCGGCGCCGTCTGGCTGAGACGGCCAAAAGTATTTTTTTGGCCGACCGCGCCAAGCGTAGCCGGCGGCGGCGCAGCCGCGCGAGGCGGCGGCGAATGACAACACCGCACATAATCTTGGTGTAAATACTTAGCGCCCCCTGACGGGCCAAAGGAGAGGCTGGAAAAGACGCGGCAGCTTTTTTAAAAAGGAAATTGAAACGGCCGCGCGAAATCAAATCAGAGGGCCGCCGCATAAGAGAATCTGAAATTAGGCGCAACCGCTTGGCGCCCAAAGCGCGCCTGCGGGCGGCCGCACGCGCGGCCGAAAGGCGGCGCGCTCTATAAAACACTAACCTGCCGTAAAGCCGCCTTTTAAGCGCGCGATAGCGCTGCGCGGCGGCAAGCCGCGCCTTGCGTCGAAGAGTAGATGAATCAAGCTCTGCTTTCAGCCGCCAAATTGTTCTAATGCGCGAGGAGATTTCTCGCCGCAACCTAAGTTGTTCGCGCAACCTCAAAACGGCCCCAATCCGGGCGCGGCGCCTTCTCCTAACAGAAATAAGAGCAAGCGCTAGGGCGGCCTTGCGCCTGCCCGAGAGCAAGCGCCCTGAGAGCCTACCCCGCAGCGATCTTAATTTCAGCCGATAAAGCCCGATAACTCGCCGGTGAAGGGCAATAATGTCCCGGCGGGTGAGCGGAGCCCCGCCCTTTTTAGAGCGTGGGGCGGCGGGGCGGCGTCGGCGCGCAAGGCGCGCGCGGCAAGGAAGGTTGTCCGCGGCCACGCGGCGGATCTTTTTTCGCCGCATAGTTGAGCGGCGGGATGAGGCAAACCGCGACGCGGCTTTAACCGCACCAAGGCCGGCAGAAACGGCGCGCCGGCGACGGGCCTCGACGGCCCCAGAAATCCCGAGCATATAAACGCGGCCGTTCCTCAAAATAGGACCGCGACTAATAGAACTTTTTCTTTTTGATCGCCTATAGCGCCATTTGTTGGCGGTACGACCGTTAAAAATTGAAGCCGCGCCGACGGCACTTCGTATAAGACCCCGCCTAATTTTCGCAGAGGCGGCCGCTAGTCAAAAGGTAGAAACGCTGCCGAGGGGGAAAAACTTCATAAATGCCCCGGGCGCGGCAAATCGTTTAGAGCGCTCCCTATCATTCAGCAGCCAAGTATCGTCCACGGCAGCGCCATACCAGCGAGTGTCCGCGTTAGATGTGCAATCCAGCGAAAATTCGGGCAGGCGGAAGCCCCGCCCCTCGAATAGAGAGGCAGCCCTCTGGGAGGGCCGGAGTCGGCTCTCAACAGAAATGCCGAGGGGATTATTTTTTACTAATTTTTTAAAAATCGCGCGGAAAACCTCGGGCGGCGTGCAGCGCCTGTTCGGTTTAGAAACGTGTAAAAAATGGGAAAAGCGGCCGTGGGCGAATATTTTACCCTTCGGGCGAATAGAACTGCGCCGAAAGGCGAAGGGGGCTTTAGGACCGCGCCCGCCGCGCTTTTTGAAGGGCGGTTTCCGCCCAAAAGGGCCGCGGGGCCCGCCGGCGGCGGGGCCGGGCTTTCAGCGGGCGCGGCGCCCGGGGTAAGGCCGGGGCGCCGTCAGGGAACGGGCCCCGACCGCGCCCCCCGCCCGGGGGTGAGGCGCAACATAATTCTTGTTTATACTTTTAGCAAAAAACTTTTTCTTATTGTTAGTATTATTGCGGCGCGGGAAACGAGATCCCGCGCCAGCACGCGTTACGCCAGGAAACCCGGCGTACGGCGCGCGCGGTGTCTTTTGTTCGTTTTTATGGTTTTGCGTACGCGCCTTTCTGACCGCTGAGCGGGCTTGGGAATTGGCGGCATTAAAAGGGCCGCTAGGCGCGGGAGTGGAATTATTACTTATATTAAATTTCATCAACGTTTGAAAAAAATACAGAAATGGTAGTCAAAAACCTCGGCGGCGGCGAGAGGGCGCGGACTAAAAATATGTTAGCCAGATATGAATATGAGTCACCCCCGATTGGTCTAAAATGGATTGGTGCGAGGAATGGGAGCCGGTCAAAAGGGTATTCCGCAGACAAGGATTCGCGCCGTGGACCCAGTAGACGCGGTAGGCCCTCTCTCTCGCACTAAATTTGCCGTGAAACCCAAAACGTATACCCGAAACTCCAAATTTCTTTATATCAAGACTGCGCACAATAGTAAACATAAATTGCCACGGGCGGCCCCACCTTTTGTCAACAGTAAGGCGCTTGGCTATAAAGCGCGTCAGCCGGTCGGTGGTGCGGAGATAAACCGAGGCATAGTAAAGTAAAATGAAATCAGATAACCAGAGCTGAGCCGCGGTCTGTCTTGTAATATAAGTCCTTAAAAAGCCCAAAGCTCTACTAGCAAGTGCCTGCATAACGTGGTCATCTTCAAACACACGATGCAGCGGGTAATAGTAAACGGTGAACCTCACGCCAAAGACTTTATAAAAAGCAGACGTGAGGTTGAGGATAAGCGTTTTTTCTTCGAAAGCGCGCGCGCCAAATCTGCCGCCAAGGGTGAGGGCGGCGGGACGGTTAATGTCCGCTATATCCAAAAAACCCCGAGGCCTTCTAGGATCGGCCGTCATGAAGGGCGCCAGGGGCGCGGTAAAGGGGGCACCATCGGCCCTAAAGGCGCGGCTCAGCGGGTCGCGCTCACTTAAAAATCGGGGGCGGGCCCGTTTTGTAACGTGGTTCAAAAAATAAAGGGGGCGCTGCGCCAGAATAGGATCGCCCGGCGATTGGCTATGTAGCCAGTTCGCTCGGGCACGGCTCCCGGTTACCCCTAAAGACGAACGCAGGCGGCGAAGCGGGACGGCGCAGGCCACTCTGTACGCGGCGCTATAAGAAAACAGCATGTGCGCGGGAACATAGGAAACCGGCGACGAGTGGTCGGTTGCATAAAGCAGAAGATCGCCGCGCCAAGACGGAACTAAAGTTGAGTCAGGAAGAGCGCCCTCAATGGGGTCAGGAGAGGCGCTCACAAAACGCTTAAGCGGTATATAGGAGGAGCGCGCGGGTTATACAAATAAACATCAACGTAGCGCGCGCGCCGCTTGTAGTATTCCGGCGCCCCCTCAAGAATGCAGCCATCAAAATGCGGCGACTGACGATTCGTAAGAAACAGGCCGTTACGAATAATATCGTAATTATTCAAAGCGCTGGCGGCGGGGGCGCTTAAATGCTTTTCCTCGAAAGAGAAGCGGCCACGTATTAGTTTGCGCACCTTGCGACCAAAATCGGCCCCCGTTAGAGGGCGCGTGAAATCGTAGAAATTCAAAAATGACCAGCAGTAGGCGCGCGCTTCCTCTCGAGATCAAATAACCCTCGAGCGGCTCACAAAACGTATATATTTGTTATTGTTATACGGGAATAGTGTAGTGCGAACATCCGAAACCCAGGGGTGGGATCGTATGAGCTCGCCGGCCACCTGCTTACGCGCGCGCGGAAGCTCCATCGTGTCAAAATCAAAAAAGGCGTCGGAGGCTGCGCGCAAAAAAACTATAAAACGGGCGAGCCTGCGATGCTCGCAAAAAATAGCCGACCTTTTCCCGGGCGTTTGCCCAGCGCGCTCGGCGCTTTTAAAGCGCGCCAAGAGGGCGTCATAGAGGGCCAAAACACTTGACACTAAACGCGACAGATTATCGCGGGTAAGCCGCACGCCGTTAACGTACAGCTCATCGGCCAAGTAGTTACCCGCAAAATACCTTTTGTTTAACAGCAACTTAATGTCGTGCAGGGACGCACGGGCGCTCCTTAGGCCTTTAATATATCGCGCCATCCATTGCTTGCCGCTCAGCTTTCGCCCGGGCAGGGGGCCGGCTAATTTATTTTTAGAAACCGAAAGACCGCGAGGCGCTTTCTCCTCGGGCAGCGGAAGATGAAGGGTCCGCAAAACGTCGTTAACATAGGTCTCAGGCCGCACGTACGGCGCTTCAGCCAACACCTTTTTAACCGATGGCGAATAAAAGGGCCGGAATTCGCCGCCCCAAAGCGAGTCAAACTCCTTCAGGGCTTTGGCCACATTTCGGCGGGAAATAAACTGGGCGTTAAGGCGGGCAATAGCATCAAAAATCGCGCCTCCCGCGGGACTGGTACAAAGGACAGCGTCGGAAAAAAAATCGGCAGCCCTTTTTTCAAGTAAAATTCTATCTATGCTAGTGTCGGCCCACAACCCAAAACCTCCTGCCGGCCGAAGCGAAGCATCGCCAACGTATAGCGCCGCCAGTCTCGCCGAAAACCGCAGACGCACCGCCAGATTAACAAGACGTCTGTCAAGAAAACAAACGGCCAACCGATCCTCCTCGGGATCAAGCCGATCAACGAAACATGTAGGATCAGAACTATCATCAAACTGATCCTCTATCCAGGCCGCCACCAGCCAATCAAAAAAAAAAAACGCAGCTCTCTATGAACCCAGATACGCTCCATAACCTTAAAGGCCCAAACGGATCCCGCCGGGAAATGTTTAATAAATTTTAGAGAGCGCGGCCACATCCGAAGACGCACCACCATACCGGCGGCGTACCCGGCGCCTAAAGAGGCGTCACCTCCTAGTGGTCCGACAAGGGAAACGGCCGAAGAAATGAACGTTATCATGGCAGACGAACAAGCTAGGGCGTTGGTCGCCCGGCACTTGCTGACGCCCCCGGCCTTAAAGGGGACCTGGCGCAAAAACATATGAAAAAAAAAACTGAGCCTTTTTAGCCGTAAGAAAAAAATTAACAGCCGCGGTAAAGGCGCTTTCGTATACCTCTAAACGGCCATCCGCCGGGTTCTCAGCGGCTCACGATCGGTACAACTTTATAAACCCATAAGCTCAAAGATGGCCAATCATAAATTTATAAAGGCCACGGGAAGCCGCACCACGCGCGTAATTACCTACGGAAGCAATCAACATAGCAGACTCAAACACGGTGCGGGCGGCCGCGTATTTCTTCCCAGTAACCTGAGAGGGCGCGGACCGCTGTATGACAACAAAACTATTAAAAGTAAATACGTTCAAAAAATAATCAACGTCAAGGCGGAAATCAAAGATCGTTTCTAATGACAAACTCAAAGCGCCGTTCGGCAACACGTCGAGCGGCGCACTGTGCTCGCCGTCGCGCCCCGCGTAACCGGCGGAAAGCTCTGCCGCATCGTCTTCGCGCCGCAGCGGCTCAGTAGTCTTAGTGGGCGCGCCGGCGCGGCGAGCGGCCAGACCGTTGGTCTCTAAAAAAAATAAGCGGCGGATCTGGTCGCCTGCCTCTTGCCGGCCAATGACGGGCGGGCGCCTGTACCTCTTATATGAGGTACGAGCGAACTTATCGTCACGCCCCATCGAGACGAGCTTGGTGGTGAAAAAGGCCTTTTTTTTAAATTTGTAGCGCGGAAACAAAGAAATTTTATTTGAAGTAAGGGGCAAAACGTCGTCGTGCGAAACCGCGGTACTTCTTGATTTTAAGACGGCGGTATACTGGCGCGGGGACGGCTTGCGCAAGTAAAAGTAATAGCGGCGGTAGCCTATAGTTTTGACGGCAGGAAATTCACCGCTAGCCCCAAAAAAAGCTTTAAATATTTTAATATGCTTAATTGAAAAAAAACCCGGCCGACCCAATGATGCATAAGGAAATTGGCACGCTGAAATTTGGGCGAATTCGGGAGGGATGAAGAAAAGTTTCAATGGATAGTTTTGCCATACCGTTGAACATTAAAATTAACACGGTGGGCCATTCTTAATTAAGTGAATCCAAATCGGAGCGCAGGGCCACGGGCTCGCCCGCGGCCCTCGCGGGCTATAATTTTATAAAATGAAAATTTTTCCGCAGTCGAAAGGAGGTAGAGGCCTGATCGTAGGAGAAGCGGCTGTGCGACTCCCGGCGAATCTTTGACTGACGTCTGGCCAACCCCCTCATAGACTTTGAAACGCGCACCTTGCCGAAGATGCTTAGGTCGGCGAAGGGCTTAACCGCGTGTGTAGGGCCGCGCCCAAAATCAAAAGCGGCGCGGTTTTCATCAACCTTGTAGCGAATGTGCGGCCTCCTTCAGGATCTGGTAGTCCTATTAAGAAGACGAGACGCGCGTTTATAAATGGCCGACCTATTAAAAACATTCATGTAGAAATTCCAGGCTTGCGGACTGTCATTGTTCCCAAATAAAGGAATACAGGCGCTCACGCAATGCGAATTTGTGTCGGCTGGCGTAAAAGTTAAGAAATCGAGCTCGGCGCGATGACCGGTGAGGGATTTGAAAAGAAGTTTATCCTTCGGGCTATTATTGGCAATCGTAATAAAAATCTTAGAGGCTGCGTGCTTATAGTCCGCTGCAGTCATAAAATTTTTTACACCGAGATTTCCCATTTTTTCGCCCATTATATAATCGGCGTCGGAGGGGCCTAATTTGAATGAAAACTGGGCCGCCCTCTCAAAAAAAATAGTATTAGCTGAAATCTTATCCGCGCAGGCGGCGGCGAAATGCAAGTGCTCTAGGCGGTTTGTGATGAAGAAAAAATGTTTTTTTTCGTCCGCCATAAGACGCTTGACAAGATTAATTTTTTTAATATAGTTTAACCACATTTTACGATAGAAAAAAATAGTGTACTCCGAGCGAATATGCGAATACATATCGCCGTAAAAATCCATCCAAGGTGCTCTGTTTTGTTTTGAACCCAAGTAGAGGTAGTTACAACCCCACTTGAAATGGCTATGCGATCAATACTGCCAGGGTGCGGCCGGCCTCATTGCAAAAAAAATATTAACTGTACTCGCGTAATTAATTGCGTTAAAACGAACTAGACTTACCTTTTCAAAAGCGTAAGCGCGGCCAAAAGGGCCATGGTTAGCAAGACGCCCAATATGACGAACAGGGCGCCGTAGTTGCTGTAGAGGTTGTCGGAGATAACGGCGACATCATTGATACTTTCGCCTACGGCGTTATAGAGGCCGCGGGAGTTCGCGGCTCCGCCAAAGTGGGTGTTACAAAAATTGGCGTGGAGGCCGCGCCTGGCGAGGCATTGATTTAGAATTTCGATTCTATCGTACTCATCTAGGCTCCCATATTTCCACAAAGAACGTTCGAACAACGAGTTGACGGCTAAAAAAACAAATGAACTAATAAAATATATAAAAGCGTTAAAAAGAGCCTTTGGCTCATAAACTTTGCGTGACGAGTACTCGGCACGAAGATCAAAAGTTAAGACCATAAATAGGGTCGTAACAACAATGGCACCTATGTAAATCAGCATAAAAAAAATTGGAAAAAACTCTATGCTGTAAAACAGCATAAGATTAATCGAAACGAGAAAAATCAGGAAAACAAAAGCAATAAGGTTTTTAATGGTTTGAACAAATACGCAGAAAAAAGGAATCATCAAAATAAGTAGTGTGGCGAATAAAAAGGTAATAAAATATAGCATCCAAAAACAGATTGATAGGGGTAAAGGAGCGCGCTGAATAAGTTTTTACTCAAAACTGGCGCGCGGCGCGCACAAAGCGGCGCGGGAACGCGGCAAAATTATAATAATGGACACAATAACAAAAGCCGGCCGAGAGACGGACCGCGCGGCGTAAATAGTTGCGCCGCTAACCAGGTCTAGAAAGCCGTCGGCGGCGCGGACTTTTAAGCCGGCGATAAGGCAACACAAAGCCGCGCGCCGCGGCAGACCGGCGGCCGCGCCTTTTTCGCATAAATCGACGCATCTTTTTCCTTCCGCCGAGCAAAAGACCCTCTTTCGCCTCACGGAAATCGCGGGCAAAATCGACGAGCCCCGACGGAAGAATGGCCTGCTTAAAAACCCGGTAACCGCTAGCCATCAGGCGTCCTCGCCTCACTAGGCGCAGGCGCTTTTTTCTTTTTGAAAACCTCGGTTTGCGGCTCGCACGGCTGAGTGAAAGAAGTCGCCGATGCTTGGCGCGCGTTGGGAGGCGGGCGGCAGAAAAAATGAAAGCAGCCGTAAGCTCGCTTTCGAGAAGATGGTCATCCGCGTTGTACGCCGGCTCAAGGATGCGGCGCGCTAATCGGCGCGAGGTAAGCCTCCTAGAAAACTGGCGGTCCAACAAACCCCGGCTGTTGGCAAAACTAATGGCCAAGTGGGCTCTTTCCTTGTAAGAAAGTCGGTCTGTGAAAAAGCAACGCCGGCGAAAAGACTTCAGGGCGCGCAATTTAAACCACAGGGGCGTATTGGAACTATACTCAAACCATCTTCCTCTAATACTAAACTTTATTAAATGCGCGGTGAACCTGTCAAAAGAAGCAAGAGCGCGGTTCCCGCGCGCGCGCGAGGCGACGGCGCCAAAGATGCGGTCGTAAGAATTAACCGCAAAATTGCCGGCGCGCGCGGAGGCGGCCGGGCTAAGCTCGTCCGACAAGGTTCTAAATAGGGTCGTTAATTGAAAATTTTTATAACAAAAGGCGAGGGACATGCCGGCGGCAGACTTGGGCTCAGAGGGGAACAAAGATATAACCTTAGGGGCGAATACAGTCTGATTATACGAGGCGCGGAAGACTTCCTCGGCGCGCGTCGAAGGACGCGCAAAATCATAGGCGTATCTGGGGCGGTAAGTGCGGGCCATATTTCTGACTTGGAAAAATCTTTCGGCGGGAAGGACGCTCTGGAACATTTGAGCGCGCGGGAGAACACCGAGGGCGCCGAGGGAGGAGCTCCCTAAGCTATTCTTGAGAGACTCCAGCAGCGGAGTAGGCTTCAGCGGATAAAAGTCGCGCGAAATAAAAGTCCAGCCGCAACGTCCAATTATGCTAAAAAAACCGAAACCGTTAATAAAAACCCCTTTGCGACCATAAATTGCGCTCGGGAAGGAGATAAAACCGCCGAAGTGCGCACCAAAGCGCCGGCAATGTCAATAACTATCTTTTTTTTTTATTTTTGCTGAAAGACCTGCTCTGTGCAAAATAAGGGGTTTGTGTTCGTTTGTTAGTTTTTCAAATGGGGCGGCTTCGACGTACGAAGGAAGCGCCCCGGCCGAAGAGAGGGGCCCATCAACGCCATTGGCGCGAAGAAGAACGAGCGCGCCTAGGGACGGCGTATCTTGCAAATCCAATTCTCAGAATTTCATAATCAACTCGAGGAAACGTGATAGTAATGCGGCCGCGGCCAAAATCCGGCAGCGGCGCCCAAAACCCGGGCTGTGTTTTTAAAACGCCGGCGGCCGCGGTGGGGGGGGCTAACCTAATCTAATATTTCTTTTTAGACCTAAAATGCTTCAGATGCAACGAGCTCTGCGACAAGTCGGTGTAATCCTCGTAAAAGGTATTTTTGAACCCCCATCAATACATATAATCAAGCACTTCAGCCTGAATCTTTGCTAAAAGAGTGTCCTCCACAGTGCGCGACATAACCGCTCGTTTGAAAAAGCGGATAGCCTTCATTGTGGATATTGTATCGCTGGCCAGAATGGGCGCGCGGTAAAGCTCACGGCCCCGCCTGGCTACAACATTAAGGTAGGCCGGCCGGAGCGAGGCTATAATGTAATAAAAAACATCCGGCGAGAATGAACCCCACTCGTGCTCAAAGAGGGTATAAAAGACCTTGCGAACAAGCTTCTTATTGGCGCGAGTAGAAAACACGTTAATAAGCTTATCAATAATAAAAGACCGATGGAGCGGATCAGCTCTCAAATGAAAGTGAAAATACTTGTTAGGCACACGATCATATAAGAGGTAATCCGGGTTGTGCCGATTAGGTATTATAAACCCGTTAAGGGTTTTTTTTGTTCAACAAACTCGCGGATATAATCGGCGTCAACGTTTGCGCAATCCAAACGGCTAGTACTGGTGACCCTACGCCACATCTGGGCCGGCGAGCTGATAAGATCGGCGTCCTTGAGGGCGTCTGCGAACGCCCCGTCCTTAAACTTGGCGCGCCACTTTTCAAACGTTGCGCGGCGGTGTAAAATTTTTTGCAAACGCGGGCCTTGTTGATCCGCGCGCGGAAACACGGCGCGGCGCGCGGCCGGCCAAACCTTGGCACGGCGCGGAAGGGCACGCGCCCTAGCCCCATGAAGAGCGCGCAAGGTTTTTCTTTTAGGGAATCCAAGCGCTGCGCGCAAAAAGACCCTCGATAGGCGCTTCAATCAAACTAAATCGATTCCCTTGCGGTAGAAGGAGCGCCGACCGCGACGGGCTTGGAACCAGTTAGAGAAGGCCACAAGCGCTTTAAAATCGGCGCCGGGCCGACCGGGCCGGTAAGAGGGCACGGGAAGAAGCGAAAAGGGCGCCAGCGCGGGAGACGCGGGGAAATCTGACCGCCCCTCATCAACAACGTGGCGTACGCGCCTGCGATTAATGATATTAAGGTAAGCGTTTACGGCAGTCAAATGGTACCATTTAGTAAAACTAAGCGCGGGCGAAGACCCGTAGTAGTTCAGAGGATTAGACCTAGAAAACGGGGGAAGGGAGGAGGTATACTCACCGTCGCCGCCGTAAAAAACGCGGGGGAGGCCGGCTGCGGCCCTTGCGCGCGCTAAAAGAATGCGCTTAAGATGCGAGTGGCCGCGCAGGCCGTGCGCTAGCCAGGCCCGCCGAAGAAACAGCTGCGTGGCCCTTTTTTTACTACACAAGCGGCGGAGTCGCGCCGCCCTAAGCGGCAAAAAACGCCGGCCCCGGCCCCCTCTAATTGAAAACAGCTCGCGGCGGAAAGAGCTGTTAGAAAGCGCCCTAGCGCGAGTGCTCAGGGCGCGGCGAGCCAAAAAGCGTATCCTCCTGTAAAAGCGGGCGCGCCCTCGAAGAGAGCCCAGCCTAAACTGACGAACGGCGGCACGTCGCGGCGAATTGCTTGCGCCGATAACCTCCGAATCGAATTGCTAAAAGGCGCGCTTTGTGAAGCTCATGATCCTTTTCTTCGAAAAAGAGCTCCCGTCCTTGGACTGCTGGATCCTCAGAGCAGTCCTGTTAAACAGCTCGGCCCGCCTGGCCGGATCTAGGCGCGGCGAGACCGCCCGGCCAATCAATCGCTCCAGACGAAGTTCTGCTATAGTATTACGCTTTCAGGCAGAGCGCTTCGACAGGGCTGCGAGACAAAAATCCACGCCAAAACGGCGAGGCTGAGGAGACGGGTAAATTTTTAAATGGTTGCGCAGGCGGCTCACTATCTTGAAAACGAATGACCTGACTTCGGGACGTAAATGGGTATTAACAAGAAAGCGAACAGATCGAAGCAGGGCGAGCTGCGCCTTGTGCGCCGGGGGCAGGGGGGCGCGACGGCGCCGGCGCGCAGCGCCGTCCTGCGGACCTTTAAGAGGGCAAAGTGGCGCCGGCACTCGGAATCAAGCAGACGCTGCATTTTTATTAACAAAAAAAGAACGGCCTTACTAGATGTAAGAAAGCTGAAAGGGCGCCGAGACGCGGCCTTCCGGCTCAGTTCGACGTTCAGCGGGGATCTAGAAACCGCCCCTCGTATATTATCGCACAGGGCAATCCATCTGAAATAGCGGAAAAGAAAAGACTTGTAGTTTAAAGCCGCGACGTCTGGCGCGGCAGCCGCCCGTGGGGAAAGGCGGTCGGCGGGAAATAACTTAAAATTTTGAAGCAGCCCCCGCTGCGACTGTAGAGTCGCGTTGAGTCGCCTTTCAATAACGATAGCGCGCTTGGCCGGCTCCCACCTCCGTCGCCAAACCGACATCGATAGGCGGGAGCGCAAATAAGCAACCTGGGTTGGACTCCAGCCGCGCATGTACGGCGCGGCTGTTTTCGCGCGGCGAGGCCGGGGCGCGGCGGCCAAACCGGGCACCTTTTAATCGGGCGGCTTGGCGCGCCGGGGCTATGAATTTTTGAAGAGGGCGCTTTCTGCGCGGGCCGGAGCCCAGCACATTTTCAATATATAATCTGGCGGGCGTATTCCTGGCGGAGCCATTTGGGGCAGAAATAACCCGCGGCGCGGCAGCTGCGAAAGACGGCGCATGCCGCGGCGAGCTCACAAAGCTGCCCAGTCCCGCGAAAGCTGGGGTTTGTGGACCTTTGTTAATCGGTCCTTTTGGAGCTGGGGTTTGTGGACCTTTGTTAATCGGTCCTTTTGGAGCTGGGGTTTGTGGACCTTTGTTAATCGGTCCTTTTGGAGCTGG
>Ga0170475_107043923_pt1 | contig 14600 bp, 13 predicted proteins | sample Soicark_Litter_5_FD_111474 | JGI IMG/M metagenome (GOLD analysis project Ga0170475, IMG submission 111474) | Avena fatua rhizosphere microbial communities from Hopland, California, USA. Combined Assembly of 48 SPs | reverse complement strand
CGTTCTGATTGGGAACCGGAAGGAGAGAACATACAATGGCAGATATGAAAAAGACGCTCGCCGACCTGTCGAAGGCGATCGATCCGCACCACGCTGAGTTGGCGAGCCTTTCGCAACAGATTGAAAAGCTCGAACAACAGCGGGCACTCTTGAAGGCCTCCGCCGCCGCGCAGATTCACTCGCAAGCGGACGCACTCGGAATTCCTAAAGAATCCATTGGCCGTCTCGTGGCTGCCTGCCTATAACACGCAACGCGCCGGCGGTCTTTCACGAGGCCGCCGGCTGTTTCATCTGAATCCTTTTTGAACACGCCGGTCTATTGGGACATACACCGATTTTGGGCGTAAATAGAAAAGTCCAATTCGCAAGGCCGGCAGTGATCAGAAATGAGGGGTTCAAATGGAACAGACTTCTGCTATTCGCATGTATCAAGCACGATGGGAGACAGCGGCGCAACCGGCGCGCCTGAGTGAACCGCTAGCCGACGGAGCCGTCCGTTGCCATCTTTCTCCGCGTAATTGCGTCATGCGGCCTGGACAGGCGGGTTTCTGCGGCGTGCGGCAGAATCTAAGCGGGTCCCTGGTCACGCTGAATTACGGCCGGGCCACACATGTTACTCAAGAGTCCATCGAAACTGAAGCCGTGTTTCACTATGCGCCCGGCGCTCCCATTCTTTCACTGGGGAATGTCGGCTGCATGATGAACTGCGATTACTGTCATAACTGGAAGACCTCGCAGGCGCGCTTGATCTCGAACGGCGACGTTCACTACTACAGCCCCGAGCGAGTTATTGAAATCGCCCTTGAGCGTGATATTCGAGTGATCTCCTGGACCTATAACGATCCGGTCGTATGGCATGAGTTCGTGCTGGATACGTCCCGGCTTGCGAAGCAGCACGGCATTCACACGCTCTTTAAATCCGCTTTCTTCATTTCGCTCGAGGGCGCGAAGGAATTATGCGACGTCATCGATATCTTCAGCGTGTCGATCAAGTCGATGGATCCCGTCTGGTACCGCAAAATCACCAAGGGCTGGCTGGAGCCGGTACTTGAGGCGACGAAGTTCGTGTTCCAGCAAGGTAAGCACGTAGAGGTCAGCAACCTCATGGTGACGGACGCGAACGATTCCGTGGAATCGGCGAAAACAGTTGCCGACTGGGTCCTCACGAACCTGTCGGATAGGGTCCCGGTTCACTTCGTCCGCTTCCACCCGGATTACAAATATACGCATGTAGGCCGCACGCCGATCGACCGGCTCGAGGCGGCGCGTGAGGCGGTGATGCGCATGGGCGTGCGCTACTGCTACTTGGGTAACGTCTACGACAGCGACTCCGTTCACACCTACTGCCATGCGTGCCGGGCCCGATTGATCGAGCGGTACGGATTGAATGCGCGGCTCGTCGGTCTCGATTCCTCCGGTAAATGCCGCTCCTGCGGCACGACGCTGGACTACGTTCGTGTCGATTACGCCGGGCCCGTTGAGGGACAGCACTGGTGCCAACTCGAAGCCCGGGTTTCGACGGGTGATTCGCGGCGGCGCGAGTTCCGCTGGCACGGCGACATCAACGCGCTTCACGTGGAAGTCGAGAACACGGGTGACGACCCCGTGTTCATCTCTCATCGACGCATCAATCCCAATGCTGGTTGCGCGTTCCTCCGGGATGTGCCGCTGGGCGCCCACGAGAGTTTTCGTTTCATCGTCTCGAAGAGCCATGCCGCGGAACTCGGCATCGAGATTCTAATGCCCCCCTCGGTGACGGCGAAGCTCTATGAGGTCTACGACCGCGCTCACTTTCCGACCGTCGACATAGAGAGCGGCCAGGCGGGCCAGGACAGGGTCCCTCTACCGTTTTATGGCGGACGATCGGCAACCCCGCATCCCGCGCTGCAAATCGTCGCTGCAAGCGGCGACTGAGGGGTGTTCACGAGCTGAGGGCCTCCACAGATGAATTTGCTGCACGAGCGGGATTACAAGGTCATCTCTTTGGACGCTGCGCGGTCTCTCCTGTTCCTGACCGGCAACCACCGCGTTTTCGAGATCAACGCTGACCTGGGCGACCGACTAACCGAGGGTATCGACTCGATGACTCCCGGCGAGTGGGAAGAGTGGCGCACCCTTGAGGCCGCCGGGTATCTCCGCAATGTCCACACACCGCTTCTTTCGCGGAGCCGCTATGCCGACGGCGCCAACTTGGCCATTAACGTTAACCTGACGGGGTCCTGCAACCTGGCCTGTACTTACTGCTTTGCCGACGGCGGCGACTACGGCCGCATACGGAACGCGATGGACAGCCACACCGTCGCGTTCATCTTCGATTTCATCCGCGATCACGTGACTGAGTCGGGCGTGGTCCGCTTCGAGTTCTTTGGCGGCGAGCCGCTTTTGAACTTTGCGCGGATCCAGGAGATTTATGCCCACGCGCGGGAGTTTACAGAGGAAACCGGCATACGGTTCCTGCACCGCATCTCGACAAACCTGACGGTTCTCCCGCCCGGCGCCCCCGACCTTTTCCGCTCCGGCAACTTCGTCGTGTCCGTCTCGATCGACGGCGGGAGCACGACCCATGACCGCAACCGGCCCACGAAAGGCGGCCAGGGGTCGTTCGCGAATATCCTCGGCAACTGCTTCCGCGTGCGCGCCGCCGGAGAAAACATCACGCTCGTGGCGCGGATGACCGTCGTTTCCGAGCAGCCGTCGTTGATTGAGAACGTCCAGGAGCTCTGGAGCTACGACCTTTTCGACTATTTTCAGATCTACCCTGGGGTGACACCGGCGAGCGGATCCCCGTTTTCGAGTAGCTGCGGCAGTACGGGATTGGTGCAGCTTGGCGAGCCACAACCGCGGGCCGCCACCATGAATTCGTCCTTTTTGCGGCAGCTATCCGAGTTGCTCAACGAATACCCGAGACTCTTCCAACCGGGGAACCGGTTTCGCGGCGTCTTGGAGTACGAACGAATCGCGGAGATGGCGTTGGCCGGCAAGATGGCCTTGGCATTCTGTAGCGCCGGCTCTACTTACTACACCGTTTCTCCCGACGATTCGGTGATGCCGTGCCATCGGCTGGTCGGCCACCCGGAGTTCCAACTCAACCGGTCCGGGGCGCCGGCCGACCTTGGGGATTGGACGCTGCCCGTTGACAACCATCCCGTTTGTTCGACCTGCTGGGCGCGTTACGTGTGCGGCGGCGGATGCCGTCAGGAGAATTTCGTCGCCACAGGGACGCTTCGCGGACTGAACGAGGAGACCTGCACGTATCAGCGCAAGCTGGTGGAAGGCGTCGTCCGCACGATGGCTCAGGCAGGGAATGATTACCGTGCGATACCCCGGCAACTGGATGACCTGTTCATTTCGTGCGGCAGGCCTGTCGTAGAAAACGGGCGCGAAGGCGATGAGCGCCCGCTCCCGGAAGGCTTGCAGCACTTTCGACCGCTTGTTACCACTTCGGCAGAAAAGGAGCGTGTTTTATGCAAGCAGAACTGACGAAAATCCGTCGGAACATACATACCTACCCATTCAAGTACGGATACATCGACGCCGAAGAGTTCTTTGCGCTCGAAGCCGGCTCGATTTACATACACATACCCTTCTGCAGCACGAAGTGCCACTTTTGCGAATATACGGTGTACGTCGGCAAGTCCGCCGATGTGCAGGACCGCTATGTGAACGCGGTGTGCCGCGAAATCGAAAGGTTTCCTGAAAATGCCGCGTTTCCACGGTTCCGCATCGAGGCGATCTATTTCGGCGGGGGCACGCCGGGGCTGCTCTCCGCCGCGCAGCTGATACGCATCCTGGAGGCCTGCCGGCGCAGTTTTCTGCTGGACGACGGTTGCGAGATCTGCTGCGAGTTCGATCCTGCTTCCATCGACCCCGAAAAGATCGAGGCGCTGCTCAGCGCCGGCTTCAATCGTTTCAGCATGGGCGTCCAGTCGTTCGACGACCCCATACTGCGGCAGAGCAATCGCCCACACAACCGGGAGGCGATCTTTCGAGGATATGAAACGCTGCGGAAGACGGACTGCCGCCACGTCAACCTGGATCTGATCTATCCGATGCCGGCGCTGACGCGCGAGATCTGGCTGGACACGGTGCGGCGCGCGATCGAGCTCGAGCCCGACTGCATTACGGTTTATGGCTTGGAAATCTGGCCCGGAACGGCATACTACAACTGGCTGGAGAAGGGCAACCTGAAACTCCCCAGCAACGAAGATGAAGTCTGGATGTACACGTCCGCGGCCGAAGCGCTCGATCGGGAGGGATTCATCCCGCGCAGCAATAGCGGCTACTATCACCCGGGTCGAACCTCGCGCTATTGCCGGTTCCTCGACTTCTATTGGCGCACGTGGCCGATGATCGGCTTCGGCGTCTCTTCCAAATCGGTCGTGCACAACCGGCTCTGGACGAATATCAAGCCGCTCGCCGAGTACATCGAACGGGCCGAACGGGGAGAGGCCGTCATGGATTTTGCCACCCGCATGACAAAAGCACAGGAAATGCGCCGCGTCATGATTCGCGGCTTGAAAATGTGCGAAGTGAGCAAACACGAATTTCGGGACCGATTCGGCGTGGAAATGGAACAGATCTTCGCGCGCGAGTTACGCCACCTGATGGACACCGGAATGCTAGTGGACGAGCCCGACCGAGTGGCGCTGACGCCTACTGGCCGAGCCTACGGCACCAACGTGTACGAGACCTTCTACACGGAAGACGACTTACGGCCGCCCGTTCCCGGCGAGGTGCAGTTCGGTATCTCCACCCTGGTTACGCAATGAACAGCCGCTCGGAATATCCGCGCCGGTTCGTCAAGACCGCGCACGGCAGATTCGCGGTGGTTCAGCGCGGCAGCGGCCCGCCGCTGGTTCTGCTGCACGGGATTCCCCTGTCTTCACTCACGTGGAGGCGCAACATCGAAGCGCTGGCACGCGACTTCTCGGTAACTGCCATCGACCTGAAAGGCTTCGGCTACTCCACTTCCGGGACATCCGATTTCAGCCCCGCGGGGCATGCCGAAGCCATACGGTCTGTGCTCGATGAACTGGAGGTGCAGCGCGCCAGCGTGGCGGCGAATTCCTATGGCGGGGCCGTTGCGGCATGGCTGGCATCGACCTACCCCCGGCGCGTGGAACGGCTCATCCTTGTCGGCAGCATCGGAACGGGCGCCGGCAGGCACCACCTGGAGAGAATTCTTCGCATCGGTATGGCGTCGGCGTGCGCCCGGCCGCTGCTCTCTTCCCGGTTCGGCCGGCACGTCGTTTCGACACGTCTGTTCGCGGCGTACGGAACCAGGCCGCGCGACGTGGGGGAACTCGCAGCCGAGTATCATCGGCCGCTTCGTGAGGCTGGGGGCGCGATCGCGTTTCTGGAGTCGCTGCGCAGCCTTGACGAACGGGCGCTTATGCTGCACCTGGCCGCTCTGCCGCACGCGACGCTCCTGGTTTGGGGCGGCCGGGATCGAATCGTCCCCGCGAGAGCGGGTTTCCGATTACGGACGGAAATGCGGGCTGCGAGGCTGGAAGTATTCGAACAGTCCGGCCACTTCCCTCACGAAGAGGAGCCCGAGCGATTCAATGCGATCGCGGCTGAATTCCTGCGGAACGATGCAACGGAGGATGAATCTGATGCTCATGTATTCGTGGATGAAGTTCGTCGAGATCGCGCCTGAGCGGTACGATTGGGCGGTCAGTTTCATAACCGGAGGGCGCATCGACCGGATCAAGGACCGGATTGCGGATCAGGTGCGCGCAGGAGACCGCGTTGTCGACATCGGCTGCGGCACCGGGACACTGGGCCTCCGTTGCCTGGAAAAAGGCGCTTACGTTACCGGACTGGATGCTTCAGAATTCATGCTCGAGCAGTTCCGGAAGTCCGCCGCAGAACGCGGCTTGACGGAGCGGCTGAAGCTCATTCAGGCCAGTGTGACCCAGCTCGAAAAACACTTCGCCGACGAGTCGGTCGATGTGATTACGTCCACCATGGTTCTCGGCGAGTTCCCACGCGAGTATCTCGATTTCATCTTCCGCCACTGCCACCGGATTCTGCGGCCCGGCGGACGGCTATTGACTGCCGACGAGGTGTGGCCAGACACGCCCGGACGCCGCATGATCGCGCGCGCAACCATGGCGGCGTTCTGGATCCCCCAATTCCTCCTTCTGCGGCGCGTGACCTATCCAATCTCGGACCTGGAGGGGCTCATTGCCCTGGCGGGATTCCATATTGAGCGGGTGGACCGCTGGCCGGGAAGCAGTTTCCGCCTGGTCTATGGCGTGAGGCCCCCGCAGTTCCCGGAAGCTGAAGATACAGCGCCGATGCGCGAGGTGACGATCCGATGATCCGGCGCATCCGTGGATTCCTTTGGGAAACATTCCATACGCTTTTCCGGAACTTCAATTTCCCATGCGATCTCGGCCTGTTCCGCATCGGCCAACCCGGGCCGCATTCGCCGGTATTTCTGAGCGGCAATTACACCCTCGTTGTGGAGCGTTTGCGGCGCGCCCTGGCCGGCGTCGATTGCTACCTGTTGGTGGCGAACTCCCGCGGCTCGAACGTATGGTGCGCGGCAGGGATGAACGAATTCTCCGAGCATGACGTAATCGATGCGATCAATGTGGCCGGGCTTGCCGGTATTGTCAGCCACCGCCGGATCATCGCACCACCCTATGCGGCGCCCGGAGTGAACGTTCGAGCGGTGCAGCGGGAAACGGGCTTCCATATCCAGTGGGGACCCACCCACCTGAACGACCTGCCGCGGTATGTCGGCCAGAACTTCAAGCGCACCAACGACATGCTCGCGGTGCAGTTCGGCTTCCGCGACCGTATCGAACAGGCGCTCGCAAATACCTGCTGCTACTCGATGACCATCGCGCTCGGACTCCTGTTCTGGCCGAAATTCGTGCTCGCCGTGATGGGCATGATTCTGGTCGCGTACCTTTTTGGATTCGCGTTCTGGTATCGCCTGCCCGAAGAACGGGGTTGGCGGCACACGTCCACGCTCATGCTTTCGCTTTCGGCGCCGTTGATTCTTTTCGGAGTGTCGCGTCACTGGACGCCCGGCGCGTTTCTACAGTGGGAAGCCACGCTGCTCGGGGTCGTCTTGCTGGTGGCGATGGACGCGTGCGGCAGCACGCCCATATACAAGACCACCATTGCGCATTGGCTCCGGCATGGAGATTACGAGAGCCTTTTCGATCCCGTGATCGATCCGGCCCGCTGCACCAACTGCATGAATTGCGTGCTGGTGTGCCCGAAAGATGTCTTCGCTGCCCGGCGTAACGGCGCGAGGAAGGTCGTCGCGGTGCATCCCAGGAATTGCATCGACTGCCTGGCCTGCGTCAAGCAGTGCTATGACGACGCATTCTTCAACCGCTCCGGCCAGTACAAGGGGGATGTGAAGAGCATTCCGCGCCTGCATGAGATCATGACGCGCGACTGGTCGCACCTGCGGGCTGAGGATAAGTGGATCGATCATCCCACCACCATCCGGAATGGCCTCCCCGTGGTCGCGGAAGCCGCGGTGGAGGCGCGCGTGCTCGAGGAGGCGCGGCTGTGACGGCAAAGGCGCTGTTCCCGGATAGCATTCTCGCGCCGTATCGCGAGTTCACGATTGAAGTGGAACGCGAGGGCGCGTCACGCCACCGCGAGCTTCTCGACAGCATCCGCGAAGAGGCCTCGCGATAGCGGCCGCATCCCGCGGGTGGGAAGGCGCTCGAGAACTGGAGCATTTCCGACAGCAGTTCAAACTCGGGCCGCTGTACGAGACCAACACGCTCGCGCTGATCCGCAAGGACGGCGCGCTGAAAGGGCTGGCCGGGTCAGTGAACAACTGGCACATCGGCGCAGGCGCGATTGTTCACCTCTGCAGCGTCGGTCTACTGGGCGAGATTCAGGCCCGCGGCTTCATCCCGTGCCTCATGTGCGTCCTGTGGCAACTCTGCCTACAGGACGAGCGATTACTTCTGGAGTATCGGCGCGGCCGCCTTTATGCCACGGCCATCACCCAGAGCCCGTACTTGCTGGCCATGCTCGATCGGCTTTTCGGCATCTTCCCCTCGCCTTCCCGAGCGGTCCCGGACCCGGACGAAGTTTCGGTTGCCCGTGCAGTGGTGGAGCGTTTCGACGAACATCTTGCGCTCGAAGAAGACACGTTCGTTCTGCGCCGGGAGTGTCAATTCTTTTACCGCGAGGAGCCGCGGAGCCTCGACGCAGCCTGGAACGACTATTGCCGGCGCGTTCTGCGCTCCTCTGACGGCGATGTTTTCGTCGCCGTCGGCCGGGCAGTCCCCGAACGCCTGGAGCCTTTTATGCGACGTGTGCAGCAGCGGTACCCGGACCTGACCGCGGCCCTGGACCGGGTGGCGGATCCCATTTTGGTCAAAAGGTGAGCTATGGAAAACGGTGTGTACCGGGAATCCTTTTCCCGCAATATCGGAATCCTGACGGAAGAAGAGCAGTCGCGACTGGCCGGCAGTACCGTTGCCATCGTGGGCTTGGGCGGAATCGGCGGGAATACGCTCGTAACTCTCGCCCGTATGGGTGTCGGCGGCTTTTGTATCGCCGACTTCGATCGATTCGAGTACGCAAACATCAACCGGCAGTACGGAGCGCGCTCCGATACGCGCGGCGTGCCGAAATGCGAAGTCCTGGCCGAGGAGGTCCGCCGCATCAATCCGTCAGTCCGGCTGGAAGTGTTCCCCGAGGGATTTTCGGAAGCGACGGCGAACAAGATCCTTGCCGGCGCGGGCGCAGTGGTGGACGCGATCGACTTCTATGCCATCGAGGAGCACTTGAGGCTGCACCGCAAAGCGCGCGAGCACAACCGGTTCATCTTTATGGGGTCGCCGGTCGGCTTCAGCGCGTGCTTGCAGATCTTCGATCCCGAGGGCATGAGCCTCGAAGAATATTGCGCCATCACCCCGGCGATGCAGTCCATCGAAAAGCAGCTCCGTTATGCGTGTGGGCTCGTGCCAGCGCTTGCGCATATCGACTACTTCGATGTTTCAGCGGGAGCTTCGCGAACCGACTTTCTGGCGCGAACCGGCCCCTCCATTGCGTCCGCTTGTCAGCTCGCGTCTTCGCTGGTGGCCATGGAAGTAGTGTTGCTGTTGCTGAATCGTCGCCCGCCCCGGGTCATACCGCATACGGTTCAGTTCGATCCCTACATGTACCGGTACGAGAATGTGTACCTCCCCGGGGGCATGCGCGACTACGATCCGGAGGCGGCAATTGCGCGGATCCGCGACAAGTCGTCGCTCGTGCCGCAGGTGCTCAACCTGTTCTACAGCAAACCGAAAGCGCCTAAATGCGGCGTTGATGGGGCGGAATTGTCGTACAAAGTCGAAGGGGCTGGCGAGGACCTGCTCCTGATCAGCCCGCTCGGCGCCGATTCCGGCTTCTGGGCGCGGAATGCGCCGGCGCTGTCGCAGCACTTCCGCGTGATTACGTTTGACAACCGGGGCTCCGGCCAATCCCGTGGAGAACTCAATGGCTTGTCGACCGAAGTCATGGCCCGGGATGCGCTGGCGCTGCTCGATCATCTGGGCGTCGAAAAGGCCCATGTCGCCGGGCTCGCCTTAGGCGGACTCGCGGCCACGCAGATGGCGCGCCTGCACCCGGAGCGCGTACAGTCCCTCATTCTGGCATCGAGCTATGCCGCCGCCGACGATCACATCGCCGGCGTTACGGAAAAGTGGAGGACCATCGCGCAATCCCGCGGCATGGAGGCGCTCTTCGATGAGTGCCTCCCCTGGCTCTTCTCGGACGACTACACCAGAAAGGGGAGCGACATCAATCAGCTCAAAACGTTTTACCGGTTAACCCTGCAGCAAGCGCGCGCGTTCGTGGCCCAGAGTCTCGCCGGCGTGACGCACGATGTGTGCAACTGGATTTCGAAGATGGATGTTCCCGCGCTCATTCTCTGCGGGACGGGCGACCGCCTTGTACGCCCGGAGCACGGCGCATCTCTGGCGCAGTCGATGCCGAATGCCCGGCTGGTCTTGCTGGACGGCGCGCCGCATTTCTTCCACTGGGAATGCGCGGACCGTTTCAATCGCGAGGTCCTCGCATTTCAGACCGAAGTAAAACGGGCCGCACAGGAGGTGTCATGAAGCTGCAATCTGCGGTCATCGAGGCCGGCTCGCGTCCGGATTACGCTTTAGCGGTTGCGGCTGCATCCCGGATTGCCTCCAAGCGCGGGTTGGCCCACTGTTATCCCGTCTTGGCCGCGGACCGGTCGCGCGCGGGGTTCGCGCGCGTTCTGGACGCCTACGGTCTCGTACGCCTCCGCCTGGAAGACCTCTTTCCCGCGAATTCGGTTACCGAAAGGGCGCGGCAGATGCGTAAGGCCTTGTTCCCCACCTCGCTTCGACCCGTGGTGATTCCCGCTGACGCGCACGGCGACGACATAGCCGCGGCCGTCTGGCTCTGCCTGAGTGAGTCGCGGCCACTCGAGTTCGGCGCCAACGAAGACGCGCTGACGGACCCCGAGCCCGGCCAAAGCGGCCACGTTCTATGGGTGAGGAGCGGGTGCCGGCACGCAGTGGCAGCCGCCTTCTACGCGCACGCCGCCGGCAAGCAGTTCGGGTTCGTCCGCGACTGGCAGCCTGCGCTCGATTCCGCGCCGGACTCCGCGCATTCCTATCTACTCGTGGACGACTACGCCACGTTTCAAAAGTCGTTTTTGGCGCGCGCCCTGGAGAGCCCACGCCTGCGAAGCGCGCCCCAAGGGGCAGGCATCCTCACCGCTTTCAACGACGCCGAATTCACGCGCCTGCTGGTGCGCATCCTCCTCGATCGCGACGTCCTGGAACCGCCGCCGAACCTGGTGCGGTACCGGGTCGTTACGGAGCACGGCAACGAGATGCACATGGAGCTGGAGAGCGGCGAGTTCCTCTGCGGCGCCGTGCAGGAGGACGAGGATGACGGGCAGGAACTCGCGTTCGATTGCCGGCCCACCTGTCCGCACGCGAACCGGATTCCCGCGGGTTCGGTTCCGGTGCAGCACCTTCTGATCAGCAGTTGTAACACTTTCACGCTGGGCGACGGAATTGTCGGGCCGCAGTTCAGCCTTCTCTTCCGGATGCTGAGCGGCTGGTGCTGTTCCGTCATGGCACCGTTCAAGCACGCGCTCAGCGGCCCGGCCATTCCGCTCCTGACGGATGCCCTGGCGCGTTCGGGATTCTCTTTGGGCGCGAGCACGGAACGGCTGAACTCCATTGCCCCGTACGGCGCGCGGCCGGACCCGGCGTACGTTCTGTTCGGCGATCCGGAGACGGTCATCATGGCGCCTGCGGGCGAGCCGCACAAACCATCCGCAACGGTCATTGGGGACAGTCTTGCCGTCGCCGGTGAACTGAACGGGCGCTGCGCGGCCGAGTGGAGCCTCCCGGAAGCATCTCTCGATGCCGTGGCGCGGAAAAACGGCGGCCAACTCGCGCTCGTGCCACTTTGCGACAGCCTTCGTTCGCCTGACGTTTATTTCGCCTTCCGCCAGGAACCTGCCGCAGGCTCGTGGAGTCTGGTGCTTTTCAGCGGGCGGGAATTGCCGCGGACCCGGGCGCAGCTGGCGCTTACCGGCGCGGCCGGCATCTCCCCGCAGCTACACGCGCGGGCACTCGAAGCCATCCGGGCTCTTTACCAGCTTCAGGCGGTCGGGATTCCCATCGGACAGATCCAGCACGCCGAGGAGAACATTATTTCGCAACTGCGCTTCGGTGCCGGCTACCCGCGGCTCGTCGAGTTCGCGATCGGCGAGACGGTCATTCGCAACATGGCCGCCATTCTCGATGCTCAATTCACGGAGGCGCGCCACGAAGTGCTGCGCCAGCTTGTCGAACTTACCGCGGACCGCCTGTGGATCAGCCAGTCCTACGGCCGGCACTACTCATCGGTGCGCCGCGAGCCGTCCGGATCGGTTCCGTGCCCGTACTGCGCGTGCGAAACTACTCAGTGGCGCTTTGACGATGATTGTACCGGGCGCCCGGCGCGAACGCTCGTGATCTGTGCACGATGCGGCATCATCGCCGATCACCCCACCGAACGTGAGCTTGCCGTTCGTATCGAAAAGGTTGGTGAACTGCCGCTAGATGGTGTGACTGTCGGCGTCTCTGTGACGAACCGCGCCGAACGCACTCTCAAGGCGTCGGTGGCCGCTCAATTTCACGAATGGCGCGGGTTGGGCGTATCCGCCGACGCAGGGTTGTTCACTTTCGAACTCGCTCCCGGGGAGACGCTCACCCGCGATTTCGTGTTCAACTTTTCTAAGCCGTTCGGCGACTATATGCAAGACATCCACGTGTTCACCCTGACAGAGGATTTTGCGCTCTCCTGCTTCACCCAGAAAATGACCTCCGCCCACAGCTCGCTGCGGCGGAAGACGCTGGTGAGCACCGGAGCCGTAGGCCGCACAAATTGAGGAGCACCCATGTCACCACGCTTCATGATCTTTATCGAGCCCCATGCCGCCCTGTTTCGGTATCTCGAGGTGGCGCGCCACCGCTTTCAGACTCTGGTACTCACGCTGGATGCTTCCGAGTGCCGCGCGGAAGAACGCCGGGTTCAGGTCGAAATGGGAAAGCCGGAAATGTCCTGGATTCATCGACTCATCGAATGCGATACAACCAGTGTCGATGCGATGCTCGCAGCGCTCGATCCGGTCCGGGGCGATATCGCCGGCGTGCTTGCTGGAGACGATCCGTTCGTCCCCGTTGCCGCCCAACTGGGGACGCGGCTCGGTTTCCCCTATGCGAGCGATGACGACGCGATCGCACAGCAGCGTAAGTCCGCCATGAAGCTGCGCTTGCGGCAGCACGGTGTGCCTACAGCTCCCTTCGAAGTTGTCCACAGCTATGAGGAGGCGCACCGGACCTGGCAGGGACTAGGCCGTGACGCGGTGGTCAAGATGGTGGATTATCTCGGCAGCCTGAACGTGTCGCGCGTGAGGACAGAGGCCGAACTTGGCGCCGCCTGGGAAAGCATCATAGAGAACCGGCGTCACACCCCGACTCCGTTTCCGCTGGCCAAGGAAGCCCTGGTCGAAGCGTTCATCCACGGCCGCGAGTTGAGCATCGAAGGATACGCGCAGGACGGGCAGTGTGTCGTGCTCAACTACAACGACAAGATTACGGAGCCGCATTTCATTGTCGTCGGACACTATCTGCCAGCGCAGGTGACGCGGGAGGAATCCGATGCCCTCGTCGCCATTGCCGGCCAGTGCGTGCGCACGTTGGGTATTCGGAACACGGTGTTCCACATCGAAGTCAATATTCAGGACGGCGTGCCGTATGTCATCGAATCGGCCTCACGCCCGCCTGGCCAGTACATGGTGGACCTGATGCAGCGCTCCTATGGCCTCGACCTGATGGATATCGCGGTGCGACTGGCAAGCGGCGAGACTGTGCTCGACGAGCGGCGGACGCCGAGGAAGCACTACGCGATGCTCGCGATATATGCCGAGCAATCCGGCATCTTCCACGGAATGGACTCGTGGGACGAACTGACGGGCCGTTCCGGCCTTCTGCGGGCGTGTCTCGGAGTCAAACCCGGCGAACCGGTCGTCGCGCTCGAGACCTTTCAGGACAAGTATGGATTCGTCATCTTCGAGGACGAGACGGCGACGGCAGTTCGCGAACAGGCGCGCTGGTTCCGGGAAAATGTGAGGATGAACGTTGCGGCTGCCGAAGCCAGCCGGTCATTGTACGCGTAAAAGCTCTGCGGGATGCATCTTCCTCACGGCATGGGTGCCAGGTCGGGCTCCACCCGGTGTGCGCCCGCTTCGGGCAAATCGAGAAGCGTTTTGGAATAATACGCGTACGGAAGCCGCTGGTCCAGCAGCTCGGGATTGGCCTCCAGGAACCACCGGAAGGACAGACCAGGAGAGCGGCGCAGTGCCGCCGCAACCAGCCGCACCCAGGCATACGTCAGCGTGGCGTGAAATTTCCCGGCGGCATCATGAAACGTCGCGAAGCGCTGGATGCTCTCCGCCATGCGCGCTGTGGCCTCCTCGGTGTTTCCCTGTTGCAAGTAAAGCCACGCCAGGTGGATGTGCTCCTGGTGGTGGAAGTGCTCACCGGGAAATGTAAGGCCTTCAAAAGCTTGGATAAACTCCTGTTCCGTAAACTGCGTCCCGACGACGGAGCGGGCGGAATCTTCGGTAACACTCGGCATCTCTCTTACAGGATAAACCCTCATTCATGCGAGGCCGGCCGCCCGGGGCCTCCGGGTTGCACTTGCGTCACCTCCGCGCCTCTAACCTGCCCCTGCAGTCCAGGCGAATTCTCGGCGAAGGGTGAGGTGTAGGCATCCGGGCTTCAACACCAATACTGGAAAACACAGACAGGGAAGATAAGGGAAGGTTTACCCTCTCTCGAAGGTTTCACGTTTGTGGCATTTGGCTGTTGTTTGTTCCTCCGGAGCACAAGTTGCAAGAAAGAGGGCAAGGCACCCCGCCGCTACGAATCGCGTTCCTGACACTTGATGTCCGAGGATAGAGCTCCGAGCGGCGCGCCGCCGAAGATCGCGAGGGAGCCGTTGGTGTCCCGGCCCGAGAGCTTACAGTTCGCGATCGTGAGTGTCGTGTTTGCCCGATCATGTCCGGTGCAACGATCGCCTCT
>Ga0170475_106874984_pt1 | contig 14604 bp, 14 predicted proteins | sample Soicark_Litter_5_FD_111474 | JGI IMG/M metagenome (GOLD analysis project Ga0170475, IMG submission 111474) | Avena fatua rhizosphere microbial communities from Hopland, California, USA. Combined Assembly of 48 SPs | reverse complement strand
CTGCGAGGAACCACCATGCTCGTCGATCGATACGATCTGCCTCTGTCGACCAGTTCCGTGACCGCGCGTGACGCCTACATCCAGGGCTGTGATCTGGCACTGACTCTCTACCCAGGCGCGGTCCAGGCCTTTGATCAGGCAATCGCTGCCGACCCCGGTTTCGCCATGGCCCGTGCTGGCAAAGCCCAGGTACTTATGCGCGAGGGCAATGTAACGGCGGCTCGGTCAGCCTTGGCAGAGGCCACGCTTTTGGCGCCACATCTTCCTGCGCGCGAGGCGAGCCACATCGCATTCTTCGATCTGGTTTTCGCCGGCGAGACTGACACCGCGATCGCCGCTCTGCACAGGCATCTGTCAGCATGGCCGTGCGACGCCTTGGTGGTCGCCGGTGCCGCGAATCCCAACGGCCTTATCGGCGCGTCGGGGCGCATAGGGCAAAAGCACCAGATCTCAGAGTTGATGGACTGGCTTGCCCCACATTACGGTGAAGACCCGTGGTTCATGGCATATCACGCGATGGCTCTGTCGGAAGACGGACAGCTCGCGGCTGCCCGGCGGAAGATCGAGCGGTCCGTGGCAATGAAACCGAATAACGCACATGGCGCGCACGGATATGCGCACATCTGCTACGAGAGCGGCGATCCTGACAGCGCTCGTGATTATCTCTCCCCCTGGCTTACCAAGTATCCGCGCGATGGCTTCTTCTATGGTCACCTGAGCTGGCATCTCTCGCTGTGCGAGATACAGGCGGCCAATTGGACCCAGGCGCTACAGCTGTATCGGGACGCCATAACGTTGGACCGACACAGCGGTGGTCCGCAGCAGAAGGTGTCGGATGCGACAGCATTCTTGTGGCGCGCCGAACTCGCTGGCCATCCGCGCGATGTTGTCGCGTGGCAGGAGATGCATCGCTATGCCAACAGCGCGCTGCCGCGGCCCGGCAGCGGCCTCGCAGACCTGCACGTTGTTCTGGCCCAAGCCGTCGTCGACAATGACAGCGCTGCTCTCGATTCCCGCGCGGCCGAGATAGAGCACCTGGCCCGCGAGTCGCGTTACCCTTCTGGCTCTTATCTTCCAGCATTGTCGCGCGGCTTCGTGGCGTTCGAACGCGGAGATTTTGCAGCAGCGATAGAGGCGCTTGCCCCGTTAGCGGGGGAGAACGAGCGCATCGGGGGCAGCCGCGCTCAGCATGACTTGATCGAGTTCACCTTGTTGAAGGCATACCTGGAAGCCGGCAGGCTTGAGGAAGCTCGGTCTCTCATGAATGCTCGGCGGCCCGGCGCTTCGGGAATTCCCGTCGCCGGTGTTGCGGTGCTCGGATGACTGGTCTTATCAGAGCGCACTGATCGGAGGCCGGGCGGGGCGATTCCCTCTCAAACGAAAGGCATAGATGGCAAGACTTCTGGAAGGACACCTCGCCGCCGTGACCGGTGGAGGGTCGGGTATTGGACAGGGCATATGCCAAGCCTACGCCAAGGAGGGCGCACGTCTTCTCGTGCTCGACGTCAACATCGACGGCGCGAACGAAACTGCCGACCTGATCGTCAAGGCCGGTGGCATGGCGACGCCAATGCTGCTTGATGTGGCCAATCGCACCGCGTGCAGGCAAGTGGCCGCGAAGATAGCCGAAACCGAAAAATCTCCATCCTTGTCAACAACGCCGGAATCAATCGGCGTAATCACATCACCGGCGATCCAGTGGCGGTGGCGCAGGACTGGGACGATATCTTGTCGATCAATCTGGACGGCATGTTCAATGTCACACATGCCCTCCTGGACCAACTCCGGGCGACCAAAGGGCGGATCATCAACATCGGTTCCATCCAGTCCTTCGTGCATGTGAATTGGCCGAACTCCGCCGCATACACGACGTCGAAACATGGCGTCTTGGGCTTCACGCGAGCTCTCGCCGCCGAGCTCGGCAAGGACGGTGTACGCGTCAATGCGATCGGGCCTGGACTGATCGAGACGAAGATCAATGCCGAAGCGCGGGCCAAGAACCCGGATATGGTCGCTGCCGCCATCCGGCATACGCCGTTGAACCGTGCCGGCAAGCAGAGGACATTGCAGGGCCGGTCCTCTTTCTTGCGTCGGATCTGTCTGCCTATGTGACCGGCTGCATCATCATGGCAGATGGCGGCTTCCGAACGGTCTAACTTCCGAGATCAGGTGGGGAGCCAGGCCGCGGCCCTGATCTCGCCGAATTCACGCGGGATCTTGCGCCACGCCGCGCCGGCATTTTCGGTGACGTATACTTCGCCAAATAGGCTGAATGCGACAATGCGGTCGGCGTTGGCGGGATGGGTGGCGAGTCCCCACATCGTGGCGTTGGGCTGGGTGGGCAGCGACAGAGCCTCCCAGGTCTCGCCGAAGTTTGTGGTGCGGAGCACGTGCCCCTTTTCGCCGGTCGTGGTCTCGCCGCACCCTGCGAACAGCACAGTGGGATCGTCTGCCTTGACCGCCATGCCACGGGCGTAAGGCAGCGGCCACTTATCCTTGATGCCCAATGGCTGCCAGGTATCGCCCAGATCCTGGCTGACAAACATCTCACGCGCTGTGCTTGCATAGAGACGTTTGGGCTGCGTCGGTGCGATCGTAACGGCGTGTACGTCGGGATCATATAAACCCGTCTCAAGATGCGTCCAATTGTCCCCGCCGTCCAAGCTGCGGAACACGCCATCGATCTCGACTCCGGCCCAGACGACACGATGATCCTCCGAATCAACCAGGATGCTGGTGACGAAGGGAGTGCCAATCGAACATTCGCGGGCGATGTCTATCGCAAGTTTCTCCCAGTGCCGCCCACTGTCGCGCGAGCGATAGACCCCGGCGGGGCGCGTGCCGGCAAACAATATATTGGGTTCCACCGGATCGATGGTCAGCGACCAGATTGTCGGCAAAGAACTATCGGTGCCGATCCGCTCCCACTTCGCCCCACCGGTGCGGCTGACGAACAAGCCGGTATCGCCAGCGGCGAAGATGGTATGTGCCTCTTTCGGGTGGGTGACCAAAGCCTGTATGCGGCTGTTGAGCGGGAACGGGGCGCGATGCCGCATCCACGACCTGCCCGCATCCGGACTATGCCATACGCCCCAACCAGCCGTTCCAAGGCAAATGCTGTAAGTCCCCGCCATAAGCCGCCTCCCCTCATCTTTTCATCGCGGCAAGCAGGCGCATCCTGTTTACAAAATGAATTCTGACCGCAAGCCAGAGTCGACGACCTCGTCCGCGCGTCGGTTGTCAGTCAACCTGCATCCAGGTGTGCCAGGAGTTTCTCTGCACGCTTCCGCTTCTCGGGCAGCGGATCACGCTGGATGATTCGCAAGATCGCGTCCCTCGCTCCGCGATCGCCGGCTTCGGCCATCTCAAACGCCATGGCGTCGCGTCGCTCGTAATGTGATCGATCCAGCGGCACGATCGTTATCGGCAAGTCCGTCCAGTAATACTGGCCCTCGCGGCTCGACCAACCGGCGTAGACTTCCTCCCAGGATCCACAGCCGGCGTATGGCACCAGATTCACATCCGCCATCGGTTCACGGAGCTTCTGGTACCGCGCATCAAACGACATCCGGATCGACCGTGTCCGGTTTGGGAGTGCCTTGTGCACAGTTACGTCCTGAAAGATCAGAGCATCGCCCGCCTCGAAATCCCCGGTGACCCAGGTACCCGGGATCGGCACCGCGATATCCATGCCTCCCGCACCCGAACCGACCTTGGTTGGAAGGATGCCTGCTGTGTGCGATCCCGCCGCAACCGCCAGCGTACCCATCTCGCGCGGGCAGTCTCCGAGAGGCATCCACATTGCGTAGCTGGTCGCACCGCCGATGTGGACGCGATCCTGATGGATGCCGGTGGTGAAGTCGAAATCATCTGACTGAGGGAATATGTTGCGCTGAACAAACATCGGGTGGACGAGAGCGCGCTCGCCGAAAATCCGGTCGAACAACGCAATAACCCGAGCGTCAACGCGTAATCGATGCAGGGCCTCGTCCGACCAGAGGCCACGGAACACGGACATATAGCGTGGCTCTGGGTCCTTGCAGGCGGCGGCAGGATTGGCGATGCCCGCGCTAACCGGCGTGTCCGGAGCCAGCCATTCGCCCTCCATAGTCTTCTTCAAAAGCCTGGCCCGCACATCAAGGATCGCCTCTCGCGGCAACAGGCCGCGCAGGAACAAATAACCGTCTTCGGCCAGTCGGGCACGCAGGGTTTCCCCGTCTTTCATCTGCTCCGTGGAGTCCCGGAAGGGCTGGTACTGAATCATGGTTCGCCTCTCGCATGCACCTTTTGCCGTCACTACCTCGATAGCCTCACCGGCTTCACATAAGGTGCCTTCCGAATTATGGTGCGTAGGTTCTTTGCCTGACAAGCGGCAACGCCTTTAGACCTCCCCGCGTCGCGCCGTTGCCGCTGCGGCGCTCTCGGACGACTGCTCTATAACGGCAAGCAGTCGTGGTCGACCCACTGCACGTCAGGCAACACTTGCGGCAGGATCTCTTGGATAGAACAATAGGCAGCGACGCAACGCGATCATGGTCGCGCTGACAAGGGGAGAATGCCATGGACCTCGGATTGCAGGGAAAGCATGCGGTTGTGACTGGCGGCAGTCGGGGCATCGGCAAAGCCATCGCGCGGGAATTGGCCCGCGAGGGCGTCGATGTGGCGATTGTCGCACGGACCAAGGGAGACCTGGAGGCAGCCGCTCCGAGTTGGCTGCGCAAACGAACCGCCGCATCATCCCCATCGCGGCCGATGTCACCAGTAAGGAGCAGGTGGAGGGCATGGTCGCCGAGGCGGCCCAGCAACTGGGCGGCCTGCACATACTGGTCAACAGTGGGTCTGCGCCAGGAGGCTCGGCCAGCGCGACCGGTCCGATCGAAACGGTCGTCGACGAGGATCTGCTGCAAGATTTCAACGTAAAGTATGTCGGAGCGTTGCGCTGTTCCCGCGCTGTCATTCCTTTCATGAAAAAGGAGGGCTGGGGCCGCATCATCAACATAAGCGGCGCCAACGCCCGCAACGCCGGCAATCTCAGCGGAGGAGCACGCAATGCAGGTCTGGTGCACATGACAAAGACGCTGGCGGTCCAATTGGGCCGTCACGGGATCACGGTCAACTGCATCCATCCGGGCACGACGCGTACCGAGCGAACGCCGAGCCTGCTTGCTGCGCGTGCAACACAGTTGGGTGTCTCTCCGGAAGATGCGGAGCGTCAGGATTTCGCTCCCGATTCGCCACGTGGCAATGCCATATGCCGAATGGTGGACGCCTCGGAGATCGCATTCGTCACCGCATTCCTGGCCTCGGACAAGGCGTGGGCGATCTCAGGCGAGCTTGTTGCGGCAACGGGCGGAGCGGGACGGACCGTATTCTATTAAGCAGCGATCACTGCGTACCCTTGGCATTCCGTGGCCGATGGCCGAACTCGTGCATGGACGGTGAAACTGGATGGTGCGACCAGCCGATGAATGCGATACCGACCTGTCGGTGCCACGGTGAGACTAAGCTTTGGGCCGAACTGCGTCACTGGCCGCACTATCGGTCAGCGCGTTAGCCGTCCAATCATGATGACAAGATCTTCCAACCATCTCTGGTGTTGCACCAATCGAGGGTAGTGCGGTTGGCCGGTGGTGTGCCGCCTGGCATCGTCTCGTAGACCAATCTGTGACACAGCATGGAGTTGTGCCGGAAAGTCCGCGCCACGCGGATGGTCCCTGCGGAGCCGGTCGGGTCGTTTCGCCAGCTTGTTGTTGTCCCCACCGGAAGTGGCGACCGCACCAGCAAGCCATTGGCCGCGTCGATCAGACGCATAAAGTCGTCATTACTCAGCGACAGGGCGTCGGAACCGAACGGATAGTATCCTGTAAGCTGGGCGTGCACCGAGACGGTCAGCAGAGTGCCAAAGCTCAGAGCAGCCAAGAAACGTTTTATATAGCCCATATCTGTTCTCCACCTTTGGGCGAATTTGCTGATCACGCAAGCAGATAGCGTGACGCGATACCAGAGCGCCGTCCCCGTGAAGCTGCCCGAGATCGTTGGATACTCAGGTGATTGTGCCGATTGAGCCCTTGCAGCCGTCGCCATCATGCTTATTAGCAAAGAGGGATGGAACGATAAAGGTGGCCAAACAGCATGGCTGAAATATCTCCACGGCATCTTGAATCTCAAGGTCTACTGCGACGCGGTTGCATCAGAAGCAGCTCGGGAATACCAATAACTTCAGGGGCACATGAAGCGGGGCGCATTCGCAGGACCCGCTTGACCAGGCAGATCGCACGGCAGCGGCAGGCGACGACACCGTCCCCAATTCGGCGGCACGGTCGGTGCTCAACATCGGCAAGGCAACGGTGGAACCACACCAACCACCCGGCGTTGGCCTGATGATTGATTGATTCGCGGTGCTATCATGCCTCGACATCGGTCTGCGGCACGACGTCATCGATCAGGTAGGGCGGTAGACCGATGTCACGCAATATCCTTGTGTCGAGCGTCTCCGGTCCGGATACTGTAGGTATGCCACGTCTCCTTCGCCTGCGAATCTTCGACAGAAACGCCGCAAGGCCGGAGCTGATGCGGCAACGCAACGGATAGGGTATCATCGACGGTGTGGGCCCCTCTGCTGCGCGGTCCGACGTTGACTGGCTCCTGTGGTCGACATGCAGATCGGGCGAACCGGCGATGCCAGCACACATGGCCTCACCATAAGCCGCCATACCCTCGATAACGCACACCTTCAACCACGACATCGCCGCGGCAATCGGCCGAGGATCAGCTGACTTTCCTGAGACGCCTTGGGAAGGTCGTTGGCTGGCGGTGCGTCATCGTGCGCCTGCCGATGGAGTTCCGTGTATTCGCCGCCTGTTGCAAATACCGATCGCATCAGGTCTCCCTCCAGATACCAGAGGGGAGGCTGACCCTACTGCATTACGAAAACATTCCATCAGGCAGCGATAAAGGTTACATCTGTAGGTGCATCGGACAATTGCTCACGGTCCAGCGTCATTTAGTGATGCTGGACAGGCAGAGTGAGTATGCCACCGAAACGGCACTCGGTCTTAACTTCGCGTCGTCGTCTGCAACAGGTTTTCGCGATTGAGCGGCTGCACCAAGGCATACGACAAACCTAGCGAATGATTAGGCCACCCGATCTCCCTGCCTGATCTGCACCGTGCGGCTGTCGACAGCGGGCAGCATCTGCCCGGGATCACGGGTGACGACCACGTCAATCACCGTAGGGCGGTCGCGTTCCTCCATGCCCTGCCGAAGGGCTGCGGATAACGCCTCGGGGTCCTCTACCCGAATGCCGCCGCAGCCCATTGTCCGGGCGATTGCCGCGTAGTCCATCTCTTGGAGGTCCGCAGACTGATAGCGCCCGCCCATCATCATGTGCTGCAACGCTTTTACATAGCCGGACGCCGCGTTGTTGACGACGATGACAGTGAGACCGCAGCCGGCGCGGCGCGCGGTCTCGAGTTCGCCAAGCATCATGTTGAAGCCGCCATCGCCGCTGATCGCAATCACCGGCCGTTCGGGGGCAGCAAGCGCAGCGCCGATTCCGCCAGGCAGGCCATAACCTATCGAGGCGAACCCCCGATCGGGAATGAAATGCCGACCCGATCGTTTCGTGTCGTAGAGCAGACCGGTCCAATGGCCTGCAAAGCCGCCGTCGGCGACGAGTATCGCATCCTCTGGCAGCGTTCGGTTCAGTTCTCGGCAGAGACGCGCCATATGCACCGGTCGGTCCTGCGAATTGAGCCGGGGAGAAGCTTCATCTTCCCACCTCTTCATGCGAGGAGCGACCTCGCCAACATAGTCCGCACGCGTGGAACGCGCAGCCAAGCCACTGTCCGACAACGCATCAGCCAGATCTTCCAATCCGGCTCGCGCATCGCCCCACAGTGCGATCTCGGCGGGAATGCAGCGACCGATCTCCTCGGCGACGATGTCCAGATGGATGACCGGGATCTGAGATGGCGGCAGCGCAAAACGCTTGGTGGCGATCTCGCCGAGCTTGCAGCCGATGACGATCAGGCAATCCGCGGCCTCGATGAGATCATTGGCGATGCGAGAATAACGGCCAAACAGGCCAACCGACAGGGGATGCGCGCACGCGATGCCGCCTTTGCCGCTCATCGTATGTGCTACAGGAATCGATTGCGCTTCGGCAAAACGGGTCAGCGCTGCCCATGCTTCCGACAGGTGGATGCCGCCGCCGGTCAGCAGCAACGGCCGTTTCGCCGTGGCGATAAGCTTCGCTGCGCGCTCCGTATCGACGCGGTCCGGACGAATGCGGCGGGCAGGCGCTTTCAACGTCGCTTCGTCCACCACAAAATCCTCGGGCGCAAAGTCGTGCGAGCCGTGCGCGACGTCTTCCGGTACGTCGAGCAGGACTGGGCCTGGTCGTCCAGAGGTAGCGATGGCGAACGCACGCCGCACCAGCTCCGGGATTCGGCTGGTCATTTCGACGCGGATCAGCTCCTTCACCGCCGGCCGAAGCATCTCGATTTGCCGGCACTCCTGGGTCATGTTTTTCCAGGCATGCGTTCGATTGGTATTGCCGGTGATTGCGATGATCGGGATGCCACCGTTCAGAGATTCGACGAGGCCAGTGATAAGGTTCGTTGCACCAGGGCCAAGGGTGCCATCGCAGACGCCTGGTCGGTTGGTGACCCTGGCGTAAGCGTCCGCCGCGAACGCACCACAGCGCTCATCGTTGATGAGATGGTGGTTCAGGCCGACCAGGCCAACTGCGTCGTAGAACGGCAGTAGTTGGAACCCGCCCATGCCGAACATTGGGCCGGCACCCGATAGACTGAGCATCTCGGCCAGTGCTCTTCCTCCGGTCATGCTACCGGACGGTCGATTCCGCAGCGTATGACTCATCGTCTCCTCCTTATCCAGCGAGGGCGCGTCGTAGTGCGGCGACGAAATCCCGGGCGCTGGTGCCTTCGCGCAGGCCCAGTGCGGCGGCGCGACGGTTCACATGACTGATGATGCCATCCTCATAGGTTGACCGTGCATCACCAATGCGCGCACTTACGGCCGAAACAGTCGCTGCAACGATGCCCCGTTCATCGAGTGCGGGCAGACGCGATATGCCAGCACCATCCTTGCCGACGCCTGCGTCATTATAGAGCGCACCGAGCACGTCGTATTTCAGCGCCGTCTCCGGTCTACCACCAAGCAGGCCGCCGTGCGAGCCGGTGACCACAATCGCCTGGCTATGCTCGAGGGCGACGAGCGACGCGGAGTCAAGCGCCCAGACCTGCGTCGGCTCGATAATGAGAGGGAAGGCTGCTTCCAACGCTTCCGGGGGTTCATGGCGCATCACCGGTGCATGTTGCAGTGCAGCTGCGGAATCACCGCACGCCTGCCCCGGCCTTACACCCAGTGATATGGCCAAAGCGTTCGCATGAGTGACGATGCCGTAAGCCATCATGTCGGCGCCGTCACCAATGCGCGCTGTGTTATGGCCGACTGTGGCGGCAGCGATGCCAAGTTCCTGCAGGTAATCGAGCCCCGAAATTCCTGCGCGGTCGCGTCCGACGCTGGCATCGTTGAAGATCGCGGCAGAGGCGTGCAGTCTTGCCGCAAGGTAGGCAGCATAGATCCCACCATGCGAAGCATTCACCACGACCGCGCCGGCGGCTTCCGACCCGATCCGGGTGATGCTGTCAGCGATGACTATTGAAGCAGGCATCGACGCGTTCCCGCACTAGCGATGATATGCCAGCATCATGCCGGTCCCGCCGGCGCACGACAACCAGAAGACGGAGGGAGAGGTCCATGAAAGCCGGCATGCCCTGCGCCGTCGTCGCGATGCTTCTCAGCGGCGCAGCAACGGCGCAGCCGTACAGTCCTGGCGCGTCAGACACCGAGATCAGACTTGGCCAGACGGTGCCGCTCAGCGGTCCGGTCTCGGTCGCCGGCGTGGTGGGGCAGGCATCGCTCGCCTACTTTCAGGCCGTCAACCGCGCTGGCGGTATCAACGGCCGACAGGTGAAACTGACCGTGCTTGACGATGGCTACAGTCCGCCAAAAACCATCGAGGCGACACGGCGGTTGGTCGAAGACCAGGGCGTTCTGATGATGTACGGCTCGGTTGGAACCCCGACGAATGCGGCGGCCCAAAAGTATCTCAATCAGAAGAAGGTGCCACAGCTGTTCATCACCACTGGTGCCAGCCGCTTCAGGGACCCGAAAGATTATCCCTGGACCATGGCCTTCATTCCTTCCTACATCCAGGAAGGCCGCGCAATGGCACGTTACGTGGTGGACGCGGTTGCTTCGCCTAAGGTTGCAATCCTGTATCAGAACGACGATCTCGGGAAGGACTTCCGCGCAGGATTCCGGTCCGGCCTCGGGAACAAGGCGGACGCGTTGGTCGTCAGCGAGCAGACCTATGAAGTCACGGATCCCGCAGTTGATTCACAGCTCATTGCGGCAAAGGTATCCGGCGCCAATGTGTTCTACTTTGCCGGCACGCAAAGGGCCGGTGCGGAGCAGATTCGTGGCGTGCGCAAGCTCGCCTGGTCGCCGCTGCACCTGGTGTGCAGCATCGCCAGCAACGTCGAGGCGGTGCTGAAGCCTGGTGGGCTGGAGAATGCCGAAGGTCTTATTTCGACCGGTTATGCCAAGGATCCATTCGATCCGGCATGGGCGGACGACGCGGAGGTCAAGACATTTCTGGATTGGGAGAAGACCAACCTGACGGTAGGCAACCCGCGCGACAGCGGCGTCGTCCTCGGTTACATTGCTTCCTACTTGACGGCGCACGTGCTGCAACAGGCGGGGTCAATGCTGACGCGAGAGAACGTGCTCGACATTGCCACGCACCTGAACAACCTGCGAGCGCCGATGCTGCTCCCCGGCATCACGGTGACCACGTCTCCAACCGACTACAGCGTAATCAATCGGTTCCAGATCCAGCGATTCGAGCATGGCCGTTGGGTCGGGGTAGGTACGACCATCTCGGGCGAGTGAACCAGTAGAGCAATTATCTCGTCAGAAGCTCGCGCACGCCGGCGACGATCCGATTGCGGTCCGGGAACACGTGGTTCTCCAGAACGGGGCTATACGGGATGGGCACCTGCAGGGCACACACCCGCTTCACCGAGGTCTTAAGGCACGCAAACGTTGCAGCATCCTCGGTAACGACCGCGGCCACCTCGGCCGAGAAGCCCGCCGTCGGTCCCGCTTCGTCCGCGATGAGTAAGCGCCCCGTCTTTTGCACCGAGGTACGGATCGCAGCCGCATCCAACGGCACCAACGTTCGCGGATCGATGACCTCAACCGAAACCCCCTCATCGGCAAGCGTGTCGGCTGCAGCAAGCGCCTCGTGCACGAGCCAGGCGAGGGCTACCACAGTAACGTCGGTTCCCTCGCGTTTCACATCGGCCTTCCCAAGCGGGATGGCATAGTCGTCGTCTGGCACTTGACCTTTTTGTGTCATGAGCCGACCGGATTCGAACGAGATGACAGGGCTGTTGTCGCGAATTGCCGTCTTGATCAGGCCCTTCATGTCATACGGCGTCGATGGCAGGTACATCTTCAGCCCGGCAACGTTCATGAACATCGAATAAGGCGACTGCGAGTGCTGTGCTGCGATCCGGCCACCGCCACCGACAGACGCGCGGAACAGGATCGGGAACTTTACCTGGCCACCGAACATATAATGGATCTTGGCGGCCTGGTTGACGATCTGATCCATGGCGACAAAGCAGAATGTCACCTGTCGCCAATCAACGATGGGACGGAAGCCAGAACCGGCGGCACCGATCCCCATGCCGGTCAACGCCGCTTCGGCTATGGGCGTCGCCTTTATCCGCTGCGGGCCAAACTCTTTCAGCAGTGGTGCAATCGGGTCGGTGGACATGTAGAAGATCTTGGGATCGCGCCGCATTTCCTCAGCAATGGCTTCGACCGCAGCTTCGTTGTAGGTCAACTCTCGCATGGTCCGGTCCCTCGCATCAGCTCGCGAACACGTCGTCGATCGCCTGCTCCGGCAGCGGGAAGGGACTCGCCTCGGAGAATGCCACGGCAGCCTCGAGCGCTTGCGCGATCTCGTCCTCCATCACCTGTAGGCCGGCACTATCGATTTCCCCCTGCTCGCGAAGTTGCTGCGCGAGCAACGCGATCGGGTCCCTTCGCAACCACGCTTCGACCTCTCCCCGATCACGGAGATCTGGCTGCCCACGCCGCTCGGTATGGGCGCGCCAGCGATACGTCTTGCATTCGATCAGCGTTGGGCCAGCTCCCGCCCGCGCGCGCTCTACGGCCGCGTGTGCCGCCTGATGGACTGCGAAAACGTCATTGCCGTCCACCACCACACCGGGAATGCCGTAGCCTGCCGCGCGTGATGCGATATCGTTGAGCGCATGCGTTGCGGCGGCCGGCGTCTGTGCGGCGTACATGTTGTTCTCGCATACATAGAGCATTGGCAGCTTCCAGGTCGCCGCAATGTTGAGGCATTCGTGGAACGGCCCAGCGTTCGATGCGCCGTCGCCGAAGAAAGAAACTGCCACGCCGCCTTTGCCTTCCATCTGGGCCGCCAGGCCCGCGCCGGTGACGATCGCAATGCCGCCAGCGACGATACCATTGGCACCGAGCATGCCGATATCGAAGTCGGCAATGTGCATCGACCCGCCCTTGCCCTTGCAATAGCCGGCCTGCCTTCCGTACAGCTCAGCCATCATGCGGTTCAGGTCCGCGCCCTTCGCGATGCAATGGCCATGGCCGCGGTGAGTAGAAATGATTCGGTCGTCGCGATCGAGCGCCGAACAGACGCCGACCGCGACCGCCTCCTCGCCGATGTAGCAGTGCACGACACCGTAGATCTTGCCGGCAAGATAGTCGGCTGATGCGCGTTCCTCGAAGCGGCGGATGGTCAGCATCCGGCGCAGCATTTCGCGCTGCTTGTCGGGCGGCAGGTTAGGGGAGAGGTTCGTCATGGGACGTCCTTCCGGGCTTTGGTTGCAAATCTGGAGCCGTCGTCAAATCCGCGTCAAGCGTCCGGGCTCTCCACTCAGCGCACGGCGCCACACTCGCGGAACGACGCGATTTCAGCCGCCGAGTATCCATGTTCCGCAAGTATCTCATCGCTATGCTGAACATATGTTGGCGACGCCCTGGGTGCGTGTCCTGAGGCATCGGAGAACTTGATCGGCTTTGTCATCGTGCGGTACCGGCCAATCACCGGATGGTCGAGCGTCGTCACCAAGTCCTCGGCAAGAGCCTGTGGGTGATCAAACATGTCCTCGATTGCCCGCACTGCCGCACATGGGACGCGTTCGCCGAAGATCTCCTCCCATTCCAGGGCAGTTTGCGCGGCAAGAGCAGCCCGTAGCTCGGGTAGCAGTTCGGCGGCGTGTGCAGCGCGACTGCGCATTGTCGCGCAACGTGGATCGTCGATCAGCGCTGGTCGGCCAATCAGCTCGCAAAAGGCAGCGAAGAAATGGTTGGAGTGCACCGAAATGTAGAGTGCACCGTTCTTGGTGGGATGGATTCCGGTCAGCCCACCAGTGCCAGAATCGCGCGCAACGTCGCGATCCTCGTTCTCGGCCCACACAAAACGACCTGCCTGAATCGTCAACGCACTGCGCAGCAGCGAGAGACTGAGATATTGACCCGTGCCGCTCCGTTCGCGTCGGAACAGCGCGGCTGCGACACCATAGGCCAGGAGTGCCGAGGTAAAGTAGTCCAGCACCGAACCCAGCACCAGTTGGGGTCTGTCGGCGCCACCCTGGAAGACCGCCATACCACTCAGGCATTGCAAGACCTGATCGAAACCACCCTTATCGCTTAGCGGACCTTGGTCGCCGTAGCCGGTCAGTCCGACATAGATCAGGCGAGGATTGAGCGCCCGCAATCGCAGGTAATCAATGCCAAGTCGTGCCGGCACCGTGGGCCGAAAATTCTCTACCAGCACATCGGCGCCAGCCACCATGCGATGCAAGACGGCCAAACCCTCGGGTCGTTTCAGGTCGAGGGCCAGGGCACGTTTGCCGCGGTTGGTGCCCAGAAAGAAGCGGCTCTCTCCAGCCAGGCTCGACGGAAATTGACGCAGCATGTCGCCTTGCGGCGATTCAATCTTGATCACGTCGGCACCCAGATCGGCCAACAACGTGCAGCCATAGGGACCAGCAAGATAGCTGCACAGGTCGAGAACCTTGATCGCGCCGAGCGGTCCGGCCGCTTGACTTGTCATTGTTTGCCTCCTCGTGCGTGGATAGCGGCAACGCGCTGCAATACTCGTTGCGCCCGATAGACGATGGGATAGTCGATGAATTTTCCATCGAGCTGGATCGACGCGCTGGCGGAAGCTTTTGCCGCGGTGAACGCCGCGACAACGCGGTCCGCAAAGGTAATGTCGGCGGCGCTCGGGGTGAATACGGTGTTGACGACAGCGATCTGGTCCGGATGGATGCACATCTTGCCTTGAAAGCCGTATGCCAGTGCCGTGCGCGTCGATGCTTCCAAGCCCTGCGCATCGGTCAGGTCAACCCAGACCGTGTCAAGCGGTGCATCGATCCCGGATGCGCGCGATGCCGTCGCAATGACCGCGCGGGCATGCGCGATGTCTGTCTCCTCTCGGCTCCATGCCAT
>Ga0170475_111120616_pt1 | contig 14616 bp, 1 predicted proteins | sample Soicark_Litter_5_FD_111474 | JGI IMG/M metagenome (GOLD analysis project Ga0170475, IMG submission 111474) | Avena fatua rhizosphere microbial communities from Hopland, California, USA. Combined Assembly of 48 SPs | reverse complement strand
GTGATATTACGCTGAGGTTGCCAGACTCCGTTTCAGCGTTGCAGGAGTTCAATTCGGAGTGAATTTTTATTTAGGGAGAAAGAGCTGGTTTAAAAAGCTATCCATGGAGCCGCTCTACGATTTCTCTTTTAATAATAATTCGCCGTGAATTCAATACTGTTACGCTAATTTACATCATCGGGAGCTCCATAAGAACCTAACTGTAGTTTTTACTTGTACTATAGACGCTGCATTTCGACAAAAAACCGGGCCAGAAAACCTTCGACTATCCGCAGAATTTCGCGGAATGGCGTCAGAGTAATCGACTTTTTAAGAAATGTACTTAACGTCGTGACTTTTTCGATTCGCCTACTCCCGTGTGGGAGATAGTGAAGGAAAGCTATCGGCTTGTGTAAAACAATACAGGGGATTGTACTCATTCTGAGCGAGGCATCAAGTGTTTGAGACTAAGAGGTCGAGAGTTTGATGATTGCTGAAGTACAGTAGTAGTAGTATTAATCTTTTCTTTGGATTAGAACTTCAGATGTTACAATGCTAAAGCGACTCAGATCTAAGTCTCAGACGACCAGTCTGCTAAAGGCAGCCAAAGCGGGCAATGTGAGCAAGGTTCTAGACAACATCAAGAACGAAAAGAATATCAACGTCTGCAATGAGATTGGACTCACAGCCCTTCACTTAGCCGCCAAGGAAGGTCACGTTGACATCATCAAAGCCCTTTTGTCTCATGGGGCTCTACTTGATGCCCCCACTTTGAAAGGTAGTACTCCCTTACACCTGGCCTGTCTAGCCGGTCAGTTAGAGTCCGTCAAGATTCTTGTTCAACGAGGAGCAAGAATTAACGTACGGTCTCAGAATGGTATGTCACCGATGTACATGGCAGCTCAGGAAGATCATGTGGAAATCTTACGATATCTTCTGCAAAACGGAGCGAATCCAACAACTGCAACACAGGATGGCTATACACCTCTCTCAGTAGCCCTGCAGCAAGGTCACGAGAGATCAGTCACAGTCTTGTTAGAGCACGAGTCAGGAGGAAGACTAAACCTCCCCGCCCTGCACATTGCGAGCAAGAAGAATGACGTCCAGTCGGCTGCACTTCTACTGCAGTCTGAACCCGATGTCAACAAAATCTCTAAGAGCGGTTTCTCAGCCTTGCATGTAGCAGCCCATTATGGCAATAGTGACGTGGCGGCCTTACTTATTGACAAGGGGGCTGATGTCAACTGTCCCGCTAAGAATGGAATTACACCATTACACGTTGCTAGTAAGAAGGGTCGAGTGAATATGGTTGACCTACTGGCAAACAGGGAGGCAAAACTGGACTGCAGAACCAAGGAGGGTCTGACCCCCATACACTGTGCGGCCAGAAGTGGCCAGGAGGCTGTGCTCATGAAGCTCATTGATCGTGGGGGGTCCGTGGAGGACAAGACGGTCAGTGGTCTGACCCCCCTACACATGGCCGTCCAGGGAGACCACCCAGAATGTATCAAACTCTTGCTTAGTCACAAAGCCCCCATCAATGCCACCACCACGGATCTCTTAACACCTCTACACATCGCCGCACACTGCGGTCAAACAAAGTCAGCCAAGGCTCTTCTGGACCGCAAATGTGAAGTCAGTCCTAAAGCAACGAATGGATTTACTCCTCTGCATATTGCCTGTAAGAAGAACAGACCTAAGATCATTGAGCTGTTACTCAAGTATGGAGCTGACATTGAGTCAAGCACACAGGCCGGATTCACTCCCCTACACGTCGCAGCATTCACAGGACACGAGCCAATTGTTTGGGGGTTAATTCAACGAGGGGCAAATATAGACCCGGTGTCAGTGCGGGGTGAGACACCCTTACACTTAGCCACTACAGCCAATCAGAGCGCAGTAGTGAAGACCCTCCTCCAGGCTGGGGCTAACATTGACACACGTGATCAGTACAATCAGACTCCCCTACACATCGCCTCACGTCTCGGCAGTCTAGAGAACTCTGCCCTTCTACTTCAACATGGCGCCTGTGTGGAGCCGAGTGATGACGTCATCAGCTGTAGCGTAGAGCCGGTCACGTGCTCGGCGCCATTGCACATGGCGGCGCGTGAAGGCCACGATGACGTCACACAGTTATTGTTGGAACACGGCGCCGATCCTAATGTACACAATGAAAGAGGTTTGACCCCCCTCCATGTCTCGTCTAAATATGGCCATGTCAAGACTTCACATCTTCTTCTGCAACACGACGCTGATCCAAACACATCTGGGCCAAATAATGTCACCCCCCTCCACCTGGCAACACATTATAACAACATGAACGTGGGGCTGCTACTGGCCAACATGGGGGCCTCTACTGCTTCGGCCGCAAAGGACGGATACACACCACTACATATAGCAGCCGCTGAGAATAAAGTCAACTCTGCCATTACATTGCTGGACCTCGGAGCCTCTCCTTCAGTACAAGATGAAAATGGCTACAGTCCTCTGCACATAGCAGTCCAGGGAGGTCACCCCAGCCTCACCTCCCTCATGCTTGAGCACGGTGCTGATGTAAATCAACAAGAACACAACGGTCTCACACCTCTCCATCTCGCTGCCATCAAGGACAAACTCTCTGTGGCGGAAGTGCTTGCCAGATTTGGAGCTGACTTTAATGCCAAGTCACAGGCTGGTTTGACGCCACTACACGGAGCCTCTCAGTTTGGCAGTTGTAAAATGGTTCAGTTCCTTCTTGATCGTGGAGTCGACATTGACTGTACAAATGCGGATGGTGTGACTCCTCTACACTTGGCAGCACAACAAGGTCACGTGGCAGTCGTCGACCTTTTGCTAAAGGCTGGCGTGGACACAAACATTACAACCAAGGACGGTCTAACTGCCTTGGCTATAGCAGAGTCCCAGGGGCATGACACAATAGTGGAAGATCTTAAACAAATCACAGACATTCAGAGCCCCCGGGGAATAGATTCTACTGTTCCACAAACTGTCTGCACTTTTCCTTCAATTGCACAGCATCCAGTCGGTATGTTCTCGGTCTTTGACGGACCTGATCGCTGTGACAGTGTAATGTCTCTCGGTCTGGCTGCTATCAATGACAACCTCTCCTACATGAGGGACTCAGCCGAGGAACCACAGAGAGAAATGTCAGAGAAGCAGCAGCAGGCTGTAGAGATATCACCCCAGTACGCGTCACATCATCCACACATCACCGAGGACTCTGTCTTCAGTGAGGCGAACCAGACCACTGAGGCAGCTGGAACTCCCTCAAGTTATCAAGCAAGCTGTGCCCTGCTCGACGCCCAGGGCGGTGAGGTGACAGGTCCCCGAGGAGGGCGTGTCATTGTGCCCCCTAACGCCCTCACTCAACCTACTCTTATAACCTGTAGAATTGTACCGAGAACCAAACTGAACCATCAACCCCCTCTGGTCGACAGCGATGGGATTGTTAGTAGGGTGTGGCAGCTGGGACCCGTGGGAGTGAACTTTGAAAGGTCGGTGGTAGTTGAGTTGCCACATTTTGCCTCTCTACGAGATGGCCGCCGTGAGTTGGCAGTGTTCCGGAGTGACAATGGGGAGGTATGGTATGAGCAGAAGGGAGTGGAATACAAGAGGGTGGATCAACATAACGGGGCAGAGCAACACAAGAGAATGGATGTCACTGGTGAACAGGGAAGGAAGACTGAAGCTAATGGGGAGCTTGAGGGACAAAGTGCCCTTACCGGTGAATCGGAAATCAGTTCACCTCAAGGCGATCGCAGAATGGTGCTCATTCAGACTACAGATTTACCGCAGTTCCTAGTCGTTGTATCCAGGATACGCCAGGACTCGTTCACTGTAGGCTTAGAAGGGCTGACAATAGGATCCACGGTAGATTCTAGAGTACAGGCAGCCTTTCCTCCTGGGGCCTTTAAGAGAGCCACTAAGGTTAAACTACAGACTCTGCCTATCAGCGAGGAGCTGGTAGAGAAAGTCTGTGGCGGCGTCACCTCTGTCAGTCCGGTAGTCACCATTGAACCGAGACGACGCAAGTTTCACAGAGCCGTCACCATAATAATACCACTACCCAAGACCGCGCACAGTTCTCCCAGTCCCACAACTGAGAAACAAATCAATGGAGAACTGGAGGGTAATGAGGCTACGAGCTACAGCCCACTTAGACTTCTCTGTAGTGTGACAGGAGGTCGCACCTGTGCAACGTGGGAGGACATAACAAACTCAGCCAGGATCACACACGCTAATAACTGCGTTCACTTTACCACAACAGTGTCCGCAAGATTCTGGCTGATAAATTTCGCGAAACCTGATTCGTCGACGTCGAATATCAAGTTGGCTACAGAACTATACCGTGAGGCGATAGTTGTCCCGTACCTCTCAGACTTCTCCCTACACGCCAAGACCTCGAGCACCTCACCACAGAACAACGAGGCCAGTCTCAGGGTCTTCTGTACCCTCGATGAGACCCTTGAGGGCACCCCACACGCCGGGGAGAATTATGTGGAGATCTCCAGGGCTCGTGATGTCGAGGTCCTTGAAGGAAAGCCCCAGTATCTGGAGATGACAGAAAACTTTTCCCTCACGAAGCCTCCAACTGAACAACTCTCATTGGTCTTCCACTCCTTCCGGATCAATCGACTTCCGTTCTCAGTCCAGCTGATCAACCAATCTCAGCCGGCCGTGGGGACAGCGACCTTCAGCCGGGAACCAGTCAGCGTAAAGAAAGCAGGAGAGACTGGGGAAGGTGTGTGCTCATTGGATGTCATCCTTCCAGAGCTTGGTGGAGCTGGCAGCGGATTGGTTAATGGAATTGATGACGTGGCCAAACAGATTTCAAGTCTCGCTGAAGAAAAACCAACTGAAGAGCACATTTCGAAGGCGGAGCTTAGACTGACAGACATGGCTGACGCCCTGCAGGTAGACTGGATTCCATTGGCTCTTCAACTGAGCATGACGTCAGATGATATTAATATCATCCAATCAGATTTCGATTTTCTCTCTGAGCAGGCCCTGGTGATGTTACACCTGTGGGTACAAAAATGTGGAGACCGCGCCACTGGGAACAATCTGGAGAAGGCACTGAAGCAGATTGGACGTGAGGACGTCATCTCCAGATGTATGCAGAATATCAAGGAGGTGACTGACATGGAGGAGAAGGCTGCGGCCAGGGCCTATCTGGATGCAGGTTTTGATGTAACTAAAGACGACATTGGGTCCGCAAAAGATTTCGGGGGCTCATCCCGAGGATCATCAATGCCCCGTGGAATGTCTCTGGAAAGAGCTTATGGAGAGCATGGATCTTTTAGGGATTCTGGTGCTAACAATTCTGACAGTGAGGCAAGCTCAGTTGTCTCTAAAGATGAATATCTTAAGACACGCATTGAGAGAATGTTCAAGGACTCGAGAGTGGGTGAAAGGTTTGGCTACATGGACGGAGGCTCAAAGTCTCCTTCAAACTACGCGTCATCAGCCGCCGAGTCTGAGACGGAACTAACTCAGCACGAAGAAGATGTGGAGTATGAGTTGGATGAGGTGTGGGATGGTAAGCAATGGAAAGTCATTCACAAGAGAGTACCTAAGCAGCCTCTCAGTGCAGATGTAGACAACGAAGAAGAGTTTCAAGACGCCAGATGCCAGACTCCAACGCCTGACAAACCTTTGACTGGCAACCCTCCAACCTTACAAGTGAATGGTGTTGAGGAATCTAACCAACTCATTCCCTCTTCTCTGAACGGATACAAGGATCCGGGAGATTCCACTGCTGAATCTCAGAACAAGAATGGCTTAAGGTCTGTCACTAATGAAACATCCGAGCACCATATACTACAGGCTTCTCCTGAGCCAAACACAATTGAACAACCAATCTATCAAGCCTCTACAATATCCTTGAGCAGAGAAGAAATCATACAAAGACCTGATAGTTCTTCTATGGGAAGTGATTTGCTGGACAGTTTTGAGACTGTCCATTCTGGGACTGAGACACCGCAGGCTGAGGAACTGGTTGAGGCTGAGGCAGGTTTGGAGACCTTCATCGAGAAGGGATCCATTCGTCCATACACAGAGGTGGATGAGTCCGAGGAAGTTCTGGATGACGGGACAAATGTTCAGAGACGAGTGACAACCACCAAGCAATCCTTGCCAATCTTTGAGATGACTCGCATGAAAGATGGAAGAACAATCAAGCGGAAGGTATCTGATGAAGTTGTCGGGACGGAGATTGAGGAAGAGATCCTGGAGCTGCGTCCCGGAGTCACTCCGGATCTCCCCGGGGAGTCCCTGGAGAGTGAGACGTCTGTGGAGGAGTTTGAGGAGACGGAGCAGGATGAGACTTGGGTGAAGAGAAAAGTGACGAGAGTTGTTGTGTCTCTCAAGAAGCCAACAACACAAGGAAGAACTGCATCAGCAACTGCACAAATGTCACTGCAAGAAAACAACCACGTACAACCGAGTGCAGCTGCAGACAGCACAGTACCACTAGGAACCGTTAAGATTGTACCAGATGAGAAATATCAAGCTGTAGACAGTAGAGTACCAATAAGAAATGAGCAGAATGTACCAGAAGTAGTGAATGAGTGGACTACAGCTCCAGTCACCAAGCCTTACTTTACACCTGAAGAATGTCTAACAAAACCTCTTATTGATAAGGAGTGCATCACGAGCATAGAACAACAACCTTCCCACATCACAACCATACAGAATAGAATCTTTGAAGTGCCCGACCTTGAACCCACTGTGCCATCTTGTCGAGAGGTCTCAGAGGATTTGATTGTGCCCGTGCCTTGCACGTCACCCAAAGTGTTTGACCCCCATGTGCATGACAGTGCTGGAGTTGTTGAAGAGGAGGTCATTGCTGTCGATGAAAGTTTGGTGTGTTCTGCAGCTGGAGAAGATGTAGCAATACAAGTGAATGAACCACAAATTACTCCTGTGTCACAAAAGCAACTAGACACCCAATTGTCAGACAAATTTGAAGAGGCAATACTGCTCAGCCCTCACTCTCAGTCGGGTGATCTGTCTGAACCATTTCAGCCACATCATGTCCAGATGATTGAGGAGGACCTCATCGTACCAGTTGAGTCCAAGTCTTCCCGCTCCATGTCAATACCCGCCCACAGACTAAGCTATCAGGAAGACCAGGAGGAAGAGGTCATTGCGGTGGATGAGAATCCTTCCTACTCAGCCCATCCTGCTCATCAGCACACTCCAGTGGAAGAGCCGGAAGTTATTTCAGTTGCAGTTGAGAGACAAGCTTCACAACCAAAGAATCCTTCTGTCTCTACTCAAGATGGTCAAGAAGCATCAACTTTTTTGAACCAATCACAATCTGCACCTGTGCCATCAAAGCAAGAAACGATTGTAGAGGCAGTCGCACTGGAAGAGGAGGAATTAGTTGACCAGCAGCCTCAGGCTCCCGTCTCTAACCTGGTGGCTCGCTTTGAGGGGCGACCAGAACAGTTTCAGCCTGTTGATGCCACTTTAGAAAATTCTTCAGTATCCCGAGAAGTACATCCGGAAGAGGTGACCTTGGAAGAGGTTGAGGATATAAAGTTGGAAGAGCTACCTGCGTCTAAAATAATAGACATGTTTGAGTCAAGGATCCCTGAGGAGGCCAAGAAGACATCAACACAGGCTGTTGTTGAGTCTATGAAACCCGACAGGAAAGATACAGTAGTGCTGGTATCGGAAACTTTGGAAGGACAAGATGGAAAAGTACCAGAGCATCTTGTAGAGAAAATACCAGAACAATTTGAAGGGAAAGTACCAGCTGAAGAGAAATTGTTCGAACAAACTAAAGAGAAAACACAGCATCAAGCAGACAAAATTCCTGAAAACCCAGAGTTAAGAACAGGAGATGCCACGACTCAGGATATTTTAAGTAATGCAGCAGTGGAATCGACAACAAAGTCTGATGAGTTGAGTTCAAAACTTATTTACGTACACGATGTATTGTCAGAAGCAATAAAACGACAATCTCGTGAGACGAGCAACGAAGCAGAACCAGTTCAGCAATGTGAGAACAAGCTGATGCACGTAGGATATGCTGAAGAACATCCAGAAAGTGAACAACAACTTAGCATGAAGTTGGATATACAAGAAACAATGACGGTTCCGCCAAGCGCCAAAAACAATATGGAAGGCATTACAAACAAAAATCTGATCACTGATAAAAATAAACAAACAAACGACGAGAAAGCTTTTACCAATGTAGCTGACAGTAAAACAAGTCCCCATATAGCTGGTCCTGAGGATGAATCAGCTTTAGTGATGCAAGCAGTTCCTGCGGAGTTTACTGCTACAAAACGTGACGAGGTCAACTTAGCTCATCCAGAAGTAAGTCCAGGTAATAATACAGCCTCACTCAGGACTCAAGAGTCTGTAGATAAAGATCAACAAGGCGCTGGTAGCAATAGTACCCCTAAGTCTCATTCAATGACTTCTCAGTCTTCCGTGAGAACCATCAGCTCAGAGGACTCCTTTGAAAGCATCATTGAAGACCCCGCCAAGCGAAGTGAGATGGTAGCTGACCTGCTAAACTCTGCGGTCCTCCGGAATGTCCCGGGAGTCATCCATGAAACCCACGAGGGTGAAGTATACTGCACAACCCACGAGTCTCAGCAGAACGAACCGTCAGAGGAACCGAACCGAGTGATCACTCGCAAAATAACAACAATTCGGTACATTCAGCCGCAGACACAGAACACCATCAAAGACAACAAGATCATCGAGACTGTTAATTCAGAAGTCTTACTGGGGAAGTATATCGATGAGTATTGGTATGACTCGCCGGAGAACTTAACGGATCCATACGCGGCAAACGTTGAGACACAGACTTCCGTGGAAGAATTTGAGGAGACCTTATCAGATGGGACTTGGCTGAAGCGAAAAGTAACAAAAATAACGTCCTATTTATGCCCAGATGAGGAAATTGAAGAGGAATTTCCAAAAGCGGACAAATTTGCCAATGATGATAAACAGAAAGTTTCTACAGATCACCAGAAGATATCAGACGAAATAAAAACTTCAAAAGAAAATGAAACAGCTCCATTCAAATCAGAACAAGGAACAAGTGCTGCTTTGAACAGAGAGTCGAGTGAGTTAGGAGCTTCAACTGTGACAGAAGAAGATTTGAAAATAAATGCTGACGAGAAAACTTTATCTCTGAACGGTGAAGCACTAGAAGAAAAATTATTTCGAAAGTTAGACCTTTCAGGATCTTCAGAGAAGACTGGACAGAAGACTCATCAAGGAGCATTCATGGATTTCTATTCCGTCACATGTCAGCCTTGCACAACCGAAGCACCAGATCAATCAGCCTATGTCCCACCTTCGCAGGATTGTTTATTTATTGATGAATGCGAGGGGACTTCATATTGCAGTTTGTCAAATGAGTCTCCAGTGGAAGTAATTCATAAAATAACGTCAGAAACGATCACAAGAAACGTTCCAAGTACCGCCAAGGATGTAGAGAAATATATGAAGAAAAATGCCTTTGTTGATTTTTACTGCAGTGATGGAGGAATTGCCTTTGAACCTCACAGTGAGTCTCCGTATTCGCAGCAGTTGTCATCAGGCATCAGACAGCCAGAGCTGTCACACATTGCACAGACTGAAACATTATCACATGTACAGCCTGATTCTTCAGTCATCTTTCAGTCAGACATCAGTCAGTCTGAACATCTAGAGAACAATCAGCTTCAGTCACGTTTAGTTAAGCAGAATCTTTTAACTGATACTGTTGTCAAGCCACGTGAGACAGTAAGACAAACTGAAGCGTCCGATGATTTTTACATCTCACCAGATTCAGACATCAAGGAATCCGATTTACTGTATGACGATGAGTTCACTTTACATTCTCAGTCTTCCTATTATGAATCTGAACTATTAGAATCTCGACCTGTAAAGCTAATGAAATCTCATCCAGATATGCTTGATGACTTGATCATTAAAGAACATGATGAATGCGTTCTGATTCCTTCCATCCGCTTTGATGAAAGCAGTAAAGCATTGGCTAGTCAGGAACCTTCAGCGACTGGAAATCTGAAAAAATCAGGAGCCTTTATAGATTTTTACTCTATTGCATTTGATTTGCCACAACAGCCAGTAATAGGGTTGACAATAAAACCTTCTGCTGTGAAACCCATTTTATCTCCGTCAGAAGAAACTATTGATGAAGGACAAATGTCATCTGCTTTTATTGATTTTTTTGTTACACGGTTATCGTCTGACAAAATTCCTTACGAACTCGACCATGCATGTAAGGATGTTCAAGAAAAGGAGGTTAATCAGATTCAGTATTCAACAATATCGAGTCTTTCAGGTTCATCTCCAGTACTGGCTAAAGAAGAAGGACTGTCCTTGGAGCAGGCGACAGAGATTCCATCAATACGCCATGTTGAAGTCAAGGAAGTTGATTCTCCAACTATGGATCACGATTCTTGTCCCCTGGAACCTGATTTACAAAAAGATGTTTCATACACTGGAGCAACTAGATTTAGTGCTATGACAGATTTCTATGTGATACATGAATCACCCAAATCATTGCAGTCAGAGGCAGAAGAACACAGATTAAATTATTCAATGGATGCTTCTGAGCTTTCCAATTTCATTGTGGATTCTCATCAGCTTTCAACAGAAGATCAGCCATCTCAAGATCGGATGCAGTCTCTCGACCAGTCGGCAGGTTTGAGCCGCCCAGCAGAGTCAGAAAAGAAATTGTCAGGCGGATTTGTTGACTTTTACTCAAATACCTCTCACCCGAGAGAGTTACGAGAACACAGTTCATCAGCTTCCACAAAGGCATCACCAGTTTTAGACCCACAAGGTCAGCACTTACTTGATGCTGCATTTGTCGACTTTTACTCAATAGCATCTTTGCAGAGTTTTCAGTTTGAGCAGCTCGACTGGATTTCACCTAGTGAAGCCTCAGGGGTTAAAATAAATAGGGAATTAGAGGCCAAATTAAAAGAAGGGGCTTTTGTGGATTTCTATACGCAGCCACAAGAAGAAGCCAAATTAAAAGAAGGAGCATATGTAGACTTCTATACCCAGCCACAAAAAGAAGACAAATTGAAAGACGGAGCATATATGGACTTGCACACACAATCACCAAAGGAAGCCAAATTAAAAGAAGGCGCATATGTGGACTTTTACACACAACCACAAAAAGAAGCCAAATTAAAAGAAGGAGCCTATGTGGACTTTTACACACAACCACCAAAAGAAACCAAATTAAAAGAAGGAGCATATGTGGATTTCTACACACAACCACCAACAGAAGCCAAATTAAAAGAAGGAGCATATGTAGACTTCTATACCCAGCCACAAAAAGAAGACAAATTGAAAGAAGGCGCATATGTGGACTTTTACACACAACCACAAAAAGAAGCCAAACTAAAAGAAGGCGCATATGTGCATTTCTACACACAACCACAAAAAGAAGCCAAATTAAAAGAAGGAGCATATGTGGACTTTTACACACAACCACCAAAAGAAGCCAAATTGAAAGAAGGAGCATATGTGGATTTCTACACACAACCACCAAAAGAAGCCAAATTAAAAGAAGGAGCATATGTGGATTTCTACATACAACCACCAAAAGAAGCCAAATTAAAAGAAGGCGCATATGTGGACTTTTACACACAACCACTAAAAGAACCCAAATTAAAAGAAGGCGCATATGTGGATTTCTACACACAACCAGTAAAAGAAGCCAAATTAAAAGAGGGGGCACATGTAGACTTTTATACGCAACCACCAAAAGAAGCCAAATTAAAAGAAGGAGCATATGTGGACTTTTACACACAACCACTAAAAGAACCCAAATTAAAAGAAGGCGCATATGTGGATTTCTATATACAACCAGAAAAAGAACCTAAATTAAAAGAGGGGGCACATGTAGACTTCTATGTGCAGCAAGAATATGAAGACAAATTTCATAAAGACGTTGACGTTGACTTTTATACCCAGTCGGAAAGAGAAGAACAGTTTAAAGAAGATGCTTTTATAGATTTCCATGCTGAACCAGATCAACCAGACCAATATTCTCGGTCTGAAAGCGAACACCAGCCGTCCAAACTTGGCAAGATGTCCACAGATGGTGACTCTCAATTACATTCTGGTGGTTTTGTTGACTTCTACTCTGCAGCTGTTATATCGCAAGGCTATAAAGACAGTAAACACGGTGGTTCATTTTTAAAAGAGAAAGAACGAGACGCATTGGTTGACGGTTTATTTCTAAAAGGTGATACACAAGTTGAATTATCAACTACTGCTACACAGCAAGGAGGTTTTACTGATTTCTATTCAGTTGCTCATCTTCAACCTAGGGATATTTCTACAGACACATCAAATCAGGATGGTAGAAGTCTTAAATTGAAAGAGCATTCCCATGAATCTGTTAAAGAAATCCTATCCACTGGTGAAAGGGTTCCGTTTCTTTCTAGTCAGAGTAAGAGTGTTACAGAAAGGCAAGGAGGGTTTATTGATTTCTACTCAGTCGCCGGCGACTATACAAATTCATGCAATAAGCAAGAAACATTGGATCTGGAGAGACAAGTATGCTTTACAGACTTCTACTCAGTGGCACTTCAGGAAACTGAACCTGGAAAACATGTGGTTAATTCAGTTTCTGAAGAACTCCAGAAATTAGACAGAAGTGTTCTATTCGATAAAGTAGCTCATAGTCCGCTACAGGAAGGTTCAACTGATTCTGTCAATATCTTGCACTCATTAAGTGGTGAATGTCACGAAGGTGGATTCATTGATTTTTATTCTCTTGAAGCAAAGTCCAGACTGAATATAGCTGGACAGGATGTGAATGTATTTGATTTTCCTGACACCAGACGTGAATTAACGACCAAATCAATCATTGTGGAACCTATTCAGAATCTGACGCCAAGAGGAAGCGAAACAGGGCAGTCGCATCGAGGCGCTTTTTGTGATTTTTACTCAATTGCAAACGAAGGAGGTCACAAAAGTGAAACACCATCGACAGTAATCTCGCTTGCTTCCAAACTGAATCATCAATATTTAGAAAATAGTCAGACAGGAACTAGCAAAAACGCTTTTACTGATTTTTACGTTGAAAGCTCAAGCACTGAATCTAATTTTTCAATTACTATTCCGCAAGAAAATTCGAGAGAACTTACCAAATTGCATCAGACCACTGACTCGTCTAGTGCCTTTGTTGATTTTTATACAGCACCATCAGACTGCACTCAATATGCACCAGACAGTGTAACTACAGGCAGTCCGAAGTCGTCCGGAGACGCCAGGCGACTTATACTTCAGTCACCTTTGGCTCCCATCCAGACAACATTCGAGGCACCTGCGATAGGGATTCTCTCTCCTAAGATAATCGTCCCGCAGGAGGTCAAACCCGACCCTAACGCAATCCGGATCAATGTCAGTGAAGAAAGGAACATTCCTGTAAGTCCACGAATCTCTCAACAAAGAGAATTAGTCAATCAAGGACTTACATTACAGATGTCACAACCAGGTGACTCTTCTCAATCCTCTTCCCGGTCATCTTCCCGACCCTCCTCGGCTAACGCCAGGCCCCCAGCGTCCCCTGTGCTGTCCGTGGGCAGTGGGTACGGCGTGGAGGAGTCAGAGGTGACCATGCCGGACGGGACGGTGAAGAAACAGAAATTCATCAAAACGAGAGTGAAGAAATTGATCACGAGAAAAGTGCGCAAAGTTAGATATGATGGAGAGGTTGTGGAGGATGTTGTGACAGAGGAGATCCCAGACACAGAACTCTCAGAGACCTCCAGCTTAAGGTCAGGGGTCAGCGACACGAGGTCAGGGGTCAGTGACTACATGTCTCCCGCCTCACTCGCCTCACCCGCTGAGCTCGCCTCTCCCTCGGGCTCCGTGTCGTCTCGGTCAAGTCTGCGGGTTTACACGGACACGGTCGAGGGGGATCCACAGGTGACGACAGATGTGCAGGAAACAGAGGAGACGTTGCCTGATGGCAGAGTGATTGTGCGTAAGATCATCAAGACAAGGCAGACCCAGACCATTGTCAAGCGTATTGTCATGGAGGGACCTGAGGGACCTGAGGGAGAGGCTGAGGCTAACATGGAGTGCATGGCCTTGGACTCTCCTGAAACAAAGGTGTACACTGACTCGACACAGTACGACCCACACACAGAGACGGTCACAGAGGAAAGCAATGAGACACTACCGGACGGAAGTGTGGCCAAGAAGACTGTCACTAAAACAAGCACACGACAGGTAAAAACAGATCGTACTTTCGTAGAGGGAGCCTACAATCCGGGAGTCGTTCAACAGGCAGGTCTTCAGCTGCGGCTTAGATCTCCCTCCGTCCCTGACGACCGACCCAACTCCGGCACCCCTCAGCGCCCTCCCTCTCTGTCCAGGGTCCAAGCTTCACCGTCAAGGTCGGCTCAAGGAAAACCCAAGTTCAAAATTTCCATGGAAGCTTCTCCAGTCGTGCCGAGGCAACAGGAAGGTGAAGCGGCCCCGAGGATTATCCAGCCTGAGGCGAGGACTGATGCTAAGACTAGTGAGACCGAGATATAAGATCACAGACAAAATAAGTATTAATTTGTTACAAGTATGTGGTGACTGTTTAACACGGACTGATGAAGCAGATGACTTTAGACTGATATGGAG
>Ga0170475_106656277_pt1 | contig 14623 bp, 15 predicted proteins | sample Soicark_Litter_5_FD_111474 | JGI IMG/M metagenome (GOLD analysis project Ga0170475, IMG submission 111474) | Avena fatua rhizosphere microbial communities from Hopland, California, USA. Combined Assembly of 48 SPs | reverse complement strand
GCCGATCCCGCTTCAAAAAGCCCGTAAAACTTAACCCATCCGGCGGAGTCTGACTTATAATAGGATTGATTCTCATTATCTTGCAGGGTGTGATCCGTGTGCACGGCGACTTTGTGCAGTTTGCTGTCGCTCTGTGGTTTGTCAGCCATTGTTATGGAGTTGGGTGCATGTTATCTACGGCGTTGATTGTGTTTCGGGAAATTCTGGAAGCGGCGCTGGTTGTTTCCATTGTCATGGCGGCTACCAAAACGGTCGCCGGGCGCAGTTTCTGGGTTGGCCTGGGGCTGGTAGCCGGCATAGTCGGCGCCGGTGTGGTCGCCATATTTGCCAGCGCGATTTCCTCTCTGGCTTCCGGTGTCGGTCAGGAGATATTTAACGCTACGGTCATGTTCATTGCCGTGCTGATGCTGTCCTGGCATAGCATCTGGATGGGCAAGCATGGTCGGGAAATGGCGCAGGCGCTGGGCGCGGTCGGCAAGGCCGTGACTGCCGGCAGCCGCTCCTTGTCTGGGCTGGCCATCGTCGTCGGCGTCGCCATCTTGCGCGAGGGCTCAGAGGCGGTATTGTTCCTGTATGGCATCGCCGTCGGTGAGCCCGGCCAGGCTGCACAAATGTCGCTGGGCGCCTTGATCGGCCTGCTGGGCGGCGTGGCTATCGGTGTCGGCTTGTACCGCGGTCTGCTGCGCATTTCGCATGCTCGCCTGTTCACGGTCACCAACGGCCTGATCGTCGTGCTTGCCGCCGGCATGGCCAGCCAGGGCGTGGGCTTTCTAATCGCGGCAGACTGGCTGCCCACTTGGGGCGACACGGTGTGGGATTCATCCTGGTTGCTTGAAGAGTCCAGCATCGTCGGCAAGATGCTGCATGCATTGGTCGGCTACACGGCGCGCCCCGCCGGCATCCAAATCGCCGCTTATCTGAGTACGCTGGTAGCGATCATACTGCTGGGGAAGAAATTCGGGCAGCCTGCATCTAGCCTGAAAAAGGCCTGACGAGACCTTGCCCTAGACCGACACTTCATTAAATCCGGCAGCCCTGCCAGCAGGCCATGGATTTAAAAGGCACACATGGATACCAAGCTGCTGCAGGAAAAGCTGTGCCAATTCAGTGCAGAGCGTGACTGGGATATCTACCACACGCCAAAAAACCTGGCGATGGCGCTGAGTGTGGAAGCCAGTGAGCTGGTAGAAATTTTCCAGTGGCTGACAGAGGCGGAGTCGCGCGCCGTCCTGCAGGCCGATGCCGAGCGCGAGCATATCGAAGACGAGGTGGCGGATATCCTGTTGTATCTGCTGCGCTTTGCCGATATCGCGTCTATCGACCTTGCCGCTGTCACGGCACGCAAACTGCACAAGAATGCTCAAAAATACCCGGTGGCGACCGCTCGGGGCAATGCGCTAAAACATGTTAGTGTGTCTACCGGGAAGAATGATTGACCTTAAGTGATTGATTTTAAGATGTCTTTAAGTAAAGCTAACCTGGACATCATGGCCTCGGAATGCTAGGGTCTGATTCTTGCTCTCACTGCACTGCAAGGTGTGGTGAGGTACACAAAGGAGGTTAGCAATGGTGTTGGCAATAGACCAATACGAGTCGGTGCTGGCACAACTCTACGATGCGGTTTTGGACAACGCAGGCTGGGAACGTGCGCTGATGAACATAGGTGCATTCATCGATGCACCGCGCTCTGCATTTTTCCTGTCGGCCGCCGCTGAGAATTTGCTGCAAGTCACGCTACAAAATGGTTTCCCGGATGAATATCTCGATAGCTACAACCAGTATTTCAGCAAGATAGATCCCGGCTGGGATATCTTGCAGAAGACGCCGCTGGGCCAATGGGTGACGGACCAACAGATTATCGCCCCGGACGTGCGTCGCAATCATCCCTTTTATCAAGAGTTTCTGCGGCCCATGGCCGTCTCGTCGGCGATGGCTTCGCTGCTCGTTGCCGACGAGGAGAGCATTTGCCTCGCCGCCTTTGTGCGCGAAGATGGTCAGCCGCCTTTCGCGCACAGCGAGCTGGCGGTTATCCAGGGCTTGTCCCGGCATATCCAGCGGGCAGCGCGGCTGTATGTGCGCTTCAGCCAGTTGCGCAGCCAGGCCGACCTGGGGAGCAAAGCGCTTGAGCAACTGGCGTGGCCGCTGTGGGTGGTCAACGGCACCGCTATGGTGAAGATGTCCAATCGTCTCGCCGAGCCGGCAGGCCGCAAGCTGCCTGTGACCATACAGGGCGGCGTGCTGCAGGCGCCGGGCAGCCTGCGCGATGATCTGCGCCGTGCCATCCTGCAGGCTACACAGGCTGGGCGAGTTGCCAGCGGACTGCGTGTGCCGACGTGGGATGATGAGGCTGGCGCCTGGCAAATCGTCGTATTGCCCCTGGCCCCTGACTCGGTATTCGGCGGCGATTGGGGGGGCGTACCCTTGGCGCTGGTGGTGGCACAGCCGCTGCATGCCGCCGGCGTTACGCCGGATTTGCTGCTGAACCGCATCTACGGCCTGACCGCTGCTGAGTGCCGCCTGGCTGCCTTGCTGACGGATGGTCTGGCGCCGTCGGCCTGCGCAGCGCTGCTGGGAGTGTCCATCGCCACCGTGCGCACGCAATTACGGCGCATTTACGACAAGGCGGGCGTACGTGGTCTGCAAGGCCTGCAACGGGTCTTATCCAGCCTAGCCGCGCTGCGTTGCGCACCGGATATGCAAACACAGTAAAAGCTTTGCCGTGCAAGAGCCTGCGCGGTATATCTCCTTCCGCCCCTCTAACGGGGCGTTTTTCCTGTGCGAATACTCGGTATTTTCCTGTTCGCCGAGCTAATATGATGAATTCGATAGTCATCCGGCCCGTCGGAGCTGCGGCATTGAAGCGACCCGATAGAGAGGTTTTGCAGCCCATCCTTACCTAAGTCCGGCCTGCCAGTGATGAGTTGGCCTCTTCACACGGTGCGCCGGCCAGCTTTCCCGAAAATTTCCCGACTGAGTCTGAACATGAACCACCTGAAGCGCTTGGCCATAGGCACCAAACTGACCTTGTATGCCTGTGTGATCGTTGCCCTGGGGCTGGCTGTCATGGCGCTCCTCTTGTCCAGCGATATTGGCCAGACGGTGGCCGACCGCGAGCGGGATAAGTTCCAGTCGGATCTGCGGCTCGCCGCCGACCTGGTAGCTTCTTACGACAAGGGGCTTGTCGAGAGCGCGGTGATGCTGCGCAACATGCTGGGCGTGATGTTTCCGGAAGGCTTCCGCCTTGACCCACAGCTCAAGACCAAGGCCGGTACGGTGGATCTGCCGGCGCTATACAGCGGCAAGACCTTGCTCGACCTGGAAACGGAACGGGTAGACCGCTTTGCTGCAGCTACCGGTGGTGTCGCCACGCTATTTGCCGCAGACGGCGAGGATTTCGTGCGCGTGGCCACCAATGTCAAGAAGGAGAATGGCGAGCGTGCTCTCGGTACGCGCCTTGGCGACAAGCATCCTGCCTATGCAGTGCTGCGCAGCGGCGGCGATTGGAGCGGCCGCGTCTTGCTGATCGGCAAAGAGTTCATGACCGACTACCATGCGCTCAAGGATGGCGATGGCAAAGTAGTGGGTGTGCTGTTCACAGGGCGGCCTTTTGAGGATGCCTTTGCGCGGCTGGACAAGGCGGTGCATCAGATCAAGATTGCTGAAACCGGCTATTTTGCACTGCTGGATGCGCGTCCCGGCCCGTCTTTGGGCAAGTGGCTGAGTCACCCTGCACGGCAAGGGGCGAGCGGCCTGGAGGAAACGGATAAATCCGGACAGGCCTGGGTAAAGGAGCTGCTGGATAAGAACCAGGAAAGTTTCGAGCTGAATAGCGATGAGGGCAAAGTGCTGGGGCGTGCCGTCTTCAATCCCGCGCTTAAGATAGCCGTGGTTGGGTTGGTGCCCGTTGCCGAGTTGACCAAGGCGGGCCGGCGCTTGCAGATAACCATGTTCATTTCCGCGCTGCTGCTGGCTGGCCTGTTGGGCATCTTGCTCTGGCAGTTGACACGGCGCCTGGTCGGCAGCGCATTGAGCCAGGCCACGCAAGTGTCCAATGCCATCGCCGACGGCAATCTGGATGTGACTATCGACGTGAAACGCGAGGACGACGGCGGCATGCTGATGCGTGCCATGAGCCGCATGCGCGATCAATTGCGGCTGGCTGCACTGCAAGCAGCAGAAAACGCCCGCATCCGCGCCGCGCTGGATGGCTCGGCCACTGCCTCCATGATAGGCGACGCAGATGGCATGGTGATCTATGCCAACCAGGCACTGCTGGCCCTGGCGCGACAAATGGAACCGACCCTGGGCAAAGCCGTCGACGGCTTTCAGGCCGACCGGCTGCTCGGCTTGGCCCTGGCGCGTTTCGATGCCTTGCCGGGCGTGTCGGCGGCTATTGCCCAAGGCCGGCTTGCGCAGACGGAAGTGGAAACGACGCTGGTGGGCAAGACCTTGCACCTGATGGTGTCGCCGATACGCGATCTGGCGGGTAAAGTTAGCGGCACGGTCATCGAGTGGCAGGATCGCACCGAAGCCCTGCAGCGCATGGCGGTCGAGCGTGAGGCAGCGGCGGAAAACGCCCGCATCCGCATTGCATTGGACTGCGTGAGCGCCAATGTGCGCGTTACCGATATTGCTGGCAAGGTGGTTTATATAAACAAGGCCTTGCAGCAGACGCTGCATCGGCTGGAGCCGGAAATACGCCGCAAGATTCCCGGTTTCCAGGCGACCGGCTTGGTCGGCAGCAGCATCAGCATGTTTTATGACGACCCGGCAGCCGTGCTGGAGATCATCCGCAGCATGAGCGCAGAACGCAAATCCGCGCTGGAGATAGGCGGGCGGCAGTTCGAAATCATCACCAATCCCGTATTCAATACACAGGGCGAACGTCTTGGCTCCATCGGCGAATGGCGCGACCTCACGGAAGAGCTGAGTGCGCAGGCCGAGCTGTCGACGGTGGTGACGGCAGCAGCGGCCGGCGACTTTACCCAGCGCCTGACGGTGGAAGGCCGCGCTGGCTTCTTCCGCGATCTGGCGCAGAATCTGAACATGGTTCTGGCCAACCTGGACGGGGTGATGACGGAAATCGCCACCGTGTTCCGCGCCCTGGCGCGTGGCGACTTGACGGTGGGCATGGACGGCAACTATGTCGGCACCCTGGCGCAGCTCAAGGACGATGCCAACCACACCGTGGACAACCTCGGCGAATTGGTGCAGCGCATCCAGAATGCGGTCAGTGAAATCTCCACGGCCGCCCGCGAGATCGCTGCCGGCAATTCCGATCTGTCGGCGCGCACGGAAGGTCAGGCCGCCAGCCTGGAGGAAACTGCCGCCTCTACCGAGGAGTTGGCCAGCACCGTCAAGCAGAATGCCGCGAATACCCGCGAAGCCAACCAGGTAGCACGCAGCGCCTCCGATGTCGCCACGCGGGGCGGCGTGCTGGTCGAGCAGGTGGTGACCACCATGGTGGATATCAACGTCAGCTCCAAGCGTATTGTCGACATCATCGCCGTCATTGACGGCATCGCCTTCCAGACCAACATCCTGGCGCTGAACGCGGCGGTGGAGGCTGCACGCGCTGGCGAGGTGGGGCGCGGCTTTGCGGTGGTGGCGAGCGAGGTGCGCAATCTTGCGCAGCGTAGCGCAGCAGCGGCGCGCGAGATCAAGACGCTGATTTCGGATTCGGTGCACAAGGTCACCAACGGCACGGAACTGGTCAACGAAGCGGGATCAACCATGCGCGAGATCGTCTCCGCTGTGCAACGTGTTACCACGCTGATTGCAGACATTTCAACCGCCTCGTCTGAACAGGCCGAGGGCATTGAGCAGGTCAACAAGGCGGTGGCGCAGATGGACGAGGTGACGCAGCAGAATGCGGCGCTAGTGGAGCAAGCCACGGCAACCGCCTACAGCATGCAGGAGCAGGCAGAGTTGCTGGCCAGTGCCGCAGACGCCTTCAAGCTCCATGAGAGCACCTCCAGCGCCAAGGTGCCCGCGAAACGCCAGCTTGCGGTGAAGCGCAGCCCCGTAGTACGCCAGCCGGCACCGACCTCCATGCTCAGCCGCAAGAAACCGCCCCTGCCGACAGCACGGGGGCAGCAGTCCCCGTCCGAGGACGAATGGGAGGAGTTTTAGGTCTCTCCTGGCGGGTATTTCGATTCGCTGGCAGCCTGTCGGACTTGGGGAGTCGAAGCGGGTTGTCGATAGGAGAGACCAGATTTTGTCGATTTTGCCGGGCAATAGTTGTTCTATTGCCCAAAAAAACGGCGGAATATGGGCCGACTAGCGGATTTCGCAGCCGATTTCCCCTAAGTCCAACAGGCTGCTAGGCATACTGCCGCATATTGTGGCTGACGCTTGCCTGTTCGATGTTGACCGCGTTGATCTGAAAGATCGGGCCATCGCTATCGCGGCCTACCGAGGCGATTACCTCGGCGGATACGAGATCACGCAAAATGGTGCGTACGGCTTTCAGGTTGAGGTCTAGCTCATCGGCAATCTGGCAGGCGCTCATGGCGCTGCCGACGGATTGCATTTGCTCAAGGATACGGCACTCGGTTCTGGCCCTGCTGTAGATAGGTGAGGCTTGCAAAATTCCAACTCCTTGCCTAATTCACGGCAAACCGTGTTTTCCTGAGCGTTTTGCCGTGATCGTTGCCAACAGACCCCGCTGAATTTCGGCGGGGCTGCCGGGGTGAGCGCAGTGCTGATAAGCGCTCGCTGCGGCTACTACGACCTGCCGCAGCGCAACAAATTCCCTTGAGTTGGTATTTTTTGCATTGCATGCGTTTTTCTATTGTCCGATCCAGCGCCGACGCCCACTTTGGCGCGGCAATATGACAACCGTGCCTGGATAGGTTGGTAGGTATGGCACGGAAATCGCTTTGAAAGTAATAGGCCATGCCGTGGCTTCAAGCGGCATTCTTCAACGTTTTGCCACCTTATGTTGCAAGGGGGAGTATGAAACCCAGAAAATCCGCCAATGTGCCTGATCATCAGGCAAGGCAAGCACGCGCGGCGCTGGATGACCTGTTCGGTACACCCAAACCCGCTTTGGCCAACACGCCGCAGTTGGAAGGGGATGCGCTGCTGGCGAGGAAAGAGGCAGATGCCAGATCCATTTCCTCGCGCATCGACTTTCTGCGCCGCAAACGCGAGGCAATGACTTGACCCGCTGGCGTTTGCCGCATCAGGTTCATACTTGCTTGAGCGGCGTGCATTGCGCGAGCTGTACGGCGTGAGCATGTTCCATTGCGGCATACTGGGCCAAGGTGCGGCTGATATGCTGTTGCGATACGCTGGCGAGCCCGTGGATGCTGGCTAGCATGACCAGCACGACGCCGATGGCGGTCACGATGCGGAAGAGGATTTCGCTGGGTTGAGTTTTCATGTGGCGCTTCCCTGTGTTTGTTTTTCGATGAACGCATCTTCGCAAAACTCACCAGACGCTGCCTTGGCGATGCGATGAAATGCAGAAAACAGGGGGCGGACCGTAGCGATGGGCGACGAATGTGCGGGCTGGCCCGTTGCCGCCACCGTTGATTCAAGCCACTTTATTCGGGTATGGGCGACTTATTGGGCCGTAAGGCGGTCAAGGCACTTCATGCCCGGTAGACGCCTGCCAGACGTCAAACCAGTCTTGTTCATCCATCTGCCAGCCGCAGGCGGCGACGGCGGCGCGGATGGCGTCGAGCTTGCGGCTGCCAGTCAGCGGCAGGGGCTGGGTGGGATGGCGCATGATCCAGGCGTAGGCAGCAGTTTCCATTGCGACATCCCGCTCAGCGGCGATGCGCGACAGTACGCCGCGTACCCTTGCCGCCTGTTCCCCTGCGCCGAACAGCCGGCCACCGGCCAGCGGCGACCAGATCATGGGCTTGATGCGCAGTTGCTGCGCCTGATCCAGCGTGCCGTCGTGCAGCGGCGCGAGATGCATGGCCGAGAGCTCGACCTGGTTGGTGACCAAGGGGAAGCGACTGTGCAGCAGCGCGAACTGGGCGGGCGTGAAATTGGATACGCCAAAGGCCAGTACCTTGCCGGCGTCGCGTAATTGCGTGAAAGCTTCGGCGATTTCATCGGCAACCATCAGCGGGCTGGGGCGGTGCAGGAGAAGCACATCGATATGGTCGGTGCGCAATTGCGCCAGCGATAGCTCGACTGCGGCCAGTATGTGCGCGGCGCTGGTGTTGTAATGCTTGAGGCGGTGCGCTGGGCGTGCGGCCGAGGTCAGGGCGATATCCGTCTTGCTTACCAACTGCATTTGCCGGCGCAGGCCGGGTGCCAACGCCAACGCCTCTCCGAACAGGCCCTCCACTTGGTAGTCGCCGTAGATATCTGCGTGGTCGAAAGTGGTCACGCCCAAATCCAGGCAAGCTTGTATCCATGCCAGCCGCGCTTGCGGCGTCCACTGCCATTCCGCCATGCGCCAGGCGCCAGCAACGATACGCGACAGGGTAGGGGCGTCGGCGGCGAGCGGCGTGTGTAGGCCGTTGATGGCTGGGTGTGATCCGGGTATTGCGCTGGTCTGCGTCATCATTGTCATCCGCCGTACTAAAATAAGTAAATTTGAAACTATAATACGAATATTATGCGTCCATACGCCAGCAATCAATAAAATGGTGCCAAATTGTCAAACTATAGTTTGGAAAACTTCGCAGGCCGCTTGCGTGAACTGATCGGCGACCAGCCCTTGACGGTGTTTGCCCGCAAGGTCGGGCTGAGCGACGCCTTGATACGCAAGTATCTGGCTGGCTCGGAGCCCAGCCTGTCCAAGGCCAACGCCATCGCCAGGGCGGCAAATTGCTCGCTGGAATGGCTGGCGACTGGCGGCGGATTCCGCTATCGGCAGGCGGAAGTGGTGGACATGGCGGCACTGGAGCTGGCAATACAGCTATCGCTCAAGGAAATCAACGCAGCGGATGCCTCGGTGGGCGATGAGGGCGCCATGAAGCTGATCGTGGCCGTCTACCAGTATCTACGCGGCACCAAACGCCAGGATGGCAGCTTTGATCGCGAGGCGGCGCAGGCTTTCGGCAGCTATCTGGCAGGTATTTGCGGGGTAAAGCGCGTTTAGCGGTCCCTGTGCTCACGCCGTTTCACTGGCTGGTCGCCGTCGCCCTTGGCGGGGTCGGCAGGCGGAGCAACAGTGGGGGCAGGCGCCGCAGCGCGTTGCTCGTTCAGCAACTGCTCTATCGTCACCTGCCTGCCACCCGTTTTTCGGGTAGCGGCATTGGCGGTGGTGTCGCTGGCCTTGCCGGTGCCTGCTGCCTGTTTGGAGGTGGCGGGCAGCGCCGGCGCACCCGGTATTCCCGGTTTGCCGGTGCTTGCCGGCGTGGTCTTGCCGTCAGCGCTCAGCGTGATCACCTCTGTTTTCACATAGGCTTTAGGATCTGGCTTCACGTCCGCTGGCCTTACCTCCGGTGTGGTTTGCGAGGATGGCGTGGCCGGTGTAGGTGCCGGCGGCGGCGCCTCGGCCACCGCTGCCGGCACCGAGCCCTTGGCGCCGGGCGGAGGCAGAATTTCTTCGGGCTTGGCGCTTGGCTTGGACTTGGCAAGCGCCGTGGCGTCGCCAGCATGGCTGACGCGCTGCCAGACGAACAGGCCGACGCCTATGGCCAGCACGGCTACAAAGGCTATGCTCATCAAGAGATATGAGTTATTGCCGGATTTTTTTCCGGATTTGGGTGTTGCCTGCCCTTTTTTGGCGGCTGCCGGCTCTTTTTTTTGCCTTCGCTGCTTTTGCCGTGGAAGGGGTGGCAACGGGCGTAGGCAGTATGGCGGTATTGACCAGCGCCGGCGCAGTGCCGGCAGCCAGAATGGTGCGCATCTCCTTGAGTACCTGGTCGGCCGACTGATAGCGCTCAGCGGGATTTTTTTCCATGCAGCGCATGACCAGAGACGACAACCAACCCGGCACGTCCGACGTGATTTCCTTTGGATCGGCAGGGACTTCGTAGAGGATGCGATAGGCGATGGAGGCCATATGGTCGCCGTCGAAGGGGACCTTGCCAGTCAAGGCTTCGTAGAGGACGATGCCGGCCGAAAAGATATCGGCGCGGCCATCGACGCGTTTGCACTCGATCTGCTCGGGCGCCATATAGCGGGGCGAGCCGACGAAGGTGCCGGTGCGCGTCAGCTCACTGGCCGGAAGCTGGGCGATGCCGAAATCGGTGATCTTCAGGCGGCTGTTGTCGTCGAACATCAGATTGCCGGGCTTGATGTCGCGATGCACAACTTCGCTCGCATGCGCATAGGCGAGGGCGTCGAACAACTGCAGGGCGAGTACGATGACATTGGCGACCGGCATCGGACTTTGCTTGTCCAAGAGCGTGCGCAGCGTGCGGCCTTCCACCAGCTCCATGGCCAGATAGGTTTGCCCATCCAGCGTGCCGCAGTCGAAAACGGTGATGATATTCGGGTGATTGATGCGGGCGGCGGAGCGTGCCTCCTGAAACAGGCGTGCGGAGTAGGCGGCATACTCTTCTTCGTCGAGGTGCAAGCGCAATACCTTGAGCGCCACGGGACGATCAAGTTTTTCGTCGACGGCCCGATATACGGCGCCCATGGCCCCTTGCCCGAGGCGGTCAACGATGCGGTAATGCCCTAACTTTTCCATCCCGCTATTTTAGCGGGTTATAGCGCGATTGCCCTGTTAACTGTTGCAGGCTGTCATGCCTGATTCGCGAGGCGGACCTAGGTGTAAGGCCTGTTTTTGTAATTCAATTTACTGATTTATATGGATATTTTTAATTTTTATGAACCTGGATGGTGAATTTTTGTGCTGTGAATTTTTTGTTATTCTTACAATGCGCAGCGTGGGGATTTTTGTGAATGGTTGGCACCTGCTGCTTTTTCGAGTGAGCGCTCGTTTGAAATGGGCGCCACGATATAGGTGCAACAATATTGCAATGTAGCTTGGGATGCATTTGATTTCATCAAATGGTACAAATTTTAGCCTATTCCCCTGCGAATAGCCGGTTTACAACGATGGCGATGCGCGCTCCCGCCTTGACCAATTGGCCCTGCACAATGTGGGTTGCGCGCGACACGTAGGCATCGCCCAGTGTGAAGCGCTGCCCAGCGCTGACCAGCGGGCAATGCATGCTGCTGTCCAGCCCGTCATAAACCGCCTCCAAGGCAAGCTGATGGGATTCTGCCAGCCAACTGGCGACATCCCCCTTCTGCATTTCCTGTATTTGCCGCCTGTGCCCCGCCAGCAAAGACTGGGCAAATTCTGCCTCGCTGCGCCCGCGTAAACTGGCGCGCACAAAAAGCGTATCCCAGGCATAGTGCAATTTGGCTGCTTGTGAGATACCCGCAATCTGGATCAACACGTCGTTTCCGCCCCGGTCGCCATTGTCTGCGGCGTGCAGGGGCTGTTGCAGGTCGCCGATAAAATGTACGAGAAAGCGCACGGCATCGGCGCGCTTCTCACGGCTCGTGGATGGGTCGCGGGCAACTTGCAGGAAATGCTGGATACTGGCTGAAGCACAGTTGCCGCCAGGACAAATCACGGATTGCGCCGCCTTGCCGCAGATGGGGATATCATTGAAGTGCCAGGATGCGGAGCCGGGATATGCCATGCTCAGCGGCGCACGGTAGTCGTCTGCCCAGGTCGCGGCAAGGGATAAATCGTCGCTTCCCAATAAGCTGCGCAAACCCGCCCTGCTGCGCGCCGTCAACAGCTCATTGGCAATCAGGCCGCTAACACGGTGCCCCTCCCGGCCCCAGGCGTGAGCGACTGCAGGCCAGAGCAGTGCCAGAACGAGCAATAGCCACCACGGCCTGAAAGACAATGAGGCAGCTACGCGGCCGTGCCTGTCAGTGGCGCTCGTGGTCGGCAAACGCTTCTTCCATATCGGCCAGCAAGATGGTCAGGGAATCGGTGGAGATCCAGATTTCCAGTATCGACATGGTCAACGACGCCACCATGATCAGCAAACTGATGCCGAACAGACCATGCGCCACCTGCTGCTGTCCGAAATAGATGAAAAACATGCTCAGTACACACAGCAGCATGCTGCCTACGCCCATCGCCTGCATGCTGCGTATCATGCGCACGCGGCGCCGCAGATTGACCAGTTGCTGGATGATCTTCGGGTCCGGCCGCTTCTGGTAGTCGCTATACAAGGTGCGTATCACCGTCGACAAGCCCAGGTAACGATTGGTATACGCCAGCAACAGCAAGGAAATGGCGGGGAACAGCAATGCCGGCACACCAATGGACATATCCAAGTGCTTATCCCTTGACGGCAGGCTTGGCTTGCGCCGCATTGACGCGCTCACGTAAATCCGCGATCAAGGTCTGCGCATAGGTCTTGGTATCGACATCACTATAGCGTTTGACGACGCGGCCTTGCGGATCGATCAGGAAGGTATTGCGCTTGGCGATCTTCATCAGGCCCAGGTCGAGCAGGGAATCATAATTGCGCGCCACCTTGCCGTCGGTGTCCGCCAGCAGGCTGAACGGCAGGCTATGCGCCGCACCAAAAGCGCGTATCGCCGCCAGATCGTCTGTGCTCACGCCGACTACCTCCGCCCCCAAGGCTTTCAGCACCACGAAGTCATCACGGAAACTACAAGCCTCTTCGGTGCAGCCCGGCGTGCCGGCCTTGGGATAGAAATACAGCACCAGCCACTTGCCGGCAAATTCGTCGCTGATACGCGTCTTGCCGTTTTGATCAACCAGCGCAAAAGCGGGCGCGGCCTGACCGAGAACGATGGCAGCCATGGCCTGGCCTTGCAGCAAAAAGCCGATGAGCATGGAGTAAATCAGGGTGCGCATGATGGGGGAAGCCTATTCTGTGAAGATGCGAGCGGGTCTATGGCGTAGCATACCGCGCGGCGCGTCTGGATGGTGAGGGATTGTTTGCTTGCAGATTGAGTCGTGCCAAACGTTGCTTCAATCAGCAATCGGTACTTCACGACGTGTAAGCCAGTTGTCCCGACGCCGAAGTACCTTTGTACCGCTTAGTCTAGCGCCGGATCTGAAAAATTCCCACGCATGCCTCTGCACAATTGAGCGCCCAGATGACGGTGCTGGCACAAAATAATATGAGCAGATGATCAAGGCACCTGCCCACTATCACCAATACGCTGTTATGAGCTTTTGGTGCGCGCCTGCTTAATTCCTGCCGTAGCCTACCAGCCTGAAATAGACCGCGTCATTACGGCTGGTATCCTGCTGCAGTTGCAAGCTGTAATTGCCGCCGAGGAAGTTGATGCAGGGTACCGTCAGGTAAACGACATCGGACAGGGAGGCAGAATCGCTGCAGATGGAACTGGTTGCCGTGTTCGTAATCGCGCCGATTGCACCCGGCAGTGCGAGTGATAGGAAGCCGTCGCCGCCCGGACCGAATACCTGGGTTGGGGCCGCCGCATAGAAGTAGTAGCCAGCCGAGGAGCTGCTGGTAACGGTGTTACTGGTATCGACGCCGAGCCGCCCATCGCCGAGTTGACCGGAGCTGTCGTTCCCCCAGGAAAATACCAGTCCGGCGGCATTGCGGGCCAGCACATGGGAGCTACCTATCGATACCTCGGTTATGCCGCTAAGGCCGAAGGCCTGAACGGGTGTCATGCTGACTTTGCCGTCACCTATCGCTGATTTATTGCCTAATTGGCCGGTACGGTTAGTGCCCCACAGCCATACAGTGCCATCGGCTTTGATGGCGGCCGAGAGGGAAGTGCCAGCGCCGATACTGCTTACACCAGCCAGGCCCGGAACAGGCTTCGCAGTGCTCGACGATATACAGGTAGTTCCAGTCGTCGCATTAAGATAGCCCAGTTCGCAGTAATCGTTTTTGCCCCATGCGAATACCACACCATCATTTCGTAATGCAAGCGCATGGTTGTCGCCGGCGGCGATAGCGACGATGCCACTCAGACCAGTAACTTGGACAGGAACTGAGCTATAAACTGAACTATAATAGTAGTTGTTCAGCGAGGTACCATTGCCCAACTGGCCATAATTATTGTTGCCCCATCCCCAAACTGTTCCGTCACTCTTCAGCGCCATGGAGAATGTGGCATCGGCGTTGCTTGCGATAGCAATTACGCTACCACTGAGTTTGGTGACGGCTTGGGGCACGGAATAGTATTGTGTACTACCCAAGCCGAGTTGACCGCTGGAGTTAGAACCCCACGCATAAACAATCCCGCCTTTCAGCGCCAGAGAATGCGCCGAACCGGCTGCGATGGCAGAAACGCCTGATGACAGCACTTGTACGGTAAGTGGGGTGCTACTATCCGTGGTGTTGGCGTTGCCTAGTTGACCATTGCTGTTGGAACCCCATGCCAGCATCGAACCATCGCTTTTTAGTACCAGCGAATGACTCGCCCCCGCAGCGACAGATACCACACCAGATACCGCAGCAGGCCTGATCGGTATCTGCATGGTGCTCGTCGAATAGCTGTTACCCAGTTGCCCCGTATAGTTGTAACCCCAGGAGAAAATCGCCCCTTCGCTGCGCAGCGCCAGTGAGTGAGCGCCACCTGCTGCCAGCGTTGCGGCGAGGGCATTTTGGGGTAATGCCATACTGAACAGCAGGGCGCCTGTTATGCTGAATATTGCTTTCATTTATTAATTTCTCCCATTTGTCTATTTTGTCATCGCTGCTCAAGCATGCCGATG
>Ga0170475_120260819_pt1 | contig 14624 bp, 7 predicted proteins | sample Soicark_Litter_5_FD_111474 | JGI IMG/M metagenome (GOLD analysis project Ga0170475, IMG submission 111474) | Avena fatua rhizosphere microbial communities from Hopland, California, USA. Combined Assembly of 48 SPs | reverse complement strand
CGGAGGTCGTGCCGAAATGAGAAGTTATGAAGGTTATCCGACCCTGGTTTTCGCTCCTCGCGCTCGCCGCCTCTTTTTCCCACTCGAGCTTTGGCGCTGACACGCTGGCCCTTTGGACCTTTGAAAACCCAGGCTTCCCCGGTGGTAGCAACGCTGTTGTGGTCGGATCAACTCTGACTGGTATCCAAGCAGAGCAAGGCAATGGGGTTCTGAATGTTGTTCACTCCAATGCGTTGACTGCTTATTCTTTCCCTACAGGTAACGGCTCCGCGCAATCACTCGGAATCGACCACTGGACCGGAGGTGATTACATGGAGGTCAAGCTCAGCACGGTAGGGTACACCAACATAATATTGCAGTTCGATCGCGTAATCGACGCGTTCGCGCCAACTAATTTTTCCATCTGGTATGCGACGAATGGGGAAGCGAGCTTGACTCGCATCACTACGGATTCACCCTATTTTGTGGAGGGATCACGCGGGCCCTTCTGGAATCCGACCAATCGATCCACCCTTTACTTTCGTATTTACAACTTCACTTCGGTCAAGTCTCTTGCGAATCAGCCAGACCTCTGGGTCCGCGTTGTGGACGATACGGTGCCCCTGTTGAATGGGGTTGTTAGATTTGACAACCTGCAGGTTAGCGGCACGCCGATACCAATTCCCGAGCCGTGCGGCACATCCTTCTGTCTGGTCGCGCTTGTCTCCGCATTCACAATCCGTCGCCGCGCTAAATCCGCAGTCAGAATGCAAAATCACAAACTTCAATGAGAAGGCGGGCGGCGCGGGCAGGAAGGGTTGATTTTTCCGAGCCGCGCCAGTGAAGAGAGAAAAAAAGGGAGGTGGTCGTGGCGGGGGCACCTACATGAACAGACTGTGTAAAAACTCGTCCGCACCTTGAACAGCCAAAAAGCGACCTCGCCATTTGAGATATGGCGCGTTTTTATTCGTCGCGAGGGCTCCGGCGACCATTTTTCAAAGTTCCGAATATGGTTTTTAGAGTGTTTACACAGTCTGTGAATGTAGGTGTTACTGGGATTTGGGGGCACTGGACCCCGGGTCAGGGAGGGCGGAACTGTCTTGAATAATTTCGGAATCAAACTAATCTAATGGGCGATGCTATCCCCCAGCTCCGCTCTGGTCTGGCGCCTTTCCGCGCGAGCCACGGCATTGCTCTTTGTCTCGGCACTCTTCGCAGGTCAGTTTCTCACGTTTGGCGCTGAGACTAAACCTGCGACCACGATCAGTTATTACCGCCAGGTACGCCCTATCTTGCAGGCGAATTGCCAGGGGTGTCACCAGCCCGCGAAATCCAAGGGCGGTTATGTGATGACTGATTTTAAGAAGTTGCTGGCGGGTGGCGATAGCGAAGGCGTGGCCATCGACGCGGGACATCCTGAGAAGAGTGCATTGCTCAAAATGATCACCCCGCAGGATGGGGAAGTCCGCATGCCGAAAGGGAAAACGCCGCTTTCGGATATCGAAGTCGCGACGCTGACTGATTGGATCAAACAGGGTGCGATCGATGATACGCCAGCGGATGTTCACCCGCATTATGACGCGGAACATCCACCCACGTATATACAGTCGCCTGTCCTGTCTTCGCTGGATTTTTCGCCCGATGGAAAACTGCTCGCGGTGTCCGGCTTTCATGAGGTTCTCCTTTATGAACCCAACGGCGCGGATTGGAAGCTTGCTGATCGGTTGATTGGACTTTCCGAGCGGGTGCAGTCGCTGCGGTTTTCACCGGATGGAGAATCACTGGCCGTGGCGGGTGGGGATCCTGCGCGCTCGGGCGAAATCCAAATCTGGAACGTAGGGAAGCGCAAACTGACTCTTTCAGCGCCGATCACATACGACACGCTCTACGGTGTCAGTTGGTCGCCAGACAACAAACTGGTCGCGTTTGGTTGTGCGGATAATACGGTGCGAGCGATTGAGTCCGCGACGGGGAAGCAGGTGCTGCAGATGGGGTCGCACAGTGATTGGGCGATGAGCACCGCCTTTTCCACAAAAGGTGACCACATCGTGTCGGGCGGACGGGACATGAGCGTGAAGCTTACCGAGCTTTCTTCCCAACGTTTCATCGACAATGTGACGTCGATTACTCCGGGCGCTTTGAAAGGTGGCGTGCTGTCGGTGGCAGTGCATCCGCAATTCGATCATGTGATTACTGGCGGTTCGGATGGGTTGCCGAAGGTTTACCGAATTTTCCGCGAGGTTAAACGTGAAATCGGGGACGACGCTCAATTCATCGCGAACTTGTTTCCGATGACGGGTCGCGTGTTCAGTGTCCGCTTCAGTCTCGACGGCAAACGCATCGTGTGTGGCAGCGGCATCGATCGGCAGGGTGAGATCGTTGTTTGCAGCTACGATTATACCAATGATGTGCCTAAAGAAATCCGAGACATCATGGGGAAGGTTCCGGGCACTCGGAAGCCAGAGGAACAAAAGCAACTCGAGGAATACGGCAAGAAAGGTATCCACCAACTCGCCAGAATAGCGGTTCCGGATTCAGCTATCTATTCGGTGGCGTTCTCTTCCAAGGGCGAGTTGGTCGCGAGTGCGGGCTCGGATGGAAACATTCGGCTGTTTAACGCAACGAATGGTGACCTGGTAACGAAATTTCCGTCGGTGCCAATCACTGTCGGGCAAGTTGCGGCTGGGCACCCGGCGTGGGGCGTGGTGACGAACCAAACTGCGGAGTCAGAGCTTACGCCTGAGAGTTTGCCGCCTGGAACGAAGGTAGTCGGCATTGAAGTCGCTCCGCCTGAGCTCAAGTTCACTTCGCCGAATGAATACTCGCAGCTTTTGGTGACAGCCAAACTCGATTCTGGAGATTCGGTGGATGCGACCCGAATGGCAAAGCTCAGTTATGAGGGAGATGCTGGCGCGCTGGAAGTGAGTCGACGCGGGATCGTGCGTCCGAAGAAGGATGGAAAGGCCACGCTCATGTTCACTCTCGAAGGCCAGAGTGCCAAAGCCTCGGTGAACGTTGCAGCAGGCGGGGCAGGTTACAGATCAGATTTCGTAAGGGACGTAGCCCCTGTCATCGCAAAGCTCGGCTGCAACGCCGGCACCTGCCATGGGGCGAAGGAAGGCAAAAGCGGCTTCAAATTGTCGTTGCGCGGCTACGACCCGGAAACCGACCTGCGAGCGTTCACCGAAGATCTCGCTTCGCGTCGCGTGAATGTCGCTTCGCCAGATGACAGCCTCATGTTGCTCAAGGCCATTGCCGAGGTGCCGCATGAAGGCGGTCGCCGCACAACCATGGACAGCAAGTATTATGGCATCATTCGCCAATGGATTGCGGGGGGCGCCAAGCTCGACATGAAAACTCCGCGCGTGACTGGCATCGCGATAACGCCACAGAATCCGGTGGCGCAGCAGACTGGCTCGCGTCAACAAATCCGTGTCATTGCGACGTATGCAGACGGGTTGGTGCGTGACGTTACCGCCGAGACATTCGTCGAAAGCGGGAACACCGATGTGGCAGCGATCGATTCGGCGGGGTTGCTGACCGCGCTTCGGCGCGGCGAAGCGCCGGTGCTGGCTCGTTACGAAGGGAGTTACGCGGCCACGACTTTCACTGTGATGGGCGATCGGAACGGCTTCGTATGGCAGGCACCGGAGACGTGGGGGAAGATTGACGAGTTGGTGGCGGCCAAATGGCAACGAATGAAAATTGCGCCGTCCGAGCTTTGCAGCGATCTCGATTTCCTGCGCCGGATCTATCTGGACCTCACCGGTCTCCCGCCTTCTACCGAAGAAATTCAGGCGTTTGTCGAAGACAAAACCGAAACCCGCGCAAAGCGAACAGCGGTCATCGAGCGGCTGATTGGCAGTCCCGAGTACGTCGATTTCTGGGCGAACAAATGGGCTGACCTTTTGCAGTGCAACAGCAAGTTCCTGGGCAGCGAAGGGGCGGACTCATTCCGCACATGGATACGGAAACAAGTTGAGGAAAACACGCCTTACGATCAGTTCGCTCGCAGCATCCTGACAGCTACGGGGTCAAACCGCGAAAACCCGGCGGCCAGTTATTGGAAGATTGTGCGCACGCCCGCCGAAGCGATGGAAAACACCACGCACCTGTTCCTTGCCACGCGGTTTAACTGCAACAAATGCCACGACCATCCATTCGAGCGCTGGACGCAGGACCAGTACTACCATATGGCGGCTTACTTCGCGCAGGTTTCGCTGAAGGAAGATCCGAAGAGCGAAGGCAAGAAGATCGGCGGCACCGCCGTTGAAGGCGCCAAGCCGCTGTGGGAAATCGTGGAGAACGCGAACGAAGGCGAGATGAAGCACGACCGCACCGGGAAGGTTTCGCCGCCGCTATTCCCATACACTGCCAAATACGAAGCGCACACCAATGCCGCACGCCGCGATGAACTCGCTTCCTGGATCACTTCGCCGGACAATCGCTATTTCGCGTCCAGTTACGCCAACCGTTTATGGGGATACCTGACCGGTGTAGGTATCATCGAGCCACTGGACGATACGCGCGCCGGCAATCCACCGAAGAACCCGGCTTTGCTCGATTATCTGACGCACGAGTTTATCGATAGCAAGTTTGACGCGCGGCACATGATGAAGCTCATCTGCAATTCGCGCACCTATCAGCTTTCTCTTCGGCCGAACAAATGGAACCAGGATGACCAGGTGAATTACTCGCATGCGGTGGCGCGTCGGTTGCCGGCGGAAACACTTTTCGACGCCGTCTATCGGGTGACGGGCAGCACCCCGCAAATCCCCGGCGCTAAGCCCGGTCAACGCGCCAGCCAACTCGCGGACGCTGCCACGGACGTAGGCAGCGGACTGCTGGCCACCCTTGGCCGGCCAGCCCGCCAGAGCGCTTGCGAATGCGAACGCAGCAGTGATATCCGCCTTGGCTCGGTTATGGCTTTGCTCAGCGGGCCGACTATTTCCGGCGCGATCAACGAGCGGACTAATGCGCTGGCTCATTTAGTGAACACGGAGAAGGACGATCGCAAATTAATCGATGATGTTTTTATCCGCGTGCTCAACCGGCCCGCGACGGATTCCGAGATCACAAACGTGCTCGGTCTCTTCGCGGAGTTGGAGATTGATCACGCCAAGCTGACAAACGAAGTCGCGGGCCTTGAAGCCAAGTTCGCGCCCGCGATTCGGGATTTGAAAAAGGCGCGTGAAGAGGAGATCGTCAGATCCAAAGCCGCCCTTGATACTTACAATGAAATGACGAAGAACCTGAAGGTCGAGTTGGACAAACGGCACCAGGCGGAAATCGGTCTGCATCAACACAACCTCTCCGATTACGAAAAACTCCTGCCGGTTCAGGCGGCTTTCTGGGAAACGAAAAGCAACCCGGCTGGAGCGAAGACCACCTGGACCGTGTTAAAGGACGCCAAATTCCAATCCAAGGGCACCAAGACCAAGCTGTCGCAGGAGTCCGATGGCACAATTGTCTCGAAAGCGCCGATCGGTTCGTGCGAGTGGATTATTACCGCCAAATCCTCAATGACGAACATCACCGGCGTGATGATCGAGACGTTGCCGGATGAAAAGCTGCCGCAATTCGGCCCGGGCCATGCGACCGACGGCAACTTCGTTTTGAGCGAACTCACACTGAAATGGGGCTCGGGCAAAGCCGCCGATAAGGATGCGAAGTTCACCGATGCACGGGCCGATTTCTCACAAACCGATTACAATGTCTCGCAGGCTATCGACGGCAAGGTTGAGGCTGGTCGGAACGGTTGGGCGGTCGCCGGTGCGCCGGGCATCCAACGGCACACGGCTGCGTTCAAGCTCGAGCATCCGATCGCTTCTACCAACGGAGCGATGCTCCGGCTCACCATACAGCAACAGTTCGGCGGACCCTGGGTTCTCGGCCGGTTTCGCATTTACCTAACCGGCAGCGGAGACCCCCTGGACCTCGGCATTCCGCAGACAGTAGCCGAGGCGGCGCGCGCGCCTGCAGGCCAGAGAACCGGGGAGCAATCCGCTGCGATCATCGATTACTTTCGTTCCACCGACACCGAGTTTTGGAAGCGCAAGAAAGCCCTCGTCGAAGCTTCCCAGCCGTTGCCGGCCGATCCCAAATTTACTGAATTGCAGACTGCTCTTTCCAACGCGGAGAAGCCGATCACTTTGGATGCTTCGCTCGTGCAGATGCGCGAGGATGTCAAAGAGAGCGGCGAACAACGGCAAAACAAACGACTCACTGTAGTGCAGGACCTCGCCTGGGCGCTTATCAACAGCCCGGCGTTCCTGTTCAACCATTAAGGACACATATGCTCAAGATCACTGGTGGAACGTGCAGCGACCTTTGCGACCCGCATCTTAAGATGACCCGGCGCGACCTTCTGCGCATCGGTGGGGCGAGCATGCTCGGGCTCTCGCTCGGTTCGATGCTGAAGCTTCAAGCGCGCGCTGGCGAATCCGGCGCTCGCAGCGGCGGTCCCGGTTGGAACACGGCCAAAAACGTGGTGATGATCTACTTGCAGGGCGGGCCCAGCCATCTCGATTTGTGGGACCCGAAGGAAAACGTTTCGGATAACATCCGCAGCTCTTTCAAGCCAATCTCTACGAAGATTCCGGGCATCAACTTTACGGAAATCCTGCCTGAGCTTGCGAAGGTGAACGACAAATTCACCATGGTTCGCTCGATGGGCTACACGCCGAACGGTTTGTTCAATCATACTGCGGCCATCTATCAGATCATGACGGGCTACACGACCGATAAGGTCAGCCCGTCCGGTCAGTTGGAACCGCCCGATCCGAAGGATTTCCCGAACTTCGGTTCCCAATTGACGCGGTTGAAACCGGTGACCGAGCCGATGCTGCCGTTTGTCATGCTGCCGCGGCCGCTGCAGGAGTCGAACGTGGTAGGGAAGGGCGGCTCAGCCGGGTTCCTGGGCAAAGCTTACGATCCCTACACGCTCTATCCCGAGGGCGATGACATGGACATGAAGAAGATGGACCATATCAAGACCGACGATCTCAAGCTGCCGCCGGAAGTATTCGCGCTTCGGCTCGAGCGTCGCGCCCGGCTCCGCGAGGCCATCGAACAAGCCATGCCAGATATCGATAAGGCGGTGGAGAACTATAATCTCGACGATTATTACAAGCGCGCCTTGGAGTTGATCGTTTCCGGTCGCGCGCGCAAAGCATTCGACCTCAGCTTGGAACCGGAAAAGATGCGCGATCGTTACGGCCGCAATACCTTCGGCCAAAGCTGTCTCCTGGCTCGCCGGTTGATCGAAGCTGGCACGCGCGTCGTCGAAGTCATTTGGCCCAAGGTCGCCAACTCTGACAATCATTCCTGGGATCATCATTCCGATCTCACCAAGCGCATGAAAGATCAGTCGGGCCCTATGCTCGACAAAGGTCTCTCCGCGTTCTTTGCGGACATGGACGAGCGTGGTTTGCTCAAGGAAACGCTGGTGGTTGCCATCGGTGAGTTCGGGCGCAGCCCGCAGAAAGGCGTGAGCACATCCGGCAACGTGAACAGTGCGGACGGTCGCGACCACTGGCCGTATTGCTACACCTCAATTATCGCGGGCGCCGGAATCAAGCGCGGGTATGTGCATGGGAAGTCGGATAAGACCGGCAGCAGTCCCATCGAAGATCCCGTTCACCCGATGGAAATGCTCGCGACGATGTACCACGCGTGTGGCATCGAACCGGAAACGATCGTCTACAATCACCTGAAGCAACCACGCGAACTTGTGAAGGCCAAAGCCGTAACTAAATTCTTTGCCTAGTCCGGGCACATGGGCTTTCGCACCGCAGAAAGCGTAGTTTGCGGCGAAATCGACACTCGAGCCGCCATTTGACAGCCCCGCACAACCGGCGCAAAGTTCGGTTGTGAAATACCCTATTTTTGTTCTTGGCCTGCTCGCGATGTGCGCGCAGGGGCAGACAACGACTTTCGTCGGCAAGCCTCAACCCGGGGCTGTTCTGGAGCGCTTCACGCTGAGCGGCGGGCGCAGTTATGACGGTATTTGGGACGCTGCAAAGTCACAGATACACGTTGTCACAAAGAGCAATCACGTGGCGAACGCATCAGTGCAGTCCTCTGACATTGTAAGTCGAAAGAAGCTCGGAGACGGCAGCACAATTCCAATCTACTCGGATGTAGATATTGCCGAAAAAGTCCTGCAACTGAACCAGCAGAATTACAAGGCAGCCCAGGCTCGATTGGCAGCGGCGACGCAACGACGCGACGCGCTGCACGGCACGTACGGTCACAAGAATCTGCCTACCGCCCAATACAACGCCGTCATGGCTCAATATAAGGCCACCGATGATGAGTTGGCCGCCGCCCAAAAGGGGGTCGAAATGGCGTCGCAGGGGTTTGCCAAGGCACAAGAAGCGTACGCCAAAGCGGGCGGGAAAAAGCAATACAATTTGCAGTGAGTTAGTTTGGGGGAAATCGCGGAGAGCTACAACCTCACCTTTTTCCTGTAACATTTTCGCGGATTTGCTTCTGGAAGGTGTGTATGAATAATCCGGAACCAGATCCGAACGTGGAAAAGAAATGTCCCCAGTGTGGTGCGGCGCTTCCTCCGGGCGCATTGGAAGGACTCTGCCCGGCCTGCCTTTTGAAGCAGGGGGCCTCAGCGGAGACGGCGACCCAGGGCGAAACGATGGCCTTTGAACCTCCTAAGCTTGAGGAGCTTGCGAAGCTTTTCCCGCAGTTGGAAATCCTTGAACTAATCGGCAAGGGCGGTATGGGAGCCGTTTACAAAGCACGTCAGCCGGCACTCGACCGGATGGTAGCGCTAAAGATTTTGCCGCCGCAGGTTGCCGCCGCACCCGGTTTCAGTGAGCGCTTCGGGCGCGAAGCCCGCGCGCTCGCCAAGTTGAACCACCCGAACATCGTTGGGATCTACGATTTCGGGCAGGTGGGCGGGTTGGCTTATTTCCTAATGGAATATGTTGATGGCCTCAATTTGCGCCAGGTCCAACGCGCGGGAAAACTGGCGCCGTCTGAGGCGCTTAAAATCGTGCCGCAGATCTGTGAAGCCCTTCAATTCGCCCACGACGAAGGAATCGTGCATCGCGACATCAAACCCGAGAACATCCTGTTGGATAAGAAAGGTCGGGTGAAAATCGCTGACTTCGGGATCGCCAAAATCATGGGTCGGGAGGCGCAGTATTCATTGACCGAAACGCGTTCGGCCATTGGCACTCCGCAGTACATGGCACCCGAGCAGATTGAAAAACCACAAACCGTGGATCATCGCGCCGACATTTTTTCGCTTGGCGTGGTCTTTTACGAAATGCTCACGGGCGAACTGCCGCTGGGAAAATTTGGACCTCCGTCCTCGACGGCTCGGTCACTGCGCGTGGACGTTCGCCTGGACGATGTGGTCCTGCGCGCGCTGGAGAAAGAGCCGGAACGCCGGTACCAACAGGCGAGTCAGGTGAAGACGGCGGTGGAGACCATCAGCAGCACGCCGGGCAGCTCAAGCTCTGCGCCGGCCGATGCGGAGGCTTATCGCGCCAGTATCGCTGCGCAGGACTACTTGTTGAAGATCAGCGATTGTCTAAGCCGCGGCTGGGCTTTGGTGCGAAGTGATTTCTGGCCCATTATCGGGATCAACGCTCTGACGTTGGTATTGCTCTGGGCAGTGGGAGCCTTCCCGCTTTCCTTCGGCGGCAAAGGCCTTCCCGGTTCTTCCATTCTCTCGACGCTTTTATACGGGCCGCTGATGGGTGGTTTGTATTACTCGTATCTCAAGCGCATTCGTGGAGAGAAAGTGAACGTTGAGACTGCCTTCCTCGGGTTTGGTCCACGATTTGTGCAACTGCTGCTCGGTTCACTCGTGAGCTTCTGCCTGATAGCGGTGGGCTTTTTATGCCTGATCCTGCCCGGTATTTACCTGCTGGTATGCTGGGCGTATGCCATTCCTCTGATTATTGATAAAGGAATCGATTTCTGGCCAGCGATGTCGATCAGCCGTCAGATGGTTCGGAAACATTGGTGGAAGAATGGGTTATTGCTGCTGGTTTTGGGTGTGATGCATTTCGTTGGGTTCCTATTGTTTGGAGTGGGAATCTTCTTCCTCGCGCCAATCGCCACGGCCGCTTTGATGTATGCCTACCAGGATATGTTTGGTTCTGCGGTTGCGCCTGCTGCCACCGGTCCGTCGGGAACACAGGTGTTTCCTTCAGAGAAGCCGGGTTCGTTGCTTAAACCGGCTTTTATCGGAGTCGCTGCACTCGTGTTCCTGCTCTTATTGGTGAGCATGTTTGCCGGAGTTCGCCATCAGCACGCTCGGCGCGAGCAAAGTCAGCGGGCGGCAGCATCAGCGGCACACAAGGCGACGGTGGCGCACGCGCGGGCAGTGGCAGAACGAGTTCAGGCAGAAGCAGAAGTGTCCGCTTCCACTTTCGGCCCCGTTCAGGAACGCGTCCTGTCCGGGGGCATCAACTTCAAAACTGGCAAGTCGATCCCCCTGCCCGAACCACCAGCGAGCCAAGATCAGGATATAGACCGGGCAATCATTTCGAGTTTGCGGAAAGCGGAGTTGCTTGGGATCGACGCTTACACTGTCGCGGACGAGGCGCGCTTGTTTGCCGCGGGCGGGACTACGTTTGTGCCGGTAACGTCCGCCGGATGGGATGGCGTCACGGCGGAAGAAGTTTCAACGATCGTAACAAACTTGCATGCTGGCGATGAACCGGTTGTAGTTTTGGAACCCACAGACCAACCGCAGCTTGCAGCATTCCAGACGCGCGACGGAAGCTCCGGACTCCTGGAGTTGGCGCCCACGAATCGCGAGCCAGGACTACGGGTGCGGTATAAGTTGGTCGCCACTCAGTTGAAAGCATCAGTTAGCGGCAGACAGATGCACGATGCATTGGATGACCGGCTTCAGGCAGCGAGGTTAATGACGTTGACGAACCAGCGAGACAAAGCCTTCGTGGCCATCGCAACGGACGCAGCCAAAGCGGGTGACGTGGAAATCGCCACGTCGGCGTTACATGAAATCAGCAATGGCGCCACCCGGGAAAACAGCGCGGAACAAGCCGTCACTTTGCTCGCACGAAAGGGACTGCGCCGCGATGCGCTGAACCTGGCGCAGGAGATTAGCAATCAAACCACACGGAACCGCGTCCTGGAAGAACTGGCGAAAGCCAAAAGCCAGTGAACGCACCCGCCACAACTCAGAAGCTCGGCGCTGATGATATTTTCGCAACGACGCACTGGACCGTTGTTCTGAAAGCAGGGCAGGGTAGCGCACCTGAAGCGCATGCTGCCCTGGAAGAGTTGTGCCGGACGTACTGGTACCCTTTGTATGCTTATGTTCGCCGCCAAACCTCCAGCCACGAAGACGCCCAGGACCTAACGCAGGCCTTTTTCGCGCGATTCCTGGAGAAGAATTACCTTGAACACTTAAGCAGCGATAAAGGACGGTTCCGCGCCTTCCTCCTGGCTTCGCTCAAACACTTTCTCGCAAACGAATGGGACAAATCACGGCGGCTCAAGCGCGGTGGTGGCGTGGCCAATCTTCCTCTCGACTGGCAAGGCGCCGATACCCGTTATGTCCACGAGCCAGCCGATCAGTTGTCACCCGACAAACTGTATGATCGCGCCTGGGCAGTGACCCTTCTCGAGAATGTCATTACACGTTTGCGACAGGAGGCGGTGGACGAAGGGAAAACACAACTGTTCGACGAATTGAAAGCGTTCCTTATGGCGGACAAGGCGCGCGTTCCCTACGGCGAAGCTGCGGGAAAGGTGGGGATGAATGAGAGTGCTGTGCGTGTCGCGGTTCACCGCCTCCGCAAACGATATCGTGAGCTGCTCCGCCGCGAAATCCAACAAACACTGTCCAACCCCGCGCAGGTGGAGGAGGAGTTGCAGGCATTATTTGCTGCATTTGCGCAGTAACGTACAATTTCCTGCGCCTGTTGACGCGAGCGGGACGTAGCAGCTACATTGCACAGCCATAAAAGCGTTCATCGCAAAATGGGGGCACATCCTGGCGTTGAGAATTCCAGCCTGGTGTGCGGCGGAAGCCAGAATTGGTGAAGGCACTCAGGTCGAGGTTACCGCAAAACCCGGCTCCCTGGTGAACAGGGCCCTGCGCAAACAGCAGCATTCGCTGGACGAGCTGCTTCAAGGCGTCACGAGCAAGAATCGCCACAAGGCCGTAGATAACGGAGCCGCGGTCGGAGGAGAGGCTTGGTGAGTTGCATCCGACTCAACTGATTCATGCGCAACGTACAAGAAAAACTCAGCATCGCTCGCGGTGAAAAACCGGCTGAGACCCTCTTCAAAAACGCCAAACTCGTAAATGTCCTGAGCGGAGAAATCTACCAGACGAGCGTCGCGGTCGACGATGGGCGGGTCGTCGGGATGGGCGAATACGAGGCGGAGCGAATTATCGATCTGAAGGGCGCGTATCTCGCTCCGAGTCTGATCGATGGGCATTTCCACGTGGAAAGTTCCATGCTGACGATGCCGGAATTTGCACGCGCTGTGGTACCGCACGGCACCGGGGCGATGGTAATTGATCCGCACGAGTACTTGAACGTGCTTGGGTTGGACGGCATTCGTTATGTGCTCGAGTCCAGCAAAGGGTTGCCGCTCGATTTCTTTATCATGCTTCCATCGTGTGTGCCGGCCACCCACCTCGAAACGGCGGGCGCACGGATGACGGCCGACGATATCAAGCTCATGATAGCCGATGAACGCATCGCCGGCGTCGCTGAGTTGATGAATTATCCTGGTGTGTATCTTGGCCAGGACAGTGAGCTGGCGAAGATCCAGGCCGGCAAGGGCAAGAACATAGATGGCCATGCGCCTGGGTTGTCTGGTCGGAATCTGAATGCTTATGTGTTGGCCGGCGTTCGCTCCGATCATGAGTCCACCGAGCTGCACGAAGCGCAGGAAAAACTTCGGTTGGGCATGCACATTCTATTACGGGAAGGCAGCACCGAGCGAAACCTCGCGACACTCGTCCCACTTCTGAACGGACACAATGCCGCGAATGTATCGTTTGCTACCGACGATAAACTCGCCGGTGATCTCGTCACCGAAGGGCATATCGACCATTCCGTTCGCAAGGCGATCGCTATGGGAATGCCACCAATGACCGCGTTGCAGATCGCGACGATTAACACCGCGCGACATTATCGGCTGCGAAACTATGGCGCCATCGCCCCGCGATACTGGGCTGACTTCATCGTATTCGATGACTTGAAAGGCCTGCGCGTTCGCCAGACCTACAAAAAGGGTGTCCTCGTTGCTGAAGATGGCAAATATCTCGCCCGGCAAAAGGAAGTAGCTCCGCAACCCCGCAGCACCATGAACTTGCGCTACACGCCAGCCGCCCTGCAACTTCGCGCTCCAGCCACGAGCAAAATCCGAATCATCGAGATCGTCCCTAACCAAATTGTCACCAAAGAGCTGATTGAAAGCGCTCCGCATCGCGACGGCGAACTGGTCGCAGATCCAACACGGGATATTTGTAAGATGGCCGTTATCGAACGACACCAGGCTACCGGCAACGTCGGTGTCGGGTTCGTCCGAGGGTTTAAACTAAAAAACGGAGCGCTCGCTTCAACTGTGGCACACGACGCTCACAACCTTGTCGTGGTTGGCACGAACGACGCGGACATGCTCGTTGCCATACGTGAGTTGGAAAACATGCGCGGCGGCCAGGTTTGCGTCGTCAATGGCGAGGTAAAGGCGTCGCTCCCGCTGCCGGTCGCAGGTTTGGTTTCCGACCGCCCCCTTGATGAGGTCATGAGGCGAATCGATGAGTTAAATTCGGCCGCCCACGCCTTGGGCTGTGATCTGGCAGCGCCATTTATGACGCTTTCATTTCTGAGTCTGTCGCCCATTCCGGAACTCAAGCTAACCGATCAGGGGTTGATCGATGCCGTTCACCTTCGCAAGACGACGCTGGTTGTTTAACGCGCTCATCTCGCCCGCGCCGTACTATTCCTCTTCCTCCTCGTCCTCATCCTCGTCCTCGTCGCTCTCTTCAAATTCGATGAGATCGGCCCGTTCGATTGCGTCCAGTGAGGACTTTTCCGCGGCGAGCCATGAGTTGACCTCATCCGCCATGGCGTAGCACGCTGGAACGTAAATGCCGTGCTCGCGGAAAATCTCGTCAATGAACTTGTCGTCGACTTGCTCCAGTTGCGGGCGTCTCCGGACTGATGATTTCCACTTGAAGAAGGTGCCGCCGTCTTCCCATTCAATATCTTCGATCAGCTTGCCTTTTTCGAACAGCTTGTAGCCGTTACCGCCGGAAGTATCCTCCCCAACAAAACTGAGTGCCCGCGTGTTGAGACGCGCCGACAACTCTTTCGCCTCTTCGGCCACCTTTTCGATCAGGCTCTCATCGATATATAGAATGGAGCGGAAAATGATTGTCCACGCGCTGCCTTTCGGTTGCACCACGGCCACCTTTTCGTCGAGATCGTCATAGTCCTGACCCGGTTTTCTGGGGACATCCCGAAGCACAGTGGCCGAGCCAACGAGATCTGCAAAATCTTCAGATACTTCGTCGACCGGCGCCTTAACTGCCATAATCGCCCACTCCGGCTGGCCGTCGTAAACCATCTTTAGAAAGTCCCCGACGCCCGCGGACTGAGTTGCTTCCGGTTTTGCTTTCT
>Ga0170475_106456766_pt1 | contig 14624 bp, 15 predicted proteins | sample Soicark_Litter_5_FD_111474 | JGI IMG/M metagenome (GOLD analysis project Ga0170475, IMG submission 111474) | Avena fatua rhizosphere microbial communities from Hopland, California, USA. Combined Assembly of 48 SPs | reverse complement strand
CTTGAGACCCTCGAGATCGCGCACTCCCCCGGCCGCCTTGACGCCCATCTCGGCGCCGACGACGCGGCGCATGAGCGCGACGTCGGCAGCCGTGGCGCCGCCCGATGCGAATCCGGTCGAGGTTTTCACAAAGTCCGCGCCAGCCGCCTTCGCCAGCGTGCACGCCGTGATCTTTTCGTCGTCGGTCAGAAGCGCCGCCTCGATGATCACCTTGCTCGCCACGCCGCACTGCTGGCACGGCTCGACGACCGCCTGGATGTCGCGTTCGACGGTGCGAAGATCGCTCGACTTCAATGCGCCGATGTTGATCACCGTGTCGATTTCGGTCGCGCCGTCGAAAATCGCGCGGCGGGTCTCATAGTTCTTCACATCGGGTGGGGTCGCGCCGAGAGGAAAGCCGACGACGGAACAGACGCCAACGCCGTTTCCGCGCAGGAGCCGGGCCGCAGTCGCAACCCAGGTGGGGTTCACGCAAACCGTAGCGAAGTGAAACTCGGCGGCTTCGCGGCATAACCTCTCGATATCTGTTCGGGTGGCATCCGGCTTCAACAGCGTGTGGTCGATCATCGCCGACACGCTGGCCGCCGCACCGCCTGCGGCATGCACACCGAGCCGCGTCGCGCCCGCGTCGATCACTCCCTGAAGCCTCTCAGGACAGCAGTCCAGGAGCACCGAATGACACGCACACCGCGACGCCGCACGTCGCGGCGATCCCTGTGCCGCGATCACCTCTTCGGTGATGATGTCGATGAGCCGCTGGAGATCCTGCTGGTTCAACACGTCAAACGTCAATCCTTGGCGAATCGCTCCTCGAGCTGGCGGATCTTCAGCAGCCGGCGGATGTAGCGGGCCTCGCGCATCCCCGTTCCCAGCCACGCCTCGACGATGCGAATGGCCGCTTCCGGCCCATCGACGAGCGAGGTTCCTAGCGTGAGCACGTTCGCACCGTTGTGTTCACGTGAATACCTGGCGATCGTCTCTGTCGAGCACATCGCGGCGCGGACGCCTCGCACCTTGTTCGCCGCGATTGCCGACCCGATCCCGGCGCCGTCGATCGCAATCCCCGCGTCCGACTCGCCTCTGGCAACGGTTCGAGCCACGGCGGCGGCGATGTCCGGATAGTCGACACTCTCCGACGTGTTCGTTCCCACATCGAGCACTGCAAGGCCTCGGCCGCGCAAGTGATCCACCAGCGCGCGTTTCATGGCGACGCCGGTGTGATCGCTGCCAATCACGACACGACGGATGTCGTTCGTGGGCGGAAGATCGGCCGGCAGCGCCTCGTCGCGCGAGCCCGCGCGAATGACCGTGACGCGCCGTGACGACAATGTGTCGCGCGCCAGCGGCGTCACGTGGCCGCCCGCCGACAACTCGACCGTCGCGCCGATGTCGAGCGTCCGCGCGTCAGCCTCGGTGATGATGTCGAATCGATGCATAGGGGATTGGAAAAATGCTGAATGCTGAAGTCTGATTGATGAATGTGGCGCGGTGTACGGATCCCGCCGTACAGTCTCGTGCCCCTGATGATTGTAGGCTCGGGTTAGATCCCGTAAATTCAACATTCAGCATTCGAACATCAGCATTTCAGCCGTCAGCCTTCAGTATTTCCAGCATTACTCACTGCCTTCGAGCACTGCGATGTACGGAAGATTCCGATATTGCTCGGCATAGTCGAGGCCGTAGCCGACGACGAAGCGATCCTCGATCGTAAATCCGATGTACTCGACGGCGACCTCCGTCTGCCGCCGTGAAGGCTTACTCAGCAGGCACGCCGTCCGAAGCGTCTTCGGCGACCGTGCGCGGAGAATTTCTTGAAGGTACGTGAGCGTCAGGCCCGTGTCGACGATATCCTCGACGATTACGATGTGGCGCCCTTGCAATCCTGAATCGAGGTACTTCAGCATCCGGACTTCGCCCGACGACTTCGTGCTCTTGGCGTAACTCGACACCGCAATGAAATCCAACGACACCCGGGTGCTCATGGCGCGCACCAGGTCGGCCATGAACATGAAGCCGCCCTTCAAGACGCAGACGAGGTGGATCTCCTCGCCCGCCGGGTAGTCGCGCTCGATCTCCCCCGCCAGTTCGCCGACGCGCGTCTGAATCGCCGCCGCGTCCAGCAATACGTTCATCGAACGGCCGCCTTGACTCTATCGGCCAGCGCTCGCGCTTCACTCAACACGCGCGGCTCGTCGAGCGTTAACACTTTGCGATCCCGCATCAAGACCCGGCCATTGACGATTGTCGTCTTCACATCGTCTCCTCGGGTCACGTAGACAAGGTGCGATAACGGATCGTACATCGGCGTCTGCCGGGCGGCAGTCATCGACACGGTAATCATGTCCGCGCGCTTTCCGGCTTCCAGTGACCCAACGATGCTGTCCAGTCCCAGCGCACGCGCGCCGTCGATGGTGGCCATCTCGAGCGCCTTGCGCGCGGGCACCGCGCGCGGATCGCCGGTCTGCAACTTCGCGAGGAACGCAGCCTGACGCATCGCTTCGAACATGTCCAGATCGTTGTTGCTCGCCGCGCCATCCGTTCCGAGACCGACCACGATGCCAGTGCGCTGCATGTCGACGACCCTGGCGGCGCCACTGGCAAGCTTCATGTTGCTCTCGGGGTTGTGTGACACCGACACGTGGTGGCGCGCAAGGATCGTCATGTCGGCCGGCGACAGCCACACGCCATGCGCGGCAATCGTCCGCGCCCCCCAGAAGCCGATGCTCTCGAGATAGGCCGCCGGCGATGCCTGGTGAGTCTCCATCGACGTTTTCGTCTCGTCGGACGTCTCGGACAGGTGAATCAAAACCGGCACACGCTCGCGATCCGCGAGCGACCGCACCGCTTGCAGCGTGGCGGTGTCGAGCGTGTACATCGAGTGCGGTGCGATCGCCGGCACGATCAGGTCGTCGTTGACGAACGCCTTGATGAACGACGCCGTGGCGCGAGCCCTTCCTGTGGCGTCTTCGCATCCGCCACCGGAAACTGGATGATCGTCTGACCGAGCACACCGCGCAGACCCGCTTCTCTCGTCACCCGCGCGATTTCCTCTTCGAAGTAATACATGTCGGCGTAAGTCGTCGTCCCCGACTCGATCATTTCGAGCGCCGCGAGCTGGGTCCCGGCGCGCACGAAGTCGGGCGTAACAGTCTTCGCCTCTGCCGGGAAGATGTATTTCTGCAGCCAGTCCATCAGCGCCAGGTCGTCCGCAAGACCTCGGTAGAGCACCATTGGGGCATGAGTGTGGGTGTTGATGAGGCCGGGCATGACCACCTGGCCCGACGTGTCGATCACCGTCTGGCTGGTGAACCGTGCGGCGATTGCGTCAGGCGTGTCGACGGCGGCGACGTTGCGTCCATCGATGGCTACGGCACCCGGCGACACGACCCGCGCCGACCCGTCCATCGTCACGACGATGCCGCCGGTCAGGATTAGCGAAACCGCCTGCTTCTGAGCCTGGGCGACGACCAGAAGCGCCGCGAGCGCTAGACCAGCACATGACCGCAACACCATGAAGGCCGAATTGTATCAAGGCGCTTTCCCTTTTATCTGTTCCCTTTTATATAGTCATCCTGTGCCAGTGCATCTCGTTTCACATCCGCTCGTTCATGACGCCTTAGCGACGCTGAGAGATCGATCGACGCCGCCGGAACTGTTCCGCCGCATGGCGGTCCGGATCAGCCTCTTGCTCGCCGCCGAAGCCACCCGCGACGTGCCCGCGGCCGACCTCACCGTGCAGTCGCCGCTCGGACCTGCGGCGGGCCGGCACATCACACGTGACGTAGTCGTGGTGCCGGTGCTGCGCGCCGGACTCGGCATGCTCGACGCGGTACTGGAATTGATTCCAACCGCCCGCGTTGGTCACATCGGGTTGCAGCGCGACGAGTTGACGGCCGTCGCCTCCCAGTATTATTCGAAGCTGCCACAGGATCTCAGCCGCAGCTTCGTGTTGATGATCGATCCCATGCTCGCGACCGGCGGCAGCGCCGTCGCGGCGCTCGATTTGCTGAGGAAGGTTGGCGCGCGCGAAGTCCGAATGATCTGTATCGTCGCCGCACCCGAAGGCGTCGCACTCGTCGAGCGCCATCATCCCGACGTGCATGTGTTCACGCCGGTGATTGACACCGGCCTCAACTCGCATAAGTTCATCGTCCCTGGGCTCGGCGATTTTGGTGATCGACTTTACGGAACCGAGTAACATTAGCAGCCACGAGCCACGGAATCGCACGGACAAAACACAGAAGACTCCGTCGGATCCTTGTCATCCCGGCAGAGCGGAGATCATATGAAGCCAACGCGGAAGACAGCTACCGTGGAACGTCGCGCGCAGCCGCGTGTCGACGACGGCAAGTGGCGTACCGCGCTGACCAGCATTGCCCCGAACAAGATTCTCGTGCGCGGGTATCCGCTGGACGAGATCATGGGGCGCCTCACCTTCGGCGAGGCGATTTACCTGCTGCTTCTCGGCGAGTGTCCGACACCGGCTATCGGCCGATTGATGGAAGCCATCCTCGTGTCGTTCATGGATCATGGCGCGACGCCTCCCTCGACCCTTGCGGCGCGCTACACGGCCACGACCGGAGCATCCCTCCGCGCCTGCGTGGCCGCGGGTGTGCTCGGCTTCGGCCGTTATCACGGCGGCGACATCGAAAGCTGCATGGAGTTCCTCGACGCGGGACTCGCGCTCGTGCGCACCGGATCGTCATATGCGGAGGCGGCCGCACAGATTGTCGAGCGATGGCGAAAGACCGGAGACGCGCTACCGGGATTCGGACACCGGTTTCACACCCGCGATCCACGGGCGGCCCGGCTGTTTCAGATGGCGCTCGAACTCGAAGTCGAAGGCACACATATCCAGATGATTCGTGCGGTTGAGATGTTTCTCCACACCCAGCACGAGGCCGACGAACCGCCGCTGCCGATCAATATCGACGGCGCGATTGCCGCCGTGTGCAGCGATCTCGGGATGCCGCCAACCGTCGCGAACGCTCTGTTCATCATCTCGCGCGTCCCGGGCATCGCGGCCCAGGCGCAGGAGGAAATGAGCCGCGAGCACCCGATGCGGCAGATCGATCCGAAGGATTACCTCTACGATGGGCCGTCGGAGCGACGGCTACCGGAGCGGAGGAAGTAGACGCTGAAATTGCTGAATGCTGAATTAATTGATTGAAGGCGCGCGGGAGCGCGCCCCATCAGCAATCAGCAATCAACGATCAGCAATTCAGTATTTCGTTTGCGACGGATCGATCCGATCGATCCACGCAAGAATCCCATCCTTCAGATTGCTCACGCGGGTGAACCCGCGTTCCTGCAGCAACGACACCGCCTTCGCGCTCCGTCCGCCCATCTTGCAATGGACGACCATCTCCCGGCTTCGATCGAGTTCGCCGGTGCGCCGCGCTAACTCGCCCAGCGGGATGAGTGTCGATCCGGCGATCCGGCAGATCTGATACTCGTTCGGCTCACGAACGTCCAGCAGGAAGAAATCGTCGCCGCGATCCATCTTGGCCTTCAGCTGCTCGACGGTGACTTCCGGCACGCCTGCCGACGCCTGCTCGGCGTGTGCAGGAACGACGCCGCAGAACTGGTCGTAGTCGATGAGCGCATGAATCGTTGGATGGTCCCCGCAAATCGGGCACTCGGGATCGCGGCGAAGCTTCAGCTCGCGGAACCGCATCTGCAGGGCGTCGTACAGCAGGAGACGACCGATGAGCGGCTGCCCGCTGCCGAGAATCAGCTTGATTGCCTCGGTCGCCTGAATGACCCCGATAACGCCGGGGAGCACGCCAAGCACTCCGCCCTCGGCGCAGCTCGGTACCAATCCCGGAGGCGGCGGCTCGGGATACAAGCATCGATAGCACGGTCCGCCTTTGACGGCGAACACCGAGGCTTGTCCGTCGAATCTGAAAATGCTGCCGTAGGCGTTCGGTTTGCCCAGCAGCACGCACGCATCGTTGACCAGATAACGCGTCTGAAAGTTGTCCGTACCGTCGAGGATGATGTCGTAGTCCTTCAGCACGTCGAGGGCGTTTTTCGACGTGAGCGCGATTTCATGCGTCACTACCTTGACCGACGGATTCATGGCGGTCAGTCGATCGCGGGCGGCGTCGAGTTTGCGCTTTCCCACATCCGTGGTGTCGTAGATCACCTGACGGTGCAGGTTGCTGGCGTCAACCGCATCGAAGTCGACGAGACCGAGCGTGCCGACACCCGCCGCGGCCAGATACATCGACGCCGGGGCGCCCAACCCTCCTGCACCCACGCAGAGCACGCGGGCGGCTTTCAGCTTGCGCTGCCCGTCGACGCCAACCTCCGGCATGATCAAATGCCGGCTGTATCGCTGCACTTCCTCGCGCGTGAGTTCCGGCGCATCGACCGCGGCACCCGAGCCGCCGGCGACCGACGGGACGATGCTGATGGTGTCGCCGGCACTGAGCTGCGTCTGTTAGCGATCCAGGTGACGGATGTCCTCGTCGTTGACATAGATATTCACGAAGCTTCGAAGCCGGCCGTCCTCGTTGTAGAGATGGCGGCGAAGATCGCTGTACTGACCGACCAGACGCTGCAACGCGTCGCCGACCGTTCGGCCTTCAACTTCGACGGACTCCTGCTTCCCCGCGAACGGGCGAAGCGGCGTCGGAATCAGAATGCGATGGGCCATGTCTTTTTGTTTCTCCTAAAAGCAAAGCGCGGCTTCCGATACCCTCGCCCAGCTGGAAGCTGGAAGCTGGCAACTGGAAGCTTCGTTTACACCTGCGGAAGCGCCGGCGCTTGATCGGTCGAACGCAAGTAGGCCTCGAAGTCCTCCAGCGATCGCCCGATTTCGATCCGCGGTGCCACGCGCGAGCCGATCGTCTCGGCAGCCGTCTTATACCCGTTTCCGGTGATGCACACGACGACAGACTCGTTCGAGGGTATGACGCCCGATCGCACCAGTTGGATCGCGCCTGCGAGCGTGGCGCCGCCGGCCGGTTCGGTGAATACCCCTTCCGTCTCGGCCAGCAGCTCCATTGCCTGCAGGATCTCATCGTCGCTCGATGCGACACCAGTGCCGCCGGTCGATTTGACCGTCCGGACAACCTGAAAACCGTCAGCTGGATTCCCGATCGCGATCGATGTCGCGATTGTCGAGGGCTTCACCGGCTCGGGGAATTCGAGGTCCTGCTGGAGAGCCCGCACCACCGGCGCGCATCCTGCCGCCTGCGCCGCATGAATCTTCGGGAACTCTCCATCGACCAGACCAATCTCGCGCAGCTCGCGGAAGCCGCGGAAAATGCGCGGAAGCAGCGTTCCACCCGCGACCGGCGAGACGACATGCTTCGGGAATCGCCAGCCCAATTGCTCGACCACTTCGAAACCAATCGTCTTCGCGCCTTCGGCGTAGTAGCTGCGAAGGTTGATGTTTGCGAAACCCCAACCGAGCCTGTCGGCGATCTGCGTGCACAGCCGGTTCACGTCGTCGTAATTACCGCGTACGCCGATGAGATGCGGCCGGAAGATCGCCGACCCCAGGACCTTCCCCAGCTCGAGATCGTGCGGAATAAAGACGTAGCACTCGAGACCAAGTCGCGCCGCGTGGGCTGAGACGCTGTTTGCGAGATTCCCGGTAGACGCGCAGCCGAACACGCTGAAGCCGAGTTCCACGCTTTGGTCGCGGCCATCGACACGACGCGATCCTTGTACGAGAGCGTCGGATGATTGACCGAATCGTCCTTGATGTACAGCTCCTGCAGACCCAGGCGCTTGGCAAGACGGTCGGCGCGAATGAGCGGGGTATAGCCGGAATGAAAACCTGTTCGCGGCTCGCCGCTGATCGGCAGGAGCTCCCTGAAGCGCCACACGTTCCTGGCGCGCCGCTCGATGAGATCCCGCGTCAGAGCGCCGCGAACGGCGTCGTAATCGTAAGCAACCTCCAGCGGCCCGAGACACTGATCGCAGACCCACAGGGCCTCGGCAGGGAATTTCGTCCCGCACAAATGGCACTGCAGCCCTGTCATGAACGTCATGCGTGACCTCTCCGATGCACTCGCACGGTTCTCACCGTGCACCCTATCCGTTCTTTCCGATACGCATCGCGGAGCATCGCCTCCGCCGCCGCGGTCCTGCCGGTTGTGAACGCGGCGATGGACGGGCCAGCTCCGCTGAGGCAGAACCCGATCACATCAGGATGACGCACACCGAGCACTCGATGCAAACCAGGCACGAGTCGCTCACGGTACGGCTGATGGATGCGATCGCGCAGCGCCTCGCGAAAACCCGCTGGATCGCCGCTCTGAAGCGACCCCAACAGCAGCGCGAGATGCTGAAGATTGAACACCGCATCGGTCAGCGGCAATCTCCGTGGCAATGCCCGCCGCGAAACGGAAGTGGCCAACTCTGCGTCCGGCGTCGCGACGACGATTCGCCATTTCGCCGGCCATCGCCATTGTGTCACGGCGACCGACCTGTCCTCGGCGACGCAGCAACTCGTCAGGCCGCCGAAGAGCGCGGGTGCTGCGTTGTCGGGATGTCCTTCAATCTCCATCGCCGCGCCCAGTAACTCGTCAGACGATCGTCGTCCGTCGAGTAGTTCGGCAAGTCTCAGCCCCGCAATCGTCGCCGCGGCACTGCTGCCCAGCCCGCTTCGAAGCGGAATATCGCTCTGAACGTCCACCACTACCGATCGACGGCGCCGGCGACGCCACGGGAACTTTCGAAACGCCTCGTCGATTCGATTGGGACCGCCGAGTGGTCCGCCGGTGAAACGACATTCCAGGCGCCCCCCTCCGTCATCGATGGTCTCGGCAATCCGCACGCGAAGATACAAAGTCACGGCGATACCAAGCGTGTCGAATCCGGGCCCGAGGTTGGCAATGGACGCCGGAACAACGATCTCCTGAGCTGAGCGTGGGCGGGCTGCGCTTACGCGCTGCATTCCCCGTCCATGACCTCCGGACTGAACGCGTGATCCTCGCCCGGATCGATGAAGTCGGCCGGCAATGCATCCTGGGGCGTCATCTGCTCGAGATCGGCGAGCGCGGCACGCGCGCGCGCGGTATCTACCCGCTGGAAGAACGCCGGCGCCGTCTCGCCGGTATTGCGCTCGTCCTGATACAGCCGCAGCAGTCGATCGACAGCTTCGGGCACACGGCGGGCGGGAATCTTCGCGGTCAGCCGTCCAAAGCTCGCCGCGTCCTGACCAGCGCCCCCACCGAGCATGACGAAGTACTGCGGCACGACGCGGTCGCCAACCTTGCGAATGCTCCCCTGGAACCCGATCGTTGCAATGTGGTGCTGTCCGCACCCGTTCGGACATCCGCTGATTTTGATCTTTGCGTCTGACGCTTCGCGCAGCAACTTCGCCGGCTGCTTCTCGAGGTTGTCCCCGATCAAGCGCGCCAGACCGCGCGACTGCGTCACCGCGAGGCGGCACGATTCCGCACCCGGACAACTCGTCACATCAGTGATCGTGCTTGCGCCCGGAAGCCCGAGGCCCGCTGCTGCGAGACGTCGATACAGCCCGGGGACCTGTCCGCTCCGCACCCACCGCATCACCACGTTTTGATCGACCGTCACCCGTACCATGCCGTCGCTATACGCTCTCGAGAGCAGCGCCAGCGCGCGCATTTGTCCCGACGTAATGTCGCCAAGCACGAGCGACACGATCACCTCGCAATACTCCCCCTGTTTTTGCGGTCTCAGATTTGTCTGCAGCCACTCCGTGCGCTCGCGTCCGGGGCTGCCATCCGTCGGGTGAAATTCGGGGACGATGCCTGGCCCCTTCACGGCGCCGGCGGTTACGAGCGCGGTGATGTCGGCAATCGAAGGCTGCGGCAGCCGTTCACCCTGGGGCGCCGCTTCAACCGGCGGGTTCTCAGGATCGAACGGCAGACGCGCGCCGCCGTTGGCGCGCAGATCCTCGAGCTCGTGATGGAACGCCGCCTGCCACGCCTCCCATCCCATCGTCTTCACGAGGAACTTCAACCGATTGCGCTGCTTGTGCTCGTAGTCGCCATGCTTGTGGAAGACGCGCAGCACGGCTTCGGCAACCATCAGGATCTCGGACGCGGGCAGGAACTGGTAGAGCGACGCTCCGGACCGGCACATGATGGCGGTCCCTCCCGCAACCTGCACGCGGAATCCCCGGCGGCCGGAACCATCAGGCGCCATCATCGCGCGCCACCCCAGATCGTTGATCGAGGTGACCGCGTGATCCTCGGAGGTGCACCCTTCGAAGCCGATCTTGAATTTTCGCGGCAGCACCGAGCTGAGTGGATGGCGGAGCAGATAGCGTGACATCGCCTCGGCGTATGGGGTCACGTCGAACACTTCGTCGCGCGCGACACCGGCATGCGGACATGACGTGATGTTTCGCACGGAATTGCCGCACGCCTCGCGCGTCGTCAGACCGGCATCGGCGAGATGACGCATCGCCGGCTCGGCATCGTGCAGCGGCACGAAGTGGAGCTGCATGTTCTGACGGGTGGAGATGTGACCGAAGCCGCGCGAGTGGCGTTCGGCAACGTCCGCCAGCGCCTCGAGCTGCGCCGCGTCGAGGATGCCTTGCGGGATCTTGACGCGCAGCATCTGGGCGTCAAAATCCTGCCGCTGCCCGTATGTGCCGCGAAGCAGCCGGAACTTCCGCCACTCCTCCGGCGAGATGTCACCGCGCTCGAACTTGTCGAGCATCTGGACAAACGAATCAATGTCGTTGACATCGGCGAACGACAGCCGAGTGCGCCCGTAGGTCCGGGGGTCGTCTAACACAGCCATGCCCTTACCCCAGCGACGCAGACGTGCGGGCGGCGTCCCGCTCGCGCTCCTGCGCCGCGATGATTGCGGCAAGCGCCGCGACAGCGCCCACCACGATGATGCCCGGCAGATTCTCCTGATCTTCGATCGCGATCGAATCGAGCGCGCCGAGTGTGCCGTGCCACGATTGTTCCCCGTCGTGGGAGATCCCGATCAGCACGGCTGCCGGCGTATGCGCCGCCCATCCGGCGGCCAGCAACTCTCCGGCAATGGCGGCCCGATTCGCGAGTCCCATCAGCACGACGACCGTTGCGCTGCCCGGGGCAAGCGATTGCAGCACCGGCGCATACGCCGACTCTGCATGTCCGGAGACAACCACGAACGCTGAGGCGAGACCACGATGGGTGACCGGAATGCCCGCGAGCAGCGGCGCCGCGATGGCACTGGAGATCCCCGGAACGATCTCGCATTCGATGCCGGCCGCAGCCAGCGCGAGTGCTTCCTCTCCCCCGCGACCGAACACAAATGGATCGCCGCATTTCAACCGGACGACCTGATGACCACGCCGCGCCTCGCGAATCATCAGCCGATTGATCGCGTCCTGAGTAATCGCCGCGCGCCCGGCCCGCTTGCCGACGAAGAATCGCCGTGCATGCGGCGCAAACTGCAGCGCCTCCGGATCGATCAACGCGTCGTACAGCACGAGATCCGCGGCCTCGAGTCGCTTCACCGCCTTGAGCGTCAGAAGCTCGGGATCGCCAGGACCGGAGCCCACGAGTGATACGCGTCCGATCATTTCACCAGCTCCGGAGCTCGAGCGCTTATGCCGGCGCGATTCCCAGACGCCGCACGGGACTCGTACAACGCGTTCAGGGCCGCGAGGAGTTCCGGCCGCCGCGCTTCCATCGGCACGCCGCGGGCGCGCCACGACTGCCGGATCTCGCGTGCACGCGCGTCCCACGCACTCAGCGTCAGATCGTCCGGCAGCATGTAATCGAGCGCCTCGCGCAGGAGACCCGCGAGCGCGGGCGCCGCACCATCCGTGGAAATCGCCAGCGTGGCGCCCGGGCGTCTGACTACGCCGCCGAGATACACGCTTGCGTTGGCAGGATCGTCAACCGCGTTCACGAACAGCTGCCGTCGTTCAGCCTCTTCCGAAACGGCCCGGTTGATATCTGGCGGAGCCGCCGCGACCACAAACCACGCGCCGTCGAGATCCGCAGGGACGTACGGCCGCTCGACGATCTCGACGTCCGTCGCTCGAATTGCGTCGCACACCTGGGGCGCGACGACCACGACCTGGGCGCCAGCTGATTGCAAGGCCGCAAGCTTGGACGCGGCGACCGGCCCACCGCCAATCACCACGACGCGACGGTCCTGCAACTTCAGAAACGCGGGAAAGAGCGCGATGACGAAATCTCCTTCTTACTCAGTTACCAGTTACCGGTTACCAGTTGCCAGTTCCCGGTTGCCCGTTCCCAGTGAGTAACGGACTGGACACTGGAAACTGGCTACTGGCCATAAATCAAAAAAGCCCGGAAGGCTTTGGCCTTCCGGGCTTCGGTTCTGTCTCGCTGCGCTGGATGCTGTTCAGGACATCAACGCGTGGACCGAAGGCAGGAAAGCCCTACGAGCTGCATACAGCAGCAACAATTACACGCGCAGGTCATCCCCGTGAACATTCGGTCAGTTATAACGTTCAGCCGGCTGTAAAGTCAAGCCGGACGGGCATGTACATCCCGCCGGCGGGCCCGACCCGTGGCGGCCCTTCCCTCTCACGCCGGTATGGCCAGGTCCAGGTGTCTGCGGATTTCATCGTAGTCGTTCGGCAGCTCGATCGGCCGATTCGCCTTGGTGGCAACAATGCCGGCCAGTTTGCCGGCGTGGTAGTCCGCCTTGAAATCGGTGAACTTCAAGCCGCTGGCGGTGGAAATCACAACAACCCGTTCGTCTCGCCGGATTTCTCCGCGATCAGCGAGCTTGATCAGCGCCGCCAGCGCGACACCCGTGTGAGGGCAGGCGAACATTCCGGTGCGGTCGGCGCGCGCCACGGCGGCAGCCAGTTCCTGCTCGCTCGCTTGTTCGACGAGTCCGTCGCACCGTTGGAGCGCCGCGATGGCCTTCTTGACCGAGACAGGGTTTCCGATCTGAATCGCCGACGCCATCGTCTGCTTCGCGACCACTGGCTCGAATCGCCACCCATTCCGCGACGCGAGATACAACGGATTGGCGGCCTCTGCCTGCGCGGCAATCAGGCGTGGCACACGCGCGACCAAGCCGAGGTCACGCATCATTTCGAATCCGGCGGCAAACGCGCCGATGTTCCCGAGATTGCCGCTCGGGACGATGACGACGTCGGGCACCTGCCAATCGAACTGCTGGGCGATCTCGATCGAGGCGGTCTTCTGTCCTTCGAGGCGCAGGCTGTTCATCGAGTTGGCGAGATAGAGCCCTTCCTCCTCTGCCAGCTTTTGGATGATCGCCATGCAGCCGTCGAAGTCGGTGTCGACCGACAACACCGTTGCGCCGTTGGCGAGTGGTTGAACCAGCTGCGCAACCGTGACCTTCCCGCGAGGCAGAACCACGATCGCGGGAATGCCGGCGGCCGCCGCATATGCCGCCAACGATGCCGACGTGTCGCCGGTCGACGCACACCCGACGGCGCGGATCTGCCGGCCCTTCGCAATCATCTGGCGCACCATCGAGACGAGCACAGTCATCCCAAGGTCCTTGAATGAGCCGGTGTGCGAGTTGCCGCACAGCTTCACCCAGACCTCTTCAATGCCGATCCCTCGCCCGAACGCCTCGGCAAGAAAGAGGTTCGTACCGCCTTCGTCCATCGAGACGACGTTGTCGTCCTCAATCTGCGGGCACACCCATTCCTTTTTGCCCCAGACGCTCGATCCATATGGCCATGTGGTTCGTTTGTACCGCTCGTCGAACAGGCGCATCCACGCCGCTGCGCTTCGATCGCGCAACGCCTCGAGATCGTGCGCGACCTCGAGCAGTCCTCCGCAGCTTGGACAGCGATAGATGATCGTGTCGAGGGCGTACGATCCCGGGCATCCGGCGATACAGCGAAATGTGGCTCGGTAGCTCATTGGAATCTCTAATCGCTAATCACTGATCACTGATCTAGAAGGTTTCAAAACCCGGTAAAACTTTCAAGACCCGGCTACAACCGCAGAGGAGTTTTGAAACCGCTTTTATCTATCGCGAATCACGACTCCAGAAGGTGCCAAGACGCCTCGCGAATCACCGCCCACGGGTCCCGGAAGCGCCTGCACTGACGAAAACACCGGCAGTGTCAACGGCGGTTCTCCATGAAACTCGAAGACCGAGAGATCTTCGATTGCCCGCTCGACCGAGGATACCGGCGACGGCTCCAGACTCACCACGAATGGCCGCCGTCCGATCGGAAACCCAGGCTCCTGCAGGATCGCATCGATGTTGATCGAATGACGCGCGAAGGCGGCAGCCAGCGACGCGATGATGCCTGGACGGTCGGAAACGGTGAAACGTACATAGTATGCGCTCGTGCACTCACGCGAAACATCCGCCGGCGCGATGCGCGGGCGGATGCCGAAGGGCAGCTCGTCCCTGGCGATCGCCAGCAAATCGGACAGGACAGCGACTGCTGTCGGTTCGCCGCCTGCGCCGCGCCCGCCAAAGGTTGTCTCTCCGCCAAATCGTCCCTGCAATGTCAGGATGTTTTCACTTCCGCGGACGCGCGCGAGCGGCGAGTCGAGCGGCACGAGCGCGGGCCCCACCGCCGCTCGAAGCACGCGGGGATCGCTCGTCCTCTCAGCCCACGCGACTTGACGGATCGTACACCCCATTTGTCGCGCGTACACGAAATCCACGGCATCGATCGCATCAATCGCGCGCGTGGG
>Ga0170475_108978011_pt1 | contig 14626 bp, 9 predicted proteins | sample Soicark_Litter_5_FD_111474 | JGI IMG/M metagenome (GOLD analysis project Ga0170475, IMG submission 111474) | Avena fatua rhizosphere microbial communities from Hopland, California, USA. Combined Assembly of 48 SPs | reverse complement strand
GGACATGCCGGCGCAGCCGCCGTTCTTGACGCCAACGCGTAGGCCGACCAGCGGCTTGTCGGAATTGCCGACGATCTCGCGCACGCGCGCCGCCGCTGCCTCGGTCAGCGACATAACCTTAAGTTTGCGGTGGGGTGCAGCCATCATCTTCCTTGGGCAGGACTCTGCCTTCATTCGAGCGCCAATATCGCAAATAATCATCCTTGAAGCAAAGATCGAGGGTGGGCCAGCGGGCCAGAACCACATTGCTTTGGCCGCCCGCCCAGCCCATGCTCGCCAAGTGCCAAGCCACTGACGTGAGCCCGCGTGAACCGGTCGACGCATACGCTGTTCTGGCTTGGCCTCATCACCGTCGGCGCCATTCTTGGGGCTGCGCTGGGCACGACCCTGGAACTGCGGTATCGCGATATTGCTGACGCTAGACGCGAGCTCACCAGCCTTGATCTGCTGCTCGTCGAGGAGACGTCGCGCTCGCTGCAGAGCGTCGACCTGGTTCTGCGCAGCGTTGAAACGAGGCTTCTCTCCGACGGCGTGATCGACGCCGAGAGCTATGCCCGCAAAGAGGCGGGGCACGACATGTACGCCTTCCTGCAAGGACGCATCGCCGGCCTGCCGCAGCTCGCCGGACTGACATTGCTGGCGGCGGACGGGCGCCGCATCAATTTTTCGCGCGACGCTCCGGTCCCGGAGGTAAATTTTGCCGATCGCGACTTCTTTCAGGCCTTGCAGAAGCAACCGTCAGACCGACCATTCGTCAGCGATCCCGTCGAGAACCGCGGGACCGGAACGTGGACGGTCCATTTGGGACGTCGCGTCAGCACCAAAGATGGGACGTTTGTCGGCTTCGTCCTCGGCGCCATCGACGTCAGCTATTTCGAAAACCTCTACCGCAGCCTGCGCCTGGGGGAGGGTGGTGGCGTCAGCCTTTGGCGTCGGGACGGCATCCTGCTGGCGCGCTATCCCCGCATTCCCGGCATCGGACAGCACCTTCCCATCAAGTCGTTCGATGGCATGCTGGACAAGGCTGACTTCGGCACCTACGAGACGGAGCGCTCGTTGTACGGGCTATCGCGGCTCGTGGCAACAGCCGCAGCCAAAGACTTTCCGATCGTCCTCAACGTCACGCGCACCTTCGATCAGATTCTCACGGATTGGCGGAAGGCGGCGCTGACAATCCTCGGCATCGCCACCGTGGCCGCTCTTGCGGCCGCCTTCGCGCTCTGGACGCTGATGCGCCAGTTAGGCGCCTATGAAGAGCTGGCGGTTGCAGTCAGCGAGCGTGAGAAGGCGATCAAGGACCGTGAGGCCATCGAGGCCCAGTTTCGGCAAGCTCAGAAGCTCGAAGCGGTCGGTCAGCTGACTGGCGGTATTGCGCACGATTTCAATAATTTGCTGACCGTTATTCTGGGCGGGCTTGAAACGATCCGGCGTCGTCTGCCGGCGCTGCCGCGCTCAGCCGACACCGCGCGCATCGCCCGTGCGGCTGACATGGCGGTCCAAAGCGTTGAGAGCGCCGCGACGCTTACCCACCGCCTCCTTGCCTTTTCACGCAATCAGCCGCTCGACCCAAAAATCCTCGGGTCCGACGAACTCATTCAATCCATGACCGAACTTCTGCGTCGCACGCTCGGCGAGAAAATCGACTTGGAGACTCGTTTCTCCGAAGGGCTCTGGCATATCCGCGCCGATCCAAATCAGCTCGAAAATGCGATCTTGAACCTCGCCGTCAATTCGCGTGACGCCATGCCCGAGGGTGGGCGGCTCACCATTGAAACCCGCAACGTTGTGCTGGAGGAAAGCTTTCTGAAGACGCTGTCGGAGGCGGCGCCGCCGGGTCCTTATGTCCTGATCGGGATCACAGATACGGGAACCGGCATGGATCAGGCGACGCTCGAGCGCGCCTTCGAGCCTTTCTACACGACCAAGGAGGTGGGCAAGGGGACGGGCCTCGGCTTGAGCCAGGTCTATGGCTTCGTGCGCCAGTCAAAAGGCGTCGTGAAAATTTACAGCGAGGTCGGCGGCGGAACGAGCGTCAAAATCTATCTGCCGCGACATGAGGAACATATCGGCACGGCCGCGGGCGCGGCTGTCGCGCCGCAGATTCAAACGCCGCGCGGCGCCGAGACGATCCTAGTTGTGGAGGATCACGAGGATCTCCGGCATTTCGATGTGCAGGTGCTCGAGGACCTTGGTTATAAGGTGATCTCGGCGCCCGATGGACCCTCCGCCATAAAACTCCTGGAGATGGCAGGGCCGATCGATCTTCTCTTTACCGATGTTGTTTTGCCCGGGCGCATGAACGGCCGCGGTTTGGCAGATGCCGCAATCGCTTCGGCTCCAGGCCTGAAGGTTTTGTTCACGAGCGGCTATACGCGCGATGCGATCGTCAGCAACGGCACCCTGGAAATGGGGGCTGCGGTTCTGCCGAAACCGTTCACTTACAAAGATTTGGCGGAGAAAGTTCGTCGAGTGCTTGATGCGTGATTTGGCGTGCCAATGGAGCTTCTAACCAACGCCGAGATGGCCGAAGCCGATCGGCTCGCGGCGGCTTCCGGCGTTGCCAGCATGTCGCTCATGGAAGCTGCCGGCACCGCCGTGTCACGCACCGCGGCACGGCTTCTCTATGCCGCCGGCGCACGTCGCGTCGCGATCTTGTGCGGGCCGGGCAACAATGGCGGCGACGGCTACGTCGCCGGCCGCGTGCTGCGCGCGTTCGGCTTCGACGTGCGCGTCGGAAGCCTTTTGCCGGCAAGCCGATTGACCGGCGACGCGGCCGAGGCGGCGCGACGTTACGATCTGAAGATCGCCGACCTGGAAGGCTTCGCGTTCGACGATGCCGACCTTGTGATCGACGCGCTGTTCGGCGCGGGCCTCGCGCGGAATCTCGATGGCGAGGCGAAACGCGCGGTCCAACACGTCGATGATTGGGGCCGCTCGACCGGCCGGCCGATCATCGCGATCGATGTGCCCTCCGGTCTCGATGGCACGACGGGACAGATCCGCGGCGCCTGTTTGCACGCGATGGAAACCGTCACCTTTTTTCGATTGAAGCCGGGGCACCTGCTGCTCCCGGGCCGCACCTATTGCGGCGCACTTACGCTCGCCGACATTGGCATTCCGGCATCTGTGCTTGGCACGATCGCGCCGAAGACTTTTGTGAACGAGCCCGATCTCTGGCGATACGCGCTGCGTCCGCCGCAAGTGCGGGGCCACAAATATACGCGCGGTCATGCCGTGGTCCTCTCCGGAAATCTGCCCGAAACCGGCGCGGCGCGGCTTGCCGCAACGGGCGCTTTGCGAGCGGGCGCGGGGCTGGTGACGGTCGCCTCGCCGCGCGACGCGCTGGCGGTGCATGCGGCCTCGCTCACCGCGATCATGGTGCACGAGAGCAATGGACCGGTCGGCCTGGCGAAACTGCTTGCCGATCCGCGCAAGAACGCGGTCGTGCTCGGACCGGGTCTTGGCGTCAGCGAAGAGACCTGCGCGCTTGTCGAAACCGCTCTTGCGCCGATTGGCGCAGAGAGGAAACGGGCGCATGTTCTCGATGCCGATGCGCTGACGAGTTTTGCCGGACAGGCGGAACGGTTGTTCAGAGCCATTGAGGCGAGCCATGGATCGGTCGTGCTCACGCCCCATGACGGTGAGTTCGCGCGCCTGTTCAAGCAACTCAAAGAGCTGCCGAAAGTGGAGCGCGCACGCGAAGCGGCCCGCGTACCAGGCGCAATCATCGTCCTGAAAGGCGCTGATACCGTCATCGCTGATTCCAATGGCCGCGCCGCAATCGCGCACAATGCGCCGGCCTGGCTCGGCACGGCTGGGGCGGGCGATGTCCTCGCCGGCATGATCGGCGGGCTCCTCGCGCAAGGCATCACTGCCTTTGAAGCGGCCGCCGCGGCAGTCTGGATGCACGGCGAGGCGGCGAAGCAGTTCGGCCGCGGCCTTGTTTCCGAAGACCTGCCAGAAATGCTGCCGCTCGTGTGGTCCGCACTCGTGGATTCCATGACTCACTAGCTACTCGCCGGGTTGAGTCGCCACCTCGGTAGGACTCCGAGCCCGGCCGGAGACGACCGCGCCGGCCTCGGGCTCAAGCCGCCAAAACATCAGCACCGATAGGGCCGATACGATTGCGACGAGCAAAAACGCCGGCGCGAAATCGCCGACCGTCAAAGCCCCGCCGCCATGCATACTTCGCGCAAACTCGAGCCCGGCCGCGCCGACGGATACGCCGACCGAGAGCGACAGCTGCTGCGCCACGGCGGCAAAACTGGTGGCGCGGCTCATCGCGCGATTGTCGATATCGGCGAAAGCCAGCGCGTTTAGTGAGGTGAATTGCAGCGACCGGAAGAAGCCGCCGGCAAGCAGGATTGCAATGATGACCAAATGCGCCGTCGACGGGCGGAACAGCGCGTTGACGCAGAGAAAGCCGGCGCAGAGGAGCGTGTTCCAGACGAGCACCTGACGAAAGCCGAGACTGCGCAGGATCGGCGCCGCCGTCGTTTTCATCAGCATCGCGCCCGCCGCGGCGACGAAAGTGAGCGAACCGGATTCGAACGGTGTCAATCCAAATCCCGCTTGAAAAAGAAGCGGCAACAGAAACGGAATGGCGCCGATGCCCACACGGAAGACAAACCCGCCGACGATTGCCGTGAAGAATGTCGGGACGCGCAAAAGCTTGAGATCGATGATCGGGAACGGCGCGCGCCGCGCATGCAGAACATAAAGCCCGACGAGCACCACACCGGCCGCGATTAGCACGGAGTCGGCGGTGGCCGGAATGGAACCGCGTCCGGCGACAGTGAGCCCGAAAATCAGCGCGGCGAGTCCCGTGCCCGAAAGCACGAAACCCAGCCGATCAAGCGGCCAGGGCGCCTCTTCTTTCAAATTCGGGATGAATAGAGTCGCGAGCACGACACCGATGACGCCGATCGGCACGTTGATCCAGAAAATCCAGCGCCAATGGAAATAGGTGGTGATGAAGCCGCCGACCGGCGGCCCGAGAACCGGGCCGAGCAAAGCGGGGACGCTCAGATACGTCATCGCCCGCACCAACTCGGCGCGCGGCACACCGCGCACCAGAACTAGCCGTCCGACCGGCACCATCATCGCGCCGCCGATTCCCTGGAGGACACGCGCGGCAACGAATTCCGGCAGCGTGCTCGACAACCCGCAGAGGATCGAGCCGAACGTGAAGCCGATAATCGCGGTACGGAAGACGGTGCGCGCGCCGAAGCGGTCTGCCGCCCAGCCGGATGCCGGGATGAAGATCGCCAGCGACAGGAGATACGAGGTGAGCGCGAGCTTCAGCGCGATCGGGTCCTCGCCGAGATCGGCGGCGATCGCCGGCAGCGAGGTCGAGATCACCGTCCCGTCGAGGTTCTCCATAAACAGCGCGCACGCGACGATGAGCGGCGTGAGGATGTTCGGGGGCAATAGGTTATTGCGAGGAGAAGTCAGGCCGTCCGCCTGAATGGATTGAATGTTTTCACTCCGAACGGCTCAAAGTCGCGGACGTTCCGAGTGACTACGCTCATGTTGTTGAGGTCCGCCACTGCCGCGATCATGGCGTCTTCTGAAACGTCGTGCGATCGTCGGTGCATGAGCTGCGCCCAGCGTCGATACGCTCTTCCGTCGCTGCTCACAACGTTAAAGCTACTGAGTACTAGGGCAAGCCAGCTTTCGAGTTCGTCTGCTTTGGAGGTATCTCGTTCGCGTGTGATCTCGATACCGGCCTGAACTTCGCCGATAGTAACCGCGGCGATGTGCACATCCGAGCTTGGAACATCTTTCAGCCAGGCCACGACAGCCTTATGTGGTCGCTCGCGTCGAAGCTCGGAAACGACATTCGTGTCGAGAAGATACACCGCTAATCTAGCCGCGGCGGCGCGCGATGTCGCAGCTTACCTCTTGGTGGGACTGGTATGTCGGCACGGGGACGCTCGGCGAGGAGAAGATCCTTAAGCGTGGGACGTCCCTCTTGCTGAAGCCGCCGCCACTCCTTCATCGGAACGAGCACTGCTGCATCGGCGCCTCGCTTCGTAACGATCTGCGGCCCGTCTTTCAAACAAGTGTCCAGCAATGCACTGAAACGAGCCTTCGCATGCTGCACCGGCCAGCTGCCCATGATTTCCTCGCGTTCTAGTCAGACAACTAGTGCGGTTCATGTCCTTGGGCAAGCGTCCCCTGGGCCGAAACGCGACCCTCCACTTTCCTTTTGCCTGCCCTCACAGGCGTGCTATGAGCCGCTGCCAACTCGATTGCGCCGGCTAGGCCGGGCGCCGCGGCCTCCATTGGCGCCGCATAGGAGCATGTGTTGGCAGACCTCCTTGCAAACGGTTCCTTTCGCGAAGCGCTCACCTTTGACGACGTCCTGCTGGCCCCTGGCCATTCCGAGGTCATGCCGAGCGGCGTCGACGTCAGGACACGGCTGACGCGCTCGATCTCCCTGAATATCCCAATCATCTCCTCGGCAATGGATACCGTCACCGAGGCGCGGCTCGCCATCGCCATGGCTCAGGCTGGGGGCATCGGCGTCATCCACCGCAATCTGGAGCCGGACCAGCAGGCCGACGAAGTCCGTAAGGTGAAGCGCTACGAAAGCGGCATGGTCGTCGATCCGATCACGATCTTTCCCGACGAGACGCTCGCCGATGCCCTGGCGCTGATGCGCCGCCACGGCATTTCCGGCATCCCCGTTGTGGAGCGCGGCGAGAACGGCCGCGCCGGAAAGCTCTGCGGTATTTTGACCAACCGCGACACACGCTTTGCCGCCGACCCCCAAGTGCCGGTGTCCGAGTTGATGACGCGCAAGCTCGTGACCGTGCGCGAGGGCGGCGTCACGGAAGGTGAGGCGCGCCGGCTATTGCATCAAAACCGCATCGAGAAACTGCTCGTCGTCGATGACGATGGTCGCTGCGTCGGCCTCGTGACGGTAAAAGATATCGAGAAGGCGACGCTTTATCCCGACGCCTGCAAGGATGCGGAAGGGCGGCTGCGAGTCGCTGCCGCGTCGACCGTCGGAGACAAGGGCTATGAGCGCGCGCTAATGTTGATGGATGCCGGCGTCGACTGCATCGTCGTCGACACCGCGCACGGCCATTCCCAATCGGTGCTCGACCAGGTGGGGCGAATCAAGCGCGTTTCCAACAAGGTGGCAATCCTCGCCGGCAACGTCGCAACGGCGGATGGCGCCAAGGCGCTGATCGATGCCGGCGCCGATGCGATCAAGGTCGGTATCGGGCCGGGCTCGATCTGCACGACGCGCGTCGTCGCCGGGGTCGGGGTGCCGCAGCTCACCGCCATCCTCGACGCGGCGGAAGTCGCGCAGAAGAACGACGTGCCTATTATCGGAGATGGAGGCATCAAATATTCGGGCGACTTTGCCAAGGCGATCGCCGCCGGCGCCGAATGCGTGATGATCGGCTCGCTCCTTGCGGGCACGGACGAAAGCCCGGGCGAGGTTTATCTTTATCAAGGCCGCTCGTTTAAATCCTATCGCGGCATGGGTTCCGTCGGCGCAATGGCGCGCGGCTCCGCGGATCGTTATTTCCAGCAGGACATCAAGGATACGTTGAAACTCGTGCCGGAGGGCATCGAGGGCCAGGTGCCGTATCGCGGGCCCGTCAGCCCGATTTTGCACCAGCTTGCCGGCGGCTTGCGCGCCGCAATGGGCTATGTCGGCGCCGAAAACATATCCGAGTTCCAGAAGCGTGCGCGTTTCGTTCGTATTTCTGGTGCGGGCTTGCGCGAGAGCCACGTGCACGATGTGACGATCACGCGCGAGAGCCCGAATTACCCGACTGGCGTATGAGTTGATTTGCGTGATTTATGCCGATGAAAGCTTCTCTTCGTCCTTTTCTTCCCGCAGATCTACCGCGACTCGCCGCGATCTTTCGCGCCAGTATCGAAGAGCGGACGGGCGAGGATTATAACGAGGCCCAGCAGGCGGCGTGGGCGGCGCTCGCGGATGAAGATGAATTCGGCGAAACACTTGCGGGCGATCTGACTCTTGTCGCTCTGCTGCATGGCGAGATTGCGGGCTTCGCTTCGTTGCGCGGGCAGGATCATATCCGGATGCTCTATGTCGATCCGCAGGCGGCAGGGCAGGGCATCGCGACGACGCTCTGCGACGCCCTCGAAAAGCTTGCCGGCGCGCGTGGCGCGACAAAGCTCCGCGTCGATGCAAGCGATACAGCGCGCGATTTCTTCGAGAAGCGCGGCTATCAGCCGCTGCAGCGCCAGACCGTCGATTGTTTCGGCGAATGGCTCGGCAACACGGCTATGGAGAAGCGGCTCGCTGCCAATGATACGGGTCACGCGCCGCCAACCAGTGCGATCCACTGATGCCGCGCGAGCGCCTCTACCTCTTCGACACAACGCTGCGCGATGGCGCGCAGACGACCGGCGTCGACTTCTCGCTCGACGACAAGCGCAACATCGCTAAACTGCTCGACGATCTCGGGATCGACTATATCGAAGGTGGTTATCCCGGCGCCAATCCGCTCGACACCAAATTTTTCCAGAAGCGGCCGCCGGTGAAAGCCCGCTTTGCCGCGTTCGGCATGACCAAACGCGAGGGCCGCTCGGCTGCGAACGATCCGGGTGTTGCGGCGCTGCTCGACGCAGACGCCGAGGTTATCACCTTCGTTGCCAAGACATGGGATTACCATGTGCGCGTGGCGCTTGGCATCTCGCCTGAAGACAATCTCCAAGGCATTGCGCAATCGATCGCGGCGGCGCGCGATGAAGGCCGCGAAACCATCCTGGATTGCGAGCATTTTTTCGACGGCTACAAGGCCAATCGCGATTACGCCCTGAAATGCGCGAGAACCGCACTTGATGCCGGCGCGCGCTGGATCGTGCTCTGCGATACAAACGGCGGCACACTCCCGCACGAGGTGGAAGCGATCGTCACGGACGTCGCGCAGCATATCCCGCCCGATCGCCTGGGCATCCATACGCATAACGACACGGAAAATGCTGTCGCCAACACGCTCGCCGCGATCCGTGCCGGCGCGCGGCACGTGCAAGGCACATTGAACGGTCTCGGCGAACGCTGCGGCAACGCCAATCTCGTCTCGCTGATTCCGACGCTGCTTCTGAAGCCGGATTACGCGGAGCGTTTCGAAATCGGGGTCACCCCGGATAAGCTCGCCATGCTTGCCAAAGTGAGTCACACGTTGGACGAGCTTTTGAACCGCGCTCCGGACCGGCATGCGCCCTATGTCGGTGCGAGCGCGTTTGCTACAAAGGCCGGCATTCACGCCTCTGCCGTGCTGAAGGATCCCCGCACGTACGAGCACGTACCGCCCGAAGCGACGGGCAACCGCCGGCAGGTGCTCGTCTCCGATCAGGCCGGCAAGTCCAATGTGATCGCCGAATTGGAGCGCCTCGGCATCGTTCTCGATAAAAGCGATCCGCGCATCGCGCGATTGCTGGACGAGGTGAAGGAACGTGAGGCGCTCGGCTATGCCTATGAGGGCGCCGACGCATCCTTCCTGCTTTTGGCGCGCCGCGTGCTGGGCCAGGTGCCGCACTTTTTCGACGTCGAGCGCTTCAGCGTCAATGTCGAGCGCCGCTTCAACGCCGTCGGCGAGCTCGTCTCGGTATCGGAAGCGATCGTGAAGGTGCAGATCGACGGCGAAGTTATGATCTCCGCTGCCGAAGGCAACGGCCCTGTCAACGCGCTGGACCTCGCGCTGCGCAAAGATCTCGGCAAATATCAAAAATATATCGCCGATGTGGAGCTGCGCGATTATCGCGTCCGCGTTTTCCAGGGCGGCACGGATGCAGTCACGCGCGTGCTGATCGAATGCGGCGATTCTGAAGGCGATACATGGTCCACCGTCGGCGTGTCGGCGAACATCATCGACGCATCCTTTCAGGCGCTGGTTGACTCGATCACCTATAAACTGATGAAGTCAAGCGCGGTCTGACGCCGATGCCTCAAGCGATTAGAAACGCGGATCGAGCCGCGCTTTTGCTATCGGACGCCGCTCCGAGGCGGTCTGCAGCATCGGAATGATGTCATCGATCCGTTCGGCGACGAGATAACGCACCTCGAGTTCGGGCCGGATGAAGCCGTGCCCGCGCATATGCGCGAAGAGCGAGAGGAGCGGTTTCCAAAAGCCGCCGAGGTCGGCGATCAGCACCGGCTTCGTGTGGCGTTCGAGCTGCACCCAGGTCAGCTGCTCGACAAGCTCTTCCAGCGTGCCGATGCCGCCGGGAAGCGCGATGAAGGCGTCGGCACGCTCGAACATCAGGCGCTTTCGCGTATGCATGTCCGGCACGACAACGAGGTCCTGCGCGCTTTTCAGCATGAGCTCGCGGTTTTTCAGGAATTCGGGGATGATGCCGGTGACCGAGCCGCCGTTCTCGATCACAGACCGCGCGACCGCGCCCATGAGCCCGTTCGAGCCGCCGCCGTAGACGAGGCGCATGCCGGCGCGCGCCAAAAGCCCACCAAGCTGCGCCGCGGCCGCGACATAGGTTGGATCGACCGCGTCCGCCGAGCCGCAATAGACACAAACGGTTCGAATCGCGTGGACTTCAGGTCTGACGATTTGATTCATTGCCGCCTTCATGAGCCGCATGCCATGTGACGGCAAGGCGTACCGATAAGATCAAATGGCCGATGAAGACAGAGCGATGGCGGCAACCCGGCCGGTGCGTTAGATTAGGCAGGAAACCTTCCAGCCATGATCCCTTTCGCCCTCCGCATCATCGCCATCCCCGTGATCGCTCTTGCGGGGGCGATCGGCGCGTTCATTTACTTCCGCGCGCCGGAAAGGCCGCCGGCTGCTGCCGCCGTGCCGCAATCCTCTCAACCGGGGCGCCCGCAGACCGCGAACCCCGCGGTAACCTCGTCGGCACCGCCACAATCGACGGCGGCTCTACAAGGGGCCGCTCCTTCAGGTTCCAGCCCTCCGGCTGGCGGCGCGAAGCCGCCGGAATTCGATATCGTACGTGTCACCCCAAGCGGCGAGACGGTGGTGGCGGGGCGTGCGCCCGGTGCGGCGCGTGTCGAACTGCTCGACAAGGGTAAGGTTATAGCGGGCGAAAGGGTCGATCAGAATGGTCAGTTCGTCCTGCTTCCGCCGGCACTTGCGGGCGGCGATCATTTGCTGGCTTTGCGGATCACGCCGGAAGGGCAAGCCCCTATCTCCTCGATGCAGAGCGTCGCCGTTGCAGTCCGGCCGGGCAGCGGTCCGCTGGTGACGCTTGCCGAGCCCGGCAAGCCGAGCGTCGTTCTGGCTGCGCCTACGCCTGCAACGCCCGAGACGGCGGCGACCCAGACCGCACCCGCGGCGCAGGCCAAAGCACCCGCTGGCAGCGCTGCGCCGATGGGCACACAGGTGACGATCCAAACAGCTGAGATCGAGGCCGGCGGGCGCTTCTTTGCGACCGGCACGGCGCCAGCCGGCGCCACCGTTCGCCTCTATCTCAACGGCAGCCACATTGCCGATGCCGGAACGGCGAACGACGGCAAATGGTCGCTCACCATCAATAAGGGGGTAAGCGGCGGCAAATACGCGCTTCGCGCCGATGCCATTGGCGAGCAGGGAAAGGTCATCTCCCGGGCCGAGGTGCCGTTCGATGCTCCCGCCGCGATGGCTGCGGCGGCGCCCGCGCCTCCCGCTCCAGCTCCCAAGGCGCTGTCTCCCGCCCCCACCCCGCCGGCCGACCAGACGGGAACATCGCCTGCGCCAGGGAGCCAAACCGCCGCGGCTTCCGCACCACCATCCGGCTCATCACCTAGCCCCGTTGCGCAGGCGCCGCCAGCTGCCACATCGACAGCGCCTGCAGACAGGAGGACCGGTCAAAGCGGAACCTCTGTCGCTTCGAACGATCCGGCGGCAAATCCCGTCGTCTCGGAAGTTTCCGCGGTCACCGTCACCCGTGGCGACAGCCTCTGGCGGATCAGCCGCCTGCGCCTCGGCAATGGGATGCGGTACACGGTGATCTATGAGGCAAATTCCAGTCAGATCCGGAACCCCAACTTGATCTATTCGGGGCAGGTTTTGGTGCTGCCCCGCAAGTGATCGAAGCGCACAGATCGCGCCACACCTGTTTGCGCGGCGCTGCGCTTTTGCCTCGTCAACCTATATAGCAGTTTCGCCTCGGCGCCCGACTCCCTTGAAATGAAACATATCGCACCTCCTGATCCTCCGCGCCCGTCGCCACCTCCGCTCGTGAATAGCAACACGCTCGGCGATGCGTCGCTTGCGCGCACGTTCCGGCATCTGTGGCCCTACATTTGGCCGCATGAGCGCGCCGATCTGCGCATGCGCATCTTCCTTGCGGTCGTTCTTCTGCTCGCGGCGAAGTTCGTCACGATCGCGATTCCGTATTCGTTCAAATGGGCGACGGACGCGCTAACCGGCGAGCACGGGCACGATGTCGCCTTGCCGGCACTGCTCGCCGGTCCGATTGCGCTGACGCTTCTTTACGGCGCGTTGCGTGTGCTCATGGCCTTTCTCACGCAATTGCGTGACGGGCTGTTTGCGGCGGTGGCGATGAATGCGGTGCGCCGTCTCGCCAATGACGTCTTCATCCACATGCACCGGCTGTCCTTGCGCTTCCATCTCGAGCGCAAGACCGGCGGCCTGACGCGCGTTCTCGAGCGCGGCCGCAACGCGATCGAGACGATCGTGCGGCTCGTCATGCTGACCGGCGTACCGACCCTCGTGGAATTCCTGCTGATCCTTGGCGTATTCCTCGTCCAGTTCGACTGGCGCTATGCACTCGCGACGGCGGCGATGATCACCGCCTACATGGTCTTCACGACGATCGCCACGAATTGGCGGATCGCCATCCGCCGCTCGATGAACGACAGCGACGTCGATGCCAATACCAAGGCGATCGACAGCCTGCTCAATTACGAGACGGTGAAGTATTTCAATGCCGAGCAACGTGAGGCCGCGCGCTACGACAAGTCTATGCAGCGCTACGAGCGCCTCAGCGTCAAGACCTACACGTCGCTCGCCGTGCTCAATGCCGGGCAGGCGGTGATCTTCACGCTCGGTCTCACGGCGGTGATGGTCATGTGCGTTGCGGGCATCCGCAATGGCACGAACACGATCGGCGATTTCGTGCTGATCAACGCGATGATGATCCAGCTTTATCAGCCGCTCAACTTCATGGGCATGTTCTATCGCGAAGTGAAGCAGGCAGTGATCGACATCGAAAAGATGTTCGAAGTGCTGGCGCACAGCCCCGAAATACAGGACAGGCCAGGCGCGCTGCGGCTCGTCGTCACCGAGGGGCACGTGCGCTTCGACGATGTCTGGTTCGCGTATGATCCGGTACGCCCGATTCTGCGTGGCGTGACTTTCGACGTGCCGCCGGGGCGCACGGTTGCGATTGTCGGGCCCTCGGGCGCGGGAAAGTCGACCATCTCCAGGCTGATGTTCCGCTTTTACGAGCCGCAAGCCGGGAGGATCTCGATCGACGGGCAAAACATCAGAGATGTCACGCAGGATTCGCTGCGCGCGCAGATCGGCATGGTCCCGCAGGACACGGTGCTGTTCAATGATTCAATCGGCTACAATATTCGCTACGGCCGCTGGGGAGCCGGCGAGGAGGATGTCAAAGACGCCGCGCGAATGGCGCAGATCGACAATTTTCTCCGCATCGTGCCCGGCGGCTATAATGCGCAAGTCGGCGAGCGCGGTCTCAAACTATCTGGAGGCGAGAAGCAACGCGTCGCGATCGCACGCACGATGCTGAAAGCGCCGCCGATCCTCGTGCTCGACGAGGCGACGTCGGCGCTGGATACGTTTACCGAGCGTGAGATCCAGGCGGCCCTCGATCGCATTTCGAAGGGGCGCACCACGATCGTGATCGCGCATCGGCTGTCGACGGTGGTCGACGCGGACGAGATTCTCGTGCTCGACAAAGGTACGATCGTCGAGCGTGGCACGCATCAATCGCTGCTCGATTCCGGCGGCGTCTATGCCGCGATGTGGAACCGCCAGCGCGAAGTCGACGAAGCGCAGGAGAAACTGCGCCGCGCTGCGGAAGAAGAACCGGCGCCGGTGAAAGTCAAACTTGGTTCGCCTCTTGACGCGGCGGAAGAAAACCGCGGCGAAAAGGAGCTGTTACCGCGCTAATCTCGTAAACCCATCCTCGCTCCAGCGTTCGCTGCCGACGCCGTGATGAACGAAGAACAATCCTTCCGAATGGGATCCAGAGTGAGCCACGCCGAACCGCAAACGCCTGCCAACAAGCGCCCGGCCTATGTCGCTTACGCCGCGCATTTGCTGCATGACGGCTTTACCGACCTCATGTACGTGCTCTTGCCGCTATTCCAGGCGGAGTTCGCGCTCGCTTACGCGCAAACGGGCTTGTTGCGCTCGATCTACGCCGGCGCAATGGCGCTATTTCAGGTGCCCTCGGGCCATCTTGCCGGGCGCTTCGGCAATCGCGTGATTCTTGCGGCGGGCACCGCGCTCGCCGCGTGCGGTTACCTGCTGGCCGGCATGGGCAACGGCTTCATCGCGCTGCTGCTCGCGCTCTTTGTGCTTGGCCTCGGCCTCTCCACCCAGCATCCGATCTCGGCGGACCTCGTCGCCGAGACATATCAGGGCGCCGCGTCGCGCAAAGCGATCGGCACCTACAATTTTGCCGG
>Ga0170475_113513205_pt1 | contig 14627 bp, 25 predicted proteins | sample Soicark_Litter_5_FD_111474 | JGI IMG/M metagenome (GOLD analysis project Ga0170475, IMG submission 111474) | Avena fatua rhizosphere microbial communities from Hopland, California, USA. Combined Assembly of 48 SPs | reverse complement strand
GCCCGCTGCCCACTTATTTTCGTTACACTCTTCGCTTCTTAGGCGGCCTGCAACCATTGTGCGGCAGCGGCGTTACATCTTCGATCCCGCTGATTTTCAAACCTGCGTTCTGCAACTGCAGAATCGCTTGCTCGCGGCCAGCGCCGGGACCTTTTACTTTGACTTCAATTTCCATCATCCCGCTCTTCCGCGCCTCGGCCGCTGCTTTTTCAGCAGCGCGGCCGGCGGCGAACGGCGTGCTCTTGCGCGCGCCCTTGAACCCGACCGTGCCCGCCGACGCCCAGGAGATCGTCTCTCCATTGGTATCGGTGATGGTCACCATCGTGTTGTTGAACGTGGCCTTGATGTGGGCCACGCCTTTGGTGACGCCCTTGCGAATTTTTTTCTTTGGGCCGGGTTTTGCGCCGGCTGCTGGCTTTGCTTGCTCGCCCATGATCTTTCAAACCTTTCTAAAGCGGATCATCCGGAACTTCGCCGTACCCGCTGACCAACTGAACGGAAACATGATCAGTGAAACTTGAAGAGCCTTGTTCGGCACCTCTTCATGTTTCATATTTTCATGTTTCAAACTACTTACCTAACTCCTTCACGCCCTTCTTACCTGCAACCGTCTTACGCGGGCCTTTGCGGGTCCGCGCGTTAGAGCGGCTGCGCTGGCCGCGCACCGGCAGGCTGCGCCGATGCCGCGTGCCGCGATAGCTGCCGATTTCTTTGAGCCGGTTGATGTTCTGCGTGATATTCCGGCGAAGCGCGCCTTCCACCAGAACGTCTTTATCAAGAAGACCGATGATCTTCGCCAATTCGTCTTCGCTGATCCTTGGCGCGGCGCTGGCCGTCGATGCCAGCCTCTTTGAGGATCTGCCGGCTGTTGGTGCGCCCGACTCCAAAAATGTAAGTCAGACTGATCCAGACGGGCTTATCAGGGGGAATATCAACACCTGCGATACGGGGCATTGGGGTCTCCGGGAAATCTTTTGTACTTTCGCGCTATCAGAACTTTTAGCGGCTCCGCTTGCGGAGCGAGGCTGGCGGCGCGAAGGGTTATCCTTGTTTCTGCTTATGTTTGACGTTGGTGCAGATGACCCGCACGACGCCTTTCCGGCGGACGATTTTGCAGTTTTCACAAATTCGCCGAACGCTGCTACGAACTTTCATGACACATTTCCTTATCGATTCATGCCGCCCCAGAAAAGGGCGAACGGAGCATTATAGGATTAATAGCGGATTCTTCAACCCTCTCAGAGACACAAAACACCCTAAAAACCCAAACCCACGCCGGGTCGGAGCTGAAAGCGACGCCCCGGATCCGTTTCTGAAAGGCAAACCACCGCCCTACAACATCGGCGCTCTCCCATCCGTCAGCACATCCGCCCCGGTCGAAGTCACCGCTACCGTATGCTCAAAATGCGCTGCGGGTTTGCCATCTTCGGTGACTACCGTCCACATATCGTCCCGCTGGAGCACTTCGCGCCGCCCCATGACCACCATGGGCTCGACCGCGATCGTCATGCCGGCCCGCAGCTCAAAATCGCCTCTGCGCTGCTCGCCAGTGACGAAATTCGCCACCGAACGCGGCTCTTCGTGCATCGATCTGCCGATGCCATGGCCTACGAACTCCCGCACCATGCTGTAGCCGTGAATTTGCTCGACATAGTGCTGCATCAGCCGGGCGATTTCGCTCCAGCGCTTGCCTGGTTTGATGTTTCGGATCGCCATGAAAAGCGTCTCTTTGGTCACATCCAGGAGCTTCTTAAATTCCGGACTGATCCGCCCGACAGGCACAGTCGTGGCGGTATCGGCGAAATATCCATTTAATTGCAAGGCCACATCCAGGGTGACCACGTCGCCTTCAATCAGCGTCCGCATGCCTGGAATTCCATGCACGACCTCATCGTTCACGCTGATGCAGGTATAGCGCGGATAACCTTCGCCGGGCTTGTAAGTCGGATAGTTCAGCGAGCCGGAAATTGCCCCAGCCGCTTCCATTTCAGTGCGGGCGATTTCATCCAGCTCAAACGTGGTGATTCCGACCACGGCCGCTTCGCGCATTCTCGATAAAATCTGACAGGCGACCTGCCCGGCTCGCCGCATCAGTTCAATTTCGCGGCGACTTTTGTAGATGATCGGCATGGGAGAATGAGCGATTTTCGATTTGCGATTTTCAATTGAATCCAGAATTAATTCGCAAATTGCAAATCGCAAATCGGCATTTTTTAGTACTGGCGACCCTTGATTCGCTTTCCTTTTTGTCCTGGGGAGCTGAGGAAGCCGCCGTAGTTTCGCATCAGCAGATTGGCTTCGATTCGCTGCACCATATCCAGCGCCACGCTGACGACGATCAGCAAACCGGTGCCGCCGAGGAACTGGGCGACCATCGGATTGACATGCAAAGCCGACGCGACGGCGGAAGGTATAACGGCGACAAGGCAAAGGAATGCTCCGCCGACATAGGTGATGCGCATCATCACCTTTTCAAGATAATCCGCTGTGCGCTTACCCGGACGCAATCCGGGGATAAATGAACCATAATCGCGCAACTGGTTGGCCATTTCCTTGGGCTGGAACTGAACCGTTGTCCAGAAGTACGCGAAGAAATAAATCATCACGGCTTCAAACATCAGGTAGAAAAATGCGCCGCGTCCAAACTCATTGTTAAGCCACTCGATCACCCCTGAGCCAGGCCACCAGGCGTGCATCTTGCTGAAGACGACGCTGGGAAAAAGCATGAGCGACTGAGCAAAGATAATCGGCATGACGCCGCCATGATTGACACGAAGCGGGAGATACTGCCGGCTGCCGCCATAGACACGCCGCCCGCGCGTGTGCTTAGCCTGCTGCACGGGAATTCGCCGCTGCGCCTGGGTGATCAAAATCGACCCAGCCACCACGAAAATAAACGACAGGATCAGGAAAACGACCTTGCCGAAGGTTTCGGTGCTGCTCCCGCCCGTCGAAGCCGCGGCTTTACCTTCCTGATATTGCAAAATGATCGCATTAGGCATGCGGGCGACGATGCCGGCGAGGATGATCAAGCTGATGCCGTTTCCAAGGCCATATTCATCGATCTGCTCGCCCAGCCACATCAAAAAGATACATCCGGCAGTCAGGGCGAATATGCCCATCAACCAGAAACTGACCGAATTCTGGAAATTGTAGTTCGGATCAGGCGAATGTTGCACCAGATCCGCGCCATGCATATAGGTTAGCCAGAAGATGGCCTGCACTATGCATAGGGGCACCGTGGCGTACCGCGTCCATTCCTGGATTTTTCGCCGGCCTGTTTCGCCTTCCTTCTGCAACTTCTCCAGAGCTGGCATGACTGTGGTCAGCAACTGGAAGATGATCGATGAGGAGATATAGGGCATGATGCCCAGGCCGAAGATCGTGCTCTGGGAAAGGTTTCCACCTGAGAAGAGCGAGACGTAATTCGCGAGTCGGGCAGCCGCGGAATCATCGCCGCCTCCGCTCTTACTTGCTTCCTTTTGGCGCTGGGACATTTCATAGAATCCCGTCTGGTTCACGCCCGGCAGGGGCACGTGGTAACCAATGCGGTAGATGCAGAGCATGAACAGGGTGAAAAGCACCTTGTTCCGCAGTTCGGGGATTCGAAAAACGTTGATCAGGGTCTTAAACATGGGATGGTCACCTGTTCAACCTAGGTTACGGGATAATGCCGCGACGACGCAAGCGAGTTGGGATAGTCTATTCGGGTTTTGCTGGGGCAGCCGGTGCGGCAGCGGGGGCAGCGGGCGCTTCCTCGGTTGCGGCTTTCTTGGGCGCTTTTTCGCGCGGAACGAATACTTTCTTGGGCTTGGGAAACTCGAATGCTTCGCCTTTGAGGTTCTGGGCTGAACCGCCCTGCTTGTTAATGGCGTCGTGGGCGCTTTTGCTGTACCAGCCCGCCACCACGGTCAGTTTCTTAGTGAGCTTGCCTTCGCCCAGGATTTTGACGGGCCACTGATCATTGGGAACCAGACCCGCTTCGAGGAGCGTCGGTGCATCGACCGTCGAACCGGCCGGAAACTGCTCCAGATCGCCCAGATTCACAATATGAAATCGGCGCTGGAAATCGTGGTTGGAGAAACCGCGCTTGGGGAATCGGCGGAAGATCGAAGTCTGACCACCTTCGTGGCCTCGCTTCCAGTAAGGACCACCGCCACGGGCACTGGCGCCCTTGCCGCCTCGGCCTGAGGTTTTTCCTTTGCTGGCCTCGCCGCGACCTTTGCGCGTGGGCTTTTTGTATCGCGGGGTCACTCTCGTGATGTCGTGGATCATGCTCATGGGGAACTCATAAGTTAGAAGCGAGTAGCGAGAAGCGAGAAGAAATCAAAGACAAAAGACAAAAGACCAAGGCAGACACGAATGTCCGCCCCACCGGAAATAACTATTCAGCCGTCACCAGTTCGCCTGCGCCTTTGGCGAGTTTGACGCCTCGGCTGCCTTCGACCTGTTCACGGTTTTGCAACTGCCGCAGGGCGTCGATGGTGGCTTTGACCAGATTTTTCGGGCTGGTCGAGCCATAAGCCTTGGACAAAATATCGGTTACGCCAACCAGTTCCAGACATGGGCGAACGCTCTTGCCCGCTGTGATGCCGGTGCCGGGACGGGCGGGCACCAGAACGACTGAACTTGCGCCATTTCGACCGGTTACAGTATGCGGGACGCTGGCACCTTTCAAATTGACCTTGAACATCTGCTTGCGGGCGTCTTTGGTGCCCTTTTCGACGGCGCTGGGGACTTCGTTGGCTTTGCCGTAACCGATGCCGATGCTGCCTTTGCGGTCGCCGACGACGACGAGTGCGCCAAAGCTGAAGGTTCGTCCGCCTTTGACGACCTTGGAGCAGCGATAGATGCGGACGACGGAGGATTCGATGCCGGATTCGTCAGCGCCGCCGCGGTCGCGGTCGCGGCGCGGGCCGCCTCGTCCACCCTGGCCGCCGCCTTGTCCACCACCCTGGCGTCCGCCGCCCTGACGTCCGCCGCCGCGTTGTTGCTGCTGCTGGGGCGCTGGGGCTTGTTCGGCGGGGGCAGAAGCTTGCTGCGCGGACTCAGGTGCGGGTGCGGAAGCTTCGGCGGGTTGTTCGGGGGCGGGGGTTTGTTCGTTTTCTTCTGCCATAGGGTGCTCTTGGTTTTGATCTATTTCACTGCAAAGCAAAACATGCTTGGCAAGCCAAGCCGCTAAAAGTTAGAACTTCAGGCCGCCTTCTCTGGCGGCGTCGGCCAGGGCTTTGACTCTTCCATGATACATACGGCCGGCGCGGTCGAATGCTACTTTCGTGATGCCCAGCGCCTTGGCCTTTTCGGCGATGGCTTTGCCGATGACTTTGGCGGCGGCGATGTTGCCGCCGTTCTTCAGATCCGGGCCGCGCACTTCCGCGCCGCTGGAACCGACGGCGGCCAGCGTCTTGCCGGCGTAGTCGTCGATCAACTGCGCGTAAATGTGCTTGCTGCTGCGGAAAACCGCCAGCCGCGGACGCTCGGGCGATCCGAAGAGGCCCACCCGCCCGCTGTACTGCCGGCGGAGAAGGCGTTTTGCTTTTGCTTTGTTTTTGTCTGCTGCCATGGTTCATCAACCTCTTACTTGGCGCCTGCTCCGGCGAAGGCCTTACCGGGCTTGATCTTGACTACTTCGCCTTCAAACCGAATTCCCTTGCCCTTGTACGGCTCGGGCTTGCGGACTTTTCGCACCTGGGCGGCGAATTCGCCAACGGCCTGTTTATCCGATCCGGTCACGTGAATTTTGTTGGTGCCTTCTAGCTGCACGGTTACATCGGAGGGAATCGCGACGGTGACGGTATGAGCGTAACCGACGGAAAGGACGAGATTCTTGCCCTTCATTTCAGCCTTGTAACCGACGCCCTGGATTTCGAGTGATTTTTTGTAGCCTTCGGAGACGCCGATTACCATGTTGTTGAGAAGCGAGCGAGTCAGGCCGTGGAGAGCCTTATTTTGCCGCTCATCATCGGGGCGGGTGACGACCAGCGCTTTGGTTGCATCATCCATTTTAACGGTGATGGCGGGATGAACCTTCAACTCCAGCTTGCCTTTGGGACCTTCGATTTTGACGAGATGGTCCTGGACGGTGGCTTTGACGCCTTTGGCGAGGGGGACTGGTTTTTTTCCGATTCTACTCATGGTTACCTCTGTGCTTTGCTCCTGCGCCTTCCGATTTGCGTTGATGCCTTCCGACTCAACTCGCTCCGCAAGCGGAGCCGCTAAAAGTTTTTGCTAGCTTACGGTGCAGAGCAGTTCGCCGCCTACTTTCTCTTCGCGGGCTTTGCGATCGCTCATCACGCCTTTGGACGTGCTGACTACGCAGATGCCCATGCCGTTGAGGATGCTGGGAAGCTCTTCGACTTTGCTATAAACGCGGCAGCCGGGTTTGCTGCGGCGATCGATGCTGTGGAGCACCTTCTGGCCGTCCATCGCGTACTTCAATTTGATGCGCAAAACGCCCTGGCGGGCATCTTCGATCAGATCGAAGTCTTCGATGTAACCTTCATCCTTCAATACGCCCGCGATGCCTTTGCAAATTTTGCTGCTTGGCACCATGACCAGCTTGCGGCCGACCCGGTTGGCGTTTCGGATGCGTGTCAGCATATCCGCGATGGGATCTTGATTGTTCATCTCTTTTGCGTCCTGTTACCAACTAGCCTTTTTGAGTCCTGGGATCACACCCGCCAGCGCCAGCTCACGCAGCTTGATGCGGCAAATCTTGAACTTGCGAAGGTTGCCCTTCGACCGCCCGGTGATCTCACACCGAAGGTGCGAGCGCGTGGGGCTGGAATCGCGCGGAAGCTTCGCCAGCGCCGCGTAATTCTTTTCCTTCTTGAGCTGCCGGCGGACGTCGGCGTACTTCTTGATCAGCGCTTCGCGCCGTTTCTGTTTTACTACCCAGGCTTTGGTTGCCATATCGCTTGCCTCTACGGACTATCTTCAAACAGTGTGATGAATCACACCCTACGCTATACGTTGCCTGCATTCTCTATCTATCCAACTTGCCTTCTTCACGGAACGGCATGCCGAACTGCTTGAGCAATTCGCGGCCGTCATTCGAACTTTTCGCCGTCGTCACCATGGTGATATTCATGCCCTGCTGGAAGGTGATGTTTGCGCCTTCCACTTCGGGGAATACCGTCTGCTCGGTGAAACCGAAATTATAGTTCCCTGACTTGTCAAACCCTGCGGGATCAAGCCCGCGGAAGTCTTTGACGCGGGGAATCGCCAGGGAGATCAAACGATCGAGGAATTCATACATTCTAGCGCCGCGGAGCGTGACTTTCACGCCGGTTTCCATGCCTTCGCGCACTTTGAAATTCGCGACGCTCTTCTTGGCTTTGCAGCGGACGGGCTTTTGGCCGGCGATGGTCTGCAGTTCCTTTTCCGCCTGCTGGAACTTGGCTTTGCCTTCGCCGCCTTCAACGGCAAAACGCCCGAGGCCCATGGAAATGACGATTTTTTCGAGGCGCGGGACCGCGTGCTTGTTGGTTGCTTTCAGCGACTGCTGAAGCGCGGGAATGATCTGGGTTTTGTAGCGCTCGTAAAGCCGGGCGGGCGGGGCCGGTTCGGCGGGGGCGTCATCCGTCTCCTGCTGCTGCTCGGCAGCGGCGGCTTTGGCTTTGCGCGCTTTGGCCTTGGCGGCTTCGGGGTGTTCACCGCCGCCGTCTTTGGCTTTTTTGGGCTTTTCCTGTTTTTCTTTTTCTTTTTCTGACATTGCTTGCCTCGCGATCTCCGTCACTTCCGTCACTGCTGCACTGAATTTCAAATTACCCGCCCGCTGAAGCGGGACTCGCCGGGGCGGGTTTCGCCAAAGTTATTTTTTTGCCTGTGCGTCCCAAATCGGTGCCGCTTGCTACTGCGATGCGGTGTTTTACGCCGTCGCGTAATTCGAATTTAACCCGCGTGCCTTTTCCCGTGGTCGGGTCCAGGGGCATTACGTTGCTCAGGTGGATGGGGGCATCTTTCTGAATGCGGCCGCCCTGGGGATTACGCTGGGAAGGGCGGACGTGTTTCCAGACGCGGTTGATGCCTTCAACCACGACGCGGTCTTTGCCGGTCAGGACGCGGAGTACCTTGCCAACTTTTCCTTTGTCTGCGCCGGTGGTGACCATGACCTGGTCGCCGCTTTTAATGTGTCTTGCCATTGGTTACTTCCTGCGATGCATTTCCAAGGATTGCTGTCTGGTGTTTCGCGGTTCCCCCGGGTGAATCACCCGGGGCTAAATGGTTACACGACTTCCGCGGCGAGGGAGACGATTTTCATGAAGTTCTTGTCGCGGAGTTCTCTTGCTACCGCGCCGAAAATACGGGTGCCGCGCGGATTGTTTTCCTTGTCGATCACGACCGCGGCGTTGCTGTCGAAACGGACATAGCTGCCATCGATCCGGCGGGTGACCTGCTTGGTTCGCACGATCACGCAGCGGATGATTTCGCCCTGCTTGATTTCGCCGCCGGGCAGCACTTTCTTGACCGCGCAGATGATCACGTCGCCGATGTGGCCGACTTTGCGCTTGAACTTGCCTTTGCTCGACGAACCGCCGAGCACTTTAATGCACATCGCCTGCTTGGCGCCGCTGTTGTCGGCGATGTCTACGTATGTTTGTTGTTGGATCATGGTAACTGTCCGTTGTCAGTAGTCCGTTGTCAGTTGCTGTCCCTGATCTATTGCCCGAAACAACGGACAACTGAACACGGACAACTGACCCTTATCTCGCTTCAGGCGCCTTTCCTGTCATGACTTCTTCAGCCGAAACCTGCACTGCACGCTCGGGGGCACGCTCGACAATGCGGATCAGGCGGTGGTGCTTAGTCTTGGATAATGGCCTGCATTCTGCCAATTCCACCGTGTCGCCTTCCTTGGCGTCGTTGGTTTCATCGTGGGCGTGCAGCACGGTGCGGCGCTTGAGATACTTGCCGTACTTGGCGTGCTTGGTCTGGTAATTCACCACGACCTTGATCGTCTTGTTGCCCTTATCCGAAGCGACCACGCCTGTTACGGTGCGGAGATCGGCACGGGGGGTCACTTTTGCTTTTGTCTGTTCTGCCATAGCTGTCACCGTTGCCGGAAGAGGATTCACCGCAGAGCCGCAGAGAATTCTTTTCTGGCGTCCTGTTTAGGAAGCCTTCTTCGCCTGCAGCTTCCTTTCCTTGATAATCGTGTGAATCCGGGCGATTTCCTTCTTGGTCTTGCCGATCTGGGTCGGGTCTTCGAGTTTTTCGGTTACGGCCTGGCTGCGCAGATCGAAGAGATGCTTTTGCTTTTCGACGATCTCGCGCTGGAGATTCTCATCCGATTTGTCTCGAAGTTCTTTGAGTTTTGCTTTCATGTCAATTCCGTTCGCTAAAGCGAACCCTACGAAAACCTATCCTTATGCCAAGGCTCTGCGGCGAACTACGAAACGACAACGCACGGGCATTTTGTGGGCGACGCGCGCCAGGCACTTTTTGGCGGTGGGGAGATCGACGCCTGAGACTTCGAACATCACCGTGCCCGGTTTAACGACGGCGGCCCAGAATTCCGGTTCGCCTTTGCCGGATCCCATACGCACTTCCAACGGCTTGGCCGAGATCGGCTTGTGCGGGAATATGCGGATAAACAGGCGGCCTTCGCGGCGGAGATAGTGACTGGCGGCGACGCGGCCGGCTTCGATCTGCCGCGCGGAAATCCACGACGCCTTGAGCGTCTGCAATCCATATTCGCCAAACGCGACGGTATTGCCGCGAGTCGCGTTGCCTTTCATCTTGCCGCGCTGGCTTTTGCGGAACTTAACCCGCTTGGGCATATTGGCCATAAATCACCTTCAAAAACTCTTTTGTGGTGCGGGCGTCCCGCCTGCCATTTCAATCTCAAATCTGAATTACCTTCGGCCCCGGCGAATCGCTCCGCCTGGCCTGATGTCTGTTTCCAACACTTCTTCGCCGTACATTCCACGATAAATCCAGCATTTTACGCCGATGGCGCCATAGGTTGTAAACGCGGGGGCGAAACCGTAATCGACATTGGCTTGCAGCGTGGTCAGCGGAATGCTGCCGACGACTGTCTGCTCGGTGCGGGCGATTTCAGCGCCGCCGAGGCGGCCCGAAATAACCAGTTTGATGCCTTTTGCGCCGGCTTGCATGGTTGAATCGGTTCGCATCTTCAACACGCGACGGAAGCTGGCGCGCTTTTTCAATTGCTCGGCGACGGCTTCGGCGACGAGCTGGGCGTTTAGATCGGGGTTCTTGATTTCGATCACCTTCACCGGGGCGACTTTGCGCTTGATCATGTCTTCGAGCTCTTCGCGGAGCTTATCGACTTCAGCGCCCTTGGGGCCGATGACCAGGCCGGGGCGCGCGGTGCGAAGCGTGATGGTCACTTCTTCGCGGGTGCGCTCGATATCGATGCGGCTGACCGCGGCGAACGGGGGCTTGCGGTTGAGCTTGGCGTCGATGAGGTTACGAATCTTGAAGTCTTCGATGAGGAACGAGCCGTAGGCGGCTTTGGGGGCGTACCAGATGGACGTCCATGGCTCGGTGATGCCGGTGCGAAAACCAATTGGATTTACTTTTTGGCCCATATGTTTCCTAAGTTCGTTCCCGCGCTCCCCTTCGGGTCGCGGCTAAACGTGTTATGCTCGCTCCTCTAAACTCACCACCAAGTGACTCGTGCGTTTCATGATGTTGTAGGCTTTGCCGCGGTCTTTGGGCATGAAGCGCTTCATTGTGGGACCGGGGTCGGCCCAGGCTTCTTTTACGTAGAGTGCGCCGGTGTCGGCTTCCTGTTCGCCGGCGTTGGCGACGGCGGAGCGGACGACCTTATCGACCAGGACGGCGGCGCGCTTCTTGGAGAACTTCAGAAGCGACAGCGCGTCATCGACGTTGCGGCCTCGGATCAAATCCAGAATCAACCGCGCTTTTCGCGGGGCGATTCGGGCGTAGCGATGAGTTGCCTTAAATGCCATGATTTCCTCGATTCGTTCCCGGATTAACGACCGGTACTCTGATTCACTGTGACGACTTCGTCGTCAAAACATGCTCCGCAAGCGGAGCCGCTAAAAACTAGGATGGGGTGGGCGCTGCTCCTGGGATGGCGGCCTTTTTGCCGCTGTGGCCCTTGAAGGTTCGAGTGGGGGAGAATTCGCCCAGCTTGTGGCCGACCATGTCTTCCTGCACGAAGACCTTCAAAAACTTATTGCCGTTGTGCACTTCAAACGTGTGGCCTACGAATTCGGGAATAATCGTGCAGGCCCGGCTCCAGGTCTTAATGGGCTGCTTGGCGCGGCGCTGGTTAAGCGCCGTGACTTTTTTGAACAGCTTCTCAGCGACGAACGGACCTTTTTTTTGCGCTTCTGCTCATATTATGCACTCACCGTCTGCGGACGTTGCTGATGCGTGCCGAACTTTCGGCGGCGCAGGATTAACTTCTCTGAATGCTTCTTGGGATGACGCGTAATGCCGCCTTTGGAGGGCACGCCGGTTTTGCTCACCGGATGGCGTCCGCCGTTGCTGCGGCCTTCACCGCCGCCTAGCGGATGGTCGATTGGGTTCATGGCCTTGGCACGGGTGTGCGGGCGAACGCCGCGATGGCGATTGCGACCGGCCTTGCCGAGACTGACGTTGATCCAGTCGAGATTACCAAGCTGGCCGATAGTCGCGCGACAGGCGCTGCGAACGCGCCGCATTTCGCCTGAGGGGAGAATAATGACTGACCACTCACCTTCTTTAGCGCCCAGTCGGGCGACGCCGCCAGCCGAGCGGACGAGTTTGCCGCCCTGCCCGGGGTTCATTTCGATATTATGAATTTCAAGACCCGCGGGCACATTGGCCAGGGGCATTGCGTTGCCGATTTCGGGGGGAGCATCGACGCCGCTGACGACAGTCGCGCCGACCTTGAGGCCATGCGGGGCGAGGATGTACGCCTTGTCGCCGTCGGTGTATTTGATCAGGGCGATGAAGCAGGTGCGGTTTGGATCGTATTCGATCGCTTCCACACGGGCTTGCACGCCATCTTTGGTGCGCTTGAAGTCGATAATGCGGTAGAGCTTTTTATTGCCGCCGCCACGATGCTTGGCGGTGATCACGCCATGGTGATTGCGGCCACCCGCGCGGATTCGGCCTACCGTCAGCGACTTCTCAGGCTCAAACTTGGTAAGAATGCCTTTGTAATGGATCACCGTGCCTGCACGGCGACCAGCGGAAGTCGGGTTGTATTGTTTAATAGCCATGATGACTTCTCTTGTGGTGCGGGCGTCCCGCCTGACATTCCTTAGAACAGATCAATCCTCGAATTCTCATCCAGAACCACGATCGCCCGTTTCCAGGTTGGCGTCGTGACCATTTTGTACTTGCTGCGGCGCGGTTTGCCTTTGCGATTCATCGTCCGCACATCCACAACTTTTACGTTGTAAAGTTTCTCAACCGCTTTTTTGATCTCGGGCTTATTGGCATTCGCATGCACTTCAAACGCATAGGCATTGCGCGTCTGCTGAACGTGCGTGCTCTTTTCGGTGACCAGGGGCTTGATGATGACGTTGGTGTTATCCATGACTTATTTCGCTTTTAGGCCATCAGTTGTTCGACGCCGGCCTTGGTGATCAAAAGTGTGCGATGCTTCAGCAAATCCCACGCATTGAGCTTGGCCACGGTGGTCAGCTTGGTGCGATCGATATTGCGGGCGGATTTTTCGATATTGTCGTTACGCTCGGCCAGGGCGAATAGGCAGGAGCGATCGATGCCCAGCGCCTTGTACATCTGGGCGACAAGCTTGGTCTTGGGCGCATCCAGTGCGACGTTATCCAGCACGCGCACATCATTGGCTTGGAACTTCATCAGGATGGCGCTTTTGGTGGCGAGTTGGCGGGCCTTTTTGGGCATATCCTGCCGCCAATCTTTGGGGCGCTTCTGCTTGGCGTGGCCGCCACCCTTTTTAATCGGGTTGCGGATGCCGCCGGTGCGGGCGTTGCCGGTGCCCTTCTGGCGGAACATTTTTCGGGTTGAGCCAGCCACTTCGCCGCGGGCTTTGGTTTGCACCGTGCCCTGGCGCTGGTTGGCGTGATACATCACGATCGCCTGCTTCAGCAGGTTCTTGCGCACGGTCCCGCCAAGCTTGGCCTCATCGACCTGCAGGGTTTCGACCTTCGCGCCGGATTGATTGAATACTGGAACTTCGATCATGGTATTTCAATGTAGGGTTCGCTTTAGCGAACGGAATCTTCAACCACATCAACTCTAAGCCGCAGCCTCTTCCTTCACTCTGGCCGTGATACTCTTTCGAACAAAAAGCAGCGCCCCAGCCCCACCGGGCAACGGGCCTTTGATCAGCAGCAAATTCTTTTCGGCATCAATCGCGACCAGCGGATGATTCCGCGTGGTCACCTGATCGCTGCCCATATGCCCAGCCATGCGCAGGCCTTTCTTGGGCTTTCCGCACTGGCCGCGCCAGGTGGCGCGCGAGGCGATCGAACCAGGCGAACGATGCTTACGTTCGGTGCCGTGCGAAGCAGGTTGGCCGCCGAAATGATGCCGCTTCATGACGCCCGCAAAGCCTTTGCCCTTGCTGACGCCGATCACATCGACGTATTTCACGCCTTCAAAGATCGAAACCGTCACGCTATCGCCCAATTTCTTATCGGTGGCGTCTTTAAGCCGAATTTCCGCAAAATGCCGCCGGGGTGTTGCCCCAGCCTTGGCACAGCGGGCAATCGTGGGAAAATCGCTGAACTTGGGCTTGCATTCGCCAAAACCAAGCTGGACAGCATGATAGCCGTCTTTGCCGTCGGCGGACTTCACTTGCGTGATGATATTGGGCTCAACCTGCACAACGGTCACCGGCACGATTGCGCCGGCTGCGTTGTACACGCGAGTCATTCCAACTTTTTTGCCTAACAATGCAGGTGTCATTTTCATTCAGATAGAGGAGCTTGATCGAAACAACCGATCCGGCTCGTATCCGTCCTCAAACGGGACAATACCTCACCGCGACACGTGACCTTTTCGGGCTATTGGGTTCTTGGATGAACCCCACGGTGCGAACAATATAAAATGCCCCTTAAAGCAGGGGCATACGGTACGTAAAAGGCAATTAACCTTGCTTGATCTTCACGAACACACCAGCCGGTACGACCAGCCGATTGAGCGCTTCGATCGTCCGCGCGGTCGGTTCGTAAATGTCGATCACGCGTTTGTGCGTGCGCATTTCGAACTGCTCGCGCGACTTTTTATCGATATGCGGGCTGCGAAGCACGGTATAGCGCTCCACGCGGGTCGGCATGGGAATCGGCCCACAGACCCGGGCATTGGTGCGCTTGGCATGGTCAACGATTTCTTTCGCTGACGAATCCAGCGACCGATGGTCGTAAGCCTCCATCCGAATTCGAATCCGATCACCCGTCATATCTCTCTCAATTCCAACGTTTTATCTCTGGGATCAACACCCAGGACAGAAAATATGGAGACAAAATCTCCGCTCACCCGCCAAATGGGTGAGGGGAGGAATTTAGCGATGTTAGGCGCTTTGTCAACTGATCCAAAGACAAAATGACAAAAAGCGCGGCTTTGAGACATCGCAAGGCTGAAGAATGGGATCTCATCCGCCAGGTGAGCGGATGGAAACTGCTGGGCAATTTCAATGACGACGAAGAATCAGCCTG
>Ga0170475_105241018_pt1 | contig 14629 bp, 9 predicted proteins | sample Soicark_Litter_5_FD_111474 | JGI IMG/M metagenome (GOLD analysis project Ga0170475, IMG submission 111474) | Avena fatua rhizosphere microbial communities from Hopland, California, USA. Combined Assembly of 48 SPs | reverse complement strand
GTCGCTTGCCTACCGGAATGCGGCGCAGAACTTGCCCTGTGTCGGCATCAATAACAGCGATGTCGCCAGTTTCTTCGTTGGATGTGTAAATTTTGGTGCTGGCGTAGCTCGCGCTGGCTACTAAAATCACCAGCATAAATGCTTTGGTTAGCAATTTAGAATTTGCGACTTGCATATACTTCTCGTCCGGCCTAAAGCGATCGAAGATGTGGACCACCTCAAAGCTAGGGAAGGAGTCCGTAAACTACGATCTGATTTTGCGCGCCGACAAATACCTTACCATTCGCGATCAAGGGAATTACAAACTTGGTGGCTATCCCGAGTGTGTCGCGCGAGCCCGCTTGAGTACTGTTGTAGAACTCATTGCCGAGATTACCTGCATCGTACGCACGGAGCACGCCATTGCCAGGATTATTGTCCTGAACTGCCCAAAGAATTCCACCGGTTGTGCCATTTCCCGATACAGCCATAGATCCGCCGCGGTTAGGATAAACCTCCAGTGAATGTGAGGTCGGACCGTCAGACAACTGACCGTTGTTCAATTGGAAAGCTTTAAGGGTATCGTTTACAGCGCCAAAGTAAACGAAGTTATTGAAAAATGTGGGAGCACTATAGTTCCCAGTTTCTTGCATTCCATGCGGCAGGATTCCAGGTAGTGACTGGACAATCTGGCTGTCATTTCCAGAGTGGAAACGGCCCATGTTATCTCGGTTGACAACGTAGATAGTCCCGCTCTTCGCTGCCGTAACCAAGAGGTGCGGAATTGCCCCTGGCTGATCGAGCAGCAGCACGGGACCGGCGGACGATAGGTCAAAATTCTGGGTCTCCATGTTCGCCTGATCGAAGGGGGTAAAGTAATCTACAACGCTGCCGGCGGCACCCAGTTTAACGACGGAGTCTCCAAAATCTCGACCTCCGGTGTTTGCGGTGAAGTCGCCGTTTCCAGTATTGAAGTAAATATTTCCAGCTGAGTCGGCCCCTAATCCTCCACCGCTGGACCAAATCCCTCCCTCGTACCCGTCCGGACTTACGCAATAGACAGCGGTCCTCTGCAGAGTCGTGGCGTTGAATCCTATAACCCAACCATGCCATGGCATCTGATCACCGTGGGATGCCCAGCCAGCATAGACATTCCCGTTGCTCAGCACTAAGGCTGGTCTCTGGTTTTCTTTCAAAGAATTGAAATCTAACTGACCATTTTGAGAGCCGGATCCCGAGCCGGTTACGGTGCCTTGAATGACCACTGGGCCGCCAAACTTCTCAGTGCCGGTAGTGATATCCAATGCATGCAATCGCTGAACATAGTTAACGCCCTCTTTGGTTTTCGCAACTACATACAAAGTCCCCGATGCAGGGTCAATTGCAGGCGTGCCCGTAATACCAATTTCCGTGGGGATATCGCCACATTCTCCGGTGTCACCACAGGGCACTGTGGTAACTCCCGATCCAAGAAAACTCTTTTTCCATAGAGGGGTCGTACTTAGACCATCAGCATCGAATGCATACACAGTATCGTGTTCCGTTGCCACGTACATAACGTTGTGAATGCCCTGTCCTGGAATATTCACATTGGCAACGTACAACGGTGACGCAAACGCTATGCCATCCAAGCTTAGTGTGAACAACTTACCAAACTGCGTTTGGTTCACATTTGCAGGCGTGAGTACGATCTCGTTCGGATTCTGTCCCGTCCTGAGATTGTCATAGTGGTGCGTGTAGACGCCCGCATAGTTACTTACATAAATTGTTGCGCCGGCGTTCTGCGTTCCACTGGTCGCTTCGATGGTATGGCTCCCCGTACTTGGAGGAGGAGTATACAAACCGGAAGCCGTGATGGTTCCAACTGTGCTTGAACCGCTGTCGATTCCATCCACCGACCACTGTGGGCTACCGCCGGTCGGGGTGAACTGCTGCTTCTCTTGCGAGGTAACAACTGCTACCCGAGGACTAATAGAAAAACCAGCACCTGCTCCACTGAGGGTGATCGTGTGCGGGGCTCCCGCGGCATTGTCCACAATCACGATCGACGAGCTACGTGGTCCCGTCGTTATGGGAGCAAAATTCGCGTTTATGGTGCAGCCTGCTCCCGCAGCCACGGACGTACCGCAGTTGTTCGTCTGCCCGAAATCCCCAGCATTGCCGCCGGAGACTCCGATGGAGGTGATCGTAAGGGGCGCTCCGCCTACGTTGGTCAATGTGACTGGGACGGGACTGCTGGTCGTACCGGTCTGCACGTTTCCGAAGTTCACACTAGCTGCGCTCAAAGTGACCAGTGGCAACGCCCCCCCCACTCCGATCGGCGTGTTCATGTCAGACTGAATCTGTGCCTGGGAAAGCGCAATGTTATAAACACGTACTTCATCGATCATGCCTGCAAAGAACTGGCCCCAAAAATTATCACCGCCGATCTGCAGTGGATTCGCGGTGACCAGCATGTTACCGGTCCGCGCGAGGCTAGATACCTGTGCTCCGTTTACGTAAAGCTGCAGCGTCGAGCCGTTGTAGGTTAGCGCGACGTGGCTCCAAGTGTTTGGGGTAAGAGCCGATGTGCCAAACGTGGTCACATCCGCTGTACCGAAAGTGGCGCCGCCTGCAGCAGCACTATTATGGTCCGAGGTGGCTTCGAGGTAGTAGTTGTCGTTACCCCCTTTATAGATAACGTCGCGCCACGCACTGCTCACAGTTGACGGATTGACCCACGCTTCCAGAGTCATAGCGGAAGTCAGATCGAGTGACGGTGAATCATTTATGCTGACTCGCGCATTGGTTCCGTTAAACAGCAGCGCGTTTGCATACTTACCCGAATTCGTCCAGGTGGCATTCGTTAGTGTGCCTGTGTTGTGGTTTCCGGAGGAGTCGGCCACCGTTGTACCGCTACCTTCGTTGAACGAGTATGCGGCCACTAGTCCGGCGACACTGCTCAGAGTTGTCGCTGTAGACTGATTCGAGTAAGGGCTGAAATTACCTGCAGCATCAGTGGCCTTGACCTGATATGTATAGCTCGTCGCCGGCACCAAAGCAGTGTCACTATAGGTTGGGGTTGGAACCGTGACAAGACGGCTGAAATTAGTGCATCCGCCACCTTGGCAACGCTCGATCAAATAGCCAGTCACACCGACGTTGTCAGTAGACGCAGTCCAATTCAGATTGATTTGACTTCCGCTCACTGCCGTAGCCGTCAAATTGGTTGGCTGCGTGGGATTCTGGGTGTCAGGTGCCTGAGTCGATGTCGTAACCACGTTCGAATACGGGCCAAGGTTGCCGGATGTATCGCTGGCGCGCAGGCGATAGCTGTAGCTCGTGCTCGCCGTGAGCCCGGTGTTGCTGAAGGTTGTGCCGCTCACGGCGCCGATCTGCGTAAATGTAGAGCATCCCGTTCCAGAGCAACTCTCGATCAAGTACTGGGACACTGCTACATTGTCTGTGGCGGCCGTCCAGCTCAGATTGATCTGCGTGCCGCTCACTGTCGTCGCGTTTAGAGCAGACGGTGCTGATGGAGGAGTCACATCGACTACCGTGCTTTGGGTGCGGAAGGCGACCATCTGCATGATCCAACCTCCGCTGCTCAGGGGCGCTGTGGCGCTGTAGCTAGCGGTCGAGGTCACCATCCGATCTTCAGCGATGTCGGCATCAGGGGTGGTGAGCACTCGCTGTGTGAAGCCGCTGCCAGGACCTGTGGTCACGCTCGTCACGGTGTTGGCAGCGAACAGAAGGTCCGTGCTATTCGTGGTAGTTGCCGCGCCGCTATTGCTCGAGGTCCCATTTCCCATGGCTGCAGCGGTTACGTCCACCGGATTCGTGAGATCGGCGCCGCGATACTCCAGGATGCGAATGTCCGGAAATGCCGCGGCTCCGGAGAACTGGACGGTAACCGTGTTCGCTCCTGCTGCTGCGGCGATAATGTTCTTTGCATAGTAGATGGACTGCGATAGGGAACCCGAGATAGTGGTCGGTCCAATAGCACGAACGTAAGTATTGGCGCTACTGTCCGTGACGCTCGTGACTGTAGCAGTCGTATTATTCCAGCCGACTACCACAATGTTAAGGTTACCGCCTGATTGGGCCGAGTTGTACTTTACTGTAACGCTAGTGGGCGAAGATTGCGGATCCGCAGCATTCACCTGCACAAAGCTGATCGTTGAGCTGGCTGCCGAAGTGGTTGCGCTAGCCACATTGGAGTAGCCACTTAGATTACCCGCTGCATCGGTCGCGCGTACCCGGTAGCTGTAGCTAGTAGACGCAGACAGGCCCGTATTGTTGAAAGTAGTCCCCGTCGCGGTGCCAATTTGCGTGAACGTCGAGCAACTCGCGCCAGTGCAGCTTTCAATCAAATATTGAGTAATCCCAACATTGTCGGTTGACGCCGTCCAGCTCAGATTGATCTGCGTTCCACTCGCCGCAGAGGCGCCGAGTGCTGTGGGGGCTGTCGGCGCTTGCGTATCCGGGTTCAGCGTGACCGCGCTCGCAACAGGTGAGTATGGCCCGAGGTTACCGGCAGCGTCCGTTGCGCGTACGCGATAACTGTAAATAGTATTCGCAGTCAAGCCGGTATTATTAAGAGTCGTTCCTGTGGCCGTCCCAATCTGCGCGAAATTCGTGCACCCGGCACCCTGGCAACTCTCCACGAGATACTGAGTCACGCCCACATTGTCAGTTGCGGCGCCCCAGATGACATTGATCTGTGTAGCGCCTACCGCGTTCGCAGAGAGACTTGCAGGTGCAGAAGGAGGCGTCGTATCCACCACCGCAGTCTGCGTACGGAAAGCAACCAACTGCATGATCCAAGTTCCCGAACTCAGAGGCGCAACCGCGCTGTAGCTTCCAATGCTGGTCACCATCCGGTCTTCTGCAATATCGCCGTCGGGGGCGGTCAATACACGTTGCGTAAACCCGGTTCCAGGACCACTGGTAGACGTAGTGACGATATTTGCCCCAAACAAAAGATCGGTCCCGTTCGTCGTAGTAACAGATCCGCTGTTGCTGGTTGTGCTCCTTCCAGTTGCCGCCGCGGCAACATCTACGGGGTTGATTAAATCCGCCCCGTGATATTCCAAAATCCGAATGTCCGGGAACGCCGCCGGGCCGGAGAACTGTACAGTGACTATATTCGCGCCAGCGACAGCTGCAGAAATGTTCTTGGCGTAGTAAATCGATTGCGACAAAGCACCGGTGACGATTGTAGGCCCGACTGCGCGCACGTAGGTACTGCCGATTGTATCGGTGACGGAACTCACCGTCGCGGTGCTGTCGTTCCATCCTACGACCACTACGTTCAGATCTCCGGCACTCTGGGCGGAGTTGTACTTCACCCCCACACTCGAAGGTGAGGACTGCGGAACCGCGGAATTCATCTGAACGAATGTGATGGTCTGAGCGGTCGCCAGCGCTGAGAGGAGAACTAAGGCCGCGAACAGAGCTACAATAAGTCGCAATGTGCCTTGGAAAACCTCCGACGTAATACAGGGATAGCGACGTACAACCGCCGATTGACGCACGGCCTTACCCATCATTCCCCGCCTCCCATAACTTCTTCAGGTCGTAAAGAATTGCTTCCCGCGATGTTGATGAATATATGCATACAGGACCAATAAAGTTGGACCAACGGCAGCAGAAATAACCAACTACTTGACTACACGGTTGTGTAAGACCAAAAAAGGACTTTCGTGGTATTGCAAGATTACAGCGTCCTAAAAGCAAAACATGCAAACTAGTTGGCAGTTGGGGCAACATCTACTTCATACTCCAGTGTACCTTTAGCTGAAAGTCTGGCGAACGCCAACACAGCCTGGTCCGTATTGCGTCCAACGATGCGCCAAGCCCCCCGGTCCCATTCCACGCGCATCTCACTCCTGGCACGCCACCAATCGTTGACTTGCTGGGGTAAGGCGAACCACAGTGTTCCAGAGTCGCGAAAGCCCGCCAGATGTTCCAAAAGAGATGTGTATACTATTCGCGCCTTAGCCTCAGTTATATAGTCCGGATGAACAATGAAGGTTGCTAACCCGTTCTTGCGCAGTACGACATCCAACTGTTTTTTCCAAAGCTCTATGGAGTAGTCGCCCATGATGTGAAACAAGGTGTAGTCCTGCACCATGGTCACAGGCAGCTCAACAATATCACCGATGAAATATGGGCTGATCGTGCAACACCCACCGGACTGAGGGTCCAAATGGGCAACATTCGGGATCGACATGTCAAACGAAATATCCAATGCATCTAACCATTCGGGTTTGCGATACAGCACGGCAGCTCGAAACCCGCGAGTGCCGTATTCCTTTGTATAGCGGTTGATACTTTCGGCCCTGCGCAGAAATTCTTGGCGCTCATCAAAAAGCCTTCCGTCGTGATTTAGATCCTGAAGTCCGACCTCAAAGCCACGACGCCGGATATTTCCCAGCAAGCGATTAGACACAATGTAACGACTTTCCGGTACTATCTGGAACGATGCCTTGATCCCGAAGCGGTCGTCGAGATCCATCAATTCCTCGCAAAAATCGAGTCCCGCGTGGTCTTCCACGTCGTGAGTCATTACAACGCATCCACGTTTGGCGGACGGCCAGAACCAGACGAACGGCATCCGTTCTAAGCCACTCGCCTTCAGTGAAAGCAGCAAAACCCGCTCGCAAAGATCTTCCACCGTAGTATCGACTGGCCATTGCGGGAATTTCCGTTTTCGCCAATTTCGTGCCTGAAACTTCTGGATCCGCTTCCGGATCGACAATGGGAGAAAGGGACGCAAAAGATAGTATGTCTCCTTCAGTAGACGCCGCGAGTTTACAATGTTCTGCCCCAGCGACTCCGTGTATCGCTCCAGCCGAAGGTTGTCAATGACCTCGGTCGGATCGAATGGCAACGCGAGAATAGGGCCACTAACATTGACCTGGGAAAGCAGATCAGGGGAAGCAGGCAGACCGCCTCCCTGCTCAGTTGATCTCCATTTTCCAAAGCAAACGATATCGGGGCCGAACAAAAAGCGACCTTCGCCTGACGCAAAGGAGCCGGTCGCTCTAAGGGGGAGCAAGCCCTGCGGACAGCGAAAGTGCTCAACGACAGCGCGCGAAAGTACCCCGACTGAATCTGCCTCGCCCCGTTGTGGGGACTCGGCGAGTGCGGCGGGAACCTCCGATCCATCGCTGAGTCGTGTACGAGACATGTTTACCGAGATGTTGCGGCTTTGATCTCGTGCAATCAACCGAGAGTTTTAAGCTAATGTGGAGCCACAAAGGTATGGTAATTGTTGACCGGACATAACCGCCATTGGGCGGCTGAGAATTGCCATCCCCCATCGATACCGTTCACAACCACAGAACTACTTTGACGTAAGATTTTCTGCTTCGATTTGAACCAAAGCCCCTTCTGGGTTAGCTATGGCATGTTCTGGACGAGCCTCAACCCTCTCCAGCCAAATCTCGCGCCACCACGAATAGATTTCTCTTGGGCAAAACTTCCGGCACGTGCTGTATCGGGCGCTACATGTGACCGACTCCAAAATAACGCAAGGCGTCTTCAGTTCCCGCATCAGCCCGGTTTTCTCTTCAATGAAGCTGGTAATCTTATCCAGAACCCGATACGTCTTTCCGCAATATGGAACCAGTTCTGAATCCCACAACATTCCTCGGTTCTTGCCATCGACATCCAAAGTGTTCAGGATTTCCTGATGAGATTTCACACGTACGAGCTCGCCTGGTCGAAGATCCAGAGTTCCTTTAGGCGTCGGTTGCCCTTTAGGTATGCTTCCCTTCTTGGGCGGAAAGAGACTGCCGCCCCAAAGAAAATGAAATTTGTCGTAAAACCAACGCATCGGCGGGCCTAACCCGATGCCTGCTTGACTGAGTGCGTAGTAAGCCGAATAGACACCTCCGCACAATATCCGCCACAAGCTAGTATTGCCTGACGTGTAATCTTCCAAATATTGAGTTACGTCCCATGGATTGAGCTCCTTGGTCGCATAGGGGAGTTGGGTCGCCTGACAGCGGTAAACTACAGGAATCTGGCCGGGAGCACTCGTTTGAGTTTGCATCCAGATATCGGCTTCCGTAGGTGCCATGGCCTGCCCCGCACACCTAGGCTTCTCCGGTTGATCACCGCCAACTGCTTTAAACCATTCTTCTTTCCAGAAAAACAAGCATCCCGCCTGACATCCCCCGTGGGCACTTCCATCGCACCGAGTTTCCAGATGCACAGCTCCATCAACCCTGCGGCCACGAACCGGGAACACTGTGTCACAAGTCTTGTGTGCTCTCTTGTAGACTCGCATTCGCTTGCCGCAAAACGCAAACATCTCGGGCATGAAGGGCATTCCGTCAGTCTGCCCTTTTTGATCGAGCGTCTTCAGGATTTCTTCTTTACTTTTAACTTCGACCCAGTCGCCGACTTTCAACTTTTTCTTCTTCATAGTCTCTGCGCAATGTGCTCCGGAGTGTTCGCAAACCGTGATCCCCGAGCTTAAGATTCGGGGAGGAAACCTCAATCCTGCAGATCAGCCCCAGCTAGTAAGCGCCTTTCGCTCGCCCTGCCGCTGGCTGATCACCAGAGCTTCTTCTGGCATTCGCCGCATTGGCGGGGCGCTTGGGCCCGCGCCATTTTTGAATACTGGCTTGCGGGTTCAGAACTACCTCCGCTAACTTAACCAAGCTTGCTAAACCCACCCGGGTGCGGCTAAAAGCGAAACCCGCTTCTTTGAGCTTCAGCTTATGGTACTGCCAAAATTCGCTGTCCCGCCCCAGCAGTAAGCTCTTGCCAAGAAACTTATAGTATTTGGCCAAGTGGCGCTCGATAGCGAGTTCCAGTTCCTCGGGGGTAAGGCAGTCGGGACCATATTTCACGACGTGATATAACATTGCAGCCACATGGGTGTTTCGGTCCGTCGACATTTGGCTGAGGGACCCGTCCCGCTCTCGGCTAAAGGTTAGTACCTGGTGGACAAAACTGAAATCATATTCCCGAAGTACTGCTAGGCACGCCTCAGTATCCGCATGCAAATTTGCCTCGTTGTAAAACGGGTCATGGGATCGAAGAATGTCCGAACGATATAGCATGCTACTGGCGGACCCAAACACGTACAGATCATTAACAAAGAACTGCCGGCAAAGGTCGCGCCCCGGGACAAGCCTGCTTGGATATGGCAATCCCACCCATGCGACCTTGTTGCCCTGCAGGCTATAACTATGAACGATCCCAGCAGATGGATTCTCTTCGGCGGCAGCCACCATTTCCGAAATACAATCCGGAAACATCCAATCATCAGCAAAGATCACTTTGCAGTACTTGCTGGTAGCAGAAGCTTGACGCAGAGCAACGTTATGGTTGGGGATCGCACGCAGGAAATGTTCATTTTCCACGACCCGGATCCTAGACTCCTTGGCAGAATAGCGCCGGGCGATCTCACTCGATTCGTCGGTGCTCTTATTGTTAATAATCGTGTAGTCCCAGTTGGGGTATGTCTGGGCGAGAACACTCTCAATGCACTCGGCTAGATACTCCGCGCCGTTGTATACCGGGGTAACGACACTAACCAAGGGATACGATGATTTTTCCAAATGCGCGCTCACACTAGGCCTATGCCGGGACAAGAACGTTTTCGTCGACTCCCGTTCGCTTGCGAAATCCGTTAAGAACGTCCATATACAGGGCCTTCTGTCCCATCACATAGCACTGCATACCGAAGTACACGGCGAGCAGGACTATGCCTGCAATCACAAGTCGAGGAAGGGCGCCCATGTGGGGAACGCAAATCATGTGGACTGGAAAGGCTATGCCACATGCAAGCAAACCGGAGGTTAATGGGCGGCTGACAGACAGTAAAATGTCAGACAACGAAACTCCCGTGTCCTTGACGCACCATGCGATATGCGGCATGACCCACAACAACATGATTGTTGAATAACCAACAGCGGCACCTTCCGGTCCGTTGTGCATCCCAATTACTGCCCAGTAGTGAATTCCAAACAGGTACCCGCACATCACAACCGGTGCAAGGACCAATGCAACGCGCAAACTACGTCCGACCATGCCCAGAGCAAACATCAGCCATGCTAATGGGTTAATCATTGCGAAAATGAGGATCGTAGGAGCAAGCAAGCGAAAGATGGGAATCGCCGAATTCCACTTGGGACCAAGAACAACGTGAATGATGTCGCTTGCGAAGCAGGCGCACAACAGTGTGATTGGTATGGTCATACCCAAAACTAGGGAGTACCCCTTGAGAAAGTAGTTCCTCAATCTGGGACGATCGGTCTGTACGCGGGACAATGCTGAAAAGGCTACCTCGCCGACCGACTGATTGAGATTGTCAGTCGGAATACTAATCAGTTGAAAGGACCGCCCGTAAAGACCGAGATCTTCAGCACCCCAGTATCGGCCTAGAAGCACTTTGTCGAGGTTGTAACCGATGTAAACGACGAGTCCATTCAGGGTAAGAGTTCCGCCAAACTTCAGCATGCCAAGCACACCGGCACCCCGACGCGGCAGTCCCGGCCTCCAATTGGCACCGATCCACACTCCAATCGTAGTTGTGAGCGGCAAAGTAACAGTCTGTGCCACTAAGGCCCAGTAGCCATACCCCATTTTCGCAAGCCCGATTGCGACTAGTATGCTGACCACAATCGCTGATACGTTGATCACAGCTAATTCAGTGAATCGCAGGGCCCGCTGCAAGAGTGCCGAATGCTGCACGCCCATCGCATTGAAGATGAACCCAGCGGATAACACCATCATGATTCCTGCCAGCCGTGGCTCGTGATAGAACCTCACCACCAATGGCGAAAATGCGACCGCAATCCCGGCAAGTAGTGTGCCTACCGCGACATTGATCCAAAACAGCGTCGAGATTTGCTCGTCGGTGACATGTTCTCGCTGGACCGTGGCAGTTGAGAGTCCGAAGTCACGAAACAAATTCAGAACTCCCGTGAACGCGGTGACCATTTGAACGAGGCCGGTATCGTGGGGATCTACCAGTCGCGCTACGATCATGACGGACCCTACACGGAAGACGAACGTCGCAATTTGCGCGAGCATTCTGGCAGCCCCGCCGCGGATCGTTTTTTCTTTTAGATCTTTCATGGATTGTCCTACAGGACCATTTTGCGGCCGTAGAACGCTTCCGCATAAGCAGTGGGCGCATTGCACTCCATGCCGCGTAGGCGCATCAGGGCAAGAAACGTCTCGGGAGCGAACCAGTGCTTGCTGCGCTGGCTTGCGAAGGCTTCCATGAGGTATGCGACTTTGTTTTGGTAGCATTCCTCATCAAGCGGCATGAATACATTGGGCTGGCCTAGATCGCCATCATACTTCGGAATCTCATACTCCAGCAGTAGATGATTGCGAAATGTGTTCCAGGTAAAATCTGCAACCAGGCGATGGTCCTGGTGCGCGTCTTTGCGGTTATGGGTAAAGACCACGTCAGGGTTCACTTGCTTCAGTTCTTCTTCGAAAATTGTTTTGATCTTCGAACCTTCGAACGGAAAGAAACCGTCTTTGAAATTCTTTACGATGACGTCTTTCTTGTTGGCTTTTTTCAAGAAAAGCTCAGCACTCTTGCGGGCCTCGCCCTCGCGCTCGCTGTTGCCGTGAGCAAATGTCATCCAGGTAAAGTCCAGCTTCGGGTTAGTGGAGAGCATCTGCAAGATGGTGCCGCCACACCCGATCTCGATATCATCGGAGTGGCAGCCAATGCAGAGGACTTTCAGGGCCGAAGCATTCCGTAGTGCGCTCAGTGAAATCATGGAAATCGCCGAAAGCTAGGCTACTTACTCCCGTTCTTGGGTTTCCAGACTTCCCACGGTGCCCGACCGCCGGCGACGAGGCTTTCCAAGTGCTGGCGATCTTTGAAGGTGTCCATGCTCTCCCAGAAGCCGTCGTACGCGTATCCGATCAGTTGCTTCTCTTTGAGCAGACGCTGAAACGGTTCGATGACCAACTCTTCTTTGTCGCGCAAGTAGTCGAAAATCTGCCTCTTGAAGATGAAATATCCGCCGTTGATCCGCAGATCGTCGGTGCTCATGGGATGTATGTCAGAGACGAGGCTGCCATTGCTGCGTTCAATGGTCACCGTGTGATAGCTCAGGTTGGGCTTCACGCAGACAAAGCTAGCGATCTTTTTCTGTTGGTGGAAGTGCTCGAGTTGCACTTCGAGCGGAAGATCGCTGAGGCCATCGCTGTAGTTGGCGAGAAACTCCTCTTCCCCCTCCAGATACTTCTGAACGGCTTTCAGGCGCATGCCGATATTCGAATTTACGCCGGTATCGGCAAAGGTGATGCACCAATCCTGAATGTCACTGTTAATCAGCTTGAGGTCCTTGCCTCCACCTGAGAGCACAAAATCGTTCGAAGTACATTCGTTGTAGTTCAGGAAGTAACTCTTGATAGCTTCCGCTTTGTAGCCCAGGCACAGAATAAAATCCTTGTGGCCGTAATGCGCATAGTACTTCATCACGTGCCACAACACCGGCCGCTGGCCGATGTGCACCATGGGCTTAGGAATGTCCTCCGCATCGCGGATACGCATCCCCAGACCACCGCAGAATAGAACAACCTTCATGTTTGTAAGCCGTGTCCTTCGTTTTTATGCGTGCACCGAAACCACTTCTTCCAGCCAGGTCTCGTCGCGGAAGACGCGATACTGCTCCGCGCGGAGTTGGTCGGCCAATCGGTTCGGGGGAAGGGTCACGTCGTTGTAGGTAATTACTGCGTCTTTCGGAATGTCTTTGTTCAACACACAACCTTCGACAAGGCCTTCGGGTAAGTACCGCCCGCTACACATCTCGTCGGCATTCACCGCTTCCCCATAGGTCATATACATCCCGTAGTCGTCGAGCGTCTCGCCCGCCCTTAGATCGCGCTTTGCGCAGGCGCAGACTTCCACCACCGGTCCACCCAATGGCTTAGCGAGTGAGTCACGGAAGAGTGCCACACGCGCGATCGCCGAAGGAACTTCAAAGTGCACCAGATGGTACGGAATAAAGAACGAATACAGCGGCCCGTCACCCATTTTGTAAAGGTTCAGATAGTGCTGTTGCTTGGGATCCGAATGCTCAGCCAGCACATAGACCTTTGTAAGTGGAGTTCCAACCACATAATCAATTACTCCGCCGTACTTGCGTACTTCCTCGATGTCATAGAGCTTGCCAATCTTCATGACATCGTCCTTGTATTCCTTTCCGCGCGACATGCCGCGGCTCATCACCTTGAAGCCGGTCGCGTTGGCTACGATCGCCTGCTCGAAGCTGATCTTCGAGCCGTCAGCGAAGCTGGTGACCATTGCCGGATTCTGTTTCCACTTCTCGGCGAATCCCTTCTGGGTGGTCGGATTGCGATACGGATCCTGCAGGCCTTTAATGTTCCCGATTACGCGTGGCGTGAGGCCGAGACCTTTGACCCATCGATAAAGATTCATCTGAACGCCGGGCTCGTCACCATCGCACGCGGAAAAGATCACACCGTGCTTAGCGGCATAGGTCTGCATGATGGGTCCGATGGTGGCATCGATCTCCGCATTCATGAGGATCACATCCTTGCCGTGCTTGAATGCTTCGAAGGCCACCTGCGCGCCAAACTCGACCGAGCCGGTCACATCTACCAAAACATCAATCTCGGCAGAGCGAGCCAGCAGGAATGCATCGCCCGTGACCACGGTCTTCCCTTCACGGATGGCAAGATCCGCGTCATCCTGCGTGATTGGTGAGGTGACATCCTTCACGCCTGCGTACTCGCACAGATCAGCTGCCCGCTGCGGAGTGCGGTTGTAGACACCAACCAGTCGCATGCCCACGGTCGTATTCACGATGTGGTTGGCGAGACCGTGCGACATGAATCCGGCGCCGATCAGTGCCACACGAATTGGGCGACCTTCCTTTTCGCGGGTTTGCAGAGCGGTATCAACAATGATCATTTTGCTATTCCTAATCTCGGTGCGTTAGTGAGCGCCGACGACTTCCTGCAGAGTCATTTTCTGTTTGAGTTCGGCTTCTTGTTCGCTCAGCGGCTTCCAGTCTCGATCTTTCTCAGAGATTACACTGACGGGCAGAGGCCATTGCAGACCCAACTTCGGATCGTTGTACAAAAGTCCGCCCTCGCTGCCCGGAGTGTAGAACTCACCGACTTGATAGCTAGTCTCGGTCTTATCGCGCAGCACCTGGTACCCGTGGGCAAAACGTTCCGGCACATAGAGCGCTCGGTAGTTGTCCTCATTCAGTTCAACGGCGATGTGCTGAAAATACGTCGAGCTCTCCGGGCGAAGATCTACAATGATGTCCAGGATCGCACCACGGGTGCAGCGCACTAGCTTCGTCTCGGCCGCGGGTGGATGCTGGAAGTGCATCCCGCGAACTGTTCCCTTCTTGATGTTGAACGCCGTGTTGGCCTGCGCAATCATCGGCTTCAGACCGTGTGCCTTCATCTCGTTCTGGCAGAATACGCGGGCGAAAAAACCACGAGAGTCCTCTCGTTTCTCAATGTCCAGTATGAAAGCGCCGTTCAGCTTAGTCTCAGTAAAAATCATTGTGAATCAGATCTCCTTATGCCTTGTGCAGCTACACGCCGACAGTCTGGGACGTCCAGTGCAGTGATGAGTCCAACTCGCCGTCTTTCAAGCGACGCTGGATCGTGGCAATGCGCATGTACCGGCTGCGCT
>Ga0170475_101709701_pt1 | contig 14630 bp, 13 predicted proteins | sample Soicark_Litter_5_FD_111474 | JGI IMG/M metagenome (GOLD analysis project Ga0170475, IMG submission 111474) | Avena fatua rhizosphere microbial communities from Hopland, California, USA. Combined Assembly of 48 SPs | reverse complement strand
TGGCCTCGGCAAGGCTTGCGAGATCGTCGGCCTCGGGCGCGGCATCAGGAGCGTCGATCAGGGTCACCGTGCGGCCCAGCGCTGCGAGCCGCTGGTTCAGCGCCATCGCGAGGGCATGCGCGGGCGGCGAGAGGTGGCGCCCGGCAAGCACCAGGCCGTCCGCGCCCGCCTGGCGCAAGGCATCGACCACCATCTGCTCGAAGCGGTCCTTGGCTGGGGCCGCCGAGGCCTGCATGCCGGAGATGAAGTGCGATGCCACGCGGCGAAGCAACGCCTCGGCCGCCGTCGGTGCGAGGGCGACGCGCTCGTCGGCCCGCGCACCGAAGAGGCCTGGCGAAGTCTCGACTGCCAGGAGCCGAGGCAATGCACCGGATTCCCGCCCTTTGGCGCGCGCTTGCGACCAGTCCATTGCCTGCCGCACGGCGCCCGGTCCGTCGTGAAACGGGTCGGCCCCAAAGCTGACGACGCACCGGGACACGGCCAAGTTCAACACAGGCACCACCTCGCGACCGAAGGCCGACCGAAGCCCTTGGCGCGAGGCCTCGTCACGCGCGGGTGCATCGACATGCCATCGCGCTTCGGGAAATCGCGTCAGGAAGCGCCGCATCAGCGTACGCTGGCTGGGCGATGTCACCGGCCCGGTCAACAGCCGCAGACCCCGGCCTTGCATGCGTTCGAGCCTGGCGCCGCGCGCTTCCCACATGGCGTCAAAGGCTTGCCATGTCGATGTGCCGAGCGGCGAAGCATCGCGGGCCGCGCCCGCGCCCAGGCGCTCCAGCGGCGTGCGGGAGCGGTCCGGATCCCACAGCCCGAGCGCGGCGGCCTGCGCGAACACGTCGGTCGCGCCGAGGCTCGACGGATGCAGCGGATTGCCTTCGACCTTGATCGGCCGGCCGTCGACGCTGCCGATCAGGACGCCAAGCGCATGTCCATCGCGGACGAAGGCGCTCGCGTGATAGGCCGGCATGCCCACGGCCTGCGCCTCCGGCATGTCGACGAACGGCAGGATCGTGCCTTCGCGCGGCGCCGAGCACGCCCCGGTCGCCAGCGCCGACGAGGCCGCCATCAGCGCCATGACCTGTCGGCGGTTCAACCCCGAGGGCGGTTCGCGGTCAACGTGGACGATCTGTCGCTCTGGCATGGGCGTTCCTGTCAACGATGGCAGGTGGAACAGTCGGTCATGCGGCGGCGGTCCGGGATGCGCAGCGCGCGGGCGAGCGCGCTGGCTTCCTGGTCGGTCGGCAGGCCCGCGTCCATCGAGAACACTTGCGATGGCGGACGCAGGTGCGGCGCCGGATTGCTGTGGCAGCCGAGGCACCACTGCATCTGCAGCGGCGACACGCGCCAGGTCAGAGGCATCTGATCGACGCGGCCGTGGCACTCGACGCAGGCTACGCCTTTGGCGAGATGCACGCTGTGGTCGAAGTAGACGAAGTCCGGCAGCCGGTGCACGCGCCGCCAGGGGATCGGACGGCCTGTCGCGGCACTCTCGTGCAGGGCCTGCAGCAAAGGCTGTTCGCGGTAGAGCTGCGAATGGCATCTCAGGCAGATGCCGGTAGACGGCAACCCGGCGAACGCTGCTTTCTCGACGGTGGTATGGCAGTAGCGGCAGTCGAGGCCGTCGTCCCCCACGTGGTGCTTGTGGCTGAACGGGATGGGCTGTCCCACGGGCTCGCCCAGCGGCTGGTAGGCGCGTGCACGCCAAACGGCGAGCCCGAATATCAACATGACGAATCCGAACAGCGCCGCAAAGGCCAGCTTCACCCAGAGTTCGGCGCGGCGGTGGAAGGGGGCATCCATGGCGCGGCGCAGGCCAAGCGTCAGTTGATGCGCAGCCGGCCGGGCAACACGGAGGCCAGGGCGATCAGGCCGATGGCACCCGCCGTCATCGCCCACCGGTGCCTCGTGCAAATCGGGCCTGCGCCCGGCGACCCGACCGAGGTGCCGGCTACGACCACCCCATGGCGCCGCTCGCACCAGCCGCGCGTGCGCGTGTCGCGATGGGGCCTCGGCTGTCCGGCGATCGACGTCGACATCAAACTCCTCTTCGCAAACCGCATGCACGGTCCGTCCCGCACGCTTCAGCAAGCGGCGTTCCCTGTGCAAAAGCGCCGCTGCTCCGTCCGGCGCACTTGCCTCTGGCATCGATGCAGTGGGCAGCCGCAAGCGCGTGCGCATGACGCTCGAACCCCCGCCGGCGCTTGCCGACACGCGCCCATTCCTTGAGCTGCTCGAGCGCTCCGGCGACTACGCCGCTGACCTCGGCCTGACGTCGCAGGAGATCGACCCTGAGAAAGGCGTTCTGCTCGGCAACGACCCCACGGCTTCACGCAGCTGGCTGTGGTCGGACGGGGCCGTCAACATCGGGCGAGCCGAAGGTCTTGCACCTTGAGCGGTGAACGATGCGCAACGCGGGTGTCACGGGCCGGGCGCGGCGGAGGTGATCCGCCATACCGTGTTGCCCACGTCGTCGGCGACAAACAGCGCGCCCGCGCGGTCCACCGTCACGCCCACGGGCCGGCCGCGGGCCTTTCCGTCCTTGACAAAGCCGGTGACGAAATCCATCGGGTTGCCTGTCGGGCGACCGTCCTGGAACCTGATGAACACTACTTTGTATCCGTTCAGTTCCGGCCGGTTCCAGCTGCCGTGCTCACCGACGAACGCGCCGCCGCGGAACTGGGCCGGAAACGAACTGCCCGTGTAGAAGGCGAGGCCGAGCGGCGCCACGTGGGAGCTCAGAGCGTAGTCCGGCAGGATCGCCGACTTGACGAGATCGGGCTGCTGAGGCTTCACCCGCGGGTCCACATGCTGCCCCCAGTAGCTGTAAGGCCAGCCGTAGAAGGCGCCGCGCTTCACAGAGGTCATGTAGTCGGGTACCAGGTCAGCGCCGAGTTCGTCGCGTTCATTGACCACGGCCCATAGCACGTTGCTGCCCGGATAGAAGGTCAGCCCGTTGGGGTTGCGCAGGCCGCTGGCGAATACCGTGAAGGCGCCGGTGGCCGGATCGACTTCCCAGATCGCCGCGCGGTTCGTCTCGGCGATGCTTCCTCTCTCCATGGCGTTGCTGTTCGAACCCACGCCAACGTAGAGTTTCGATCCGTCGGCGTTCGTGGCCAGGCTCTTGGTCCAATGGTGATTGATGGGACCCGCGGGCAGGTCGATCACCTTGGAGGGCGGGCCGCCCACCTGCAAATCGCCCATCTTGAAGGGGAAGCGCAAAACGGCGTCTGTGTCGGCCACGTAGAGCGCACTGCCCACCAGCGCCACTCCGAAGGGCGACTCGAGATGGTCGATCAGCACGCGCTGGACCTCCGGCTTGCTGTCGCCGTCGGCATCGCGCAGCAGAAGAATCCGGTTGCTTGGGCCGTCGCCGCCCTTGCCGTGGGCGCGGGATTCGACCCAGTCCATCACCTGGTCCTTGGGCCGCTCGATCGGCTCCTTAGCGGACTTCTTCGACTCGACAACCAGCAGGTCGCCGTTGGGAAGCGCATAGACGTTGCGCGGATTCGACAGCCCGGTCGCGAAGGCTTCGATGCGGAAGCCTTGTGGTACTGCCGGCGCCTCGCCTGGGCGCCAGCCGACCACCTTGGGAACGTTCATCTCCGGCAGCAGGCCGCGCGACGGTTCGGGAAGCGTCGGGTTCGGACCGTACTGCGTCGACTTGTCGAAGCTGTCGCTCGCGCTGTAGGCGGCCAGCGACATCGAGAGCGAGGCGACCAGGGCCATGGACGTGGAAGACTTCATGCCCTTGCCTCCAGGTAGCTGGCGTGAACGAGCGGTGCGTGGAACAACACGCCTGCCGCGGCGAGGGCGAAGGCTGAGCCGACGACCGACAACGCAATCCCGGTCGGAACCAGCCGTCCAGCCGTCGATCGTGTGGACGAATGCATTGAACAACTCAACGGCGAGCGCCGCGTAGAACAGCATCAGATGAGTCCAGCCGAGGCTTTCCTGGGTAAGCTGCTGGATAAGAATGCAACCAGCAACGCGAGCGCCGCGACGGCGCCGAAAGCAAGGCCGGCGGCGATCAGCCATTCGGAGAAGTGAAGCCACATCAGGAACGCGCTCTCCGTGTACGCAATATCGGTCATGAGGGCGCCGAAGAAACACACGACCGGAACTGGGAACAAAAACGCGTAAAGGCGGCTGGCGATCGCCGTCAGTTCCACCCCCAAGGGCGCGTCTTCGGTCATCGTCGCCTCTGTGCATGGTTGAGTCACAGGTTTGACGCGGCATTTTGCGTTCCCGCCTTTGCCTCCTGCGCTTCGGCCTCACGGTATCTACTCGTCGCACGCCGAGCGCTTGACGACCCGGTCGAGGGCGAGACTCCGCACCGAGAAGACCACGATGCCGCAGGCCGGGGGCACCAGCAGATCGCGTGTCGGGACGAGCGGCCGCGACAGTGCCAGCATCTGCCGCCGGCCAAGCGTGGAGACGTCCACGGCCCACACGCTGCACATCGCACACTGTCTTCACACAGACTTCGAACTGGGCTCACGCTCTCACCGCAGAGTCCTTCGCATGGAAATCAGCGCTTAACTCTGCGAATGTCTTCACTCATTGGCCACCTCTCCGCCGGCGTAGCGGTCTACTTGGGCTATTCCCGCTGGAGGCATAAAGAGGAGCGCCACCTGCTGCCTCTGTTCGTTTTTCTTGCGGTGCTCCCGGATTTCGATTACTTCGCCTGGTGGCTTTTCAAAATCGGCCAAGCACCGCGATTCACCCATTCGCTTGCGTTTTGTCTAACAGCGAGCGCAGTGGCTTGGTTCCCGCTTCGTCTTTGGCATGGCAAGGGGGCAAGAATCCTTGTCGCACTCTCCTTGGCTTCTTGCTCTCATCCGATACTTGACCTATTGGTCGGGGTTCATCCTGTTCCCATTTTTTGGCCATTTCCCGGGTCTGAAATTCAGTCACCTATCGGCCTCTTGCCCAGTGCAGGACACCTGAACTGGGCAAACTATTACCTGTGGCGAAACCTGATCATTGAATGCGGCGTGCTCTTGCCGGCGTTCGCGTTTCTCGTTGCCGCAGCGCGTGCAGTCCCAATTCGAGCGTCATTGCCCAAAGCCGCCATTTTTGTGCCGATCTGGGCTGCATTTTTAACCTGGTCCATTCAGGTTCATTCCTAGGTCTTCGAGCATGAGCTGTAACCTTTCAGTCAACCGGATCGGCTCAGGCCCACGGCCTCCAGGGGCCGGTGATGTCGAACACAAAGGCGCTCGGTGATCATCGCGCACCTACCCGCTGGTTACTTGATATCGAAGCTCTTGTGGAGACGGTTTCGATTCTCTCAACCTGCGTCTCAGAAGGCATTTCTGGTTGCTGGCATGCTGGGGGCGGTGGCACCAGATCTCGACGCTGTACTTTCACCTCGTGGATCAACGGCAGCATCACCACCATAGCTACTTTTCGCACTTCCCCAGCCTCTGGATCGGCCTACTCGGAATCTCGGCTTTGTGGAGACTCAGCACGAAGAATTCACCGGCAGTATTGGCGATGGTGTTCTCTCTGAACGGCTGGTGCACATGCTGCTCGACAGCGTTGTCGGAGATGTCAGATGGTTTGCTCCATTGAGTGATCGGTTCTTTTCCATCGCAACGGTCCCCGCGATCCATCAACCTTGGTGGCTGAACTTCTTTCTTCACTGGTCGTTCCTTCTTGAGTTGGCTCTCGTTGGTACGGCCGTTGCCATGTGGCGCATGACCCGTGAGCCAGTTGACACCGCTGCGTAGGACGCTTGTCGGCCGAAAGGAGGCATGAATTCTCAGGAGGCTTGATCAAGTAACCCAGGGCTACCCACTTGTGTCTGTGAAAACGTGGTTCTAAATTTACAGGTATGCAATAAACTGTATTGCAATCATCAACCGATACGCTGTGCGTCTGGGCAGAGCGTTACAGGCAAGCTTCGCTTGATAGCAATGAAGAAAAACCCATATATAAAATTTGAGCTTGCAGTAAATCTATCTATTTTTTTTGTTTCGTATCTCTTCATCCTGGTCATGGGGACCTTTACTGCTATTGCATTGCGAAACAAGGAAGTCCTCTCTGGATCGATGGTGTCGGTTGATGGGTTGTATTGGGATATAGGGGTCTTTTGTTTGCCAATAATTCCATTTCTCTTATGTTTTTTCATAAAGCCTATTAGATATATTTCATATACTTCAGTTTTTGCTTCTATTTTTTTATACGCTTATGTAACGCACATATCACCTAACCCTCCTGGATACGACAATCCAGGAGGATGTGAGGATTGTCTTCTTCCGTGGATGTTGGCGATGATGTCGCCTGTTCTTATACCTATAGTCAGTGTTTTCTGGTTTTTGGTCGCACTTCTTTTCAGGTTTGTGAAAAAAAATCTTTAGGGTGAGATTGAAAGGTTGCGCCGTCTGGATTTGTTCGACTGTGATCCCGTCGGCTGGCCCATTCCAGCTCGCCTATTGATCCGGCCCGACGAGTTTCCATCGCCCAGCGGGTTTCTCGCAGAACTTGTAGACGCCTTCTGCTTTCAGCTTGCCGTAGGCGTTGTGGATGCGCAGCCTGCGGCACGGCAGGCCTTCCCACGTGAAGCGGTCGAGCGGCGTCACACTGCCTGAGGCCGGTGTCTTGTCGTTCTTCCATTCCAACGTCTCACCGTCCTTGTCCGCGTGCAGCGCTTGGTTGATGCGCCCCATCATCAGCGCGTGGTCTGCGTCGTTGAATTTGGTCGCGGGCATGGCGTTCAGCACGGCGTTGCCACCGGTGGCATGCGCGTATGCGTTCACGCCCGCAATGCAGAGCGCGGCGATGATGGTTGTCCAGTGGCGAAGGAGGGCCATGGTGTGCACGGCGGCAGATCGGGAGTTGAAGCACCGCGCGATGGTTGGCGCAGCAGATTGCGAAACCTAACGCAGCAACGTCCTTTCTGGCCATTGCACTTTCGGGCAGGACGGCGGAGCGCCTTCACCTTCACTTAGGTGCTGTTGTCAGTCAGGCGCATTCGGCCGATGATGATTTCAGCGGCCTGCCGATCAAGACAGGAAGTGGCGTGCAGCTGAGCGCTGCGCGTGACTTGCGTGTCACCGGTTCGGCCGCGACAGCCATTCAGGAAGATCCCAAGTACCCGCGATGCGTGGCAGATCGAATCAGGCTCGATAAACCTTGTGCAGCTTGCGAACCGTCATGTACAGCATCGATGTCGGTTGGATCGCTGTTGCGCTCCTGGTCTCGATGTTCTTCGCGGTCGAGGCAGGTTTTCGCCTCGGCCGTGCGAACAAGAATGCGGCGACCGAAGCGTCCAAGACGCACGTGAATGCCACCCAGGCGTCGACGCTGGGTATCCTGGCCCTGCTTCTTGCGTTCACCCTGTCGATGTCGCTGCAACGGTTCGAAGCGCGCAGCGATGCAGTGGTCAATGAGGCCAACGCGATCGGCACGGCGTATCTGCGTGCGGACCTGCTTCCGGTCTCGGTTCGAGAGGATGTTCGGCACTTGCTTCGCGACTATGTCGATCTGCGAGTCTCCGGCAGCGCGCTGTCGATCGTCCGCGACGAAGAACGAGGCGCGCTGCTAGCCCGTGCGACGCATGTACAAGTCAGGCTCTGGGATCTGGCCCGAAAGGCCGCCGGGATGGAGCCGAATCCGGTGACGACCGGCCTGTTCATCCAGGCGCTGAACGAGATGATCGACAGCTACGGTCGGCTCAATGCGGCAGTCAGCCGGCAGGTGCCGGAGTCCGTCGTGTGGCTGCTGTACGGCACATTCCTCATCACGGGCGCCATCGTCGGGTTTTCATATGGGGTCACGCGCCAGCGGCCGTCACTGCCGAGCGTGGCGATGGTTGCGCTGATCGTCGCACTGATCTTCGTGATCCTGGACCTGGACCGCCCGCGCCGGGGCTTGATATTGGTCAGCCATGAAACCCTGCTTGAACTGCAGGCGTCGGTGCACGCGGGCGCCGCCGGTGCCGCAATCGGCCCGACGGGCGCCCCGAGCAAGCCACAGCCATCGGACGGTCAGCGACGGTAGCGATGCGATTTCGCGCGCCAAGCGCCGCCCGGGCACCCGCGTGCCCGCGGTGCGTGTGCCGGGTGGCCATTGGCTCAAAGAGCAAGTTTGCTGATCTTCGTTCCGTCGATGCTGACGTTGGCCATCAAGCCTCCAGTGGATCGAACGAAGCCGATGATCGGCGCCTGGGCAGTCCTGGTGTCGATGTTCGCGCTTGCGCCGATGTCGGCAACCGCGACCGACGCGTCCGCGCCAACGGTCCAACCTTCACTCGACTCGAACTTCTGCAACGCATCCTGCGTCATGAAGAACAGGTACATGGCCTTGGACTGAGCACCCGCCAAAAGCCCCACCGAACCTGCGGTGACCTTGTAATAGGCGGTGTTCATGCCGGTTTTGCGGAGCGCACCTTCGCCGTATGAGCCGCCGATCATGAAGCCCGCGGACACCACTTTTGGAAAGACCAGGATGCCCTTCGCCTTGGCTGCCAGTTCGCGCGACCCTGAGGCCTGGTTGTAGAGGTCGGTTAGCGCGCCGTCCACGCTGGCGTCGATTTCGCGCCGCTTGGCACTTGCATCGCCGCTGCTGCCAGTCGTTGTGGAACAGCCGGCAACAACGGTGGCACTCGCGTAAAGCAACAGGTTTCTGCGATTCATGGTCATGACATGCTCCTGGTGAGTTGATGAAGTGAATGCGCGAGGATGGCCTCGACGCGGGGGCGGAACGACGACAGGTGGCACCGACGACCGATTCGATGCCGCAACGCGGCAACTGGATGCGCACAGTACGAAAGTGTGCATGCCGTGCCATTCAGAAGTAGTGACGCCAGTCAAAGATCAACCGCACGCCGATGGAATAAATCGTGTCGAGCTTGACGCCGGCGGCGCCGGGCGGCCAGGTGACGGTGGCGCGCTGCGGGACATCGGCGCCCACGAAAAGCTGCGCCAGTACCGCAGAGCTCTGCTTTGTGTCAAAGGCCCGGAAGGGTCGGTATTCCAGGATGGGCACATCGAAGTTGATGGATTTGACCTCGACGATCCTCGCATCCGTGCCGGGCGTTGCAGGGGACATGAGGATCCTGCTGTCGAGACCGTACCCGTAGAAGGTGGCGCCGAGTTCTCGCCCGAGCACGAACTGGAAGCGCCCGAAAGGGGTGGCCCATCCAGTTTGCCAAGGCACGAGGCCGCCATTGCTGGCGGTCACGGCGATGTTCGTGTAAGTCTCGCGGGCGAAGAAGTACATGGGCGACAGCCACAGCAGGTCGCCGGGGATCAGGTAGAACGGCATGCGCAAGCGGGTGGCGATGCCAAAGCGCGACGGGATCACGGCCACGCCATTGGCGGCTTGCAGCGCGGGCGACGAAACCGCCTGGGTGCTGGTCGAACGGGTGTCGCCACGCAAGCCGATCGACCCGAACACCAATCCGTCGCCGGATTCCCCCAGCACGCCTTCAAGGCCGAAGCCCGCACGCAATGACAATTCGGCGCCGCCAATCCAGCCGTTGGTTGTGATGGCAGGGTCATACCCGCCGTCGATATTTCGCATGTCGACCGAGCCCGCGAACCCGATGAACGGCCCGACCTCGGCACGGAACCGCGGCATGGACCCGAGTCCCGGCCCGAGTCCCGGGATCGGCGTCGTACCCAGCACCTCGGCCGCCTGCACGATAGCCTCCGGGGTCGCGCGCAAGCCTTCATCGCGTCGCGCGAATGTGTTGTTCGTGCAAACGTCCAGCGCATCGGGTTGGCCGGGGGCCGCAGGGGTGTACGGCAACCGGCCCGGGCGTTCGCGACCCGCGGCTTGATCGACAAGCTGTTCCAGGCTCACACGGACCGCCGCGGCCGCGCGCTCGGCATCCTCGGGCCGCATGTGGGCGTCGCCCATCAGCACGGCCGATCGGCTGCCGCCCTTCCAGGTGAACGCCTCCAGGCCGGATTCGTTGTAGTAGTCGTGCGTGCGTTTGCGTTGCGATACGTCGCCCCAGGCGCCAGCGACATGACCGGCGGCGAAGCTGTCCTGCAGGAAATGAAGCGCAAACCCTTCGTCGGCCAGCATTGCACTGGCGAGCGCCTGGCGTGCGGCCGGTGCGAGCGGCTCGGTGGCCAGGCGGGTCGCCTTCTGCAGGGCGCTCAGGTGAAACCACGCATACACGCCGACGGCGCTGAGCTCCGATCCGGGGCTCAGCGCCAGTTGCGCGTATTGCTGCGGTGTGGTGTCGGTGGCCGGCCTGGGGATCAGGAAGTGGGCGTTGTTAGACCCGGCACGGGTGGCGTACTGGGGGTCGGCCCGTTGCAGCCGGGTGTCGGCGGTGCGCAAGGCATTGAGGCGCTGCGCACGCACGGTCTGGTCTTCCACCACGCGCTGGAGGTCGCCCACCACGTCCTTGCCTTTCGACTTCGCCATGGGTTGGGCCGCCACCGCGATACGACCGATGTCCAGCTTCAGTTGCGCCGAGACGTCGGCAACCTGCAGGATCCAATCGCTCCCCAGGACGTTGTCGAGCATGTTCTTGCTCGAGCACGAATGGTCTCCGGCGATCGCTGCAAATGCGGCCCAGTCGATGCAAGCGGGCGCGACGCCCTGTTGGTTGTCCGCGGCTTGCTCGCACAGGCGCTGCTCGCGGCCGACCCGGGCCTCGCTCCATAAGCGATGGAATTGCGCGCTCCGTTCAGGGTCGAGGGTGTTCACGCCAAGTACCGTGATATCGCGGTGCTCCGGATAGATCCAGGCATGGGCGGGACCCACGCATCCTGGCAGCGCCAGGATCATCGCGACGACAACGAAGAAGGAGGGCTTCATGCCGAAGGGGCCGAGGGCGGTTGCATCTACTTCCCTCGCGTGGCGAGGTCCTCTTCGACAAACCGGAGTGCGGCTTCCATCAACGCTTCGCGGGGGTAGGCGTTCTCGGTGACGAGCAAAGTCGCCAGCTTGTCGTGCGTTCGTGCGATGGGGACGGCGATGGCCCAGTGGTCGGCGTTGATGTAGCCCATCAAGGTCGAGCCGGGGATGATCTGGTCGTAGAAGATGACCTGGCTGTCGTTGCGTCCATCGATCATGGCCAGCTTCTTGGCGCTCCCGCGCAGGACCGACGAAATGCGCTCTGGTGCCGGCAAGGTCACGAGTGAGTAGTACGGCACCTCACCGGGCAGCGGGTTTTGTGCCATCCAGGTTTTGCGCACGTCGGAGCGCAGGCTGGCCACTGCGCCACCGTCCCCGGAGTCGCAGGTCGAGCCCGGAAAGTAGCGCAGCAAGTCGGCTTGGTACTGTTGCGCATCGTTGGCCAGTGGCGAGCCACCGATGGCGCCTGCGACGCTGACCACGGCGGCGATCCGCGAGCGGATTTCCGGATGGTTGACCACGGCCTCCAGCACGTCGGGCGCACCCTTCGAATAGCCGAACAGGACGAGGCGCGGTGCGCCGGGCCCCAGGTCCATGGCCAGAACTGCGTCTCGGATCTGGCGCGCGTTGCGGGTCGGACCGGACAACGCGTCGACCTTGATCACGCGCTGCTCGTAGCCGTACTTGCTCACATGCCGGGCCACCGAACCCGGTGGCTGGAGCCATTGCGCGAAGCAGTCGTATCCGATCCCGAGCACCAACGCTGCGACAAGACGCCGGTTCGATGCACCCAGAGCCACCGGCCGGCCCGTTCCTGCCGGCTCGGTGCCGAGACGCGTCAGTGCGTCGGCACAGGCGCGGTGGTCCGGCACCTCGTCTACGCGCGCCTGGAGGACGGCACAGTAGATCTCGCGGAAGCGCCCGCGCTGGTCATCCACGCCCGCGTATGCGGCCGGCACGAGCAGAAGCGGTGGCGTATCGGTGGAGAAGGGCAGCAGCGGCGGGTTGGTGCAGGCAGCCAGCGCCATGCCGGCGGCCCCGACGAGCATCGCGGTCGTGCACCGCTTACGGCATGTCACCTGGGCGCGCGTCGTCCGGCGGCGCAGGACCGCCGCTTCGCTGTGCGCTGGCATCGTGCCTGACTCCGCATGTCGATGGCAGGACTTGCCGAGCACGATGGCACGACCGCGCGCGGCCCACACATCGCGGGCGCCCGAGGCACGCGGTGGGCCTGCAGATTGCAGCAGTTCCTGGTCGAACTTGGCTCTGGTCATGCTTGTCCGGTTCTTGCTGATTCTGAGCGCCGGCACCTCGGCCAAACGCGTCGTCTCGCCGTTGCAAGAGCGGCGATCCGGTGCTGGTTCGCTGTCGCAGAGGCTCTGAATGAACGGGAATTTTCCGGGTTCGCCGTGGCTCAGCACAATAGTGCTTTAGGGCACATGAGCGCCGCTTTCTGGCACGGCAAACGCCACGACAAGGCACTCCCCGTTCATGGTGCGGCCGGGGCAGCACCCCCCCGGTTCACAGGCTCTATTGCCCTAAGAGGCAGGTCCAGGCCGACACCTTTAGCGATAGCCTGCATGAGGCATGGAGGCGCCGTAAAACGCCGGCCTTGGATGGTCGCACCCCGGCATCGCAACGAGCCGGGACTGCTGCACTCCGGCTTTGCGGCCACCGCCCGAGGCTGATGGCGAGACACGCGCGCTGCCTGACCGTTGATTGGAGAGCAAGACCATGAATGAACACCTTGCGGTGCAGCCCGAAGCAGTCACGCGCGGATGGCGACCGAAGTTCGGCGTGCTGCTGTTGATTCTTGCGGTGGTGTCGCCGCTTCTCGCGCCCTTGATCCTGGCCGCGGACCTCCCCATGGCAACGAGGCGCGCGATGGCCGGTCTGCTCCTCTTCGGCGTGCCCATGGCACTGATGCTGGTGGTCGTCGCGATGATCGGTCGACCGGCTTACGTGTTCATCACGAGCCGCACCCTGGGACACGGTGCTTTCACCGAGGAGGTCGGCGTGACGCGGTACCGCATCGGGCTTGCGATGGTCATGATCGCGGCGTTGGTGAGCTGGATCGAGCCGCTGGTGTCGCCGCATGTGCCGGTGATGCAGGCGCGCCGGGTTCTGATCGGTGCGATTGCCGATGGCATGGTGCTGATCGGCCTTTTCGTGCTGGGCGGCGTGTTCTGGGACAAGGTGCGTGCACTGTTCGTACACGACTCGCGCGTCGTGGTGGACAGGTCCCTGTCTTCGGCCGGCGCGGCCCAAGAACCCGTGCAGGTCGGTTGGCGCTTCTATTTGGGCGCGGCCTTGTTCCTCTGCGCGCTACTTGCCTGGTTGCTCGTGCCGCTCGCGACCTCCGCCGGATGGAGCACGTCAAAAATCGCAACGCTCTCGGGGATTCTTTTCATCAGCAACAAGATCGCGCTGCTCGCGGCCATCGCCATCATGGGCAAGCCCGGTTTCAACCACCTCAAGCGGCTGCTGTTCGGATTCTTCCGCAAGTTCGGCCCGTCCCAACAAGTCGGCCGCACGCGCTATCACGTCGGCCTGATCGTCCTCATGGTGCCGGTGTTGCTGACATGGATCGCACCCTACGCCCCGGCCATTCTGGGAAACGAGGGCATCTATGCATCCCTTGAAAATCGGGCACTCGAGCTGCTGCTGCTGGTCGGCCTGTTCCTCCTCGGGGGCGAGTTCTGGGACAAGGTCAGCGCCCTGTTCAAGCATCGCGCGAAGGTGGAATTCGGCCCCGCAAGGTGAGGAGGCGTGCCCTTCGGGATCGGTGGCTCGCGATGGTGCCGGGCAAGCCTGAGCAGCCGGACGCGACATGCTCGCGGGCGCGGCTGCTGGCATGTCCATGAATCGGTTCGGCCTGCGGGCCATCGGGCTGGCTGGCGCCGCACTGCTCTGCGCATGCACGACGGTGGGACCTGACTTCAGGCGGCCCGAGGTGCCCTGGCTTGTCGACTGGAACGGCGGTTCGCTGCAATCGCTGAAAGAGGACCCGCGCACCGCGCGCAGCGGTTCATCACCGCAGTGGTGGGGAAACTTCAAGGACCCGGTGCTCGACCAGCTGATTGCCGAAGCCCAACGCGTCAATCCCGGCGTCCGAACCGCCGGACTTCGCATCATGGAGGCGCGCGCCCAACTCGGGATCGCCGGCAGCACGCAGTACCCGCAGGCGCAGCAGGCGACGGGGGAACTGCTCGCGGTGGGCGATCATCGGGCCGGCACGCCCGACAGCACGGCCGTGACGCTCAACACCGCACTTCAGGTCAGCTGGGAGCTGGATTTCTGGGGCAGGTTCAGGCGAAGCATCGAGTCCGCCGACGCCGGCTACCTGGCCAGCATCGCCCAGTACGATGACCTGCAGGTGCTGATGGCCGCCCAGGTGGCCGGCCTGTACTGCTCGATCCGCACGGTGGAGGCGCGGCTGTTGATCACCCACCAGAACGCCGCCTTGCAGCGGCGCAGCCTCGACATCACCGAGCTGCTGTTCAACAGCGGCTACAACTCCGAGCTGGACGTGCAACAGGCACGGGCCCAATACCTCGGCACGCTGGCCACGATCCCTCAGCTGGAGGCCAGCCTGCGCCAGACACAAAACGCGCTGAGCACGCTGCTGGCCCGGCCTCCCGGCCCGTTGCCCGAGATGGCCGGGGGAACAGGCGCGATTCCGCAGGCCGACGTGGCCGTCATCGTCGACATTCCGGCCGATCTGCTGCGTCGCCGCCCCGACGTCCGGGCGACCGAGATGCAGATGGCCGCCCAGTCCGCCCTCATCGGGGTCAGCGTGGCGGACCCCT
>Ga0170475_100701426_pt1 | contig 14630 bp, 6 predicted proteins | sample Soicark_Litter_5_FD_111474 | JGI IMG/M metagenome (GOLD analysis project Ga0170475, IMG submission 111474) | Avena fatua rhizosphere microbial communities from Hopland, California, USA. Combined Assembly of 48 SPs | reverse complement strand
CCATACGGCAGCACATCGTATCAGGCGGTCCGCAGTCAGACTCAGACTCCCAATCGTTACCGCTACACAGGTAAGGAGCGGGATGAGGAAAGTGGGTTGTATTACCATGGTGCGAGGTATTACGCGCCATGGTTGGGGCGGTGGATGAGTTGTGATCCTGTGGAATTGGTGGATGGGACAAACCTGTACATTTATGTAGCTGCTAATCCCATGAGACTGCTTGACCCAAGTGGCACGGAATGGAAAGAAAGCTTACCAGGCGGCCCGGGAGAAGAGAGGACTGGACCCGACACAAAAGGAGCGGAGCAACCAACGGATGCACCAGGGACGCCAAGCACACTGCCTGAGCCTCCGAGACCAGCAGCTCAGTCGGAATCTAAGGCGACACCCAATTCCACTGCCACAATGGAAGTACGAGAGCACACCGTGGAAGACACCATCAGAGAAGAAAGGGACGCGATCCTTCACTTGGAAATGCCACCAGGCGAGTATGTTAACCGTTATCCAGAATGGGGAATTCCCTATATGTTGCTCTATAGTTTGGCGCGACCATTCAAGGAAGACGCCAAGATGGTCGAGCGGACCAAGGGAACATCCATTAAACCAGATCGTTCTGCAAACCTTGTATTGGGCTTCGGGCAAATTGTCCAGTTAGCGATGCCAATGCCTAAGGGAGTCCAAGCTGCAACTGAAGAAGCCAATCTTGCCAAAGACATAGGACTTAGGTTTTTTGAAGTTGCAGACACGAAGACTCAAGCCACTCTTGGCAGCCCACGCGCTCCGGTAACCTTCTCTGCTGTTACTCGCGGAGAAGTGACAATCTTTAATGTCAACAACCAAAAGATCTACGACGCGTTCCTCAAGGCCACTGAAGAGGGGGCGGTCGCGCTCAAGCCGGGCGAATACATTGGCAGTCCGCCGTTCAAATCCGGCGAAATGCCTCACCCAGACTGGAATTCGCCTCGAATCCACGCAGAGACTCAAGGCGAACGTGAGTTGGCGGAGATATTTGATCTTCGGGGGCCGGGAACAGCATGGAGTCATCCCAATCCGGGATGTGACTGGTGTGTTCCGTGGATCAGCAAGCTTGGAATCGTTCATCAGAATCCTAAGCCGACGGTACCTATTCGCTAGCCCGCGTGGTTGGGTGAGGCACGAACTCCAACATGAACGCCACAGAACGATACACCACCGATACCCGCAACCGTATGACATTACTTTGGAACTTCTTTAAAAGGATAAAGCCAAGCAGGAAATCACCGCTCCGATTTCACGTGATGAACCGCGGGAGAATCGTGCCGCAATCGTCACCAATCTGCAAGAAGCCCTGCTCCTGCTGCTGCGCAGGCAAGCGATCCAGAGCATTGGCGAATAGCAGCCCGCGTAGGTTGGGGTGAGGCACGAACCCCAACAATTAACTGAAGGACGACATGATTCTCGCTAACTCAGCCGGAACCGACAATGCAGCACACCTGATCTCAGAAGCACTCCACCAATAACCAAAGGAGCGATGCAGTCATGGACACCTCTGAATTAAACTGGCCCGAACAAATCTGGAAGGACATCAACAAGGCCGCGCTCAAGGAAGCCGGCAATGTGCGTGTCGCGCAAAAGGTATTCCCCACCAGAGTCCTCGAAAACGACCCGACGCAAATCGCCAACGAAGTCATCGATTTCGTGAGCTTGACAGTGCAGGAAGGCGACACCAAACCTTTGGTCGAGATTTACCGCGAGTTCCCGGTGACAAGCACATTAGTCAAACAAGAGGCTACGCAGCAGACTTGCCAGTTGCTGGCGACGATGGCGGCGAAAGAAATTGCGCTGGCTGAGGATGCCTACTTCTTTCAATTGAGTGATCGCGCAGCCAAGCGTGGTCACGGCGGTGCGGTGCCGGTATTGAATAATCCGCTGATTCAAGCGGACAACTGGCGCACCGCAGCGGACTTCGGCCTGCTCGGCGAAGCCAACCATCCGAATGCGGACGACGCCGATCCTGCCAAGGCTTCAAAGCCGATTTACGTCGACCCGCTGAATAGTGCGGCAACAGTCAACACCGGTCCGGAGCAGACAGCCCGCCCCGCCGCGACGCCGAGTCCGCTATATGGAGAGAATACCTTCAAGGCGGTCACGAGAGGCATCTCGAAACTCATCGCCAAGGCGCAAGCGCCCGCCTATGCGTTGTTCCTGCCGACCGAGGTGTACGCCGATACTTACGCGCCGCCCAGCCCCGCAAGCCTGGTTACCACCTACGATCGAATCAAACCATTGGTCGAAGGCGGTTTCCACACCAGCGGAGTGCTGCCCCCGGATGAAGGCTTGCTGGTGGCGCTTGGCGGCGAGCCGGTGAAGCTGTTCGTCGGTCGCGAAGTAAAGATTGAATACGTTCGCAAGGAAGGCGCCAGTCACTTCTTCCGCGTCGTCGAGCGCGTTCAGTATGTTGTCCGCGATCCGAGGTCGCTGGTTCTCTTGAAGTTCACATAAGCAACGAACAATGATCAATGAGAAACGGACTCGACCACAAAGGAGTTGCGAATGGCATCGACCAAACTCGGAACGGGCGACTTCGGCGAGGATGTCGCCCGACTACATGAAGCACTTGCGCAACACGGGATAGAGATCTCGCCGGAGGAGCGCAAACGAAAATTCTTTGGACCTGCCACGCGCGCAGCGCTCGGGAAGTTTCAGGCCGCGCACGGCATGGACCGGACATACGAAGTTTGCGAAAGCACAGCGGCCAAGCTTGCCTTCGCTGCGAAACCGCTTTCCCCGGAGCACAGCCAGGTGGAACGCGGTAGTACGTCTCAAAATAAGACTCCGCCACTCGAATCGAAAGCGCCGGCGGGAGGTGGCCCAACTCCAGTTGCTACCGGCTTTGGCGGTGACGAAGCGCAAGCTGCAACAGCGGAGTTCACCCGCTTCAATGCGGCAGGTACCGCACCCACGGATAGCCAGTCACAACGAATGCGGCCGGCACCGGCCCGGCTTGTGATGGACAAGCTTCTGCCGCTCTTGAAAACTTCGCCGTCTCTGCAAAATGACGCTTCTCTTGATAAATTCGCCCGGCTTTTCGTTGAAAGGGCTGCGATCGCGCCCGATGCTTGGACTCCCGTTGCTACAGAGGCAGGCCTGTCTGCTCCTCAGGTCGAAGAGATCCGCCTGACCATGGAACTTGGCAGTCTCACGCGTTTCGATCTGCCCTTGGTCGCCGAGTTGCATGCCTTGCGCCGGAACGGACGGATTCGCGACAGTCGCGACTTGGCGGACCTCGATACAGAGGAATGGAAAACGCTCTTGCGCAGAGTATCAGGATCTGACGTCAAGGCTGACGCCGAGTTTGCTGCTATCCAGATGCGTCTTCGAGAGGCCTATCCCGCCGTCTATTTGAGAAAGGCCCTGGCAGTGCCGCCAGCCATGGATCTGGCCTTGATCCGGCGCATTGTCGCCGCCAACTCCAAGCTGGATCTGTCGCTACCTCCGCCGAAGACGCTGAAACTGGACGAACTCAGCGCTGCAGAACGCATGACGGCAGAGACGTCTCTCGCATCCCTACGCAGCGAAATCCGGACCTATCCGGACTTCAACTACCGCGCGGAGCTGCAGTTGCCGGCAGCCGGTGTGAACCGACACATCAACCCGATCCGGCTTGGTGTCACCCGCTTCCTGGCGCAAGCGCGGGACTTCGATCTGCGTGCCAGCCGCATCGACAAATACGTGAGCGAGCATCCCGAATCCCTGGAGGGCGTGGACCAACCCACGCTGGTCATTGCGCAGATCAAGCGAATACAGCGCGTGTTCCGCGTTGCGCCGGATGTCAATGCCATGAACACACTGCTGGGCGAAGGAATTCATTCGGCATTGCGAATTGCGCGTATGCCGGCCGAGGTTTTCGTGACGCGTTTTCGCAATGGGCTGGGTGGCGTCGACTTCGCCGCCAAGGTCTACGCCGCAGCGCGCGGCGTCACTGCCACCATGGCCGCCCTCACCTGGGCCGTCAGGCTGCGATCCGCCGGTCCACTGCCGGCAGCGGTTGGCACATGGCCTCCTCCGGACCTGCAAATCGGCGACGTGGAGTTGCAGCGTCTTCTGCGAGACAGCGTACCAAGCCGACCCACCACATGATGAGGCACGCGCCATGAATACCGGTGACTATTGCGAATGCACCGACTGCGAGTCGGTGCTGAGCCCCACGGCCTATCTGGTCGACTTGCTGCATAACTTCCTGGACAGCGCTCCCGCCAACCTGCTGTATAGCGCGTTAGGCGTGTTGACATCCCGCCGCCCCGACCTTCTGTACCTGAAACTGAACTGCGACAACACCGAATTACCAATCCCGTACCTCGACTTGGTGAACGAGATTCTTGAGGCCTGTGTTGTCTACAAAGCCTCCGTGCCCCACGACACCTCGGATGGTGCAACCGCCGACGAGCTGGCGGTCAACCCTGAGAACACCAATCCGCAAGCGTACCGATCTTTGCTGCAGGCGGTATATCCAGGAACGCTGCCGTTCAACCTCTGGCTGGCGACGGTCCGCGTTTACTTGCGTTCGCTGGGCACCAGCCGATACGAGTTGATGCGCAACTTCCATTTTGCCGGCGGCATGTCCAACGTGGCTATCGCATGCGAGGCGCTGGACATCTCGGCAGAAGAGCACGCCATCTTGTCAACCGCAGTTGCCTCGGGCAACCCCATTGCGGACTCCCACGTGGTCAACGAATATTACGGCGGTATTGGCGGCTTCATGTTTCCGCTGTACTCGGCGCTGCTGCCGGTCACTCGCTTTCTGCGTTTCTCCGGGCTGGAATTCACGGACCTGCTGGCGTTGCTGAAGACGCGCTATGTGAATCCGGACACCCTGGCCCCCGAGCAACGCCTGTCCATCGATACCAGCGACCCCTGCAACCTCGATGCCGCCCACCTGCACAACCTGGCGTCGGATGCGCCGCTGGAGCGCATTCATCGTTTCCTTCGCCTGTGGCGAAAGCTGGGTATCGGCATGTTCGATCTGGATCGTTGCCTGCGCGCTTTTGACGCAACAAACATCGACGACACCTTGTTGCTGAAGCTGTCGGATGCACAGCGTCTTGCCGGCCGGCTCAACCTCCCTATGGCCAGTTTGCTGCCTCTATGGTCCGTGCTCGACACCTATCGGTATGACGAAACCTTATCTCCTTACCACGCGCTGTTTCAAAACAAGATCGCCTTTCAGCCGCTGGACTCTTGCTTCGCATTGACCGTGCCGCCGGCTGTGCCGGAACTTGCCGGCGGGCCGGGATGCACGATGACGATCTCGGCGCATCTGACGGCGATTCAGGCCGCACTGCGCTTGCAGACCAACGAGCTGGTTTCTCTGGCCGCCGGCGTGCTCACCGATGACGCGCTGACCTTGGTGAATCTATCGACGCTGTATCGACATGCGCTGCTGGCAAGGGCGCTGCGGTGCTCGGTGGCGGAGCTCTTGTCCCTGTTAGCATTGCATGCGACCGATCCGTTCGCAACACCGGATGCCACGCTGCAGTTCGTCGACTTCGTCGACACGGTTCGCGCGGCCGGGTTTACGGTCGTCCAGCTCGACTATCTGTACCGCGATCTCGGTCCTGTCCCCACGGCGCGCGCATTGGCGCTTTTGCTGGCCGGGCTGAAGCAAGGGCTGCTGCGCATCGAAGCGGACCATGTTTCGGCAGCCGATCCGAATGGCGAGTTGACACGAAAGAAGCTGATGGTGCTGTACGACGCTTCCACCACCGAAGCGATCATCGGTCTGATTCAAGGTGTATCGGTGTGGCGAACGCCTGTGGCTGCAATGCCTGTGCTTTCCGTGCCGGATGAGTTGGAACAAAAGTTGCTTTACCTGCCCGCGAGCAAGACCTTACAATTCACCGGTGCGATGAGCACGGCTGAGCGCGATACCTTGGTCCTTGGGCAATCGCCCGCCTTTCAAACGGCGGTTCAACAATTGTGGCAGCAGCCGCGCTCCTTCATCGATGCAACGCTCGTGACCTTCCCGCGGTCGACGACTGACGTGGCTGCCACGTCTTTCCTTGATGCCACGCTCGCGAAAGCCGCGCTGCTGGATGCAGCCAAACCCGCTGCAGACAAGTTTGCCTTCGTGTTAATACCCCTGCTGCAGTATCTGGTTGCGATGTTGAGCCGCAACCTGGTGACGCAGACTTTGGCGAGTGCATTCAAGGTGGAACCGGTACTGGCACGCTGGCTGCTCGATGTCGGGCTCGCCTCCAGGGCCAGCCCGGCGCAGCCGGCCATCGCCGACTTTTTGGGTGCGCAGGGTGTGGATGCACGGTACTTCTCCGGCATTTCCCTGACAGGCAAGGCAATCGTGAAGACCGAGTCTCATATCGATGTCGATTGGGGTGGTGCCGGCTCGCCCGATCCAAGCATCGGCCACGCCAGTTTCAGCGCCCAGTGGTCAGGGATACTGGAAGCACCCGACACGCAGTCGTACACCTTACACGTGCTTGCCAATGACGGAGTGCGGCTGTGGTTCAACGGACAGCTTCTGATCGACGATTGGAAAAATCAGCCGCTCAGCGAGCGGTCTGCTCCGGTAGAGTTGAAGGCCGGGCAGTTCTACGAATTGACCTTGCAGTACTACCAAGCCACGGCGGCATCACCCGCGGTTCATTTGAGTTGGAGCAGCGTCGCGGCTGCCAAGTCAGTGGTCCCCGCCTCGGCGCTTTACCCATTGGACCACTGGCGGCTATTTCACAAGGCGGCGCTGCTGACGGGTACATTCCAACTATCCGCGGCTGAATTGGGCTACATGGTCGCCCACGCCGGCGCATTTGGCGGCCTGGACTTGAACCGCCTGCCGCTGCACTCCTCTGCGTTTGACCCTGCAGTGTTCGCCACCTGGAATCGTCTTCGTGGCGTGACGCAGTTGCGTGCCCGGCTGGTGCTGCCCGCCATCGGTATTGCCGACATTTTTGGTGCGCCGTCGAGAACCGATGCCGTCGCCAGACTGGCAGCGGGTACCGGCTGGAACGGCGATCAGCTGGACTGGCTGGCGGGTGCATCGGCACTCAACCTTGCAGATGCGGATTTTCACACCGAGATCAGACTGCTGGTGGTAGCGGCATGCTTTGCCATAGCCGGCAGGACCGGCATGTCTGTCCAGCAGCTTGGGCGCTGGGCGTCGACGGACATGGCAGGCGCCGACGCGCCTGTGGTCGCCATGGAGATCAAGAAAGCCGTCAAGGCGAATTACGACGACACGAGCTGGATTGCGGTCGGCAAAGCCTTGAATGACCCGCTGCGCGAGGCGAGTCGCAACGCGCTTGTGAGCTATCTGCTGGCGCACCCAGATCTGGTGAAATATAACGACACCGATCCGTTCCAGCCGCAGATTCAAAGTGCCGACGATCTCTACGAGCATCTGCTCATCGACGTGCAGATGGACGCCTGCATGATGACCTCTCGCATTAAACAGGCGATCTCCAGCGTGCAGCTTTTCGTGCAACGTTGCCTGATGGGACTGGAATCAGAGGTGGAACCGTCCGCCCTGTCGGCCAACCATTGGGCCAAGTCGATGCAGCACTACCGCGTCTGGGAGGCCGGGCGCAGGGTATTCATGTACCCGGAGAACTGGATCGAGCCGCGACTGCGCGACGACAAGACCCCGTTTTTCAAGGAACTCGAAACCGATTTACTGAAGAACGAGCTGAGTAACGACAACGTCGAAGCCGCGTTCACTGCCTATCTGCACAAGCTGGAGGCCGTCGCTCGGCCGGAGATCATGGGCTTATATGTCGACGATACGAGCGACGTACAAACCCAGGCTGTAAGCCGGCGCATCCACGTGATCGGCCGCACCCGAACGACGCCGCGCCAATACTACTATCGGTGCCAAATCGATGGTGCGCGGTGGACAGCCTGGGACCGGGTGACGGCCGATATCGAAGGCGACACGGTACTGCCCGTGGTGTGGGAGCGGCGCCTGTACCTGTTCTGGCCCCTCCTTGCCGAGAAGACGAATCCTGCCCAGGGCCCCCAAGGCACACCACCGGCCACATACTGGGAAATCAAGTTTGCGTACAGCGAGTACCGGCAAACCAAGTGGACGCCGAAGCACGTGCTGGACAAGACGGTTGCCGTCATAGGCGAGGAAATTGATGACTTACATGCGTCAAATTTCAGCTTCAAGGCCTTGGCTGACGGCACCTACCTGGCTCTCCAAGTGTTGGTCCATAGTGCGAGAAGCACCACGCTTGCAAGCGACCATTTCCAGCTGGTAGCCGTTGTGAACGTAAGCCTGTGCGATGGCGAAACGCGCGTCAGCTCCTCCAACGACGACTTGATTTCCCTTGCAGGCATCTTGCCTCTCCCAAGTGACCTTCCCCTGGAAATCAAACCCGACACAGCCGTGCTGGAACCACCGGCCTACACAACATCGGGTGGCGCGCTGGAGCTTTGGTCCACAACGTGGTCATGGCACAGGCCTGGGTCGTTCACGCAATTGAAGGTGCAGTTTGGCAACTATGGAAATGACCCTGTCCCTCCAGCCGGCGGCGTACAAAACACCGACCTTTTAGACCGGGTGACGGATTCCCTCGAGATCGTCGTTCCGCACCAGTATCGCCAGTTTGCCCAGCAGGCCCCCTACTTCTTCCAGGATCGTTGGCACACCTATTTCGTCGTACCCACCGTGACGAAAGATCAGACACCATTCGGGGACGTTTCCACGTTACATGTCCGCTTCTTCAATCACTACGACTCGTTCGTCTGCACCTTCCTGGAGTCAATGCAGCAGCATGGCATTGATGGATTGTTGAACCTGGAAACCCAGCGCCACTTCCCTTTTCCCAATCGGACCTTCGTATTCTCGACCTACCAACCGAGCGGCACGGTATCTCAACCGTACCCGGAAAACGTCATCGAGTTCGACGCAGCGTCTGCCTACTCGATGTACCACGAGGAACTGTTCTTCCAGGTGCCTTTCCTGATCGCGTGCAAGCTCAGCGACGACCACCGCTTTGCCGAGGCACAGCGCTGGTTCCACTACATCTTCAATCCGACCGCTCGCTCGGAAGAAACAATACCTCAGCGCTTCTGGAACTTCCTTCCTTTCCACGACAACAATCCTAACGACCCCCTAAATGCATCGATTCAAAACCTGCTGCTGACCCTGGACGATGCATCCAACCCAACTGTGACGCAGGAAGTTCGAGACCAGTTGCGGGAGTGGGCCGACGCCCCCTTCAATCCACACCTCATTGCCCAGCTCAGACCGGTAGCGTACCAGAACGCGGTGCAGATGAAGTACATTGACAACCTGGTCGCCTGGGCCGACCAATTGTTCAGGCGCGACACCATCGAGACCATCAACGAGGCTACACAACTCTATGTGCTGGCCGCCAAGGTGTTGGGCCCCAAGCCTCGTGCTTTGCCGCCAATAGCCAAGTTCCCCCCGCTTACCTACGTACAACTTGGCGTGATCGACGAATTCGCCAATGCAATGGAAGATGCCTTGGGACCCAACGCATCATTGGCCGACGCAGGGGCGCTCACTACCGGCTTGACCGGCGGGCTTGGCGTTAACCTGCTGCCCTATTTCTGCGTACCGCCCAACCCTAAGCTGCTGAGCTATTGGGATATGATCGCCGATCGCCTGTTCAAAATTCGCCATTGCATGAACATCGAAGGCGTGGTGAGACAGTTGCCGCTATTTGAGCCGCGCATCGACCCGGCCTTACTGGTGCAGGCGGCAGCACAGGGAGTGGACGTGTCGAGCGTATTGAGCGACCTGGATTCGCCCATGCCGTACTATCGCTTCAGCGTCATGTTGCAAAAGGCGCTGGAGCTATGCTCCACGCTCAAGAACCTGAGTGCTGCGCTACTGGGCGCCTTGGAGAAGCAGGATGCCGAGGAGCTCGCCGCCATGCGTGCCGGCCATGAGACAGGGCTTCTGAACCTGGTCAAAGAAGTCAAGAAAAGTCAACTCCTCGAGGCCAAAAGAGTACGGGAAGGATTAGACAAAACCTGGGAATTGACCGATCACCGGCGTCAATTTTATTCGGATCAGTTGAATGAAAATGGATCGGGGATGACTGGTCATGAGAGTGAGCAACAAAAGCAACTTGATGAGGCACAAGATTGGCAGGCGGCTGCGCAAATCAGCGAGGCTGCTGCGGCTACTGCAGCTCTCATGCCTGATTTTCACGCTGGGACTGCAGGTATCGCCTCGCCTTTTGTCGTCGCCAAGTGGGGTGGTCAGAACCTTCACAACTTCGCACATGCAGCCTCTGCCGTTCTCGGCTACATCTCATCGGTGCATACCTACTGGGCCAATGAAGCCGGCATGCAAGCGACATGGGAACGCCGATCCCGCGACTGGACATTGCAGATACAAACGGCCGCAAAGGAGCTGGAGCAAATCGACAAGCAAAAGCTTGCTGCCGACATACGTATCGACATCGCCAACCAGGAGATCGTCAACCACGATCAGCAAATTGAAAATGCGCGCGCGATCGAGGCATACTACCGCGACAAATTCACCGCGCGCGAGTTGTATGACTGGATGGCATCCGACCTTTCCACGTTGTACTTCCAGGGCTATTGCATCGCCCATGATGTGGCTAAACGTGCGGAACGCGCCTATCGGTTCGAGCGCGGCCTGATCGAGTCAAACTTCGTGCAATTCGGCTATTGGGACAGCATGAAGAAAGGGCTGATGGCGGGAGAGCGGCTGGAACTGTCACTCAGGCAGATGGAGCATGCTTACTTCGAGCAGAATCAGCGCGAGTACGAAATCACCAAGCATGTGTCGTTGCAACTCTTCGAGCCGCTGGCGCTGATCAGCTTGAAACAGTCGGGGCAATGCGAAGTAGCGTTGCCGGAATCGTTGTTCGATGCGGACTACCCGGGCCATTACATGCGGCGCCTCAAAAGCGTCAGCCTGAGCCTGCCCTGCATCGTGGGCCCCTACACCAGCATTAACGCCACGCTCACGCTGCTGAGCAACAAGACGCGCATCAAGAGCACGCCCGACACCCCCTATGAAGAGAGCGCAGACAGCGACGACCTTCGATTCGTCACCAACTTTGCCGCCATACAGTCGATTGCCACCAGTAACGGTCAGAACGACAGTGGTTTGTTCGAACTGAACTTTCGCGATGAGCGCTACCTGCCGTTCGAGGGGGCGGGTGCCGTGTCGCGTTGGCGAATCGAGTTGCCACGAGAAACGAATGCGTTCGACTTGAACACGCTCACCGAATGCGTCCTTCACTTGAAGTACACCGCTCGCGACGGCGGCAAGAGTCTCAGCGCCGCAGCGATTAAGGCGGTACATACCGCACAGTCGAACCAGGATCATGCGCCCTTGATGCGATCAATCAGCGTCCGCCATGAATTTCCCGATGCATGGTGTAGATTCGGCAGTCCGACCGACCCATCGGCCACATCACAGGTGCTCATGCTGGATCTGAATCAAGAGCGCTTTCCCTACCGATTCACCGGCTTGCCTCTAAAGGTTTCGAAGCTGAGCATCTTCCTCATATTCAAGGATCCTCTGCAGGGCGTCAAGGACTACAACACCACAGACGACAAGCTGTGCTTCACCATTACACCGGAAGGCGCGGCGCCGTGGGCCGCGATAAAAATGGTCAGCAACGCCAGCGTGTTGCGCGGCACACCACACCAAGTCATCGACATCCCACAGCCCCTATCATTGCCTGCCAAGCTCTTGCTGACTCTTCAGGAGCAGGACGTCAAGCAGTTAGCGCCTGCGTTGGTCGAAAAAGTCCCGGAAACATCCAATGGCCACACTCGGCTCAAGATGAGTTTGCTTGATGACTTAGTGTTCGTGGTTCACTATTCAACAAGTTGAATAAAGGGCGTGGTTCAATCATGGGTAACACGAGAAGGCCGAGGGATTTCAAATAGGCGATACTGTTGGCCCTTTATTTGAACCGAGGCGCGAGCATGAATCGAACCGACTGTCCGGCAGGCGGGATGTCTGAACGTGAACGAAAGACACTGGCGATGGCGGCGTTGTCGGGTGCCGCCACGGTCAGCGATCTGGCCGCGCGACATGGCGTCAGCCGCAAGTTCGTCTACCAGCAAACGCGCAAGGCCAGCGTCGCACTGGATGACGTGTTCGCATCGACGGCGCCGGACGACGACGCGCTCTTCGAATTGGCGGTCACCAAGACATGGCTGCGGCAATTGACGTTGTCCCTGACGCTGATCTGTCACAGCTCCTACCGTGGCGTGGTGGAATGGATGCGCGATTTGCTCGGAGTCTCGATAGATTGGTGACGACCAATCGCTTGTAGAGCAATCGCGCGTTTTGTGGCAGGGGGAATACGTCTTGCAGGGCTTTTGTTGTGAGCAGTCTTCATCATGCGTTGACTTATTGTCGATGGATAAACCGCGCATCGTAAATCAACTCGATGACCAATGGCCACTTATAAAAATCCCCATAAAAACAGGCTACGAGTGTTCAGTGGAAATGAACCATGCCCAAATATGGACAGCCAACTGTGGACGGTCAAAATTTATTGACACAACACATAAATTACTGACACAAGACAAAAGTTAACGACACAGCTTCCCTTCCAGAATTCCTCGCTTTCGAAATTGAGGAATCTCAGCATAAGCCATCCGGTTCACTTATATCATGCGTTAAATGATTCCACTCCCGGTGATTTGGCCCTGCTCACTCTTGTGGCAATCTCGTTTTGGCTATGAATTTTGCAAACACACCCTAGTCCGAGCGGCGTCGATCCGCGGCCTCACATGATCATTGCATAGGGAGACAACGCCATGTCGGTTAGTGTTCCGAATGTCATCGGTATGGGCCGTCTTGAGGCCGAAGCCGCCCTCGAAGCGAAGATGCTGCGCTACATTGCGCGTTTCCCGTTTTCCGCCATGGGAGACGGCAGGGCATCAGCGCAGGACCCGGCTGCAGGCACCGCAGTGCCGTCGTTCACCGTGGTCACGGTGTCGTATCCCAGCCCCATGGGACCGCTCGAGGATAGCCCCATTCACGGGCCAACACTACCCTTGGGCACCTACGAGGGAAAGATCAACAGCGTCCTGGTCGGGAACCCCTACGGTTCAGGGCAAGGCGTCTGGTTTACCTTTGAGACCCAGATGGACGGCGGACCGGTAAGCTTCTCTAGAGTGCTGTATTTCGACAGTGCCACCCATCCTGAAGCGCCGCCTGACCGCACCGAATGGATGCGCCGTGGAGCGATGCTGGGAATCGTGCAGCGCGCGTTCACGCACGGCCACAAGGTCCGCATCATCACCGCGAGCGGCCCCCTCATCGCGAGCATCGAGATCTTCGCGTAGCGACCATCGGGAACGCCTATGCCATGCTCCAGCGGTTCGATCGCGTCGCAGCAAAATGTCCTTGTCGAGGACTTGCTGTTTGTTCACCCGTTCAATGGCGCCAAGCGCTATCAGCCTTCCGATCGCGGACAGTTGGTCGCCGCGGTCATGCGCGCGGCGGCCGAGGGCCGCAGCCTGCGCGCTCTCGGATCGAACTGGTCGCTTTCGGGTGCGGGCGTCGCACAGGACGTGGTCGATACGAGCGCATTGTCGCGGCATCTTTGCGCGCCCTTCCCCAATCCGGGCCGGCCGCTTCCCCGGGAAAGGATCAGGGGAAGCGGGGGCGACTTCCTGCGCCGCGCCTGCGTCAATGACGATCGCCTGAATGGCCGCTATTTCGTGCATGTCGAAGCCGGCATCAAGATCCGGGATCTGCTGGAGGACCTGGCAGGCTGCGGCCTGTCCTTGCCCACGATGGGGGACGGGGCAGGCCAATCCCTGATCGGCGCCATATCGACCGGCACTCACGGTGGTGATCTGCGAGTGCCGCCCTTGGTCGAGTGGATTCGCGCCGTGCATCTGGTGAGCGCCACGGGACGGGAATTGTGGGTGACGGCGAAGGACAGTGCCTTCGGGCTCGCGCCGCTCGTGAAGCAACTGCCGGATTGGTGCCCGGATGCCCGCTTCATTGCAGACGACGACGTCTTCGCCACAGTGCGGCTCGGCGCCGGCCGGATGGGAGCCATCTATTCGGTCGTTCTCGAGGTGGTCGAGCAGTACACGCTCATCGAGACCAACTTCGAATACCGCTGGAGCGAGCTCAGCGCGCAGCTTGCCGTCAGTCGTCTCGGAGCGAATGGCTATGCAACGGGCATGTTCGACGCGCCGCTGCGCAATCTGGACGCGGGCTTCTTCCGCTCGGAGGTGCTGCGGCGCACGTATTACCCGGCGGTCGTGCAGGACGCGAAATTCACCTACGTCAACGGGCCCGAGAAATGGCTCAACGTACCCGCCTACTTCGACGCGCATCCCGAGGTGTACACGCGGCTACTGGCAGACTTGAAGCTGACCGGCCTTGCCGATGATCTACGCGCTGGTTCCGTAATGCCGCTGCACCATGTAGACATCGCTATCTCGTTGGCCGACCCCGGACGTTGCTGGCAACTGATTGCGGGTTATTGTAGCCCACAGAATTTGTCTGTGAGCCGCTGTACGTCTACGTTTCCGAGCCTATAGGCAGGATAGACTAAAATCCGATTGCTTTGGGTCGTCAACATGGCAAAAAGTAAGCGGTGGCAATGGATTCCGACGAGTTTGACCTTGGCGCAGTTCGAGAAATATAT
>Ga0170475_105481386_pt1 | contig 14636 bp, 14 predicted proteins | sample Soicark_Litter_5_FD_111474 | JGI IMG/M metagenome (GOLD analysis project Ga0170475, IMG submission 111474) | Avena fatua rhizosphere microbial communities from Hopland, California, USA. Combined Assembly of 48 SPs | reverse complement strand
CGCTGGCGTTGCCCGAGCGAGACGCCTCTCCGCCAGCACGCGCCCTTTCGGAACGACATCAGCCGCGCATACCGTGAATACTTCACGAACCCACCAGCGGCCATGCCAGGCCCACACAATCCGTGACAGGGTGAACTGACCGCTGCACGGTGGCGCACTACACTTTCGCGAATGAAATTCAGCCGTTCACGCCTTTCGTTGCAGCTGGGCCTGTCGATCGTCGCCGCCGGCTTCGCCCTCGGGGTCTGCACCGCCGCCCATGCGCAGTGGAAGTGGCGCGACACGAACAACCGCGTCCAGTACAGCGACCTGCCGCCGCCGAACACGGTTCCAGACGCTGCCATCCTGCAGCGTCCTGCGGGTGCCCGCCGCACCATGACACCTCCAGTCGTCCCTGCCGCATCGGCGGCCTCTGCAGTCCCGGGGGCCGCCAGCGGCCCTGCCCAGAAGACCGATCCTGAGCTCGAAGCCAAACGCAAGAAGGCGCAAGACGATCAGGCCGCCGCCCGCAAGGCCGAGGAAGACAAAGGCAACGCCGCCCGGGCAGAGAACTGCACGCGCGCGAAGTCATACCTGAAGGCCATCGAGGAAGGCCAGCGCATGGCCCGCACGAACGCCAAGGGCGAACGCGAGGTCTACGACGACAAGATCCGCGCCGAGGAAGGCAAGCGAGCCCGCGAGATCATCGCGTCCGATTGCAAGTGACCCCTCGGTGTCAGCCGCCCTGTCGCTGACGCCCTCGCTGCCCGTGCCGAAGGCGGCGTGCCTCCTTCGGATCCACGGTCAAGCCGCGATACAGCTCCACGCGGTCCAGGTCGCGCAGCAGGTGGTCGGGTGAACAGGCCCGGCCCCAAACGCCCATCGGCGCCTGCGCCAACTCAGGACACTCGGTCAGCAATCCGCTGGCAGCAAGCGCCTGAGCCGCCGTGCTGCCGCTGGGCAGCAGGAGCGAGACGCGGCGCACGTCGCGAGGTGCCGCCCCCCAGATCACCTCCACCCGCAGTGACCCGTCGGGTGACTCACCGGGCCCCATAGACTTGTTCCGCGCGTTTGACGAATGAATCGACGAACGTATTGGCGATGCGATCGAACACCGGGCTCAGCAGCAGCTCGAACGCAACGTTCGAGAACACGTACTTCAGCTCGAACTCCACCTTGCAGGCCTTCTGCCCGCTGCCGGCCGGTGCCTGCAGCGGCAGGAAACGCCAGACGCCGTTGAGCACGGAGAACGGCCCGTCGACCAGCTCCACCGTGACGCTGCTGTCAGGCTCGTGCGTGTTGCGGGTGGTGAAGGCATGGCGGGCGCCCGCGAACGAAAGGTGCAGGCGAGCGGTCATTCCAGTGCTTGTTTCATTGAGCACCTCGGCCTTCTGGCACCAGGGCAGAAACTTTGGATATTCGCGCACGTCGGTCACCAGACGGTACATCTCGGCAGGTGAATACCAAAGGAGGACGGACTTTTTGATGTGCTTCATACAATGCACGGATTGTATTGAGAGCGAGCGTCCCTACCTCACCGCCATGTCCATTGCCGAAAACCGAAGAGCCCGATATGACTACCACCTCGAAGAACAGCACGAGGCCGGGATGGTGCTGCAAGGCTGGGAAATCAAGGCCATCCGGGCGGGCCAGGTCCAGCTGACCGATGGCTACGTCGTTATCCGCGACGGCGAGTTGTACCTGATCGGCTGCCGCATCAACGCGCTGCGCAGCGCCTCGACCCACGTCAATCCGGAGGCGGACCGCACCAAGAAACTCCTGCTGCACAAGGAGGAGATCAAGCGGCTGGTGGGCAAAGTTGAGCAAAAAGGCTTCACGCTCGTCCCGCTCGACCTCCACTACAAGGGTGGCCGCGTCAAAGCGCAGATTGCGCTCGCCAAGGGCAAGGCGGAGCACGACAAGCGCAACGCCGTGAAGGAAAAGGACTGGGAAAGGGAGAAGGGCCGATTGATGCGGCACAAGGTGTCGTCGGGGCCGAAGGACTGATTGACCTCGATCGGCCCGCATGCCAGGTGCTCTACAGCACGGTCAACGCCTGGGCACAATCGGCGATCAGGTCGTCTACCGCCTCGAACCCGAGCGAGAAGCGCACCACGGTGCCTCGCCATGCCGGGTTCGAGCGCATGGTTGCCAAACCGTACGGCACCACGAGGCTCACCGGCCCCGCCCATGAAAACCCGATCTTGAAGAGGCGCAGCGCATCGATGAAGGTGTCCACCTGCTGCGCGCTGTAGCGCTCGTCGAAGACCACCGAGAACAGCCCGGCAGCCTTGCTGCACAGCCGACGCCAGTCGGCATGGCCCGGGCTCTCCGGCAGCGCCGGGTGAAGCACGTGGGTGATCTCCGGACGGGCTTCCCACCATTCGGCCAGGCGCCGGCCGGCCCAATCCTGTGCGTCATAGCGCAAGGCGAGCGTGGGCAGCGCACGCAGCACAAATTCCGCGTCGTTCGCCCCGATGCCCCAGCCGGTGCGCATGTGACTGAGCTTCAGGCGCAGGTGCAAGGCTTGATCTCGCGTGGTGACCGCCCCCATCAGCACGTCGCCGCCACCCGATGCGTACTTCGTCAGCGCCTGCACGGAAATGTCCACGCCGACCGTCCCGCCTTCGGCGAGCGGCAGATCGAAGGCATTGAACGCCAGGCCGGCACCCCACGTGTTGTCCAGCGCGGTCAGTACGCCACGCTCGCGCGCGATGCGCACGAACGCCGGCAGGTCGGGGAATTCCATCGTGACCGATCCCGGCGCCTCGAGCCAGACCAGCCGCGTTGCAGGGCCGATCATCGCGGCAAACGCCGCCGGGTCCATCGGATCGAAGAAACGGTGGCCAATGCCCCACGCAGCCAGTTCGTGGCGGGCAAGTTCCTTGTTGGGGCCGTACGCGTTGTCGGGGATCAGCACCTCGTCGCCATGCTTCAGCAAGGCCATGTCGACGAGCGCGATGGCGGCCAGCCCGCTGGGCACGAGCAGGGTGTCCACGCCGCCTTCGAGCGTCGCGATGCGCGCCTCGAGCGTGAAGGTGGTGGGCGTGCCGTGCAGCCCGTACGTGTAGCCTGTCTTGTCCTTCCATGCCCGCGCGCGCAAGGCCGCTGTGTCCTTGAAAATCACGGTGGATGCCTTGAACACGCCCGGCGCCGGCGCGGCAAACCCGGTGGGCGGTTCGTACGGGTGGTGGATCAGGCCGGTGTGCGGGGCAGACATGGCTTCAGATGGGTTGTGCAATGAGATCGTGCCCCTGGGTTCCCACGATGCGCGCCTTCGTGAATTCGCCCACCTTCAGCGTCTTGGAAGCCTTCTCCGGCGGCAGCAGCTTCACGCTGCCATCGATCTCTGGCGCATCGGCATAGCTGCGCCCCACCCCGCCCTTGCGGCCGAGGGCCGGCGCCGCATCGACCAGCACCTGCATCGTGGCCCCGATGCGCTGCTGCAGCTTATCGACGGAGACGGCCTCCGCCACGGCCATGAATCGAGCCCGCCGCTCCTCGCGCAGGGCCTCGGGCAATGCACCTTCCAGGTCGTTCGCGGTCGCGCCTTCGACTGGCGAATAAGCAAACGCTCCGGCGCGGTCGATGCGCGCCTCGCGCACGAACGACAGCAGGTGCTCGAACTCGGACTCGGTCTCGCCCGGGAAGCCTGCAATGAAGGTGCTGCGGACGACCAGCTGCGGACAGATCTCGCGCCACTGCTGGAGGCGGTCGAGGTTCTTCTCGCCATTGGCCGGGCGCTTCATGCGCTTGAGCACGTCCGGATGGGAGTGCTGGAACGGCACGTCGAGGTACGGCAGGATCAGACCCGAGGCCATTAGCGGAAGCACGGCGTCGACGTGCGGGTACGGGTACACGTAGTGCAGGCGCACCCAGGCGCCGTGCGCCGCGGCCAGCTCGCCGAGCTTCTCGCACAGGTCGAGCATGCGGGTCTTGACGGGCTTGCCGTCCCAGAAGCCGGTGCGGTACTTCACATCCACGCCGTAGGCGCTGGTGTCCTGGCTGATGACCAGCAGCTCCTTGACGCCGGATTCGAACAGGCGCTGCGCCTCCCCCAGCACATCACCGATGGGACGGGACACGAGGTCGCCGCGCATGCTCGGGATGATGCAGAAACTGCATCGGTGGTTGCATCCTTCGCTGATTTTCAGGTACGCGTAGTGGCGCGGCGTGAGCTTGACGCCTTGTGCCGGCACCAGGTCGATGAACGGGTCGTGCGGCTTGGGCACGTGCGTGTGCACGGCATCCATCACCTCCTGGGTGGCATGCGGACCGGTGACCGCAAGCACGCTCGGATGCATCTGCCGCACGAGGTTGCCGCCGTCCTCGGCCGCCTTGGCGCCCAGGCAGCCGGTGACGATCACCTTGCCGTTCTCGGCCAGCGCCTCGCCGATCGTGTCGAGGCTTTCCTTGACCGCGTCGTCGATGAAGCCGCAGGTATTGACGATGACGAGATCGGCCCCGGCAAACGTCTTGGAGGTGTCGTACCCCTCGGCGCGCAACTGGGTGAGGATCAGTTCAGAGTCGGTCAGTGCCTTTGGGCACCCCAGGGAGACAAAGCCGATCTTCGGGGCCGGAATGGCGAGCATGGAATCAGTCATCCCGGGATTTTCGCCGATATGGCGCCCGGGCACGCGATGTCAGCGCTTCGGAGGCGTGAAACCTGGGAACAAGGTCTCGGCTTGCTTGGCCATCTGCTCCTGCATTTGCTGGAACATTTGCCGGGATTGCTCCAGGTACGTCCCCATCACGCCCTGGACTCCGGGCACTTGGCCGTTCAGGAACTTCGTCCAGAGCTCCGGGTTGATGGCGGCAGGCTCCAGCATGCCCTTGCTCTGTTCCGCCAGGCGGGTTTGAATGTCGGTGAAGGTCTGCAGGTTCTTCTCAAGGTACGAACCCATCATCCCCTGCATCGCACCGCCGTAAAAGCGGATGATCTGGGCGAGCATCGGCGCGGAGAACATCGGCATGCCGCCGGTTTCCTCCTCGAGGATGTTCTGGAGCAGGATGCTTCTCGTCAGGTCTTCCGCCGTCTTGGCGTCGCGCACGACAAACGGCTGCAAGGCCAGCACCATTTTCTTCACGTCGGCGAGCGTGATGTAGCTGCTGGTATAGGTATCGTAAAGGCGCCGGTTGGGGTACTTCTTGAGGACACGCGGACTGCTCGCGGTAGAGGCGGCGTCAAGCGCATCGGGACGGGGTGGTGCCATGGGGGGAGGAAGCTCCTGAATCATCTGCAGTTGCAGAAAAAGATTCTAGGAGGGTGCCACAAGTCAACTCGAAGGGGTTTTCCCGCCATCATTTTTTCCCGCCCGCATTTCCGCTCCAACGGGCAGGCGGGAGTTCACTGTTGGTCGTACGACAGTGCGCGGTCAATAGCCCCGTGAGCGGTCCACGACGTTGCGCAACGGCCGCCCCGCCCGCGCGCGCAGCAGGTTGTCGATCGTGACATCGACCAGGCGGCGAGCGCTGTTCGGCGTCGAGCCAGCAGTGTGGCCCGTGATCACCACCTGGGGCAGCCGCCACAACGGGGACGCGGCCGGCAGCGGCTCGGGGTCCGTCACGTCGAGCCCCGCGCCAGCCAGGCGCCCCGCCTGGAGCGCGGCCAACAAGGCAGCCGTGTCCACGATGGCGCCACGTGAGATGTTGTACAGGTAGGCGCCCGGCCGCATCCGGCGATGCGCGCCGCATCGAACAGCCCGCGGGTCTCCGTCGTCAGTGGCAACGCGATGACCACATGGTCGGCATGCGCCAGCTCGTTGTCGAGTTCAGCCAGGCCGACCATGCGTTCCACGCCCTGCACGGCCTCGCCATGGGGATCGCGGCGCACAGCCGCGACCTTGAGGCCGAGCGCGGTGGCCTTGCGCGCGACCTCGCCGCCGATGGCGCCCAAGCCCACCACCAGCAAGCCTTGCCCTTCCGCCTCGAAGATGCCAGGGAGCGGAGGCGGTGGCCACGCGTGGCGCTGCTGCGCATCGCGCAGCAGGGGCAGTTGCCGGGCGAACCCCAGCACGAGCGCCATCACGTGTTCAGCGATGTTGACCGCGTGCACACCGCTCGCGTTGGTGACGATGACAGGGCTGGCCCGCAGCCGCGCGGTCAGAACTCGATCGACTCCGGCCGCTGCGGTCTGAATCCAGCGCAGGCCGGGGGCGGCACCAAGCAAGTCGTCGACGGTGACACCCCGGTGGCCCAGCAACACCGCGTCCGCGTGGGACACCGCAGCCACCCAGTCACCGGCGTCCGCCCGCACGAATCGCACTTCCGGCACCACGGCATGGAGTCGCTGGAACTCCGCGTCGGGCAGCGGATGAAGAACGGTCAACTGGCGGATTGGGGGGAGAGTTTGGGACATGGCGGGTCGAGTACCGAAGGTCGACAGGTACCATTTTCCTGCAATTGGCGTTCCCCTTCGGCCCGCATCATCGCTGCTCCAGCGGGTGAACCAAGGCCCCCATGCCTAGGGGGCATGCGACGAGGCGTCGTCCTACAAGGCCGCCGGGCCGCACGCGGATACTGACAACATCGGCAGGCTAAGCAGCGGCCGATTCGACAGGGAGTACAACATGCACCGCCCAGGCAACAAGTCCGAAGGTGCGAAGGTCCGACCGGACGCGGCAGCGCACGACCAGCGCCAGCAGGCATTGCATCACGCATATCTGCGCACGATGCCCGATGCCACCGAAGCCGTTCCGCTGACCGACGCCGACCGCTACCGCTGGATCCGCGCGCACCGCGGCAGCACCTTGATCAGCGACGCCTTGCAGAGCGCCGACTTCGACAGCGACTTCGATGCGCAGATCGACGCCGCGGTAAGAGCACATCATGCGGGGCGCCATTTGCCGCTGCCCGCACGTGCCCCTGGCCCGGTCTACGGGCGACGTCGAACAGATTGAACGCCCTTTCAGATTCGCCGAGGGTCCGGCGAGCGCTTGGCGCTCGCCTGTGGCGCCGTTGCACAGCAACGATGCGAGGCCCAACGTGCCCGTCATGCAGCAAAACCGCCGCAATTGGTCGGTCCTCAATGCTCGCGCACCAACGAAACACATACCGGAGCGCCCTCGGCAGAAGCGATCGAGTCAACCTGCCGTCCGACAAAGGAGCCCTCACGATGCCCGTATTTCAGGAAGCCTCGCCTGTCCCTCACGATGTACCGAATCGAATTGGCCTTCATTCGGCCGGTCAGGCCCTTGCCCGTGTTTCCAGCGCGAGCGACAGTCCACCTTGGCGCCATGAACATTTCCTGAGATTTGCCGCCGAGCTGAAGGCGCTCGGTCGCCCGTTTCCCCGTGCCCTTGAGCTGGGTTCTGGACCTGGCGAACTCGCCGATACCGTGTTGCATGAAGTGCCCGGCCTGCGCCTCGTGTCCCTCGATTCCTCAAACACGATGCACGGCCAGGCCCAGGCGCGGCTCGCCAACAAGGAAGGCCGAATGACATCCGTGACGCGCAACATCTTCGACATCGGCTGGGCCGATGGCCTCGGGCGCTTCGACGCTGTCATCGCCGGCCCCGCCATCCACGCGCCGCACCGCCCGGTGTGCGCGGCGACACTCTACGCTCAGGTACGTCCACTGCTGCTGCCCGGTGGCATCTTCCTGCTGTGTGACCACGTGACGACCGATGTCCGTGTTCGTTTCCCCGCGTCGTGCATGAGCCCGGACGAACATCATGAGGCTCTCGACGAGGCTGGCTGGTCGTCGACCCAAACGCTGCGGCACGACCAAGGCGTCCTCCTCCTGAAAGCCCGCCCATGACCTCACCCGCCTCGTTTGCCACTGCCATTCAACCGGTCGTGGCCGACACCCTCGTGATCACGCCGGACACCGGCTTGCGCCACGGCGAGTCCAGTGTCACCACGGGCACCGGCACGCTGCCCATGTACTTCGCATCGCCCGACACTGGCGGACCCTTCCCCGTCGTGCTGGTGATTCAGGAAATCTTCGGCGTGCACGAACACATCCGCGACGTGGCGCGGCGTTTCGCGAAGGCCGGATACCTCGCGATCGCGCCAGAGCTGTACTTCCGCCTCGGGCGCCCGCAGGACGCGGCATCCATCGATGATCTTCGCAGACACTTCGTCGCGAGAGCGCCCGATGCCACGGTGCTGTCCGATCTCGATGCAAGCCTTGCTTGGGCAGAGGATCACGAAGGCGATGGACGGCGCGTCGCCGCCACCGGCTTCTGCTGGGGCGGTCGCATCACCTGGCTTTACGCGGCCCACCAATCCAAGTTGCGCGCCGCCGTCGCTTGGTATGGCCGGCTTGCAGGTCCCACGGACGCACTGCATCCGAGCCACCCGATCGACGTGGTGGCGCATTTGAAGGCCCCGGTGCTAGGGCTCTATGGTGCCGACGACGCAGGCATCCCGTTGGCCGACGTGGAACGCCTGCTGAGCGCCTTGGCGGCGGTCAGCAGCCCGTCGACGGTGCACGTCTATCCCGGCGCCCCGCACGCGTTCTTCGCTGACTACCGGCCCAGCTACCGGGCCGAAGCCGCCCGGGATGGCTGGCGACGCACCCTCGACTGGTTTCGCCAGCATGGGGCGTGAGCTTGCACAGATTGCCGCCAGCGTGTCACCGGCGACACCGATGTCGGACTCGAGCGGCAAGTCGTGAACCCTCTCGCGTCGCTCGTCGACCAGGGAGCGGCGATCACGGCCGCCCCCGACCCGGCACTCGGCCGTGACGCTTAACGCTGCTTTTTCTTCTTCTTGGGGCAGTAAGTTGCGGCGTTGGCAGGCCAGATCGGACGCCCCGCGCCGTCAACCACTTGTTCAGCACCGCAGCTGAGGGTCTTGACGGTAAAGACGGCCCGCCCCGTCAGGTCGTACAGTGCGCGCAGTTCGCTTTGCGGGCGATTGTTCTCGTCCAGGAAAACCTCGTTCGCCGTGATGTACCCGCGCTCGACGTTGACTTCGATCTCCTGCCATTCGGGCGCAATCACCTGAATTCCGTGGAGGTCGAACAATGCGGTCCTCGAGTTGACTGCGGTGCCTTCGTGAGCTCGGATGAACCGGCCCGACGGATCACGGGTGAAGCCCATGAAGTTCTGGGGCTTCGCCAACGGTTTCCCAGTCCGGTCCATCAGGCCCACCGACGGCATCGACTCCATGCTTCCCATGAATGTGACGTTGACCTTGGGCGCCTTGTCGTCTCCGTAGGCGAACAAGTCCGGCTTGAGAACGCCTATCAATGGGTATTGCGCGGCAAGCACTTCCTTGCCTTCGTCCGTGCTGAATACGCCATAGTCGAGGGCATCGGCGTTCTTGCGGCGCCCAATGACGGCGTAGCCAGGGACGTCGCGGACGTGGGCCTGGCCGATCAAGCCCAGCTCAGCCTGCTCCGCCATGTCGTAGCGTGGCGACAGCAGCCATTGACCTTGACGGCCGATCAGACCGTACTGGCCCGTCTTGCCCTCGGCGGCGCGCACTTGCACCATGGCCCCCAGTTTTCCGAATGCCTCGCATTTCGCGAATTGCGGCTTGATCACCACTTTGCCGCTGTAGTCCATGTACCCGCAAGGATCGTCATATTGCTTGCGGAACGCGACATACCCGTTTCCGGCCGAGCCGAGCCACTGGTATTCGCTCTGACGGATCAACTCCTTGCCGTTCGCATCGACCAGGCCGCGGGTGCGATTCTTCAGGTGCTCGGAAATCATCACGCCATCGGCGAAAGGTTTGGTCAGGTAATCATAAGGAACGGCCTGCTCGGCCTTGGTTTCGAGGTTGATGATCCACGGTTGACCGTCGCGCTGGGCCATGACCAGGTGACCCAAAGGCATGAAAACATCGCTGTAGACTGCCTCCGTGATTTTCTCCCCGGCGGCATTGAGAATGCCTTGCTTGCCGCCGATTTCATAGGAAATGTACTGGTTTCCCGGATCCCCGATGGTGGACAAGTCATCGAATCGAATGGGCAGAATTTCATTGCCTTGGTGGTCGATGATGCCCAGCTTGCCGCCCTTGCCCATGCCGTAGTACCCGGGCGTGAGCAGCCTCAGCTCATCGAATGGGCCTTTGAGCGTCGTCTTGCCGTCGGCGGCAACCAAGCGCCAGACGCCGTCGCGGGCCTTGGGCATGGCGACGACGACCGAGTTTCCCGGGCGATTGGAGTAAATGGCGCCATATTTATTTTCGAACGGCAGCAGCGTCTTGCCATCCTGGTCCACCACGCCGCAGTGGCCGTTGACGCATACGGGGACGGCCAGGTTATCCATGGCCTGACCGACGGCAGCCAGCGGCACGCCGATGGCCAGAACAGCCAGATACTTGGCAATTCCAGTAAAACTCGTTTTCATTCTCAAGGCGAAATATGGATTATTGCTGCAGCGCGGGAAAGAAAGCGCTTCAAGGACGTTGATGCCGGGCGGAAGGCAAGGCACGCCGAGTGCTGCTCGGCGGCGAAAGGATACCCGATCAGTGCCTGGCTACGGGACCAGGGACTCCCGCTTGCATTCGGAATGTGCGGCGAGGCGCATCAGCGGGAGGAGATCTCCCGCGCATGATCTGAACGATCGGCCTCGGCACCTTCATCCTCCTCCGCGTACGTCTTCAACCGGTTGTAGAGCGTCTTCAGGCTCACGCCGAGCGCGGCGGCCGTGCGCTCCTTGTGGTTGTCGAAATGCTGCATCGTGGCGAGGATCAACTTCCGCTCGGCCTCTGCCATGGAGGTGCCCACCTTCACGGAAATCTCTGGATCGGGCTCGCCATCAGGATTGGGCGGGTTTCGCGGCAGCCATTCGTCCGAGATGATCGGCCCCGGCGTCATCACATACACCCGCTGGACGACATTGCGGAGCTCCCGAACGTTGCCCGGCCACCGATAGGCGCCCAGCTGCGCGAGCGCCTCGGGCGCGAAGCGCTTGACCTCCCCCTCCTGCCGGGCGATGTCGTTCAGGAAGTGCTGCGCAAGCAGGGTGACGTCGCTCGCCCGTTGACGCAGTGGCGGCAGTTCCACGGGGAATACATTGAGGCGGTACAGCAGGTCCTCACGAAGCCGGCCGTGCGCAACTGCGTCGAGCGGCGCGCGGTTGGTCGCCGCGATGATCCGCACGTCCGCGTGCCGGCTTTCAGTGGAACCGACCCGCGCGAAACTGCCGCTCTCGAGGACCCGCAGCAGCTTGACCTGGAGCTCCTGCGGCATCTCGGTGATTTCGTCGAGGAACAGCGTGCCGCCATGCGCACGTTCAAAAAACCCTTGATGCAGGCGCTCGGCCCCGGTGAAGCTGCCCTTCTCGTGGCCGAAGATCTCGCTTTCCATCAGGTTCGGCGAAACGGCCCCGCAGTTCACAGCCAGGAAAGGTGCATGCCGACGGCGGCTGAGTTCGTGCACGGTCTGGGCCACCACCTCCTTGCCTGTTCCGCTTTCGCCGGTGATGAATACCGCCGCCGCGGTGCCTGACACCCGCGCCAATTGGGCATAGATGCGGCGCATCTGGTCCGATCGGCCCCAGAGCGCACCGAAATGCCCCTCCCGTTCGAGCGCTTCCGTCATTGCCGACAGCTCTGCCTGCAGTGCGTCCGGCTTCATGATGCGAGACAGGATGCCCTCCAGCTGCATTGCACCGACGGGTTTGATCAAATAGTCGGCCGCACCAAGGCGCAGCGCCTGAATCGAGGTATCAAGGGTCGCATGGCCGGTGATGAGTACCACCTGCATGCTGGCGATGAATTCGGGGTTGTCGAACAATGCCATGCCGCTCCCGTCGGGCAGCAACAGGTCGAGCAAGACGAGGTCGGGCCGCTGCAACGCGATTTGCAGCCTCGCGTCGCGCAGCGAGCCTGCCGTGGCCACCGTGTAAGGCCCCATCGTTTCGATCAGGGCCGCCATCATGTGGGCCGAATCGGCATCATCCTCGACGATCAGTACGTGGTTCATGGACACAAGTGATTTTTGAACAACTCTAGAGGAAGCCAATCTCAACACCAATCGGCATGGTTTCATATCCCTTTCAATCGCATACCCGGGCCATCACGGCACCCGGAGCAACTGCTTCAATTGCACGGGCGCCACTGGTTTGACGAGATGGGCGTCAAAACCGGCCACCAGGGCACGGCGCACGTCGCCCACCTGCCCGTAGCCGGACAGCGCAATCAGGCGACCCGGGTAGCCTGCGGCCCTTGCGCGCCTGGCCACCGCATACCCGTCGAGCAGCGGCAGGCCGATGTCGACCACCGCGGCATCGGGCCGTTGCGCAAGAAGTGCGCGCAGTGCTGCCTCCCCGTCGGCCTCCGCCGACACACTGTGGCCGTCGAGCTCCAGCATGGTGGTCAACGACATGAGCGCGTCGGCGTTGTCGTCCACCACGAGCACGCGCATCGGGCGCACCGTCGACACGGCCTGTCGTTCGGCTTTCGGCGCTGGCGCTTCGATGCGCGGAAAGCGCACGGTGAAGACGCTGCCCTGCGATGAACTGGTGGCGTCCACTTCGCCGTCGTGCAGCTCGACGAGCCTGCGAACCAGCGTGAGACCGATGCCCAGGCCGCCCGCCCGGCGGTCGAGCGTGCGCTCCCCCTGCACGAACAGCTCGAACACGCGCGGCAGCAGTGCGGGCGGAATGCCGAGCCCGTTGTCGGCCACGCCCAGCACTGCGTTGTCGCCCTGCGCATCCGCCGTCAGATGGATGGTGCCACCGGGTGGCGTGTACTTGATCGCATTCGTCAGGAGGTTGTGGATCACCTGCTCGATGCGGGTGGGGTCGGCGTCCACCCATGCATCATTGGCTCGCACAGTGACCGTGTGCTGCGCGCCCTCGCCTGTCACCCGCAACGTGTCGGCCACGCGATGCAGAAGCATGCCGAGATTGACGCTTTGTCGCGTCAACAAGACCTTGCCCGAAATCACGCGGGCCACGTCAAGCAGATCGTCCATCATGTGCGCGAGGTGGGCCGTCTGGCGGGAGATCACCGTGCGCGCCGTGGCGGCGAGCTCCGAGTGGGAATCGACGCGTTCGAGCACGTCGACGGCCGAAGCCATCGCGTTCAACGGATTGCGGAGTTCGTGGCCGAGCATGGCGAGGAATTCATCCTTCGCACGGTTGGCTGCTTCGGCCTCCAGACGGGCTGACTGCTCGAGCCTCATCAGTGCCCCACGGGACTGTTCCGCCTGCTTGCGCGCGCTGATGTCTACCATTGCACCGATGGCACCTCGCGGCAATCCGCCGGACGTGCGCAACGGCGCCGCGTTGGCGATGACGAATACTGACGGCAAGCCTTCCGACCACAGTTCGAGTTCGATCGGCCCCACGGCCAGCCCACTGGCCGCCGCTTGCCGCAGCGGCTGACGCTCAAGCGGCAACGGTTCGCCTCGCCGCATGACGACGCGTTCAGAGTCACCCGGCGCACCACCCCGCCCCAGCAGCTCGAGCATCGCAGGGTTGTACATCACCTCCGCACAGTCGCGCCCTTGCGCGAATGCGAGCCCGATGGGGCTGCTATTGAAGAGGGTCTCGAATTCGTCGGCCTTGCGTTGAAGGCCCTCGCGGGCCGCATGGTCCTGCGCACGCGCCGCGAGCAAAGCGTCACGCAACCCGGAGATCTCGCGAATATGGATGCGCGAGGTGGGCGGCGTTGCACCGGGCGTGGCCAACGCGTGCAGCGGGCCTGTCACTCGGCGTGCGAAGAAAAGCGCCAGCATCACGCCCAGGACAAGGCAGCCTCCCGCTGTGGCAAGGGCGGTGGCCATCGCTTCGCGCTGCGCCACCCGCACCGGGTGCGCGGGAATGCCGACGGCCACACACCAGCCCAGCTTCGCGATGCGTTGCCAGGCGGTGTAGGTGAGGCCGCCACCGAGCAAGTCGGTCAGCTGATCGCCCTGCGGCGCTAAGTGCATCAGCTCGACGGCCTTCGGCGACAGCGATTCACCGACGAACTGCTCTGGCTCCAGGGTACGTGCGATGACGACGTTGCGGTTGTCGAACACGGTGTTGAAGCCATCCAACGGCGGGCCGGCCTGAAGGATCAGGTCCTGCCAGACCGACACGGGAATCCACACCCCGAAGACGTAGCGCAGCTCCGACCCGACATGGACCGGCACCGACACCACCGTCGCATAACGCGAGTGCAGGCCGTCGACCACCAGGTCGGACACGAAGGGGCGCCGCAGCGAAAGCATCTGCTTTATCTCGTCCGCGCCCGGCCCGCGCGCATCGGACACCCGCAGCCGCGACGTGTTGAACTCGACGCGGCCGCCGTTTCGCACGTCGAGCAGGAACGCGCTGCTCCAGCTGGTGCGCAGTACCGGACTGCGGTTCAGGAAATTCTCGAACTGAACGACATCACCACGTTGCAGCGAATCGCTTTGAGCAAGGATGGCCAGTGCGTCCATCGACGAGGCGATCTCGCGCTCCACCGTCTGTGCAAGCGAATTGACGTTGCGGCGCAACGCTTCTTTCATCCGGGATTCCTGCGCGGCGACGTTGGCGAAGATCTGATAGCACATGAGCACGGCGCTGGGGACGGTGGCAAGCAGAAGCAGCAGCACGAGGTACGTGCGCAGCGATGCCGAAGGCCAGGATGAGCGCCATCGCCGCGACCGGCGTCGTTCCGCGTGCATGGTTCTCCTTGTCAATGCGGCCGGGATCGGCAAAAGCGAAAGGTCTTGCGGCAAAAAACCGATGTCGAATGTGGCATGAAGTGCCGCTTCCCGTATG
>Ga0170475_109053706_pt1 | contig 14640 bp, 9 predicted proteins | sample Soicark_Litter_5_FD_111474 | JGI IMG/M metagenome (GOLD analysis project Ga0170475, IMG submission 111474) | Avena fatua rhizosphere microbial communities from Hopland, California, USA. Combined Assembly of 48 SPs | reverse complement strand
TGCCGTCCGGGTAAACCATGTTAGTCGAAGAATAGGGCCCGCAGTTATAATCGCGGATCCAGCAGAAGGCCCCGTTGTTGGCACCGTTGAGCTTCTCGGAAATATTCGCCCCGTTCTGCACAATGGCGTTGGCGAAATAGACATGCATACCGGGCGTAACACCGAGCCCCTTGAACACGTTGTTGACAAAGTTCGTAGTGAAATCGCGCAGTTCGATCGTATCCACGTATAAAGCGTTGTTCCCGCCTACGCCCTGGAAGGTAAATTGGGATTGGTTGCCACCATCCAAAACCAGGCGGCCAATAGCCCCATTTTTATTAAAGCCCGCAGCGGAACAGCCGAGGTTAGCGGCCGCGGAGCGGTTAATAATGTTATGATTTGGCAGCGCGCTGTTTGTAATCGTAGTGCCCAGCAAACTCGCATTGCCGACTGGCACACGCAGCAGGTTGAACCCGCTGCAAGCCCAGAAGTTGCGATTGGTGACGAAGTCGGCGCTATCCACCCCGATCGGATTCAGGCTACCGTCATCCAGGAGACTGGTAGCCGACAGAAATATTGCTCCGCCAGCAGACAGGACATGGTTGCTGATTACCAGGGCACCTTCAGTGATCCCAATGTTGTTGCTAATTGTAATAAACGAGCCGTTGGTGAGGATACCGGTCTGGCCATCCAGACTGACTGCCCCATTCCAGGCAAACACGCTGCCACTGTTGATAAATAGGTTTGCCTGAATCTTGGTTGAGAAATTGCTGACGGAACCGCTATTGATAAACACTTGATAGGGCTCAGTGAAATTGCTCACGTAATAAGGCGAGCTACGCACGCCTCCAAAGAACATTGTGTTAATAGCTTGTAGCGCTCCGTTGTTCGTAAGGAATTGCAGACGCGGGAAACTGCTGGGCCAAACGATGCCGTTACTAACTACGTTAATTCCGCCAATCGGACTCACTGCGGTTGAATCGTTGGTCGTAGTCGTCAATCTTTCAGTATCGATGAGCAGGTTCTTGGTGACGGTCAGAACGTCGCTGAGAATGATTTGATCTGGACCACCGAGACCATTGGTGCTGTGCAAGACCAAATCCTGGGAACGAACCGGGCTGAAGGGACTGAATTGGGCGTTAGCAAACAGGACGTGGTATCGATTGGTGATGCCCAGGACAACGTTAGTCCAGCGAGCGCTAAACAGATCCAAATAACCTTCCAGGCGCAAACTCGTGGATTCACCAGGTTGCTGATAACAAAGGTACCGTTAGTATTACGAAGGTTGAGATCACAAATTGGCGACAAGATTACCGCGTTCGAATTACCAAGGTACTGGTTGGTAGCGCTAATGCGCATGTAATTTTGGGAGGTTATCGCCGAGTTCGCCAAATCGAGAGTATCGCTGGAAATCTCCATGCGGCCCGGGCCATTGCTCCATTCGCGGTGGACGATATCCTCAAGCACGTATGAGACCGGTCGAAACACTGCTTCATAGGCTTGCCAGTCGTTGGTTACGTTCCCAGGGAAGAACGTTGAGGCAGGTACATCGGCAGGGGTAGCGGGCGTGCCGAAGTTAAAATTAAAAATAGTAGGGTTAGCTTCAAACAGACTGTAGGCAGCAGGGATTTGGGTCGGAAGGCGATAGCCTGCGATGTTATTAACAAATAGGTTCTTGTTGGTTACGATGCCGAAGTCATCCTCAACATATAGATTCAATCCATCCGCGCTGGCATTATTCGTAAACTCAAGAATGATTGGCCCACCGATTTGAGCGGTATCAGGGAAATAAACGTTCGCCGTCAGGTTTTCGTTGGTCACATTGAGATAAACAATCCGGACAAAGCGGTTGGAGGAGGCAAGTGAATCGTCTTCGTCCAGGATATAGCTGGTGTAGGAGGAATCGCCAAAGGATTGAGGAATCACCGTGCCGGCGCGCGTATTTACGTCGTGAATAGGAGTCCGCGGAAAGGCAGAACTGAAAAAGCCCCGCGGGTTAATGCCGTTCGGGTAGAACACAGGCCGCTGTGTAAAGGGATCGCCGGTGCCCCAGTACCCATCGAAGATGCTGTTGTTAAAAAACAAGACGAAGAGGTTTGTAGAAAAACCAAAACCGGTCGTATCAGCCTGGATTGTAGAATAGGAAAGGTCCACACCATCGCCATCGATTTTGAGCAGGCTGTCAAAGCCCATATCGATGATGCCGTGATTAATCACGTTGGTTGCAGATATCGACAATCGGCTACCCGCGATAGTTGCAAAGCTGTAGAATACAGTGTTTAAGAATGCGGTGGCTTGAAAGACGAGATAGTTGCTCGTATCCAATGTGCCGGAATGAATCTCACCTTCATTGAAGAACACTGAAGCCCGGCCTTCCTTCGTTGGAAACGGGCTGGAGGGGGAGAAGAGGTCGAACTTAAAACCAGTGTTAGCCGCCATTAACCCACCGAACAAATTGGAGTACGTGAGCGTGTTTTGGGTGGTGAATTCCGGGAGCAACGCGGGAGCATACACATCCTGCACGGTGAGGTCGGAGTTCGTGAGATTGATGATGAACTGCCCTCCGTTAACGAAGTTCTGCGCGTCCACGACCGGTATAAAATCGGGCGGGGCGGCGAGGATCCCATCGTTCTGGTACGTGAGCTGAGCGGACAACTTGCCTGTGAAAGCACAGAGCAACAGGCACAATAAAAACTTACTTTTCATAACGGCAACTAAACTTACAGAGCAACGCCTCATGGCGAATTGATCGTGATGACATAGAACGTGTCCAGCGATAGACCGCTGTCGTCCTCCACATGGATTCCTACTGGTGTTACACCGGCCGCCACCGGGGTGCCCGAAATTGTCGCCTGCGCGCTGTTGGTCGGATTTTGAGTCAGCGCCAATCCGTCCGGAAGAATCGAGTTGGTAGACAGGCTCCACGTAAATGGCGGCTGTCCGCCCGTGACAGAAAGATTAGCGATGTAGTTCGTCCCTACTGTTCCTTCAGGTAACGAGGTGGGGGAAACCACGAAGTAAAGCTGATTCTGCAAATTCAGAATGCTGGTCGCATTCGGATAGAGAATAGGCGCATTGGTACTGCCGTCGAAGGATGCCCATTGGTAATAGAAGAACGACGTGGCCTCATCGTTTTGCCCAGGGTACGAATTCAGATGAGCAGGGCCGACTTTGTTAAATGTGAGCGTCATCGGTCCTTGAAACACACCGGGGCCGGCGATGTTAATAGTGGGGTTATTCGATACACCTGGATCCAGGACCGTATTGGGGAACGATGTTCCGGCATGCGAAACGGTTTCGATTCTCGGGGACGCGGTGCCCTGAAGATCTTCGGCTCCAAAGACAATGTCCGGGCGGGTGATGATCCGGCGGAATCGTTGCTCGATTCGGCGTCCCAACGGAGAATTATTTGTACGCCAGACCGTCATGACGTAATCGTTGGTGAGCGGCGTGAAGAAGCGGCTAAACAGCGGATCGTAATCGTGACGTATGATACTGATCTTCCCGATTCCATCGCGAATATCAACGGTGCTGTTGGTGCAGTTCACTGGGAACACAACGAAGACGTGATTGGTGAAGAACGATACGGTGGCAACCTCCGCGGAAAGAGCGCCGAAGATATTCGTGGTGGCTGTGTTCGTCGCGGTTTGCACATCGTTCGTGACGGTGAAAACGTTGGTAAATACAGGCGCAACGATCGCGACATCGCACCAGTTCGTAGGCAGGATGAAGAATTCGCCCACCGGACCAGTGGCAACGTGATACCGGATGGTGCTATTTGTTATTATTTGAAACGTTCCCGCAGGAGCAAACGGTTGATTAGTAATAATCACCTGGGTAGTTCGGGTGGCGGTAATATAGTGCGTGCTCACCTCATTCAGGCTGGTAACCGGCACGGCGACCCATTGACCGTTTATGAATTGGAAGCTAACGAGATTTCCAAAGGTGTAAGAATGATAAACCTGCGGCGTGATCGTAATATTGGTTGTAAAGGCGATAACGAAGGTGCCGGCGGGCGCCCACGGAGGTGCATTGGTGATGAAGGCGGTGACGTTCGTCGTGAAAATGTTCGTATAAACATTGGTGGACGAGGCGATCACCAAGCCAGGGTATAGAGCGAGCAGGCCCGCAGCGTCGTTCGTTAAAGCCTGCAGCGCAAACAGCGTGAGGTTTGATCCAAACAAGTTGGTCGAAACAAAATTGGTCTCAAACTGCAGCGCATCCGGTGGGGAAATCTCTTCGTTCCGATTAGTCGAGGAATAAAGATATCGCAATCCCGCCGCGTCGTCGCGTGTCAACCCGGTATGGAACATCCCGAAGTAGGTTGGATTCGGAAAAGAAATTTTGGGCGTGGCAACGGCGGTATCGTAGTCGGCCAACGGATCCACTACGCGCTCGATGGCATCCGCCCGGAAGGAAGGGCATGCCACATCAATGAAATACGTGAAAAGGTTTCCGTTTACGTAACTCGAAGGCGCCCAGGTAAGTGGATCAAAGTTGCGCTGAATGATGATGAAGTCCGCTATTGGACACTGGGTGCTGGGAATAGGAATCTTATCACGAATGGCCCACGTCCAGCGATCCGGATCGGCCAATCCCAGGCGTGTGACGAGCATTTCATACGCAGCGGACTTAAGATCGAAGAGGTGCAGCGCCTGAGCAGTGAGATTGAATCGCGCTTCAGACAATGGGAACTCGGATAGATCCGGGGAAAACGAATCGACGTTACTAACTGTATTGACCAGGGCAGCGGCGCCATCTACGGCAACGACGCCGTTCGAACCGAAGTAATCCAGGAAGCTTGGATCGTATGCGTAGTAGAGATTCGGCACATTCCATCGATATTCCTCGCCGAGGTTTTTCGGCGCGTGAGGCGCTTCGGGGTTGCTAAATATGATCCAGGCGCCGCTTGGATAATCGATAGTGGTAACCCGATCGTAACCGTTAACTGGTGTTTGATACGTTTCGCGAAGACCCCAGAATGAGAAAGCCTCAGCCGAGAGGAGCCCGCCAACTGCCAGGAGGACAACCAAGAGACTTTTCAGAAATCGAAACATAAAAACTTGAGAGTTGCTTCGCATGGGAGTTCCGCAGCTCATGGCACATCCTCCATGCTTATAGCGCCGCTTAGATTTCCGTTCAGGAAGTAACCGAAGGCGGTATTGTCGGTTTGGTTGATCGCGCCCTGGAGCTTGAGTGCTTTGCCAGTCTCGGGGTTCAGGATTGAACCCTTGAATAACCCTGTCCCGGGAACGATTGCGACTTTCAGCTTATCGGATGCCGAACCGGAAATTTTGTTGAAGTTGATGCTTGCCGCGGTCGTTACGGCGGTGCTCAAGCCACCCCCGGTGAGCAGCACTTCACCTGAATTGTCCCCCCATCTGATAGCCTTCGCCGCCCCAGGTTTAATTGCCTGACCAGACGCTTCCACCATATTCGTGAATCCAGCGCCGTAGTTCTTGCCTTTGGCTCCAGCAGCTTTAGTCCAGACCACCGTGCGGCTGATGGTATCGTTGGTCACCTGCAGCCAGCCCAAGAGGGAGCCACGTCCAGAGTAAAGGGAAACGAACAGGGGCCAATAGCCGTCGTCGGAAAGTCCGCATTTCTGCGTAAGCTTCGTGCCGTCGGACAGGGAGCCCGTGAGTTGGATTTTGCCCGAGGTCGATCCGCACGGTTGCGAAACCATCGCCTTGAGGGCTATCGGAGTTAGCAGCATCAGCCGGAATGCGGAGAGTATAAGAACCAGAAAAATCCGCCGAGGCCGTAGCCTTCGATTTGCTGAAGCGCATTGCATGGAGGTCGGCTGACCAGCCGTTTCCGCTCAGTGTGCCATCGATTCGGTTGCCACCCGCCAAATCCAGGGTGAATTCGAGCGTGAGGCTCGTTTTCTTCACCGCTGCGGTGACCTTGCCATCGGCATCAAGCTTTCCGGTGATGGAGTAAGTCTTGCCGCCCAAAACGAGCTTGGCGCTGAACCCATTTTTCGCATTGATGGTGGCCGTGAACGAGCCGGCGCTTGCGACGTCATCACCATTGCCGGTAAAGAATTCACCGTAATAAATACCGCGTGCTGCATCCATGCCTTTAGGCACGCCATTGGTGCCGGAACCGGGACCACCCGGGGGTGTCGTCGGGCCGCCACCGTTTCCGCCCCCATTAATGTTGTCGGTTGGAAACGGATCAGACTTTGGGGCCGAGAAGTTCGTTGCAGCTGCTAGTTGAATGTAATCCGTGGTGGTGTATAGCTGGGCATAAACATCAAACCCGGCGCCTACCTGGGTGAAGCTTGACCACGCTGCCAATAACCGCGAGTTGCCGTCTGAAGCGACCGTCGGGAATTTCTGCGGCCCGGCGACGGTTTTGTTGATGCCGAATTCAGGACCCGCCAGTGTGCCGTCCGGATTGAGAAAACGGCCGAAAACTCCTTCGCGGGAGCCATCCTGCCCGGCACTGGTCCAGAGGGACAAGAGACCGCTGGTTAGTTCGGCGAAGCGCGGAGCGTATTGATTTCCATGGGTAAAGGAGTTGAGTTGAACCACAGCCCCGCCCACACCAGCAGAGGAGAATGGACGCGCAAAAACATCCCATCCATTGGCAACAACCTCGCTATCGAGTTCTCCCCATCCGACGATAAACCCTCCGCCAGGCTGGGAAACTACTCCAGGATTCGCACAAATATTAGTCGTGCCGGTATTGATTAAAAACTCAGAGGTCACAGCAGCGCCACTCGCGCTATACAGGCGACCGTAAATATCAATTACATTCGGGAACCGTTGTTGTTCAGAAACCCAGGTGAGGACAAACCCTCCCGACGCGAGCGCTGCGAGCGCAGGCGTCCTTTGATTGTAGCTCGTAAACTGGTTCACTAGGAACTCAGCGCTGACCGCCTGGCCGGAGGGTGTAAAAACCTGGGCGTAGACATCCTGCATACTGCCATTTCCGACCTGGTTAAAACTGCCGTAGGCGATTACAACATTGCCGTTTGGAAGGGCCGCGATAACGGGATTTATTTGCGAATCCTTGGTCGACGTATTGACCATGATGTCCCCGGTGAGCCAGGTGTTGGAGGAGGACAGAAAGCGAGCGAACATGTGACGGGCACTAGTTTTCGGACGGCTTTGCCACACGATAGCCATCCCACCATTTGCCAGCAACGCGGCCTGAGGATGTTCCTGATCGCCTGAGCGATTTTGATTTACCCGAAACCGAGCCCCGACAGGGTTGTAATTGCTGTCGAGGGCGATTGCTCCTATTCCCAATCCGCTACCGTCCCCGCCGTTATCTTCAAAGACCAGGAAACCACCGGTAGCGGAAATCGCCAAAGATGCATTAGCTTGATCCCCAGCCAGCGGCCCGGAGAGGGAATACTCGCCGCCGTTGGTGACGAACAGGGGGCCGTCGGCCAACGCTAGACTGCCGAGGAGCGAGACCGGCAAGCAGCAGAGCACAGCCTTGCGGAAGAGCGGCGACAAAAACATAACGATAGCTTGTTTTAACAATCTTGCATTTCGTTGTCTATTACTTGTTCAACAGAAACGCGGTTTTTCTTCGGTTTTTTCGCGAAAATTTTTCGTGACTTTGAAAAAATTATTTCTTCCGAGGAGCGCTCGGCGGCTCACTCCGCGGCCTTACCGCTTGCGCGCTAGACGGCATAACTCGCTCTGCCATATTCATCGTATTCGGAACCCTCAGGTTGCGTGACAGTGACGTTTGAGCGAGCTGCAACCTGGCCGGCGCCCGCAACTCGCCGTATTCATTACGGCGCTGAAACTGCCGCGGACGCGGACACTGTGACCCTCTGCGCCGGTATGCCGGTTTGCGCAAACGGCATTTCCTCAGCCGAATGAGCCGGATTACCCGCGGGATCGATAATCGTCGGCGTGACGAAGATCATCAGGTTGCGCTTCGAGTTAGCGCTGGTTTCACTACGGAACAAGCGGCCGACGAACGGCAAATCGCCAAGCACCGGGATCTTGTCTTTGATGTGGACGACATCTTCGCTGATCAAGCCGCCCAGGACGACGGTTTGGCCGTCCCAAACAATGGCGCTGGTGGTTACCTGGCGCAGGCGAACACGCGGCAGCGGCAACTGGGCCGTGAGCGGGATGCCGCCATTACCACCGGCGGAAATGGATTGAGCCTGCGGAACGAAAGCGCCGGGATCATCGTACCCAAGGAACTCGACCACGGTAGGAATGATGGTCATCTGGATGGTGAAGCCATCGGCAGAAACGTACGGGACCACATCAAGCGTCGGGCCGACGGGCAAGCTTTGGGTCGTGTACGTGATCTGCGAACCAATCGCGCCCGCGCCGCCGCCGGTGATGCCGCCGCCGCCGCCGCTGGAGGTCTGCTGGAGCTGCACACTCGAGACAATGCTTTGCAGGTCGACCACCTGGATTTCGGTCTGTCGCCCGCTCATGGTGGTGACATTCGCTTCATTCAGCAACTCGACACCGTCGCGCTGCTCGAGGGCGTGCAGCACCACTCGAAATTGGGGGTCAGTGAGAATGCCACTGATTGTGCCAAGAGCCGGCGTGCTCACCGCATTCCGCACTCCAACTTGATTGCGCAAGCCTTGGCTCAGCAACCCGTCGGTGCTAGACGGAGGAAGGAAGGTGCCGCCAACCACGCTGCCGGGGAACGAGCCTTCAGGGTTGGCTGTGCTTGGACTGCCCGAATAGGAGGGAGCAGTGCCACCGGAGGCGCCAATCGTTCCTTTGTTCATGAGGAAATTGCCGAGGTAGTAGTCAAAACCGAGTGCCTTCGCATCGTTTTGACCCACTTCAACGAATTTCGACTTTATGTTGATCATGGGCGGCGCGATGTTAAGCACCTGCACGGCGGTTTCGATCATGTCGATGTCCGCTTGCGTGGCATGGACCACGATGGAGCCCTCACGATCGTTGAAGAAGATGTGTTTGGGCGGGTTCAAATCGATGCCCATCGAGGTGAAGAACGTTCGTACCGCGGCTTGTACCAAACCCATGTCGTTGGTCCGGGTAACCGCTTTGATACCGCCGCCGCCACCACCCTGCGCGCCACCGCCCTGCCCACCTTGCCCGCCGATTCGACCGCTCGTGAGATTCACACGGGGCACGGCTGTCCCGGCAGCCTGGTTTTGGCCGCCACCGCCCTGGCCACCGCCGCCGCCGCCACCACTGCCGCTGCCGCCGGAGAACTCTCCGATGGAAAAACCGACGACACTTTCCAGGCCCTGCTCGAAGGTGTTCGGGTCGACTTTCAAAATGCGCGTGAAGAGTGGCGCCACATCCTGGCCCTTCAGCGAGAACACGACCGCATAATCTTCGATGGAATACTTAATTGGCCGATCGGCGACCTTGGTGATCGCGTCTAAAACATCCACCAGGCGGACATCTGAAAGCGGCGGTGACAGCTTGATGGAAACAGCCCCGACATCCACCTGTTCCGGTGGGGCGACGGCAGCGATGGGCAAACCGGTTGCAGGGTCCGTGGCGCCGGCCGGAGGAGGCACGGGAGCTCCAGGCGCTCCAGGCAAACCAGGGGCGACGGTCGTCACGGTGCCGACAGCATTTGGATTGATGATGAAATTCAGGCCCCGCTTTTCGGGGTCGCGCTTCTTGGCTTCATCGCTGAGGTTTTTAACAACTTCGCTCAGTGGCAAGCCGTCCCAGCCAACATTATCGAGGCGAATTAAGTTCAATTTCGCACTGATCCTTGAGCGAATGGAACTGGTAAACGTGAGATTGGTGCGCGCATAGAGATTGGGAACCGGCAAGGCGCCGCGGGTGTTGTGGGTGGTCCATTCCTTCTCGATCTCCACCAGCGCATCTCTCGCCACCACATCTTTATCCGCCATGGCAGCGGCGAACCGCTGCTGCTCGATAAGATTAAGATAATAACGGGCGCCCTGATTTTGCGGATCTTCGCGGAGCGCCATGAGGAGGGTGGATTCAGCTTCGTCCAATTTGCCCATTTCAAACAGCAATTTGGCATTCTGAACATGGGTGGTTGGTGGCATGCTCGGCGGCCACCACTGCCATCCGCGCTTCCACGTCGGGCGTCGGCATCTTGGGAAATTGCTCGGCCAGCATTTTGTCATTGGCGCGCTTGAAAGCGATGGCATCCGCGTTTGTGGGGTCCGCGCGGAGCACCTCAGCAACTTCCGCATCCGCCCGGCGCAAATCGCCCCGGTGCTGCGCGGCCTCCGCCAATTGCAGATGCGTGACTGCCACGCCCGCCCGTGCATCAGCGGCTTCGGGGAGGTTCACATCACCGATTTGGAGAACGAGATTCCAGGCGTCCGAATAAAGGCGGGCGGCTGCCTGAACATCGCCGCGCGCTTGCGCGGCGCGGGCATTATCCAGCGTCTGGCGCAGGGAGATCTGCGCGGCCTGGCGGCGCAGGGCTTCCTGGATTGCTTCCCCTGAGTTCGGCGCGTCGGCCGCCACCGCGGCAGGCGCGGGGGTTGCGGGGGCCTGTGACCATGCAGTGGGGACCGCCAGGAACACTGACAGGCTAAGGGAGATAGTGGCTGCTTTAATCATGGGTTCGGGTGCGTCGTTCTCAACGCGGTTCAGTGGATTAGGTTAAGATGGTGCGGGGGGGCTATACTTAATTGTCCACTTCTTTTGGTTCGATTTCGCGGACAGTACAACTTCGTTTTGGGTGATGGCAACGATAATATAATCCTCGCCATTGAAAGTGAGGGAGTCGCCGACGCGGCGGTCTTTCCACGCCTTTTTCTCAAGGTCATAGTTGATGCTGGCCATGTACCCATCGATACGCTTGAAGGGTTTATCTTTGCTCAGGTTGGCGGTCTCGCCGGTATCATTAAGCGTGAGGACGAGATTCGTTGGGTTGTCGGCAGGGCCGTTGACGGCGGTCAGTTCAAAGAAATCGGTTTTTCGCTTCAAGGTCATGCGCGAGCTCTTCGCGCGCCGGTCCACCGCCTTGGCTGCCGCCTGGCGTTCGAGGCTGATGTCATAACTGACAGTGCCGTCGGAAGCGGTAGTGATGGTGCCCAGTGAAATGATCGTAAACAGGGGAGTGATGTTGGTGACGGTGGCTTTGCTGGGCCCCGTGCTGGCGCTGAGAATAAGTTTGCCGTCCTTTGTTTGCTGCCAGGTCATCGGATTGAAAAGCCGATGCGGCGCCGAAAAGTCCACCACCACCGGTGCTTCCATGCGTTTCAGAGTGGCTTCCGGTCCCGTAAGATCGATATTTGTGAGCTCATTGACTTTGGGGTGAGTCAGGCTGGACACGAGAGTGGTTAAACTATCCTTTTCGCGGCTGATGAGAATGGGGAGGGAACCGATAGCCAGCAACAAGCCGATCAGAACGACGCCCAGGAGCAGTTTCTCGTAATGTTTTTTAAGAAAATCCATTTTACTTGGCGACTGTAGCCGGATTATTGCGAGCGGCCGGGCCGGCTGGTTTCACCACCATCAGCGTAATAGTGATGCGAAGTTGCTTTTCATCGAGAACTATGGGCAGACCTTTGCCGGCAGTGGCGCTGGCGGCGGCAGGCGTTGTGCCCGCACCAGGTATGGGGCGGCCAAAGCGATCGACCGTCGGCTGGCCGGGGATGCCGGGTACTGGTGGAACGGGAGCCTGGCCAGGAATCGCATTGCCACTGGCATCTGCGGTCGTGTTCGCGCCCACCTGTTCGACATTCACCGTCTTCACTACGAGGCCGTCTGGTGAGTTCGCGAAACCGGACAAAACCCCGGCCAGTTCGGGGCTGAACGAGCGGAAGCTCAATTCGTAGGGTGTCACCACCGCCAGCTCATTTGTTACCGACTTGTCGCCAAGGTAATCCGTGGCATTACCGGCCATGTCATCGGCCGTGCGTTCGCGACGCAAGTAGTCCAGCGAGTTAACCTTCGCTGCAAAGAGCACCTGCGCGATGGCCTTGACCTCTCCCAGCGCAGTCGAGAGCTGTCCGAGAGTGCCCGGGGCAAAAGTTACTTTGTTGTGCTGGGCCTGAAATGAGAAGAAATAGTCCTGCGGCAGGCTGACACTTGCCGCCACGGCATCGCGGCGCAGTTGCGCCAGCGTCCCGCTGAGCGCCTGGGAGAAATCGCGATCGGAAAGTTTCGGCACGTCAGGAATGGGCGGGATGGGCTGAAAGTGTTTTCGCGCAGTATCGATCCACGCCTTGAGCTGCTGCTGCTGTTCCTTCGCGTTTTTGATGTTGTCGACGCTGCCAGAGCCGGGATGCGGCTTTTGGTTATTGAGGGTTTTCAGTTCCTCATAGGCTTGGTTCAACTGCGTTACACTGGTGTTGTTCAGCGCATATTTGTTGTAGAAATACCACCCTGCCAGGACCAGCAGGATTACCGCGACGACTGTCCCGATAACAAAATACAGATTTCGCTTTACCCAGGACATATCAGAGCTTCAGTGGCTTCTTTAATTTCGCCGTCACTTTGAAGGTGAACGTGCCGGGTGGTTCGTCCGCCCCGATGTCTCCGTTGAAAACCGTGTTGGTAGCATCGAAATATGTGCTGCTCTTGATTTCATCAAGCACCTGGAAGGCGATGTTTTTATTGGCCGCCGGAGATACGCTGGTGCCGCTGATCGCGCGGAAGGTGAGATCGATTGTTTCTACATCTTTTTTGGCGCCCGGAGCCCCGGGTGTGGGTGCGGCGGGAACAGGAACCGGCGGTGGGACTGGTCCGCCAGCTTCCATAGCCTGCATCCGAGCGCGTCGTGGGTCATCTCCAGGGTTGAAAGAAGGAGGAACGGGAGGAAAACCGGGAGCATTCCCGGATTGCCCGCCAGTCATATCCTCCAACCGGGCGCTAATGAGATTTTCGATCCATACCCCGCTATCCAGGTGAAGCGCGGTTCGCGTGCTGTCTTCCACCCGCCTGAGGATGGTGCGCAGTTCCGTCAAAACATCGGCCCAGTAGTATCTATCATTCAGATACTCAACGACTTGGTCCACTTCTGTGCGGGTCTTATTCAGCTCCCCATAAGCGCGCTTGAACTGGTCGGATTTCCGCTTTTGCTGCTCCAACTCAGGCGTGATTTTCGCCAATTGTTCGCTTTTAACGGCTGCCAATTTGTCGAACAGAAACCCCATCGCGAGCACGCCCACGACGAGACTGAAAACGGTGGCAATGAAATAGGGCTTTTTCTCGTTGAATGCCTGCCACTTAAGCGTGCTCTCAGGCATCAGGTTCAGTTCGACTGGGCAATGCGCCAGGTTCCGCAATCCGAGACCGACGACTTCACCGAGTGAATGCGCAACCCGAGCCAATTCTTCGAGGTTGATGCTGGGATCAATCTGAACATTGCGAAGGGGATTGAAATACTCGACCGGCACATTGAGTTTTTCCGCGAAAAACTGCGCCGTATAAGGCATGATCGACGCGCCGCCAGAAAGGAATAACCGCTGCGGAGCAGTACCGCCTTGCTGGCCGCGGTAAAACTGCATGGTCTGGTTGACCTGGATGTGCAGCCGGGTCATGAACTGGCGCGCGATCTTGGAAATCGCTGCCTGGTGCGGATTTTCCGGCTCTTCGTAAGCGCCGCCGAGGCTGACGAAACCTTCCTCGATCTTGAGTTTTTCGGCGTTCTCGTATTTCAGCTTGGACTCGTTAATGAAGTCTTGCGTGATGGCGTTCGCGCCGAGATTGATGCTGCGGGAGAAAACTTTGCCTTTCTCGAAAAAGAGGAGGTTGCTCGTCTTGGCACCGATATCGAGCAACATCGTGCAATCGTCGAGTTCCCCGTAATTATAACGGAAAGCATTGCACAGGGCCGCGGGCGAGACATCCGCCAGGCTCAGCTTCAGCCCAACAGCCTCGGAGACGCGAAAGAGACCTTCCACGACGTCGGCTTTGATTGCGACGAGAAGCACTTCGAGTTCACCGCTGGGGGCGGTGCCAAGGATTTGGTAATCCCAAACGACTTCTTCGAGCGGGAACGGGACGTTCGATTTGGCCTCGTACTCAATTATTTGCGTGACTTTGGTCGCATCGACCGGAGGCAGTTTGACAAACTTGGAGAAAACGTGGAAGCCGGGCGCGCAGACGTTTGCGACGCTGGATTTGATGCCTTTCTCCGAGAGGGCGCCCTGGAGCGCTTTGAGAGTGGTGGCTTCGCGGGTACTGTCTTGAGCGCCTTCAGGCCCTAGCGGTTTGATGGCGTATTGCCGCAGCAACAAGCCGCCGTCTTCATTGACCTCAAACTCGGCCAACTTCAGGCTACCCGCACCAAAATCTACCGCTAAAAATGACTTCGAATTCAGCATCTACGCTTCGGCATCGGCTTATATTAGATTGGCCCGGCTGCGAATTGCCGGGCCAAGTCCGTGAGGGGTATCCTATACTGTTGAGGGGGTCAAATAGAAAAGCAAAAACTTTGAATGTCTCACACTAACGAGCGATTTCAAGTGACGAAAATGAAATTCGTTTTTGTGCTGCGCAGAAAAAACCGCGCAAAAACATCGGTGAAATGCGGCTAAAATTAATTGACCATTTCCAACAGCCTATTCGTCAGCCAAAATCGTGACTAGGAATTTCCTAAAGCGACATCGATCAAAACATCCTCGAAAAGGAACCCTCGTTATCTCCCCAATTTTGTCCGGAAATATTCGATCGTTTTTACCAGTCCGTCCGCCAAACGCACCTTTGGCTCCCATTTCAGCAGCTTGCGAGCCTTGGTGAT
>Ga0170475_113491354_pt1 | contig 14652 bp, 15 predicted proteins | sample Soicark_Litter_5_FD_111474 | JGI IMG/M metagenome (GOLD analysis project Ga0170475, IMG submission 111474) | Avena fatua rhizosphere microbial communities from Hopland, California, USA. Combined Assembly of 48 SPs | reverse complement strand
TGTGCCCCGCTAGGGTGCTTGATTGACGTCGTCGACAGATTTCCGACCGTGAAGGCAGGTTGCGATGTGCAGATGGATGGCCTACCTCGGTGACCCGATCTCGGCCAATGAGTTGCTGTTCCGGCCGGTCCACTCGATCATCGATCAGAGCCTGCACGCGCAACTCACCGGAGTCACCACCAACGGTGACGGTTTCGGTATCGGCTGGTACACCAACTCGTCGATGCCGTCCCTCTACAAAGGCACGCACCCCGCATGGAACGACGAGAACCTCCGCGAGGTTGCCGAGCAGATCACGACACCGCTCCTGTTCGCGCACGTTCGCGCCTCGAGCGGAAACGGAGTGCAGCGCAGCAACTGTCACCCGTTCCGATACGGCCGCTGGCTCTGGATGCACAACGGGTCGCTGGCAGGTTTCAGGGAGGTCAAGCACGACCTCATGATGGCGGCGGATCCGTCCTGTATCCCGAGATCGAAGGATCCACCGACACCGAAACCCTCTTCTACCTGGCCTTGACCTTCGGTCTGACCGAGGATCCATCCGCAGCGGTGGCGCGTGCCGTGGGGCTTGTGGAAGATGTAGGTCGGCGACACGGGGTGGAATACCCCGTCCACATGACGGTGGCCACGACCGACGGAGACTCGATTTGGGTGTTCCGCTACTCGAGCGAGAAGAGCACCAACTCCCTGTACTACTCCAGCAACATAGCTCAGGTACGGCAGCTGGAGGTGCTCAACGAACTCGGTTCGGACACCCGGTTCATCGTCTCGGAGCCGTTGCGTGACCTACCCGGAGCCTGGAACGAAGTTCCGGACGGCTCATGGGGGCTCATGCGCCGCGGAGCACACGAGCTGCAGCCCTTCACCCCAGTCTCCAGCGCGTGACCGAGCCCAGGCCACCTCTGCCGCTGTGGCTCGCAAGTCATTCTTCATGCAGGACAGCGACCCACCACGGTCGAAGGGCGCACCACACCACCAGGAATGGCTCGAAGAAGTGCGGCGACACAGCCGACTGGCCACGAGCCTACCCGCCCTGGGTGACGTCCGCCCCACGCAGCGATGCGACGCGTCGGTCCCAGCTGGTGGTGTCGAACGCTGGCGTCGCCCACCGACGATGCGGCGGGACTGAACCTGGCCCGGCACGGGGTCGACGATGACGTACTCGATTCTCGGGTACGACCCCGGCAACGGTGATCTGGGCGTTGCCGTCCAGTCCAAGTTCCCGGCGTCGGGAGCCTGGTTCCGTACGGTGAGGCGGACGTGGGCGTCGTCGCCACGCAGGCCTTCGGCAATCCCCGGCACGGATCCACGGGACTGCTGCTGTTGCGATGCGGCGCTACCCTGGCAGAGGCGGTGGACGTGCTGCTCCACGAGGACGACCAGAAACACAAGCGGCAGTTTGCCCTCGTCGACGCCAGGGGCCGCCTTGCCGCTTACACAGGATCCGACGTCGACACCTGGGACGGCTGGGCCGGCAGAACGACGGGGAACGGCTGTGTTGCGCTGGGTAACGGTCTCGCGGGAAAGCTGGTCGTCGATACCATGGTGCAGACGTTCGAGGCGAAACCTGGTCCACTCGCCGAACGCCTGATGGCCGCCTTGGAGTCGGGTGAACGAGCCGGCGGCGACATCCGAGGTCAACAGTCTGCCGCACTGCTGGTGTTGCGCCGCGGCGGAGGTTATGGCTCCCTGGACGACCGCCACGTGGTGATCTCAAACTACGACCACCGACGGCCGATCGAAGAGTTGAAGCGGTACTACGGCTTGCACCGGCTGTCCTACTTCCCGAGCGATCCGTCAAGCCTGGTGCCGATCGGTCCTGAACTAGCGTTCGAGCTGAAGAGCCTGATGGCGGGCCAGGGCTTCTACCAGGGCCTGGTCGATAACAGTTGGGATGCTCCAGCGCAAAGACGCCTGGAACTCTTCCTGGGGAGTGAGAACTACGACAACCGGATCGACAACGGCGGCCTTTTCGACCTGGAAGTGCTCGCAGACTTACGCCGTCGCTACCCGAGCTGAGCGCTACGGCTGTCCGGTCAGTCCAGTGTCGTCGAACCTGCACCCCGCTGGATTCGACGAACTCATGCCCACGACGCTGGCCACCCCCACCGTCGACCGGCTGCTCCACCACGTCCACCTCTGCCAAACCAGCGGCGACTCGATCCGCCTCACCCCAAGCCCTCGACGGCAAAGGAGTCCAACCCTGGCACTGGACCTCACGATGGCCAGCCCCGCCAACAGGTGGGCAGCTCAGCCGGCTATTACCGGGCACTCCCCCTGGCCACCGGTGGGCAGATCTCCTGACCGCCAGTGGGCAGAAACTCCTGGGCCCTTGACAGACAGCCTGACGCACAAGGATTTGGCGACTCCGCTCATCGATTTTGAGCCTGCGAGTCGCCCGGTCGCTACTGTCCTTGCCGAGCTTGTCGGGCGAGGACGGTCTTGAACCAGAGGGCGCTGCTCTTGGGCGTGCGCTGCTGACTGGCGTAATCGACGTAGACCAGGCCGAAACGCCGGCTGTACCCGAACGCCCACTCGAAGTTGTCCATCAGAGACCAAGCGAAGTACCCACGAAGCGGCAGTCCTGTCCGCACGGCCTCCTGACAGGCGTCGACATGCAGCTGGAAGTAGCGCCGTCGATCGGGGTCGTCGATGCTGCCGTCCGGATTGGGCACGTCCTCGTAGGCAGCGCCATTCTCGGTAATGTAGATCGGGAGCTCGGGCGCGCGGTCGTGGACCAGGCGAAGAACATCCAGCAATCCGTCGGGGTGGATCTCCCACCCCATCTGCGTCTTGGGGGCCCTGGTGTCCACGGTTGTCACGCGTTCGCTGCCGGGGCTGGCGCTGATAGTGGAAGGATCGCTGAAGACACCGTCGATTGGTCCGGCGACGGTATGACGGCTGTAATAGTTGACTCCGAGGAAGTCCAGCGGTGCCGAGATGATCTGCAGGTCCGAGCCGTTGTGCCCGAACCATTCGGAAACACCCACGTCGCCGAGCACATCGTCGGGGTAGCGGCCGAGCAGGACCGGATCGAGGAACAGTCGATTCTGCAGCCCGTCGCTGCGACGGGCTGCCTCTTGGTCCAGCGGGGAGTTGGTAGCCGGGCGGACTGAATACAGGTTGAGGGTGAGGCCGAGGTCGGCGTGGCGGCTGCCCTGGCGGATGGCGTTGACGGCCAGTCCGTGGGCCAGGAGCAGATGATGGACGGCCTTCATCGCGTCCGCACCCACGGTCTTTCCGGGTGCATGGACTCCTGAGGCGTAGCCGAGGAAGGCCGAGCACCACGGTTCGTTGAGGGTGATCCAGTTGGTGATCACGTCGCCGAGGGCAGCTTGCGTGGCGGCAGCGTAATCACGGAAGCGCTCGGCAGTGTCGCGGTTGAGCCAGCCGCCGGCGTCCTCGAGCGGTTGCGGCAGGTCCCAGTGGTACAGCGTCGCGTACGGGGTGATGCCGTGCTCCAGACAGCTTTCTGCCAGTCGTCGGTAGAAGTCGAGGCCCGGCTGGTTGATTGCACCCGCACCGTCGGGCAGGATCCGAGGCCAGGCGATGGAGAAGCGGTACGCGTTCATACCGAGACCGGCGAGCATCTCGATGTCGTCACGGTAGCGGTGGTAGTGGTCGACCGCCACGTCGCCGGTGCTGCCGTCGGCGATCCTGCCCGGGGTGTGGGCGAAGGTATCCCAGATGCTGGGTCGTCGGCCGTCCTCGGCGACCGCACCCTCCACCTGGTAGGCGGCCGTCGCCGTTCCCCAGACGAAGTGGACAGGGAAGGTGGTCATCGATGCTCCTCAACTGGGTGATCAGGTCTGAGGCTGGAAGTCGAGCCAGTTGTGCCGCTCCGGCAGCAGGTCGGCAAGGTGGTCCAGCAGCGAGCGGGGCAACTCGGTGTCGAGGGATTCGACGATCCGGGCAAGCCGGCTCGGCTTGCTGATCCCGACGACGGTGGCGGTGATCCGCGGGTCGTGCACAGAGGCGAGCAGTGCGGCCGTGGCCAGGGTGGTGCCCGCATCACGGCAGACCCGGTCCATCTCCTGGATCGCCTGCAGCGTCTCGGGAGGTGCCGGCCGGTACCCGTACGTGGTCCTGCCGGTCGGGTTCGCGAGGATGCCGCCGCCGTAGATGGCGGCGTTGACTACGGCCACACCGAGGTCCTCAGCCTGTGCAATCAGATCATCCGCGCTGTGGTCGACCAACGTCCAGCGGTTGTGAACGAGAAGCACCTCGAATCCGCCGAGCTCGAGGTAGCGGGACATCTCCTGCACCGGCCCACCAGCCAGCCCGACATGACCGATCTCACCCTCGTCGCGCAGGGTCATCAAAACTTCGACCGCCCCACCCGGCTTGGTCATCTCGCCAAAGTCGAAGTTCTCCGGGTCGTGCAGATACACCAGGGGGAGCTCGGCAAGCCCGAGGCGCTGCTTGCTCTCCGCCACGCTCTCTCGCACCCGGGCCCCGGAGTAATCCCCACCGCGCGGATCGACCTTCGTGGCGATCAGGAAGTCCGGCGGCAGGCCGCCGCGCCGGCTGATGGCCGCACCGATGCGTCGCTCGCTCTCGCCACCGCTGTAGCCGTTGGAGGTGTCGATCCACCGAATCGGGCTGTCGAAGATCGACTCGACGAGGGCGACCGCATCCGCGTAAGCCACCTCGTGGCCGAAGTTCTCCGGCATGCTGCCCAGCGGCGCGCCGCCGACACAGACGGCGGACACGGCAAGCCCTGTACGGCCCAGGGGGCGGATCCAATTCGGCTGGCCCGGAGCGCTCACCTGCCGACACCGCCGGCAGCTGGACCGATCGAGAAGGGGAAGCCATCGGGGTCGAGGTAGACGGCGTCGTCGCCGTCGGTCGTGATGGTGGTCAGCCCCCTAGTGTCACCGGGGGTCAGCTGGGCGTACGCGAACCCGGGGGCGTCCACCTGCGGAGCGCGGTCTCCGGTCCCGGCGTCATAGGTGAACACCTCGATAATCGTTGCCTCGGACCGAAGGTAGCCGATGTGAAAGCCGCGTGGGTCCTGGGGCTGTTCGAGCGTCCCGAGGAACCGGAAGCCGAATCTGTCCCGATAGAACGCGTGGGTCGCCGCGCGGTCCTTCACGGTCAGCGCGACGTGGTCGAAGCGAGGTCGCCCGGGCACCCCTTGGGCGCGTTCCGCGGCCACCCCGTCGGGATCAAGAACGGTGTGATACTGGAGATCGCCCTGCACGAATTCCAGCAGAGTGCCGTTCGGGTCGAAGAAGAAGCAGATCCGAACCCCCCCTTCGGCGTCCAGGGGGTCGAGATGGAACGGAATATCGGCCGCCTTCAAGGCGTCAGCTCGGACGTCCAGCTCGTCGACCTTGAACCCGATGTGTCGAAATCCCCTCTGCAGGTCGTCGGGCACCCAGCTGCTGTGGCCGTTCTCGGTCGCGCGCAGTTCGACCGTTGCGGTGACCAGGTCTAGCACCGCACGGCCCTCACGCGGCTCTCCGACCGGCTTGGCGTCGAGATGGGTGGTGTAGAAGTTGAGGGAGCCGGCCAAATCACGGGTATTGATGATCACATTGCTGATGGGCATGACAATTCCTTGTCTTGAGCAGGTCCTTGTCTTGCGGAGGGAACGGTCGCGACACAAATGTGCCGGTATTCCCTGGCTCGGACGCCGGCGGTAGTTCTACTTCACTGCGCCGAGCGTCATCCCGGCCACAAACTGGTTCTGCATCCGGACGTAGACGACAACGACCGGAATGATGGACAGTGTCAGCCCGGCGGTCAGAGCGGGCCAGTCGGTGGCGTACTGGCCCATCAAGCTGAACAGGACGGGTTGCAACGGCAGGCGATCCGGATTCTGCAGGATGGTGTTGGCCATCAGGAACTCGTTCCAGGTCTGCAGGAACTGGAAGATCACCACGGTTGCGATGCCGGGCCGGGCCAGCGGAAGGAGCACCTGCCAGAAGATGCGTAATTCACCGGCCCCATCGACCCGGGCAGCCTCGACCAGCGCATCCGGGAGGGTCTCGAAGAAGGCTCGCATCAAGAACATCGAAAATGGGGCCGAGCTGCTGATGTAGAGGATGAGCAGCCCCAGCTGGTTGTCCAGCAGCCCGAACGCCTTGAGCTCCAGGTACAACGGGATGATCAGAGCGGTGGCTGGCATCATCAAAGTGGTGAGCAACAGCAGGTACAACACGTTCTTGAGGGGAAAGTCCAGCTTGGCGAACGCATAGCCGCTCAGGGCGGCCAGGAGGGACACGCCCAGCACGGTGACGGTGGTGATCCAGAGGCTGTTCCAGAAGTGCAGGGGGAACCCGATCGAGGTCCAAGCCGTGGCGTAGCCGTGGAAATTGATCGACGTCGGGATGAACGAACCACCGAACACGGTGTTCTGGTCGCGGATCGAGGTCAGCACCATCCAGATGAACGGGAAGATCATCACCACGCAGAACGGCAGCAGGACAAAACTGACCACCGTCTTTCCGACTGGGAAGTGACGCCGGCGGGGGGTGGCTGGTGTAAGCGGCCGTACGGGGGTAGTGGTCGCGGTGAGAGCGGTCATTCGTCGTTTCTCCGGGTCAGGGCCATCTGGGCGATGACGGCCAGGATGCACATGATCATCACGACCACGCTGAACGCGCTGGCGTAGCCGAGCTGGGGTAGTCCCCCGGAGGTGGTGCCGAACGCCATCTTGTAGAGGTAGGTGCCGAAGACCTCGGTAGCGTGATTGGGACCACCCTGGGTCATCACGTAGATGATGTCGAACACCTTGAAGCCATTCAGCAGGCCGAGGCTGATCACGATGCCGAGAACGGGCTGGAGGCCCGGGACGGTGATGTGGCGGAACCGCTGCCACAGGCCGGCACCGTCAACCTCAGCCGCCTCGTACAGACCCGGGTCGATGCCTTGGATGCCGGCGAAGATGATCAGCATGCTCATGCCGACAGCCCCCCAGATGGACACGATGATCACGCACGCCAGGGCAGTGCTGTGGTCGGCGAGCCAGGCGTGCTGCAGGCTCTCGAGGCCGACCGCGCCCAGGAACCGGTTGAGGGTACCGATGTTCGGGTCGTAGATCAGCGTCCACAGGACGCCCGAGACGACGAACGAGACAATCCCGGGAATGAAGAGGATGGTCCGGACGACGACACCGACCTTGTTCCACACGCCATTCACCAAGACGGCGAGTACGAGGCCGACCACGGTCTGCACCACGGTGGTGACGGCGGTGAAGATCAGGGTGACGAGGAAGGCGTGCTGGGCCACTGGGTCAGCGATCATCCGCAGGTAGTTGGCGCCGCCGATGAACCGCGCGGCGCCGAATCCACTCCACTGCGTCAGGCTCAGATAGATCGCGCGCAAGATCGGCCACCCCACGAAGGCCAGGAACAGGACCAACGTGGGCAGCACGAACAGGTAGCCGGCGATGCGCTGGGACCGCTTGAGCGCGCCACGTTTCGCTCGCCCCCGACCGTGCGCGGGGAGGGATCCGCGAGCGACCATCGCCTGAGGTGCTGCTGACGTCGTCATCGGCTATCCTCCGGCCGTCTTGACGGCCGCCTGCATTTGCTTGGCAACGTCGGCCGGCTGGCCCTTGCCTTCGAAGATCTGGGAGAGGGGGTCCCCGGCGGCCACGGTGCCGTTTCCGAAGGGGATGTGCGGACAGCCCTCCCCCTGAAGGAGCCAGGAGGTCATCTCCTTCATGAACGCGTTGGTGATCTTGGCGGCTGCGCTCTTGGTCGAGGGCATCGAGTTGGAGTTGTTCATCGTCTGGGAGTACATCTGCGGGTCGTAGATGAACTTGAGGAAGGTCAGGGCCGCGTCCTTGTTCTTGCTCGTCTCGGAAACGGCGAGCCCGGCACCCGCCTGGTTGGCCGTCCAGTGCTTCTTTCCAGCCGCTAGCGCGGGATTCTTCATGACCTTGAACTTCTTCACGAAGTCCTTGGGCGCGCTCTGGATGAGTCCCTGCGGCGTCCAGGAGCCGTTGAACAGCATCGCCGACTTCTGGGTGTAGAAGATCTGCTCGACCTGGTTGCCGGAGGTGCCCGTGGTGCCGGGCTGGAACACTCCGGCGTCGACGATCCGCTTGGTCAACTCGATGGCCTTGACCACGGTGGGGTCCTCCCAGGTGAGACCGTCCTGCTTGTCGAGCCGAAGGAAGAACGTGGGGTCGTCGGAGATCTGGGTGAGCAGTGGCAGGAAGAAGTCGAAGCTGCTGGTGGTCGGGCTGCAGCTGAGGGCGACGCCGCTGGTCCCGGCGGCCTTGAACTTCGGCGCGGCGCCGATCAGGTCGTCCCAGGTCTGCAGCGAGGCGGCATCGACGCCCGCCTTCGACATCAGGTCCGGGTTGTAGAACAGGCCAAAGGTCTGAGCCATCCAGCCGATTGCATACTGCTTGCCGTCGAGGGTGTACTCCTGGTTGGCGGAGTCGAAGAAGTCGGTGAGGAAGCTGTCCCCGAGGTCCTTCTTCAGGTCGGCCGAGACGCCGCCGGTCCCGTAGCTGAGCGCCCGGGTGTGCGGGGCGAAGATCTCGGGCACGTCACCGCCGGCGACGGCGGCCTGTAACACCGGCAGGTACTGATCTGGCGTGCCGAAGAGGCGGTTCTCCACCTTGATGTTCGGATATTTTGCCTGGAAGGCGTCGATGAGCTTGGGGAACTCGTCCTTCTGCTCCCCGTACCAGGTCCAGAGTCGGACCGTGGCCGGATTGCCGCCGGCGTTGCCGCCGCTGCCGGAGCCGGAGGAAGAGGGGCTGTTATTGCCGCCGCAGGCGGCGAGCACGGAGCTGGCGCCGAGAGCTGCCGCGCCGCCCAGGGCTGCCTTCAGCAGGCTGCGCCGTGGCAGTGGCGTGCCGGCTACGGAGGGGAGGTGGTGGTCCATGGGGGTCTCCTCGTCGAGAACTGTAGGGACGAGCTCCGCGTCCAGACTCGCTAACTCACGGAAAGAAAGTCGGTCCCACCACCTCGCCTGCTGGTCGCATGGCTTGGAGAGCAGGGGCGGAATAAGGACGCCGGCGGCTTGACGCCCGCCTGTAATGACAGGATGCTAGTAAGACTGCCGAGTTGGCGCAAGCCCCTCGGACCGTCCGTCGGAACTTGTCTAAGCCGGACAGTCTCCATGATCCGCGCAATTCATCTGGCAGCTCGCCGGCTGTCTTCGCATCGACCCTCAGGAGTGATATGGCAAGCTCGCCGGCGCGGTTCGGGCTCATCGGCAGCGGTTGGCGGTCCCAGTTCTTCCTGCGGCTGGCACAACAGGCACCGGCGCACTTCCAGGTGACCGGGCTACTGACCCGAGACGCTCAGCGCTCGGCCGAGGTGGAGGGTCAGTGGAAGATACCGGCGGTCGGCAGCGTCGATGAACTTCTCGACGGGAATCCGGAGTTCGTCATTCCGTGCGTGCCCTGGTCGGCAATGGCGGAGACAACCATCCGGCTGGTTGAAGCAGGCGCGGTGGTGCTGGTCGAGACTCCGCCCGCCCCAGACTTGGACGGTCTGCGGGCCCTGTGGGCTGCCATCGGCTCGACCGGGCGGGTGCAGGTCGCCGAGCAGTACAGCCGGATGCCGGCTCACGCTGCTCGGCTCTCGCTGTTGCGCGACCGGGTCATCGGACAGGTGACCTCGGCCCAGGTCTCGTCCACGCATCTGTACCATGCCGTCTCACTGATCCGAGCGTTCCTCGACGTCGGCTGCGAGCCGGTGACGGTGTCCGCGCACTCGTTCACGGCCCCATTGGCCAACCCGCTGAACCCCTCGGGCTGGACCGGGAGCGCCGAACCGGAGCAGCTCTCCACCGTCTTGGCGATCCTCGACTTCGGGTCTGCCCGAAGCGCGGTCTACGACTTTACCGAGAACCAGTGGTGGAACCCGCTCCGCGCCCGACGGGTCGTGATTCGAGGGTCGGCGGGCGAGATCGTCGACGACCGCGTGGTGCGGCTGCTCGACGCGTACACCCCGGTGGAGTCGCCGCTGATCCGGCGCCGGGCCGGGATCGACCTCAACCTCGAGGGCGTGCATCTACAGCACATCAGCTTCGACGGACGGGTGGTGTGGCGCAACGACTTCATCGGAGCACGGTTCTCTGAGGACGACCTGGCCGTAGCGGAGCTCTTGCGCGGCATGGTGGCCTGGTGCCGCGGGGAGGGCCCGGCACCCTATCCGCTCGCCGAAGCGTGTCAGGACCATCTCGTCAGCCTGGCGATTGACGAGTCCGCGCGGACCGGACGCCCGGTGACCACCGAGCGTGAGCCGTGGGCCGAATGAGTTGCGCCTGCCGGAACCGTCTTGGCAGTCGTCACCGCATGTCCATGAACTGCTGCTCCGTTGACACGTCAACCTCGTAAATGACAGGATGCTTGCCAGCCTGGCCCCTCTCGGCTGTTTCGTGGATCCGCGGGAGGTGGCCGCGGCGGTCGCCTGGCAGCTCAGTGACGAGGCCGCGTTCTGCTGCGGCACCGAGTTGTTCATGGACGGCGGCTACTCGCTAGCCTGACTTAGGAACCTGGATGAGATGAGAGCAATCGTCTACGACCGGCCGACCGACTTCGTCGTGCGGCACGTCCCGGAGCCCGCCCCGGGGACGGGCGAGGTGTTGCTTCGGGTCCTGGTCGCCGGTGTGTGTGGCACGGATCTGCACATCCACGGCGGCGAGTTCGGACCCGCCTATCCGCTGACTCCAGGGCATGAGTTCGTCGGCGACGTGGTGGCCGTCGGACCGGGTGCCGACCCTGAGCTGATCCGTCATCGGGTGAGCGTCGACAACACGGCATCGTGTGGACGTTGCAGCGAGTGCCGGCGAGCCCGGCCGGCCTACTGCGAGCACCTCATTGCCCAGGGGGTCAACGCGCCGGGAGGCTTCGCCGAGTACGTCGTCACGTCCGCCGACCGGTGCTTCGGCGTGGACGACCTCGATCCGGAGGTAGCGGTCCTGGCCGAGCCGGTCGCCTGCGTGGTGCACGGTCTGGACGTGCTGCGGCTCGATCCGGGTGCGGACGTGCTCGTCTTCGGAGCCGGACCGACCGGCCTCATCCTCACCTCGCTGCTCAGCCGGTCGGGTGCCGGGCGGTTGACCGTGGCGGCGCCAACGCAGGCGAAGCTTGAGCTCGCCCAGGCCCGTGGCGCCGACCACGTCGTCCGGCTCGACCGGTCGAATCCGTCAGCAGTTCACCAAGCGCTGCGAGAGCTGGCGCCGCCCGGCTTCGATGTGGTGATCGACGCCACCGGAGCGCCCGACGTGCTGGCGGGGACCGTGCCGCTAACACGTACGGGCGGCACCGTCTTTGTTTACGGGATGACGCCGGAAGCCGCCCGCTGGCCGGTATCCCCGTACGAGATCTTCCGCAGGGAGCTGACGATCAAGGGTTCCTTCGCCCAGCAGTTCTCCTTCGATCGGGCGCTCGTCGCACTGCGCAACGGCCTGGTGGACCCTCACGGCATCATCAGTCGGCGTTTTCGGCTCGAGGATTATGGGGGGGCGTTGGATGCACTTCGAGATAGCTCGGTGGTGAAGTCGGTGATCGTGCCGTGACCCAGGTCAGCCTTCCCCGGCCCCGGCTGCTGCCCGTCGCCCTGGAGCAGCGTCCCGGCGACTCCTTTCATCGTCAATTGCGCCAGCTCACCCGACTGAGCGGCGAGCTTGTCGAATGGCTGCCGCCGGCTGCCATCACCGATCCGATCGAGGCGGGAGTGAGTGCGGTTGTCGTCCCCGACATGAGCGGATTGGCCTACCGGCTCCTCGACGCCTTCCGCAGGATTGAGCGACCCATTCTTGTCATCACGTCCGAGTTCGGCACCGTCTCCATGTGGGACTGGGAGATCCGGGACTACCTGCGCCGCCGCGGCGTGCCAACGCTGGCGCCCACCTCGTTGGAGGAGTTTCAGGACCTCTGCCGTGCGCTCGCGGTGCGACAGCAGCTGCCACAGGCCAGGATGCTGGCCTATCAGGATGACCTGGGGGGCGGGAAGCAGCCCGACATCTTCAAACGCTTCTACTGGTGGGAAGACGAATGTGTCGCCGACATGGAGCGTGCGTTCGGCGTGACCATCGAGCGCCGGAGCTTCCGGGGGCTGGCGAGACGCGCGGCCAGCATGAGCGAGGGCCGGGTGAGGCACACCGAAGCCCGCCTCGGGAACGCAGTCCCTATGGTCGGGCTGTCGGCTCGAGCCCGGGCCGAGGCCCTGAAGCTCTACCTGGCGGTTCGGGACGAACTCGACGAGACACCCAACGTGATCGCCGCCGGGATCAACTGCCTGAACGAGTCCCCGACCTCGCCCACCACACCCTGTCTGACGTGGAACCTGTTGTTCGAGGAGCGTGGCCTGATCTGGGGGTGTGAGGCGGACCTCACCTCGATGATGACCAAGTATCTGATCTATCAGAGTCTGCGAGCCCCGGTCATCATGACGAACCTCTACCCGTTCTTGATGGGTCAGGCGGCGTTGAAGCACGAGAGAATCCCGTTCTTCCCCGCTGTACCGGAGCCAGACAACCACATCCTGGTGGCGCACTGCGGGTTCCTCGGCGTGGTGCCGCAGTCCTTCGCGACGGAGTGGACGTTGCGTCCACGGGTGCTGGAGATCGTCGACGAGAATGCCAACGCTATCGATGCCCGGATCCCGGAGGGCGACATCACCATCGTGAAGCTGGCCAGCACCATGGACACGATGACGATTGCTCCGGCCGTGCTCACGTCGTACGCACAGTACCGAGATTCCGACTGTCTCAACGGCGCCGTCTTGCGGGTATCCGACGGTCACCGCTTCGTGGAGCAGCTGCCCTCGCACCACGCCGTAATCGCGACCGGCGATATCCGGCGCCGATTGGAGTTGGTCAGCGGAATCCTCGGCCCGCGGATGCAGTCCATTTGACCTCCGCCCTCGGTAGAGACCGAGGATCCGATGACCTCAGGCCGTCATGTTCATGGTCGGCTGCCGGCCCGCTGCGGGGGATGACCCTCGATTCAGGGTCACGTCGAAGCGGCTGCGGTCCCCGCGGTGGTACGCGACGAACATCTCCACGGGGCCGCCGTTGCCGTACACCAGGCTGCGCAGCACCAGTACGGGGTCGCCGACCCCAATGCCGAGGTCGTCAGCCAGTGCGGGACTCGCTACCGCGGCCTCGACCGACCGTTCGCCGTGCCGCAGGGCGACCCCGTACTTTCCCTCGAGAAGAGCGTAGAGCGACTGATGACGCAGGTTCTCCCGGACTAGACCGGGCGCCAGGGCGTACGGCACGTAGGTGGTGACCAGCACCCATGGTTCCTCGTCGATGAACCGCAGCCGCGTGATCACGATCACCGGCTCACCGGGCCTCAACTGAAGGCGCGCAGCAATTTCCCCGTCCGCGGGAGCCACCTCGAGCCGGCGGACGTCACTGCGCAGATGCGAACCCCGCGCGGCCACGTCCTCGTACAACCCAGTGAGGGACTGGACCAGCCTCTCGCTGGTCTTGTGGTGGGCCACGAAGGTGCCGCGGCCCTTGACTCTCTCGATGACACCCTCTGTGTCCAGCTCGGCGAGAGCCTGCCGAACGACGGTTCGAGACACGTCGTATGCGCGGCACAGTTCATGATCGCCGGGAAGACGGTCTCCGGGCCGCAACTCCCGCTCACGCAGCTCGCTGAGCAGGATTTGTTTTAACTGGTAGTAGAGGGGTAGAGGAGACCGCCGGTCGATCGCCCTCGTCACGACAGGGACCCTATCCTTGACCTCCTGTCATTACAAGACTAGGTTGCGGTGTCGTGCCTGATTGAGCGCGCCGAGGCGGAGGCCGGGATCAAGGGCAGGACAGGCGAAGCGACACCGTGTCGAATGGTGCCGACCGGGCAAGGACAACGGAACTCCGCGACGAGCTCGACGACCCGGCGCGGGTACTGGAACAGGAGACGTTCGTTCCCAGCGTCGGGGTAGAGCCCGACGCCTGTGACTACCGACGAGCTGTCGGCGTTCCGCAGCCCGAGCAAGCCCGAGTTGGTTGAGCAAGCGCGTGCACGAACTTTCCATCTGAACCAGGGCGATGGTCACCACCCGTGGACGGCCGGCGTAGGCACGCACACACCCCCTTACGGACTAGGGGACCACACGGGTGTGACCGCCGCAGGGAGCTGACCTTTGCGGTATCTCCATTCCCGCAACGCCGGAGGTCATCATGCAGGTCCAGCTGCTGCTCATCCGTGGCTCCGCCGCAATCGTGTGGGCGGCCGCCTTCGAAGCAGTGTCCGGCTCCCTCAAGACCGCCGTCGGGTTGCTGGTCCTGTATCCGGTGATCGACCTGATCGCCTCGGCGGTCGACGCCCGCCGACAGCACGACTACGGCGGACGGCCTTTGGAGATCAACGCCTACGTCAGTTGGGTCGCGGCTGTTGCCCTATGCACGGTCGCCTCCACTGACGCAGGTGACCTCATCCGTGTATTCGGTGTGTGGCCGCCTCACTGGTGCCATCCAGTTCTTCGTTGACATCCGGCGTGGTGCCCTACTCGGCCACCAGTGGCCGATGCTGGCATCAGGTGCGCTGTCCACCATCGGCGGTGCCGTGTGTGTTGCTATGGCGGCAAACGACACCGTCCAGCTCAGGATCCTCTGGCTCTACGCCGCCAGCGGTGGCCTGTTCTTCCTGCTTCAAGCGTGGCTGATTGCGCACCGCCCCGCCAATCCGCCACCGAAGCTGTGTCCACGGTTGTGCCG
>Ga0170475_100419070_pt1 | contig 14667 bp, 13 predicted proteins | sample Soicark_Litter_5_FD_111474 | JGI IMG/M metagenome (GOLD analysis project Ga0170475, IMG submission 111474) | Avena fatua rhizosphere microbial communities from Hopland, California, USA. Combined Assembly of 48 SPs | reverse complement strand
TTCATGCAGCCGGTTATTTTCTGCAATTAAGAAAAATCGCCAGATTATAATCAGCTACAATAACCAGGGCACCGGCATGGTTCCTGAGCCGCCTGAATGCGAGCGCGTAAACCATGGCAGTACTAAAAGCAGTATCTTGCCAATATGGAATTTACCGGAAATAATCAGCGTGCTGTGAAACCTTCCAGGAAGAAACCGATGTACCCGGTAAATAAGGGTCTGCGCAATTATCTCAAACAGCATGGTCGTGAAGTGAAATTACCTGTAGCCTATAATGATCTCCTGCGATATACTTTTTCTGTACCATTAAAAGATAAGAACGGAAATGATACACTTTGGGAAAAGACAATCTATGATAAACGTGAATGGGATTTTATTCGTGATGGTCTTGTAAAGATCTATGCCATTCACAAAACAGAAGGAGATTTCAGTTTCACCAGTCACCTGGATGTAGCCCGGGTGGACTATTGCACCTTTGGGAACTCCCACCCTTTCCGTATCCGGATCGTTAATAAATACAATGATAATTATGACCATTACTATATCAAGATTGCTGATGCTTCACGCATTTATGGGCTGGAGCTGGAGCATATTCTCTCTCCAAATAATATCACCTATTTAACCGATAAGGATACCTTGATTGAAGAGCATATCGCCGGTGTGCCCGGAGATTTGTTTATCAATCAGATGATGAATGATCCACAGACCAACAGGATCAGGCTGGCCAAAGAGTTTGTAAAATTCAATGAGCGATGTTTTGTGCGATTACTGGGTGATATGCGCAGCTATAATTTTGTGGTGGATATTACTCCTGATATTGAAGACTATCAGTACCGAATAAGAGCCATTGATTTTGATCAACAATCCTATGAAGGAAGAAAGAATTTGTACCTGCCCCAATTCTTCAGGGAGAACTATCCATACGTGGAACTTTGTCTCACCCATCTCAATAAAGAATCCATTGCCCAATACCAGGCTGAAGAACGGACCCTGATCACATTCAGGCTCGCTTCTTTTCGTTATCGCATCAAAGAGTTGTTCGATATTATGTCCAAAGACGAGATTTCCACACCTGAAAAGATCAATCAGCTAAAAGAAGAGCTTAATCAATACTTCCAGACAACAATATTCAACCGTTGCCAGTCCATGGGACAGGTTGTAAAAAGGCATCTCAAACAAACCCTTCAGAAAAACCTTATGCTGGTCCAGCGAAATCTCGGAAAGACTAACGATTGATTGAATATAGCCATTAGTCGCCAGCTATTAGCCACTGGCATGATGCAGGGGAATTATCAATTTTACGTCTGGAGGCTAATAGCTAGTGCTTAATGGCCAAAAGTTGACATATTCAATCGAATTATCTTTTAAATAAACTATATTAGCAAACTTTTTTAACGACTGCTCGCCACATTTTTATTTATTATTCATCTAAACGACTCCTTCCTCAATGAGCAAGTACAAACCTGGGGTGCTTTTTGGAAAAGAACTTGAAGCGCTCTACAATGATGCAAAAGATAATCAGTTTGCATTACCCGCTGTTAACGTTACCGGAACCAATACCATCAATGCCACACTGGAAGCTGCAGCCAAGGTAAATTCTCCTGTAATCATCCAGTTTTCCAATGGCGGCGCCCAATTTATGGCAGGCAAAGGAATGCCGAATGACAAATTGCAGGCAAATATATCCGGCGGTATTTCCGGGGCTTTACATGTACATAATGTAGCAAAGCATTATGGTGTGGCCGTTGTTTTACATACAGACCATGCATCCAAAAAATGGCTTCCCTGGGTGAGTGGATTGATTGATGCCGGTGAGGAATTCTTCAGGGAAAAGAAACAACCCCTTTATAGCTCCCACATGCTTGACCTTAGTGAAGAGCCTATTGAAGAGAATATTCATACTTCGGTTGAATTCTTCAAACGAATGCAGCCATTGGGTATGAGCATAGAAATAGAGTTGGGCGTAACAGGTGGAGAAGAAGATGGTGTTGATAACAGTGATGTAGAAAATTCAAAACTCTATACTCAGCCGGAAGATGTGGCTTTTGCCGTTAAGGAACTCAGCAAGGTAGGCAAACTATTTACTGTTGCTGCTGCTTTCGGTAACGTACATGGTGTATACAAACCAGGCAATGTTGAACTGCGTCCTATCATTTTGGCCAATAGCCAGCGGCATATTGAAAAAGAATTGAAAACGCCAGGTAAACCAGTATACTTCGTTTTCCATGGTGGAAGTGGATCACCGCAGCACCAGATCCGCGAAGCGATCAGCTATGGCGCCATCAAAATGAATATCGACACCGACCTGCAATGGGCATTCTGGGAAGGTGTTCTCAAAAATTATAAAAAAAATGAAGGTTACCTGCAGGGTCAGCTGGGAAATCCTGAAGGAGACGACAAGCCAAATAAAAAATTCTACGATCCCCGTGTCTGGCTACGCAAAGGCGAAGAGACTTTTATGAAGCGTCTTGAAATTGCTTTTGAAGATCTGAATTGCATTAACCGTAATGCGTAAGCAGTATCGGAACAGTTTAACTATTGTTCCTGATTAAGCGCGCAATAACACAGTCCCGATTGCTATCGGGATCAGGAGGGTCACAGAGTCCCGATAGCTATCGGGATTGTGTGGCTCTCTTTTTTGCCCTTTGTTCAAATTGCTATGGTGACTCTGGGGCCTTTTACAGCTAGTAATTCTACGATTTTTAAGCAAAGCGTGAAAGGTTTACGCTTAAAACGGCATACAATTAAAGCAGAATCGGAAGATGGCAAGCGGTTTGTTAATATATTTAATATAGAATCCTGAATTCAAACGTGTTTGTAACTAAACTCTTCCGGATAAACCTTAAATTGTGTGTAGTAATGGATTCTGACTTGGCCCGGTTAATCCTTAAACAGCACCAGTATGATTAGAGTACTGATCGCAGATGACCATGCCATCGTACGCAAAGGCCTTAAACAACTTATTCTTGAAGAATTCCCTTCTGCAACAGTAGTAGAAGCAGGTGATGCCGAGCACCTGATCAAAAAAACCATCCAGGAAGAGTTCGATATCGTTATATGCGACCTTAGCATGCCCGGACGTAGCGGGCTTGATGCCCTTCGGCAGATTAAACAATCTTCTCCGTCTTTGCCCGTATTAATTATGAGTGTGCATCCGGAAGACCAATACGCTTTAAGAGTATTGAAGGCCGGCGCCTCAGCTTATCTTGGAAAAGATACGGTACATGAGGACCTTATCAAGGCCATTCATGCCGCCCGTATGGGTAAAAAGTATATCACTCCCAGTATTGCAGAAAAATTGGCCTATGCATTTGAAAATGATAACGGGCAGGAATCACACCAGTCTCTCTCCGACCGGGAGTTTGATGTATTCAAATTACTCGCCGGTGGCAAATCAATTTCCGGTATTGCGGAGCAGCTGACTTTAAGTATTACTACCGTGAGCACTTACCGGGCAAGGATCCTGGAAAAAATGCAGATGCATTCCAATGCCGAAATGACCAGGTATGCACTGGAGAAAGGCCTGATATGAGGAGGAAGGATTACTAATAATATCTTTTATATTCGGGTCATAAGCAAAATGCCCAATAACTCCTTTCGAAGATTGATTGCATTCATCACCTGCATCATTGCATGGATTGGAATGATTATCCAATATTATGTAGCTATTAAAAGTGGGCCGAACCATAATCTCAGTTTCCTTGAATCCAATACCCGTTTCTGGGGATATTTTACAGTACTGACCAATTTTCTTTGTGCCATCTGCCTTACATCCGTCTTGTTCTTTCGCGGTTCCTGGCACCGTTTCTTTTCAAAATTCTCCACTCAGACTGCCATTACAGTTTATATTCTTATTGTTGGCCTGGGCTATAATGTTTTATTAAGGCATTTGTATACGTTCAATGGTGCGCATGCAATTTCCAATGAGATCCAGCATGTAGTTGTGCCAGGGTTATTTACCATATACTGGTTCTTCTTACCCAAAAAAGCCCTGAAGTGGAAGCTGGTATTTCTTTGGCTCCTGTACCCATTTGTTTACCTGGTTATGGCATTGACTCGCGGATCAATAGATGGATTCTACCCGTATCCTTTTTTAAATGCAAACGAAATTAGTTTTTCTGAGGTGATAAAGAATGCAGCGGGATTGATGGTGGCCTTCGTTTTAGTGAGCCTGGTCTTTATTGCAGTCTCAGGAAGAAAATAATTATTGCAGGTATCATTTATTTTTTTAACAAATAATGGATTGAGGGCAGGCAACTTTCACGGGTATTTTCCGTTTTCTTTAGGCATAGGACGTAACTACTAAATAAAATCTCAGTGAAAATGAAAAAGGTGTTTTTGTTTTTTATAACCATAACCTGTTCCCTTGCGTTTATAGTTTCATGTAGCAAAAGCAGTGGATCTGATGGTGATGGAGGCGGTAACGGTGGTGGTGGATTTAAACCTGATTGTTCCGGTGCAGCCAGGAGCTTTGCAACAGATGTAAATCCAATCATTCAGACTTTTTGTAATCAGGCTAATTGCCATAACGCCAATAGCACAAATGGAGTTGGTCCGCTTACTCAATATTCAGAAGTATTTGATGCGCGAGCTCGTATCCGGCCACAGATCATTGCCGGTCTTATGCCGCAGAATACTACACTATCCACAGCACAAAAAAATATCATCGTGTGCTGGATAGATGCCGGCGCTCCCAATAATTAGAATGGCAGAATTTGTTTTTTGGATATATTTATCCAAAACTACCTGCTATGTTTAAAGGGTTGCTGACTGCATTGTTAATATCCGTAGTATTTATTGCCCAGGCACAAACCCCAATACTTACAGTAGAGAAGATCATGCGGGATCCTAAATGGATCGGCACATCTCCTACCCTGCCCCAATGGAGCGCCGATGGAAAAATGATCTATTTCAACTGGAATCCGGATAATGCACCGGATGATTCTGTCTACTATATTACTCCTGGCAATAAAACACCGGTTAAAGCTTCTGTTGCTGAGAAACTGGACCGTATAAATGCAAATGCTGCTTCCTGGACCACTGACAGATCAGCGTATACATACAATAAAGATGGAGACATTTATTTTACTGATGCCAGAACCGGCAAGACCAGGCGAGTAACTTCTACGCTTGACCAGGAAAACAATCCTCAGTTCTCCTTCAATCAAACCCGGATTGTTTATAACCGCAATCAAAATCTGTATGCCTGGGATATTAATACCGGTGAAACCATTCAATTGACAAATATCCGGATTGGCGCAGGCAGCCAACAAAGCAATACCAGGAAAGACAATTTAAGTCAGGAGGAAGAGTGGATGAAAAATGATCAGTTGCATTATTTTGATGTGCTTCATTCTCGTAAAGAAAAAACAGATGCAGCTGAGGCATACAGCAGGAATACAAAACCAAAAGAACTTCGAAGTATCAGTCTTGACGATAAAACAATACAGGGACTGGCAATCAGCCCTGATGGTCGCTTCATTACTTATCGTCTCTTTAAAGCTGCAGCTAACGCAAAATCAACCATTGTTCCCAGCTATGTAACAGAAACAGGATTCACTACAGAAATTCCTGGTCGCACTAAAGTAGGCGCACCTCAGGGTACCTCTGACGGATTTATTTATGACCGTGAAAAAGATACTGTCTATGTTATCAAGACAGACTCAATTCCGGGTATCAAAGATCTTCCAGACTATGTAAAAGATTATCCCAGACAGCTGGAAGAAAGAAAGAAAAAGAATGCCAATCGTTCAGTTACAGTATTTAATCCTTGGTGGTCCAACAACTCGGCTTATGCAATCTTTGATATCCGCTCCGATGATAATAAAGATCGCTGGCTCTGGTTATACAACAGTTCCGCTAACACATTCAAACTGGTAGATCGTCAGCGTGATGAAGCCTGGATTGGAGGACCGGGTATCTCCGGCGGAAATAATGCGGGCTGGATTGATGAATCAACATTCTGGTTCCAGTCTGAATCAACTGGCTACTCGCATATATACACTGTGAATGTTGTTACCGGGGAAAAGAAAGCGATCACTGAAGGAAAATATGAAGTACAGCAGGCCAGGCTGTCCAATAACAAAAAATATTTTTACATCACTACCAATGAAGTTCATCCGGGTGAACAACAGTTCTATCGGCTCACCATTGCCAATGGAAAAAAGGAACGCATTACTACCATGACAGGTGCCAACAATGTGGTTGTATCACCAGATGAAAAATGGCTGGCCATTCTTTATTCTTATTCCAATAAGCCCTGGGAACTCTATTTGCAGGAAAATAAACCGGGATCGAAAGCTGAACAGATCACCACTAAAGCGCAGAGTGAAGAATTCAAAGCCTATTCCTGGAAGGATCCTGAACTGATCAGGTTTACCGCGAGAGATGGGGCTACTGTTTATGCCAGATTATATAAACCCGTCCAGCCAAAACCTGATCAGCCAGCAGTAGTTTTTGTTCATGGTGCCGGATACCTGCAGAATGCACATAAATGGTGGAGTACTTATTTCCGGGAATACATGTTCAATAACCTTTTGGCAGATAAGGGTTATTACGTATTGGACATGGACTATCGGGGCAGTGCAGGTTATGGACGCAACTGGCGCACCGGCATTTACAGGCATATGGGGGGCAAAGACCTGGATGATAATGTGGATGGGGTCAAATACCTGATCAGTACCTATGGAGTGGATCCCAAACGTGTAGGGCTTTATGGCGGCTCCTATGGTGGATTTATTACCCTGATGGCCTTATTTACTCAACCGAATGTATTTGCAGCCGGCGCAGGGCTGCGATCTGTTACTGATTGGGCCAATTACAACCACGGTTATACTTCCAATATATTAAATGAGCCGTTTACAGACAGCCTCGCGTATCGCCGTAGTTCTCCCTATTACTTCGCTGAAGGGCTAAAGGGCCACCTGCTCATGTGCCATGGTATGATTGATGTGAATGTCCATTTTCAGGATATCGTAAAACTTTCACAGCGATTGATTGAACTGGGCAAAGACAACTGGGAACTGGCTGTTTATCCCATGGAGGATCACGGTTTTGTAGAGCCCAGTAGCTGGACCGATGAGTATAAACGGATACTGAAATTATTTGAGGCAGAACTGAAGAAATGATTCCCCTGGCGAACACGGCCCCTGGCCGTTGCTTTAATCTCAAAACCTCTATATTTGTGCTTCACCAATAGGTTAGGCTATGGCGAAACAAGTAGAGGATTTCGATGCAAACCTGGCTGGAGAAGACGGTAAAACGGAAGAAACGAAGACGAGCTGGTTCAAGCGCATCAAAAAAGGGATTAATACCAAGACCTCAGAAAAGAAAGAAACACCCGAAGGGCTCTGGACCAAATGCCCTGATTGCAACTATATCTGTACGATGACTGAATTGCGGGAACATCTCTTTGTTTGTCCCAAATGCAATTATCATCACCGAATCAACAGCAACGCTTACTACGAGATCCTGTTTGACGACAACCAGTTTGAAGAGCTGTTTGATAATATCCGCAGCAAAGATTACCTGGACTTTACTGACCTGAAGCCTTACAAAAAGAGGCTGGAAGAGATATGGTCTAAAACTGACCTGAAAGATTCAATGCGCGTTGCATTCGGCAAAGTGAACGGTCATGATATTGTAATCGCCTGCATGGATTTTGAATTCATTGGCGGATCCCTTGGTAGCGTTATGGGTGAAAAATTCTCGCGGGCATGTGATTTTGCTATTGAGCAAAATGTACCCTATCTCGTTATCAGCAAAAGTGGCGGGGCCCGAATGATGGAAAGTGCTTTCTCTCTCATGCAACTGGCCAAGACCAGTGGCAAACTATCTCAATTGAGCGATGCCGGACTTCCCTATATCTCCCTGTTAACTGACCCCACCTTCGGCGGTATCTCAGCTTCTTTTGGAATGCTGGGAGATCTGAATATTGCGGAACCAGGCGCACTAATCGGCTTTGCCGGTCCGCGCGTTATTAAAGAAACCATCAAGAAAGACCTGCCAGAAGGATTCCAGCGCAGTGAATTCATTCTTGAGCATGGTTTCCTGGATTTCATTGTTCAACGAAAAGAGCTGAAACAAAAACTGTCAACAGTTCTGAAGCTTTTCAAAAATTAATAGCTCCTTCATCGGATGTCAGAGATCAAAAACAGGTCTGCCTATCATGAGTACTTCATTGATACAAAATATGAAGCGGGCATGGTATTGCTCGGGACTGAAGTGAAATCCATTCGTTCAGGAAAGGTCAGTTTTAACGACAGCTATTGTCTGATCCACGAAGGCGAGATATGGATCAAATCCCTTCATATTGCAGAATATTCCCACGGGAACGTCAATAACCATGATCCGGTAAGGGACCGGAAACTCCTGCTCCAAAAACGGGAGATCAGCAAGATAGAGACAAAGCTCAAGGAAAAGGGCTATACGCTTATCCCTCTACGGATGTATATCAACGAAAAGAACCTCGTCAAGATTGAAATTGGCCTGGCCAGGGGCAAAAAATTGCACGATAAGAGGGAGAGTATCAAGCAGAAGGACGTTGAAAGGGAAATGAAACGCTTCCTGAAATAACCTGCCAGCTGCTGAAATATACTGCGAAGATTTTCGTTAAAGTCAAGCATGATTTTTGTCGAAACTCCCGCACTATGAAGAAACTGGCCCTCTTTACCCTTCTCATCGTGACCCTTAATGCCTCCTCTCAGAGCGTATTTGGCTATTGGTATGGCAAAGGGAGTGTAAAAACAAAGACAGGCAATGACTACAATAATTACCTGGTAGAGCTCATACTTTCTCCGGAAAAAGGATATGTGAAAGGAATTCTAAACTATTATTTCAAGAATACCTACCGAAGCACGCAGGTCAAGGGCAATTACGATCCCAAAACCCGGCAGTTAAACCTGTACAATATCCCTGTTACTTACCATGGTTCCCTGGCAAGCATGGAAGTGGATTGTAATATGACGCTACAGGCCTCGCATCGTATCGCCAAAAACGGCGATAACCTTGTTGGTGCCTTTATTGGACTTCCGGAATACAAGTACATGTGTACGGACATCAATTTCAATCTTGGTAAAAGTTCTGATATGAGCAAACAGGATTCCGTATTGAAAGCATTACGGGAGTTCAAGGAAACCAACCAGGTATGGAAACCATCCATGTTTGATACACTCGCGGCAGTAAATGTTGTACAGAGAAAGGTTATCAACTATGTGATTGAAGACCGGTTCAAACAAAGAGAGAATGTTGTTGCCAACGAAATTGAAGTAGCTTCTGATTCCATCCAGGTCGATTTTTATGATAATGGAGAAATTGATGGTGATTCCATCTCCATATTCTTCAATAAACAACTACTGGCCTTTTCCCAGCGATTAAGTTCGCGGGCAATTCATTTCGACCTCAAACTGGATTCCGCAAAAGAAGTTCAGGAATTGAGTATGTATGCTGACAATCTGGGTTCCATTCCCCCTAATACAGCCCTTATGATTGTTACTGATGGGAAAAAGCAGCAGGAGATCCGTCTGGCAAGCAACCTGGATAAGAATGCAACCATCCGTATCCGCAGAAAAAAGAAGTGAGTTAGCCGCTAACGCCATGGTTCGTGTCTCACGAACCTGTGGTTTGTGGGACACAAACCACGGCAGTAACACTCCTTATTGCCCTAGTACTTTTTTCAATCCCTTCTCCCCTCTTCGCATGATTACATTATGATTATAGGTAAAAAAGCCTTTCATGAAATGTGAGAGAAAGTTGACCAGCTTTTTAGTGCTTTCCACTTCCCACTGGTAATCCACGTATGTAATTCCATTCTTTTCCTCAAATCGCCACACACCTGTACCAATCAGATCACCTGTGGATTCACCCCTGATCTCCTTATACAGATCCTTACTGGTAATTTTGAAATCGATATTTAGTGTAAATGGAAGGAAGCTCTTCCAGGTATATTGTATGATCTCACCAATACCATTGCCATCACCTGTCTGCAGGAGTTTAGTTTTTACAACACTTCTCCACCAGTAATGCCAATTTTCTCCTTTGTTGATATATTCCCAGACTTTGGTTACAGGCGCATTTATTTGCCAATGAGAAATAAAAGAATAATGTACCGGCTTCGTAAATCCCTTTAATGAAAGCATTATTAAAATGGCCAGTCCAACTTTGCGCATTCCCAAAGTTAAGAAACAGTCCTGTGTGGAATACAACCGGGGTCTAATGTGGGGTAGTTCGTGAGACACGAACCACGGCATGTGGTGAACGTCCTGCTTCCTGTCACCCGAACCAGCATTCTTTATTCAAACAGTTCAGCCTGGTTTGTTCCACTTCCCTTAGCCCATTCCATTTCCACGCTCTTTGTATAATCAATCAGTTTTGTACCAACTGCTCTCCAGCCCATTACTTCAGCCACTTTCGCAAGCTTGAACTTCGCTTTTCTTACCTGTGCACCCCTTCCCTGCTGTACAGATAATATTGGTTCCTCATCAGTAGAAACAGCTTCAACATAATTCCCATTACCTTCCTTAATGAACATGAATTTGGATTTCAGCGTGGTAGTTTCGATCTTAAAGCGTTTTACTATGTACTGCTTTTTGTCGTTATCTACATATACAGCCGTAATGATGCGTTCAGGAAAGAATTTGCCGATATATATGACTTTATCTGCTTCCAGTTTCTGGGTCATTTCCTGATCAGTGATCTCATAATTGCCATCATTATAGATAACCAGTATCCTGTCTTCTGCCTCAAAGCTACCCAGGTAAACTCCCTTTTCTTCAGCGCTTAGTCTTCCGAACTTTTCATCAAACCAGAGTTTACGTCCACTCAGCGTTGCCTTACCTGCTTCCTTAAATCGAACTGATTTAATTGGGTATTTGGTGACCTGGTTACCCACGCTGCTTCTTCCTTTGATTGCCAGTTCTTCAAAGGAGAAATCAAATTCCTTTTTATGGGCAGAGGATCCCGGTGTCAGTACGATCCTGACTGTTTCAGCTTCACCATTGGCATTCACACTCAGATAGTGCACCTTGCTTTTTTCATCTCCTTTGGTGAGATCATATTCCTTGTCCCTGGTTACACCCGTCACATTAAAACGTTTGGCATAACTCATACCACCTTTTCCATCCGCATAGATCATATTGTAAGTGGTACGTTCATCATTCTTCTGAAAAACTGCTGCGTGAAGTATGTCCTTTCCAATAAATACTTTATCCGCCACCTTCACCACTTTCATAATTCCGCGTTTGGCGAAAACAATAATATCATCCAGGCTGGAACATTCAAACAAAAATTCATCCTTGCGAAGGCTGGTACCAATGAATCCTTCTTCTTTGTTTACATACAACCGCGTATTGGCGATAGCAACATTTTTAGCTTCAATAACTTCAAACTGTCGGATCTCTGTTTTACGCTCTCTTCCTTTGCCATATTTCGAAAGCAGGTTCTCAAAATAGGCTACAGCAAAATCAACCAGGTTATTCAGGTCATGCTTTACCTGTTTGATCTGTGCTTCAAGGTCTTTGATCTGATCATTCAGGGCATCAATATCAAGTCTGTAAATACGACGAACAGGCTTTTCCGTCAATTTTACAATATCTTCTCTTGTAATAGCACGTTTCAATTGCTTCTTGAACGGAACAAAGGCCTTGTCGATTGCTTCCAGTACTTTTTCCCAGGTCTCATGTTTCTTCTCGAGTTCCTTATAGATCTTTTCCTCGAAGAATATTTTCTCCAGCGAAGTATAATGCCATTTCTCCTGCAGTTCTGCCAGTTTGATCCTGAGTTCCTGTTCCAGCAGATTCTTGGTTCTGTCTACTGATAATTTCAACAGATCAACTACTCCAAGGAACTGTGGCTTCTGCTCAACGATTACACAGGCATTAGGTGAAATACTGATCTCGCAATCAGTGAACTTATAAAGTGCATCAATAGTAATATCGGGTGATATTCCCGCTGCGAGGTCAATTTGAATTTCTACATCGGCAGCGGTGTTATCCGTTACTTTTTTGATCTTTATCTTTCCCTGTTCATTGGCCTTAACAATTGACTCCATCAATTGTGTGGTGGTTACGCCATAGGGAACACTCCGGATTGCCAGTGTTTTCTTATCTATCTCTTCAATGTGCGCACGGACCTTGATCTTACCGCCTCTTTTGCCCTGATCATAATCAGTAACATCCACCATACCACCAGTCTGGAAATCGGGATTCAATTCAAATCGTTTTCCACGCAGGTATTTTACAGAGGCATCTATGAGTTCACAGAAATTATGAGGCAAAATTTTAGTAGATAATCCCACCGCAATTCCATCAGCTCCATGTGCCAGCAGCAATGGAAATTTCATTGGTAAAGTAACCGGTTCATTTTTCCGGCCATCATAGCTCAATTGCCATTCTGTGGTCTTTGCATTGAAAGCAACCTCCAGTGCAAATTTGCTAAGGCGGGCTTCAATATATCTGGCTGCAGCCGCATCATCGCCTGTTCTTACATCACCCCAGTTTCCCTGCGTGTCAATGAGCAGGTCTTTCTGTCCCATATTCACCAGTGCATCTCCAATACTGGCATCGCCGTGAGGATGGTATTGCATTGCCTGGCCAATGATATTTGCCACTTTATTAAAGCGGCCATCATCCATTTCTCTCATGGCGTGCAGTATCCGGCGCTGAACCGGTTTCAATCCATCCTCTACCGCCGGCACTGCTCTTTCAAGGATTACATAAGACGCATAATCCAGAAACCAGTCTTTATACTGGCCAAATAGCGCCGATTTATCATTTGGTAAAAAGTCTGATGCTTTAGACTTAGACATAATTCAATTTTAATTGGCAGAAACTTCTTCTGCAACTGAGTTCTCATTTTTCTTTCCGGGTAAGCGCACATCAAAATCCTTCCAGCCTTTGGTGATATCACCCATCACTTCAATCTTACCTGCAGCTACCAATTCTTTCATCCGCCACATCAGGAACACATCTCCCGTTTTTATTTTCATGCGATGCAGGGTATTGGATAAAGCGCGGGTGGCCTTCTGCCATTCAGGTGTAATATTTTTAAGGATCTCGCTATCATAAAAACGTTCATCCTTGCCAACTATCTTCTTTCCTCCTTCCAGCATTCTTACTGGTGCATTTTCCTCCATCAGTTTTCTCCATTCATCTGGATCAACCTCATATTCACTCAGGGTAATAGGTCTTGCCAGCTTTTTTGCTTTCATAAATTCTTTAGGCTGTATCTCCTGCAGCCAGGAAGGATAGAACAATTGCCCCTTTTCATTAATAAAAGGAAGATTGTTCATGTATAATATCATCACCCTTCCCTGGTATTCACGGAGCTGAGGCATGAGCCAGTAGTAACTGGTTACATCATGCTGGTTCTGACCCATCCAGATCCAAACCTGCTCTTCAGGATTCTCCTCCAGTTTCTTCTTTAATTCTTTAACCATCTCCCGGTCATCAAAGCTTCCCACTCCTTCAGTTCCATAGGGTGATCCTGATAATAAACCATGCCAGTAATCCAGACGGGCATTCCACCCCTCTTCCGTATCCAGGTTTTTTATAGGACCTACTGCAAAATCATCCTTCACCTGGATCACCTCTCCTGCCAGTGTTTCATCCAGTTCAATGGCCTTTGTCAGTACATCTACATCACCTGCATTATGCACAATGTGTATCATAGTTATTTTTTTATTTTAATAGCCAGGAACAAATAGTTATTTGCCGCAGCGATTACTTCATATTTCACATAGAAGCTTTCCGTAAATATCCTGAATGCCATAAACTCATGCTTAGGCACTGCAAACTCATCAAAAAAAATAATATCGCCGTCATTCAAAACACGGTACAGTTGAGAAAGGCTGAAAATGGTTGCGCTGAAAATATCAGCGTCCATATGGATCAGCTTTCTTTTACCATTCTGGTATTTATCCAGGAAAGGAATAAGTGTATCCTGAAAAAGTCCTTTATAAAAACTGGCACGTGAATCGGTAATATTCAATGATTCCAGTGCCGATGCCATAGATCCTTTTGCAAAGGGTCCATAGTCTTCAGGCAATCCTTCAAACGTATCAAAACCAAAAAAACGGGATTGTGCGTTCTTATTATGCTCCAGCCACCATTTGAAAGAATGTCCACCACAAACTCCAAACTCAAAATAATCAACCGCCATATTTTCCAACTGCTCCTGGTTGCTGATATTCTGATAAAGGATCAGCCTTCTGTTATAATCCCATTTATGCTGATACCAGTCGTTATACCCATTCACCCTGGTCTGCCGCCGCCATTTACTTAGCTTGGACATATTATATGCATTCAGCATAAGGCCTGCAAAAGGTTCAACTAACCCGTGCAATCGCCACTTCATGAAAAGTGATTTCGCCTTGCGAATTATATCCAGCTTTGTCATTACGGTTTGGAGCGGTTATTTAATTTCTCAGGCTTCTGCCATCTTCTTGCCTTCTTCTGTGATTGGAATATCCACTTCAATTTTCAGGTTTTCAATAATGAATTCCTGGCGTTGGGGCGTGTTCTTGCCCATGAACTTTTCCAGTAACTCCTGTATATGATCACCATGCTCCAGCAAAACATGTTGCAATTTTATTTCATTACCAATGAATCTGCCGAATTCATCCGGTGATATTTCTCCCAATCCTTTAAACCTTGTTATCTCCGGTTTGCCACC
>Ga0170475_102530370_pt1 | contig 14681 bp, 10 predicted proteins | sample Soicark_Litter_5_FD_111474 | JGI IMG/M metagenome (GOLD analysis project Ga0170475, IMG submission 111474) | Avena fatua rhizosphere microbial communities from Hopland, California, USA. Combined Assembly of 48 SPs | reverse complement strand
GTCGGCCTGTACTGGCGCTACGAGAAGCAGCTGCGGCGCCTCGAAAGCACCGTCGGTTCGACGCTCGGTGCCACGGGCGCCATTTATGCCCTTCGGCGGTCGCTGTATCAGGCGCTGCCTGCCGACACGATTCTCGACGACGTGCTGACGCCCATGCGAGCGGTCCTCGCCGGGTACCGGATAGTGTTCAACGAACGCGCGGTCGCGTTCGATCGCGTGGCCGTGGACGCGCGCGCCGAACGGCGCCGGAAGATCCGCACGCTTGCCGGCAACTTCCAGATCCTGCGGCAGGAGCCGCGGCTGCTCGTTCCGATCGTCAACCCGGGGTGGGTCCAGTACGTATCACACAAACTGGGCCGGCTGTTTGTCCCGTACGCGCTCTTCGTGCTGTTCGCGTCAAACGCCGCGCTCGCGCCGGGCAGTGTCTTTTACTCCACGGCGCTCGCGGCGCAGGGCATCGTGTATCTGCTGGCGGCGTACGGCGCCTGGCTGGACTCCCGCAGGAGCGTTCCCGCGCGAGGCGCGGCCGACCGCTGGGTTCCCGTCGACCGGCTGGCGCGCGTCGCCCTGACGTTCATGGTCATGAATTACTCGGCCGTGGCCGGTCTGGTGTCGGCGCTCACAAGGCGGCACGTATGGCGATGATCATCGACGAGCCGCTGGCGTTCGGAGGCGGATTCGCGGCCAGACCGATATCGCCATCCGCCCCGACGCCCGCCGAGGCGGCGCCGGCGATCCCTGCCGAGCCGCGCACCCGCGACTGGGGATATCTCGGGCTGCTTGCGTTCACCGCCGTGCTGATGCTACGCCCGCAGGACCACATCCGGGCCCTGGCCATCCTCCACCTGGCGCAGCTCAGCGCGTTTGTCGGCCTGGGGGCGATGGTCGCGAGCCGCATGCGACGGCATCTGTCGGTGATCCCGCTCTCCCGTGAAACCGTGGCGTTGTTGTGCTTTGGCTTCGTCATGCTCGCGACGGTGCCGTTTTCGATCTGGCCCGGCGGCGCGCTCGGCGAGTTCATCGAGACGTATCTCAAAGTCGTCATGGTCTTCATTCTGATGGTCAATACGCTGACCACGCCCAAGCGGCTCGAGCAGATCACGTGGTTGATTCTCGTCTGCTGCGGTTACATCGCCTTTCGCGCGGTACTCGACTACGCGCGCGGCGTCAATCTCGTCGAGAACGGCCGGGTCGCCGGCGCGGTCAGCGGCATCTTCGGCAATCCGAACGATCTCGCGTTGAACATGGTCACGTTCGTACCGGCGGCGATGATGATCGTGTTGAACCGGCGATATGCCGCGATCCGGAGGCTGACCGCGTCCGGCATCGTGCTGCTGATGGTCGCCACGGTGGTCTTCACGAAATCCCGGGCCGGCGTGCTGGGTATGGCGGCCATGCTGCTGGCGCTGATGTTCGTCGGGCGCAAGGTCCGCCCGGCCTTTACATCCGCGGCCCTCGCAGCGCTGTTGCTGGCCACGCCCTTCCTGCCTTCCTCCTTCTGGCACCGGATGGCCACCATCGGCAACGAGGAAGTCGACAAGGCGGAATTCACGGGTTCGGCGGAAGCCCGCCGCCTGCTGCTGGAGGAAGGCCTGAAGGCGTTCATCGATCACCCGATCACCGGTGTCGGCATCGGCCAGTTCAAGAACTACAACCCGCCCGACCGCAGGGAAAAGTGGCGCGAGACGCACAATTCGCTGCTGCAGGTGGCCGCGGACCTCGGCTTCTTCGGGCTGTCGGCGTTTGCATTCCTGATCTTCGCCGCGGTACTCGCGTCGTCTCAGGCGCGGCGTCTGCTGGCCCCCAAGCGGCGGAACGCGCCGGATCCGTTGCTCCGCACGATGAACGCCCGCGACCGCGATTTGTTGTACGCCTACGCGAGTGCGCTCACGGCGGGCCTCATCGGGTGGTTCGTCTGCTCGTTGTTCGCGTCGGTCGCATATAGCTGGACTTTCTACTACCTCCTCGCGCTTCTCGTGTCCACGCGCGACCTCGTGCGGACGCGGATCGCGCTGGCGACCGGCAGCGGTGTTTCTGCAGAAAGGGCAAAGAGCGCCACGTGGACGGCTCGCATCGCATGACCCCGGGCAGCCTCTGCCCGCTCGAGGCGGACTCGGGCGTCGCGTCGTCCCGGCCGGCCGACGCGACGCCGGAGGTGACGGTCGTGATTCCCGTCTACAACGGGGGCCGCACGATCGCCGCGGCGCTGCAGTCGGTCTTCGAGCAGACGTACACGAACTACGAAGTGATCGTCGTGGACGATGGATCGACCGACGACACGGCGGCGCAAGTGGCGAAATGGGCTGACCGCGTCAGGTACGAACGTCAGGCAAACAGCGGTCCGGCCAGTGCGCGCAATGCCGCCCTGCGCGCCGCACGCGGCCGCTATGTCGCGTTTCTCGACGCCGACGACATCTGGCTGCCCGGCAAGCTCGAGCGCCAGATCGCGTACTTCGCCAGGTTCCCGCAGACCGGACTCCTGCACACGGCCGCGCTGGTCAGCCCGGCGCCGACGCACGCCGCGCTCGAAGCGATCGATGCGGCCCCCGGCGATGAGGTGGACGCGCCACCGCGGCTGGCATACGGCGATCTCTTTCACGGCTGGCTGGACATCAGCACGCTGACCGTGATGGCGCCACGCGACGTCCTGCTGGCCTCCAGCGGCTTCGACGAACGGCGCGAGCTGCACGTCGAGGATTGGGATTTGTGGCTCCGTGTCGCCGCCCGCTTCCCCGTCGGGTTCATCGCCGCGCCGCTCGCGATTCATCGCCCGGGCGGATCGATGAGCAGCGCCGTGGAGAAGACATATCTCGGCCAGCAGCTGGTGATCAGAAAGGCGGCGGCGCTCTGCGGGAACGCCTGCGACGTTCACGCGGGAGCCCCCCAGGAATGCGTCCGGAGCCGCGAGTTCCGGCTCTACAACGAGCTGGGCTACGAGCGGTTCTGGTCCGGCCGGCCGGTCGAAGCGCGGGCGGCATTCTCGCACGCGCTCGAGCTGAATCCGCGCGCGATTCGGCCGAGGGTGTACCGCGCGGCCACCTTTGTGGGGCCGCGCGGCGTGCGATCCCTGCGGACGCTGAGGGACGCCTGGCACGGGAAGGCGCCCGCAGGCCCCGAGATCGGCAACCTGATCTACGACACGCGATTCCGCCGGGCGCGATCAAAGGCGGTCCGCGCCGTGCACCGCCTGGACGACGCCGTCTGCGGGATCGGACGCGCGAAGTATCGCGTGCTGTTCGAGGCCGCCTCGCCTCTGAGCCTCGTCGTGGCACGCTCGCTGCTCGATGCCCTCGGCCGTGACGACCGCCTCGAGTTATGGCTCACCACGAATGACCGCGCCTGGAAAGTCGGAGATACCTTCGGCTCGGCCGCGGCGAGCGATCGGCTGGTTTCGGCGTCCCGCGCACGCTGGATGAAGTTCGACGCCTACATCAACACGGATTTCTGGAACATGACGTGGCTGCCGCGCCGAACCCGTCGCATCCACATGTTCCACGGCGTCGCCGGCAAATACGGCCTGGACGCCCCCACCCGCATCGCACCGACCGTGGCGACGTTCGATCGGCTGATGTTCCCCAATCACGACCGGTTGATGCGTTACGCGGAAGCAGGTCTCGTAGACCCTGACAGTCCTACGGCCGCCCTGATCGGTTATCCGAAGGTCGATTGCCTGGTCGATGGCTCCCTCAGTCGGACCGACATCCTCAACCGCCTGGGCCTCGACCGGTCGAAGCCGACCGCGTTGTACGCGCCGACATGGTCGCCGCACTCGTCGCTGGCGGCCTCTGGTGAGCTGATCGTGACGTCGCTTGCGGCGCTCGGCATCAACGTCATCGTCAAGCTCCACGATCGCTCGTACGACCAATCCCTGCGCGCGTCCGGCGGCATCGACTGGCGAACCAGGATGGCACGCCTCTGCGACGCCTACGGCATTCATTTCACGACCGACATGGACCTCTCTCCCTATCTGTACGCGGCGGACGTGCTGGTGACCGACCACAGTTCCGCAGGTTTCGAATTCATGCTGCTCGATCGCCCCATCGTTGTCGTGGACTGTCCGGAGCTGATTGCCAAGGCGGGTGTCAGTTCGGGCAAGGTCGCGGCGCTGCGGAGCGCGTCCGAGGTCGTCGCCGCCGACGATGTGGCACGCGCGGTTTCGCGAAGCCTCGGCGATCCGTCCCGCTTATCGGACCGACGGCGGCAGATCGCCGCTGAGATGTTCTATCGGCCCGGTACGGCTGGTGCGCGCGCGATCCGGTGCGTGTACTCGCTCCTCGACCTCTGCACCCCGGATACGCTGCCGGTTGAGGCACGGCCGCAACCTGCGCCCGCACAAACAGCTCCCCTGCTTCCCGACTACCAGAGGACTACGAATCATGTGTAAGACTGCCCGTGCCGTGTTCTGTGCACTGGCGATGCTGCCGGCCGCCGCGGCATCGGCCCAGGATACGATTTACTTTTCAGCCACCGACAACGTCACCAACGTGCTCGTGCAGCGGATCAACGCCGAGACGGTCCGCCTGGATATTTCGAGCTGGTATCTCAGCGAGCATGCGATTTCGATCGCGATCGCCAATCGTTTCGCGGCCGGCGTCAAGGTACGCATCATCGGAGACCGCGGCGCGATTTTCGAGGCCGATCCGCACACCAAGGCCGAGTACTACTGGCTCGCGAACAAAGGCATACCCATCCGCCTGCGGTTCAACCCGACGTGGTTTCCGGAAATCAACCACTGGAAGATGGCGCTTTTCGTCGGACAGAACCTGGTCGAGTTCGGGTCCGGCAACTTCGCGCCGACGGAGCTCGCGCCCGTGTCGTCGACCAACTACTCCGACGAAACCGAGCTGTTCACCAGCGATCCTGCGATTGTCAACGCGTTCAAGACGAAGTTCGATGTCATGTGGAACGACACCACCGTCGAGCCGCAGAGTATCGTCGGCGGTCCGCCATACCTGAAGGACTGGAACGACGCGTGTGCCCACGAGCCCACCGGACACTGTGCCGATTTCGCGACGCAATACCCGAATCCGGCACCGATGATCATCGACACGACGCGGCTCGAGGGCGACAACCCGTCGCCCGCGGATCTCATCTGGGGCCAGGGCCGCGATTTCAACAACCGGCTCGTGCAGGAGATCAACAAGGAAAACAGCCGCATCGATCTCGTCGTGTACCGGCTGGAAGTCGACAACATCACCGACGCGCTGCTGGCCAAGTTCCGGGCGGGCGTGCCGGTCAGGATCCTGGTGGATCCAGGGCAATACACCAACATCCTGTGGCCGGAGTACTGGCTGACACACGCGAACATCGACAAGTTGTGGGCCGCCGGTGTGCCGATTCGCCAGACCATGCACGCCGGCGTGACGCACATGAAGACGCTCGTCACCTCGACGTATGTCACCAACGCCTCGTCGAATTTCGGGCCGAACTGGCAGCGCGACCACGATTACTTCATCTCCAAGGCAACCAAGCCGGCCATCTATCAGGCGGTTGCCGACCGCGTCAACGCCATGTGGAACGACACGGCCGGGTTCGGACCGCTCATCCTGACAAAGCCCAGGGCGGCGACGCTGGCCAGCCCCGCGGCGGGTGCGACAGGTGTCGCGACGAACACCTCGCTCGTCTGGAACATCGCGCCGTGGGCGGTCAGCTACGACGTGTACATCGGCACGACCTCCTCGAACATGACGCTCGCGGGCAACGTGGCCGCGAAAATGGTGACGAATCCCCCGTCGACCTATTCGTTTACGCCCACGTCGCTCCAGCCGGGCACGACGTACTTCTGGAAAGTCGTTTCGCGCACGAACGCGACGCCGCTCGATCCGACGATGATCGCGACGTCGGCGACGCAGTCGTTTACTACGGCGGGTACGGCCGGTCCACCGGCGGCGCCGTCGAATCCGAATCCCGCGAGCGGCGCCACCGGCGTGAGCAACGCCCCCGTCCTGTCATGGGCCCCGGGAACGCCGGGGACGACGTTCAACGTGGCGTTCGGGACGGCGAACCCGCCGCCGCAGGTCGCGACCGGTCTCACCAGCTCATCGTTCACACCCGGCACCCTTGGCGCGACGACCACGTACTTCTGGAAGGTGACGGCCGTGTCGAACGGCGGCACGACTGCCGGTGCGATCTGGTCGTTCACGACCGGTTCCGGCAGTGTCACGCCTCCGCCGGACGTGGTCATCTACGCGAACGACGTCGCGTCCGATTCCATTCACGGTAGCTGGAGCAAGGTGGCGGACGCCACCGCGGCGGCGGGCATCAAGCTGTCGAACGTCGACGCGGGCGTCGCGGCGCTGACGGCACCGCTGGCCAGTCCGACCCACTATTTCGATACGTCGTTCGATGCCGTCAGCGGCCAGCGGTATCGCGTCTGGCTGCGGATGCGCGCCATCAACAATTCCAAGTTCAACGACTCGGTGTTCGTCCAGTTCTCCGACAGCACGAACGCAAGCGGGAGCGCCGTGTACCGCATCGGGACGACCGGGGCACTGATGGTCAACCTTGCGACCGACGCCGGTGCGGCGAGCGTCCAGGGGTGGGGATGGCAGCGAAATGCGTACTGGCTGAGCGACACGGGCGATGTCTGGTTCCAGAACAGCGGCACGCACACGATCCGGGTGCAGGTGCGCGAGGACGGCGTTGAAATCGATCAGATCGTGATCAGCCCGACGACCTATGCCAACAACTCGCCGGGAGCCGTCAGCAACGACACAACCATTGTCCAGAAGCCCGGCGCGCAACAGCCCCCCGCCGCACCTGGTTCTCCGAGCCCGTCCAGCGGTGCGACAGGTGTCACCACATCACCGACGCTGACGTGGAGCGCCGCGGGCGCCACGAGTTACGACGTCCAGTTCGGCACGACAAATCCGCCCGCATCGGTGTCGTCGGGGCAGGCAGGCGCGTCCTACACGCCAGGGGCGCTCGCGAACGGGACGCAGTACTTCTGGCAGATCGTCGCCCGAAACGCAGTGGGCACGACATCGGGGCCGGTATGGTCGTTCACGACCACCAGCGCGGCGCCGCCCCCGCCGCCCGCCACACCCGGCTCACCGAGTCCTGCCGATGGATCGACCGGCATCGGCACGACCGCGACGCTGACGTGGACGTCTGCCGGAGCGTCGAACTACGACGTCAGGTTCGGCACTTCGAACCCGCCTCCGCAGGTGTCCGCCAACCAGGCGCCGGCGTCGTTCACGACGCCGACGCTCGCGAACAACACACAATATTTCTGGCAGATCGTCAGCCGCAACAGTTCCGGGACGGCGACCGGCCCGGTGTGGTCATTCGTCACGGCACCCGCCGCGGCGAACACGGAAATCGTCATCTACGCCGGTGACATTCCGTCGGCCAGCCTGCACGGTGCGTGGTCCGTGGCCAGCGATCCGACATCGCCCGGAGGGCTCGCGCTCGTCACAACGGACACGGGCTTTGCGGCGACGAACAACGCGCTGGCGGCGCCTGCCCACTACGTCGACGTGACGTTCGACGCCAACGCCAATACACCGTACCGCCTGTGGCTGCGGGTGCAGGCACTTGCCAATTCGAAGTTCAACGATTCGCTCTGGGTCCAGTTCTCCGACGCACAGACGAACGGCTCATCGATCTACCCGATCAACACGACGTCCGGTCTCGCCGTCAATCTGGCGACGGACTCGAACGCGACCAGCCTGAACCGCTGGGGCTGGGTGAACGGCGCGTACTGGCTGTCACAGGTGACGACATTCACGTTCCCGACGAGCGGCACACACACGATGCGGATCCAGGTGCGCGAGGACGGCGTACAGGTCGATCAAATCGTGCTCAGCAGCTCACGCTACCTGTCGGCGGCGCCCGGCGGCGTGACAAACGACAGCACGATCGTCCCGAAACCGTGAGCGAGGCGTTGTGTTCGTATCCATCGTGATCGCCACGCGCAACCGTTGCGCACTGCTCCGCCAGACGCTCGACGCGCTGGCGGCGCAGCAGTGGCCCGGAGACCAGCTCGAGGTCCTCGTGGCAGACAACGGTTCCACCGACGCCACTCCGGCCGTTGCCGAGCGCGCCGGCCGCGGGCGGCTATGCATCCGGTACCTGTTCGTTCCCATGCCCGGCAAGTCTCACGCGGTCAACGCCGCGCTCGCCATCGCCCGCGGTGAACTGATTGCATTCACGGACGACGACGTCCAGCCGGAGCCGGACTGGGTCGCGGCGCTGGTCCGAGCCGTCCAGGAATCCGGCGTCGATTTCGTCGCCGGCCGGATTCGGCCCATCTGGCAGATCGATCCACCCCGCTGGATGTCACCCGCCCTCTACGGCGTGCTTGCCATTCCGGACAACGGGGACGCACGGCTCGAAATCTCAACAAGCTCGTCGTCGGGAGCGATGCCGATCGGCGCCAACATGGCGGTGCGCGCGGCCGTGATCGCCCGGCTTGGCGGTCTGCGAACCGACCTGGGCAAGCTCTCGGGCTCGCTCAGGACGGGAGAGGATCACGAGTTCTTTCTGCGCCTGCTGCACGGGGGCTGCCGCGGGATTTATGAACCATCGGCGATGGTTCGGCACGTCGTGCCGGCCGAGCGACTCGATCGCCGCTACTTTCGGCGATGGCTGTACCAGAACGGTCGCGATGTGGCGCGCCTGGAACGTGCGTACCCCTCGGCTGTTCCGATGCTGTTCGGCGTGCCCCGCTACCTCTGGCGGCAGCTTGGCGCCAACATCATGGCCACGGCGAGCGCGGCCATCCGCGGTGACGACGCCCGGAGATTCGCAAGTGCGCTCAGGGTGTTGTGGTTCGCGGGTTACTGGAGAGACTCGTGGTTCGGCCCGACGTCCGCATCGGCACCTGTGCCGCTCGTCATGGCGGTGGGACGTTGAACCGATCGCCGATCTGGAATCTGCTGACCGGGACGGCAACGAAGTACCTGCTGCTGGCCGTCAACCTCGGACTGGGCCTCGTGCTGATGCCGTTCACTGTCCGGCACCTTGGGACGTCGCAATACGGATTGTGGATGCTCGTCGCATCGCTGACCGCGTACTTCCAGCTGCTGGATCTCGGCTACGGCAACGGTCTCGTCCGCCACGTCGCAGATGCAGACGCGCGCGGAGACATCGCCCGAGTGAACCGGATACTCAGCACATTCGTGGTGGTGTACTCGGGGCTGGGGCTGCTGTCGGCGGCAGGAATTATCGTACTAATCGCGACAGCGGTCCCGCGATTTCCTCATCTCTCGGCCGTGGAGGTTCGCACCGGGCAGCTGATCCTCGGCATCCTGGGCATCCGATTGGCTGTGAGCTTTCCGATGACCGTGTTCGGCGCGGCGACAACCGCTCGCCAGCGGTTCGCGCTCAATAACAGCGTCGCGGTCGTCTTCGCGCTTATCAACGGGGCCGTCACCTACGTCGTGCTCGTCTCGGGGTTTGGCCTGCTCGCTCTGGTTGCCAGCACGACAGCAGTAGGCCTTGCGAGCTACGGGGCTTACATCTTGACGGCCCGGCGCGCGTTCCCGGAACTGCGCATCAGGCTGTCGTCATTCGACCGCAGCCTCGTTCGCGACGTGACGGCCTTCAGCCTGTATCTGTTCATCATCGATGTCGCCGTCCAGATTGGCTTCAACCTGGACAACGTGGTCGTCGGCGCGGCCCTGGGGACCTCGGCGGTCGCCGTGTACGCGGTGATCCTGAGGCTCGCGGACTACCAACGCCAGGTGGCGTGCCAGTTCAACGGGCTTTTGTTTCCGATCGCAGTGAGACTGGGAGCCGGCCGCCGGGCTGCCGCGCTTGAATCCATGCTCGTCGACGGAACGCGCATCGCGTTGATCCTGATTACCGGCGTGACCGTGTGCGCGATCGGTTTCGCGGAACCCCTCCTCTCGAGATGGATGGGACCTGCGTTCGAAACGGGCGTCCTCCCCTTCTACGTGCTGGCGATCACCGGGATCGTGCTGGTCAGCCACGGGCCGCTCGGCAGCATCCTGCTGGGCACAGGACATCACCGCCTCGTCGCGGCTATCTCGATGGGCGAAGCGCTCTCGAACCTCATCTTGAGCGTCTTACTCGTACGGCGGTTCGGGATGTTGGGCGTCGCCATTGGGACGGCGGTGCCGGTGATGGTGGCTAACCTGTTCGTTCTTCTTCCCCTTGCATGCCGCCAGTTCGGGATGACGGCCTCGGCCTTTCTGAGACGCGTGTTGCCCGCGCCCGCGGCTGGCGTGCTTCCTGCAACCGCCGCCTGCGTGCTGCTGCGTTCTCAATATCCGCCAACCTCCGTCTTGTGGATTCTGGTCGAAGCCTCAGTCGTCGGCGCCGTCTACCTCATCACTGTCGTAACGATCGGCCTCGAGCGCGCAGTCCGTACGCGGTACGCGGATCAGGTGCGTCGAGTGCTGCCGGGCGCGGGGCATGTCATGGCGGGGCTCTCGTGACGCGCCTCGGCGCGAGCGTCACCGTGATCATCGCAACATTCAACCGTGCCGCGCTGCTCGACGAGTGCCTTGAACATCTCCGGTTCCAGAACTTCCTGCCGGGCGACGAGGTGATCGTGGTCGACAACGGGTCAACCGATGACACTCGCGGCATCGTGGCACGGCGCCAGGCATTCTTCCCGGTGCCGATGCACCTGCTGCGCGAAACCGTGCCTGGCAAGTCTCGGGCGATTTCCCGCGCAGTCACGTTCGCCAACGGCGACATCCTTGCGTTCACCGACGATGATGTGAACGTGAGTGGTGACTGGCTGGAGGTGATTCGGGGAGCAATGGCGGATCCGGCCGTCGCCCTGGTGGGTGGCCGGGTCACGCCCCGGTGGCAGGCCGGCGTGCCGCGCTGGATCCAGGAGGCGCGCGATCGGCATCCCCGTCTCGGCGCGCCACTGGCCCTGCTCGATTACGGCAGCCAGGACACGGACCTCGGGGCGCGGACCGCGCTCGGCGCCAACCTCGCGGTGCGGTGGGAGGTATTCACCCGCATCGGAGGGTTCCCCACGCATCTCGGCAAGCTTCGCGGCACGCTGCTCTCCGGCGAAGACGCCGAGATCTGCCGTCTGGTTCAATCGGCAGGGTTCAAGGCGATCTATTTACCGCGAGCCTCCGTGGCCCATTGGGTGCCGGTTCATCGCGCGCGCATCTCGTATTTCCTGCGATGGTTCTACTGGTCGGGCATTACACACGCACTGATGGATTCGCCGAAGCCAGGAGGCCACCAGCGGTCGATTCGCGGCCTTCCGCTGTATCTCGTCGCGCGGGCCGGGCGCGCGTCGACCGCCGTGCTCGCGGCGCTCGCACGCGGCAACCGGATCCCGGCTCTCAACGCCGCCGTCGAAGTCGCGTTTGCGTTGGGGTATGCCGCCGGGTGCTGGAGACTTACACGTCGTGTCACCGCACGCGCCGTCAGTACGGCGCCGGAGGCCGCGTGAAGGTCTCGTCTGCCTCGATCCTCGTGTGCACCTTCAATCGTGCGCGGCTGCTGCGCGGCACGCTGGCGGCGCTGCAAGGACTCACGCCTCCGCCCGACTGCGATGTCGAGATCATCGTTGTCGACAACAATTCCACCGACGAGACGCCGTCGGTGCTCGCCGCCGCGGCGGCCAACTCGGCCATACCGGTGCGCATCGCGACCGAGGCGCGACAGGGCAAGAGTTTCGCGCTGAACCGCGGCCTTGCGATGACACGCGGCGACATCATTGCGCTCACCGACGACGACGTGTGGATCAGCCCGGATTGGCTCGCGCGGATCGTGGCGGACTTTCGCGAGCGCGATGTCACGTTCGTGTTCGGGAAGGTCCTGCCTCGCTGGAGCCGGCTGCCGCCGCCCGAGCTCCTGACGCAGGCCGCGCAGGCGATCTGGGGACCCCTGGCGATCGTGGACTACGGCGACGAGCCCGCGAATTACACGCCCCAGAGCGCCGGGCAGCGCCTCCCGATTGGCGCGAACCTCGCGTTCGCGCGAGACGCGCTCGTCCGCATCGGCGGCTGGCGGACCGACCTCGGAAAGGTCAACAACACCCTCATATCCGGAGAAGATCACGAGATCTTTATGCGGCTGAGGCGGCATGGCCTGTACTCCGGATATTATGATCCCGAGGTGACCGTGCGTCATTTCATCCCGCCCGGACGCATGACGCGAGCCTACTTCCGGCAATGGTTCTTCTGGAACGGCAAGACGCAGGCCCTGATGCTCAGGGATCTCCATCCGGAGATCGACATGACGCGGGTGCCGACGATCGCCGGCGTACCTCGTTTCCTCTACCGGCAAAGCCTTTCTCAAGTCTGGCGCTGGATCAATACCATCGGCCGCGCAGATGCACTGGCCGCCCTGTCGGAAGAACTTCGCATGCTGCAGCACGCCGGCCTGATGTACGAATGCTGGCGTCGCCGAAAGGCGCAGCCGACGTGAGACGGCGGCGCGGCGCGGTGCTGGCCGTCCTCCTGCTCGCGGCGTCGGTCGTCGCTACCGCTGCGAGGCCGACCGTTCGCGTGACGTTCAAGGACGGCCTGGTCTGGCTGTCCGCGACAGACGCCACCGCCGCACAAATCCTCGCCGAATGGTCGCGGGTCGGCAGTACGCGTATTGTCAACGCCGAACGGATTTCGGGTCCTCCGCTCAACCTCGAATTGAACGGCGTTCGTGAAATGGACGCGCTCGCCATTCTCCTGCGGAGCACCGGAGGGTTCATCGCGTCCGCCCGCGTACCCGCGGCCTCCGCGGCGGACGCGCCGCTTTCCGGTGTCGAACAAATCACGCTGCTGCCGGTGAACGCGCGGCCGATTGTCGCGCCGCCTCAGCCGCCTGCGAATCCCCCGCCTGACGAGGCGCCTGCACCACCGCCTGTGTTCGATCCGTCCGGTGCGCAACGCGTGATCGGACCCGACGGCCAACCGGTTCCCGACGACCAGGAAGGCGCGCCGGCTCCGCCTCCACCGGCGCCGCCGCCTTCGGCAGAACCCCCGCGCTGATCGCTGCGCAGGCAGGCCTGACGGCCGGCACAAGCACAAACGAAATGTCAGGCGCTGGCCGCCCGCCGATTTGGACGCAGCCGTCGGTACAGGTGTGCCAGCGTGTCCCCGACCGGCCCTTTCAGCCAGCCGTCATACAGCAGATAGCCAAGCCGATCGGCGGCGGACACCTCGAACGCCTCATAGACGCGCGGGTGCCAGAGCCACTGCGGGAACCCGCGCTCGAGATCCCCGCGCCAGTTGAAGCCGACGCTCCGCATCTTTGGCGTGATGACGTCGCTGTGCACCACGTGCATCGGCCGATCGGGATCCTCTCCGAACGGCGCGTGCACGAACAACAGCGCGCCTTTTTTCATCGATCGGTGAATGCGATCCAGCGTGCGGAGAGGACGATGAATGTGTTCGAGGACATCGAAGCACAGGACCGCGTCGAACCGGGCTGCCGGCAGCCGTTCGCGCTTGAGATCGACGGTCTCGACCCGGAAGCCGCGACGCTCGATCCGCCACTTCGCGAACGCCAGCAGCGGGCTCGACACGTCGGCGAGCGTGACATCGAAGCCCGCTGTGGCAAGGGCCAGCGCGTCTGAACCGATGCCGGATCCGTAGTCCAGGCACATCCGCCCGGGACGCCCCACCGCGATGTCCGCGCACATCAACGTCCGCGTGTGAATCGAGTCCTCCGCGTGCCATCGCGCCAGGTCGAAGAGTTCCGTTTTCGACTCGTTGTAAAACCGGGTGACGGCGCGCTCATCGGACGGGTCCGCCACGTGCGTGCGCCACTCCTCCGTGAAACGCTCCGTGGCGCCGGCGAGCTCGGTTTCGACTTCGCCGACCGAGATGCCGAAATACTCGGACAGTTCGAGTGTGAGCTCCTGTTTCAGGCTGCCCGTCTGCGGGGCCATGATGGCGGTCCATCGTTCCAGGCAGGCAGGCTCGGAGTCCGTCGCGACGTCGTGAAGATTAGAACGCATGGTCCCAGCCACTGGATCGCGCGTCGTCGTCGACCTTCTGAATCGCGATGCACGATCCGAGGATTCCGAGATCCCAATCGCGATGCAGGACGTCGGGCCGCACGATGGTGCCGGCGGCCGACACGGATGCGAGCGCGCGGCGCAGCCGGCCGAGCGGCGAGCGGCGCGTCGGTAACGCGGGCTCGTCGGTTTCGTACACCCGGTACGCGGGATACGTCAGGGCATGGCGGATGACACGATTGACCGATCGGCGGTCGGCATCGTCGAACAGGATCACGCCGCCGACATCGAGCATGCGATTCAGATAGTAGAACTCGACCATCCCCTGGTCGAACGTGTGCCACCCGTCGACAAGTGCGAGCTGAATCCTGACGTCGTCGTTCAGGAGTCGGGGCAGGGCGAGCTCCGACCGTTGCTCCCTGAAATCCAGCAGATCGACAAATCCGGCGTCTCGCACGTTCTTGACGCCGATCCCCCGCCACTGGGTGCTTTGAAAGGGATCGAGGACGATGTGCCGGCGGTGTGCATCGGGCAGCGACGCCAGTGTTTCGCAGATGTACAGAGTCGATACGCCGTAGGCGCATCCGATCTCCAGGGAGGTCGTCGGCTTGATATCGGCGATCACGCGCTGGATCAGCGCGCCCTCAGCCTCTGTGACCGCCACCGGAAGGCTTGGAAAATCGGGGTGGCTGAGCGGCAGGTTTCGGATGCCATCCGATACCTGCTGCGTCTCGAGAATCCGCTCGAGGACGCTGTTCACTCAGCCCTCCCGGTTGCCACG
>Ga0170475_123366069_pt1 | contig 14685 bp, 5 predicted proteins | sample Soicark_Litter_5_FD_111474 | JGI IMG/M metagenome (GOLD analysis project Ga0170475, IMG submission 111474) | Avena fatua rhizosphere microbial communities from Hopland, California, USA. Combined Assembly of 48 SPs | reverse complement strand
CCGAAGGCCCCGGCCGGCTGCTGCTCGCCTCCCGCACCGATCTGCCCGACATCGCGCCCGGGCTGCGTCGCGTACGGCTGTCCGGGCTCGGCTCCGGCGAGATGCGCGAGATCAGGCGCACCCTGCCCCGGCTCGGAGCGCTTTCCCGTGACCCGGACACCTCCTTGGTCGCCGAGCGGGTACTCAAGCGAGCGGCGGGGAACCCCGGTGTGCTGCACGACGCGGAGTCGTGTGCCGGGAGTCCTGCCGCGCTGAATGAGTGGCTGAGCGGCCGGACCGCGTGAAATCGCAGATTTCTTCGATTTACCCTGCGTTGCCGATCTTGCCCGAAGAATCATTGACATCTCTTTTGTCTCTTCGGGGTGCACGCAGTCCACGCGGGTCTACCCTGCTCTCCATTGGCATATGCGAGGGGTTCTTAGGGGGACTGAGAACATGCCGGGGGATTACGACGCCTTACTGGAGGTCCTGGACTTCACGAAGGGCGAGGGGGGCGCGCCGCGCTGGAGCTGGCGACTCACGTACGGCCGCGGGTTACGGGACCCGGTGCAGGGAGACGTCGACCTGAGGCCGGGCGAGGGCGGGGAGAACCATCCGGACAACTACCGGTTCCTGACCGACCCCTACGACTTCATGACGCGCAAGGCGCTCGACGACGTAGGAGAGGAACGCAACCTGCGCCAACTGGGCAACTGGCTGCGTACGTCGGTGGTCACCGAGCCCATCTGGCGGGCGCTGCCCACGGGACGGCCGTCGACGGTGCTGGTTCGACTGGACGGCGACGGCCCGGAGCGCGAGGTCCTGCGTTACCCGCTCGCCCTGGCAGCCGATGAGCGCGGCTCCCTGGCGCAGCAGCACCTGACCTTTGTCTACGACGTGCAGGACAGGAACGCTCCGGCAGCGGTCGATCTGGCCTACCGGGCACAGGACAACTCGCCGCTCCATATCGTCGGCGTCTTCAACCGCACCGAGGCGGGGGAACCGCTGGACCTGCACGCGGAGCAGACGCGCGTCTTCAAGAGAGTGCTCAGGATCGCCGCCAAAGGGGACGGCAAGGACATCACGCTGAACGCGCTTGCCTATCACGTGACGCATGCCCAGTTGAGGCAGCGAATGATGAGCGCCAGCCGCTCCAGCCACCACCAGGACAGCAGGCCGTGGCAGATGATCCTGCACCTGGCTGATCGGGGAGCCCCGGGGAGCTGGTCCGCCGTGGACGAGACCGGCAGGAAGACCTCACTGGGCGCGGACCAACTGATCTCGATGCTGCAGCCCGGGGGCAACGATCTGAAGTTGCGGCTGGCGGTGGTCACCACCCGGCCGGCGAGCAACCCCTCGCTGGCCGATCAGTTGGAGAAGTTCGGCGTTCGCTCGCTCAGGCCGGATGCGGACGACGCCACCACGGACGCCCCGGTCTGCGACGACCAACTCCCCTTCGTGCTGGCGCGGAAGCTGGGGTGCGCGGTGCTGGCCTTCCGGCACCGGATCGCGGACCGGTCCGCGATCGACATCGTCGAAGCGGTGTACGAGAACCTGTTGCAGCAGCACCTCACCCTGCCGCGTGCCCTGGCGGCGGCCATCGAAGCGCACAGCGACTCGCTGAGACCCCTGGACATCGCGGCTCCGATCATTTACGGGGTCGACGCGTGCGGCTTGAAGGTGGAGCCTCCCGCTCGGGAGAACGGCCGACGTGACGGTGGTCCGCCACGGCAGCGTCCGGTACACCACCTCATCGGACACCACCGCCCCATGTGGACCGCCAGCGAGATCTTCTCCCAGCCCGCCGCGGGCGAGGTGAACGGCGCCGTGCTGTACGGCATGGAGGGGGTGGGCAAGACCACTTGTGCCACCGAGCTGATCAGCCACTACGCGGACGACGAGTACCGCACCCCCATTCTGCAGTATCCGCGGGACGGCGAGACGATGAGCGCCGACGCGTCCGAAGCGTTGAAGGGCTTCGTCGCCGTCCTCCTGACGGACCAGGCGATCCGGCAGGCCTTCGACCGCCGTGACGCCAGCGTCCCGGGACCCGCGGAGCTTGACGAATTCCTCTCGGACGAAACCCGCTTCGAGCGGTTGTGTCTCGATGTGGCCGAATGGCTGACCGGAAACGAGAACTCGAACGCCCTGGTGTTCCTCAGCGACGTCAAGTACCTGTTGTCGCCCGTGGTCACTCCCGGTCAGTCCCCCTGGCTGCATCCGTACTGGACCCGGCTGATCAACGCCATGGCCGTGCGCAAAGCGGAGGGCTTCCGGTTGCTGATCACCAGCCCGTACCCGCTCCGGCTGGGTCCGCGCATGCCGGACGTGCCCGTTCCGTTGCTGTCTCCCGCCGAGGCGTTCCTGTACGCCGTGAACCTGCCGCACCTGGGCAAGGTCATCGGAGCGGCCCCGGGAGCCATGCCCGACAAGAAGAAGCGCAAGCTCGTCCATGACGTGCTGTCGTTGGCCGACGGGCATCCCGGGCTGCTTGAGTACGCGAACCAGGCCGCTGTGAAAGGCGAGGACCATCTGCGGCAACTCGCCGACACGGGGATCGAGCGACTGGCGTCGGACGGACAGGGCCAGCGGCCGATGGCGTGGCGCGAGATCATGGACTGGGCCGTCGGTGCGCTGGACCGTATACCGTGCGAGGACCCTCAGTACCGGCTGTTCCTCGTGCTGTGCCGGCTCATTCCCGCGCACCGGATCCTGGAGCGTCGACAGGGCGAGCACCCAGTGCCGTGCCTGCTGTCCGAGGTCTGGGCCACACTGCACAGCAACCGGGCGCAGAGACCGCCGGTGGTGGGCGCGGAGCTGGAGAAGCTGTTGCAGGAGCTGCGGGAGCAGTCGTTGATCGACGTGGTCGAGCTGCCCGGCGGTGCCGGCGTGGGCCCGAAGGCCCAGATCCGCATTCACCCGGCGATCGCCGAGGCGGCGGCCCCCCGTGATGTGGAACTGGGCGACGGGACCTCGCTGCGGGCCGCGGTGGACCAGATCGCCATACAGCACACGGCGGGACAGGTGAAGGAGGCCCTGCGGCACCGGCTCTACGGCGGGTCCGCGGACGTGCAGCGGCTCATCCCCAAGGCGCTGCCCTACCTGGAGCGTTGCGGAGACTGGGACACGCTCCTGCTGCTCATGGCCGTACTCATGGCACGTTCTCGGAACAACGGCGGCCTGGACTCCATGATGGACCGGGTCAAATCGGTCCTGGACAAGATATCGAATGAGGACTCGACCCAGTTCACCATGGCCGCCCGCCTCCTCAATGTCCTGGAGGACCTGCGTCGCGGCGGCCATCCCGGCCTTTCGGTGCTGCTCGGCGAAGGCCCCGGTGACACCAGCGTGGACAGCTCACCGCTTGCCACGGCCATGGGGGCCGGAATTATCCGGGGTCTGCGCGACACCGGTCGCCTGCAACTGGCCAGGAAGGTGGGCGCCGACTACCTCGATCACATGAAGCACGGCGGCCCGGTAAGCCTGACGGCCAGCGCCGTCGAGACCGAGCTGCTGAGGGTGATGGTGGACCAGGGCGAGGTCACCGAGGCACTGGAGCGGACCGACGCCGTCTTCGAGGCGCTCGTCGACGTACGGTTCCGCGACGCCGTTCACGAGGAATGGGCGGACGGGGAGATCCTGCGGAAGAAACTCTTCGCCATTCGACGTGACAGCCGGCTCCTTCTGGCCGACGATCCGAACGTCGACGAGCAGGCCCGCCGCCTCTATCGCGACAGCGCTCGGGCCGCCCATCTCAGACTCGGGCAGTACCTCGAAGTCGAAGGCCCGACCGCCGAGGAGCGGCATCTGTACACCGTGGAGGGCTGCCTCACCGGCCTGGACCAGAGACTGTGTGGAGACCGGGACCAACTCAAGCGGTACGACGACGAGTTGATGATTCCGCTGGCCGCGATCGAGAGATCCGGAGACATCGTCCTGAGGGCCATGACCGACGTGGCCCGCGCACGGATTCTCCGGGAGCAGGCATGCCGGGCCGACGACGAGGGGGAGGGCATAGCGGCGCACAAGGCCAGGCAGGATGCGTGGGACTACGAGCTCAAGGCGCTGCGGCAGATGCACGCAGAGGGCACCCCGATGGACGTGGGAGCCTGCCATCGACGGATCGCTGACGACCAACTGGATTGCCAATCCGACCAGTTGACGGCGAGCACACCCGTCCACCAGATGTACGCCGCGATGATCGGCGACCTCACCGGTGCATACCTCCTTCGAGGTCGGGCACGGGACCGCGAGTTGTGGCGCCGCCGACGCGCCGCCGGTGGTGACCTGCCGACCACGTACCAGGCGCTGTGCGAAGGCGTCCGAGAGGAGCTCGGCGTGGCCCGGGGGGACCACATGCCGGGCGCACCCGACCCCGAGCAACTGCTCCGCAGGCTCGTCCACGGCGACCCGGAGTCGGCCGAATCGGAGCTGGCAGAGGTTTTTCGGAGAATTTCAGCGGATGACTAGGCTCCTTCAAGGGAGCCCCCAGATATTGGGGGTGGGGTGAATGACGCATGTCGTCCACCTGAGGATCAAGGCCGCCGGAGGAGATTCCGCGGTGGCTTATGACGTCGAGGCGACACTTATTCAGGAGAGCGGAGCCGTCAGCGAATTACCGGTGATCACTGTGCCGCTGGAATCGGGGGATCCTGGCGACACGCTGTGGAGAGATCTGGCCGGATTGTTTCCACCGGATTCCACTGCGGCATCCGACGACGGCATCGTCGCGCCGACTCTGGCGATCCTGCGTCTGCACGCTCCCGAGCTGCACGATGTCGACTGGGAGGGCCTGGCGCGCGACACGTCGGACAGGGGTCTGACGCGACCGGTCACCGTGCTGCGCAGTGAGGTCGGGGCAGGCAATTTTCAGCCGGGGGAGCAGTTGCCGTTCCACGATCTTCCGTTGCGGGTATTGGTCGTTGGGGTGGATTCGAGCGTGGAGCGGGGGACGGAACCCACGTGGCACGAGGACGTGGCCGTGCATGCCGCCCTCTCCCCGCACGCCGACCGGTGGGAGGTCGATGTGCTCCCGGGGCCAGTGAGTCACGACTCCCTTTCCGCGACCCTCAAAGAAATCCAGCCCCATGTGCTCCACCTTGCCGGAGACGCAGCCCACGACCTGCTGGTGGAAGGTTCGCAGGCTCACGACGCCCTCAATTTCTCTTCCGTACGCCTGGTGGTCTCCAGCAGCGGCGCCACCCCGCAGGAGGCGCGTCGGCTCCTGAGGCCCCATACGGAGGCGGACGCGCTGCATCCCGTGTCGGCTGCGATATCCCTGACGCCCCTGCCGGGGCACACCCGTGAGATGTGCCCGTCGGTCCAGGCGCTGTACGGGGCTCTGGCCGAGGGGCGGAGCCTCGTCGAGGCGGCGGCCCGCGCCGTCGAGGGTGAGGAGGGCCGGTTGGCCGCGACCTCCGTCACGGCCAACCGTCTCCCGGACCAGGTGTTGCCCCGATGCCCCACTCCGGCCGCCGAGCCGTCCGGCACCGACCTGGGCACGGACCCGGACGACGACCACTACGAACCGCTGATCGGGGCCACCGACCGGGTCGCACAGCGCAGAACCGCCCTGGACTTCCTGGAGTCGGGAAACGAACTCAAGAAACTGATCGTGTTGTCCGGGAACGGCGCCGAGGACCCGATCGGGACGACCTGCCTGATGCTCTCCCTGAAGCGCGTCTGGGAGAAGCGGCCTCGATCCCGGGCGCTCTACCTGAACTTCAAGGAACTGCGCAGCGATCTGCCGCCCCGGCCCGCCGGCGCCCCGCCGCCACCGCCGCCGAGCGTGCTCGTCCAGACGGTGGCCCTGCTGATCCAGAGCGTCAGGAGGGACAGCAGGCGCACTGGCGGCTGGAACGTCGACGACGACCTCGAAGTCCTGGCCGGCAAGGTCGACGCCATGCGGCAGGGCCAGATCAGCGGGGAGAGAAGAGTCGACCTCGCCGCGATGCGCGAAGACCTGCTGGAGAGCGCAAAGGACCTGGTCGTCAATGTGGCACCGCCCGGCATCCACCTGGTTCTGGCGCTCGACCACTTCGCCGAGACCGGTGCCGAGGGTCCAGGCCTGGTGACCGATCTGTTCAACGTCGTGCTCCACCGCGGCCGCGCCGTGAGCGTCGTGGCGACTGCGAGGAAACCGGATGCGGAAGCACGCGCATGGCTCGAACGCTTCAACGCCACCCGTCACCCCATCGAGCTCCATCCGTGGCCGCCGCTGCGTGCCGGATCGCTGCTGCGTGAACTCGGCGAGCAGTTGGGATACGACTGGCACAACAAGGAGGAATGGCGCGACATGGTGCGCACGAACCTGGTAAAGATCACCGGGGAATTCGGGCCCACATTCTTGAACGACGTGCACTGGGCCGCCGTAACAAAGTTCGGCTGAGAGGGGGCGAAGGGTATGGGGTTGGGGTCACGCGCCCTGGAGGTCGGGGGCGACACGTACGAGGAGCCGTACCTCCTCTTCCGCGGTTCACGCGAACGCGATCCGGTGCGCTACGAAGTGCTGAAACGCTGCGGTCTGATGACCTGCGTCAGTCCGTCCGCCTTCGCCGCCGCGACCGGCGACCTCAACTACCCCTTCGACCAGTTGAGGCGGCGCGTACTCGTCAACTACCCCGCCGAGGCCGGCTGGTTCCAGATCAACGAGAAGACCCGGATGGGTGCTTGGGCGGCCTGGTGGCGGGAAGCGGATGGCATCGACCCGAGCACCGGCCGCCCGCCCGGCATGGCCGAGACGGCGCTGCGACTGGCTGACCATCTCTCCACCGTGAACGGGGACACCGCGATGGTGCAGCGATTGCGGCTGCTGGCGGTGGCGGGGGGCAGGGAACAGGCGATCGGCCACTTCGACACGTGGTACGCGGCGTTCGAACGGGTGGCTGACTTCACGGTCTGCCGACGGCTGGCGCAGGCCGTCGCGCCGGACGACCTGGGGGAGTTCGCCGCCGACGGGATCTGGAGTGAACTGCTGGACCGTCGCCGACAGGCCGAGCGGCGCCTGGCGCTGAGCGTGGGGTTGCAGGAGCACTTCGAGCAGACCAGGGACTATCTCTCCCGCCCGGAACTGGAGGGCATCCTGGAATCGGCGGTCCTCGGCACCGAACCGTCGCCCCCCGGACCACTTACCGAGGGCATCGCGCCCGGCCCACCCCGGGTGATTCACCTGCACGCTCCCGGCGGCATGGGCAAGAGCACGCAGATGGCCTGGCTGGTGGCCCGGCACGGTGCTCAGCAGGAGCCTCCGGTGCTGTCCGCCGTGTGCGACGTCCAGACGCTGGTCACCGACCGTCTCCTCGCTCGCCCGGCGTTGTTGCTGGTGAAGGCCGCCGACCGGTTCCTGGAGCAGGCGCTCGCCGTTGGCCAACGGGCGGGGAGGTTAGGGAAGTTCTGCCGGGACTACGGGGACTACCGCCTCGAACTCGACCCGAAGTTCGATGCCCCCGACGACACCCCCTACCACTGGAATTCCGCCCCGCCTCCTGATCGTCTGGTCACGGACTTCATCGACGCGCTGCACGACTGCGCACCGGCACCCCTACTGCTGTGCCTCGACACCACGGACGAACTCCTTCAGGCGAGCGCGGCCGAACTGCGAGATCTGCTGCACCTGCTCGGTGAACTCGTACGAAAGATCAAATGGCTACGTGTGGTGCTCTCCGGCCGGGCGGATGTCACCGAGAGGCCTGTCTTCCGCGAGGCCTTCAAGGAAGTGCCGTGGCGGGCCCTGGAGTTGACACCGTTCACGGTGCCGGAGGCCAACCGCTATCTCCGGGAGATCCGCGGCATCGCGGCCGGGCAGGCCGAACGCATAGTGAGTGTGTGCGAACAGGACATCGAAGGGCCGCCCGGCTTCACTCCCCTTGTCCTCGCGTTGCTGGCCGACACCCCCGCCGAACTGCCGTCCGCCACCAATGAGTCGTTCACCCTGTTCGTGGTGGACCGGGAACTGAAACACATCAAGCACGAAGAAGACGACCGCACCTACCGTGCCCTTGCCTACTGCTCGGTCGCCCGCCATCCCACACGCGACTACTTCGCCACGGTTCTGGTTCCGTTGCTGTACCCCGATCACCGACCCGGCGGCGGGGCTTTGGCGGACGAGAATCCCATGGAGCTGTGGGACAAGCTGATCAAGTACGCCAAACGGTCGGCGTGGATCAAGGCCGAGGAGACACGCCTGTTCGTGCATGTGAACGTCCGGCGCGAACTGCGCCAGGACATGCGTTCGCACCCGGAGCAGTGGAAGCAGCTCCACCATGACGGCATGGACCGCTGCGAAGAGCTGGCCGAGCGGGCGCGCAGGGACAAGCGGTACGAGGATGCCGCCGGATGGGTCGCCGAACAGGTCTACCACCAACTGCACGACGCGGGCGCGCGTCCGTCCAGCCATCAGGGCAAGCTGCGGTCGGCGATGGAGACCTGGCAGCATGAAGTCGCCCGCGCCTGGCAACGAGGATCCTCCCGTGCCGTGATCGACCTGGCCGACCGGCTGCTCAGCGCGGATCTGGAGACGCCGGAGAGCGAACGCGAAGGCCTCGGCAGGCCCGACCCCCGGGTGATGCCGCTTCAGCTCTGGTATGACATCGCGTTGGAACGCGCCTATGGCGAACTGCACGCCTTGCTCTACGACGACAGGCGTAGCTGGTGGGACGTCAAGCGCTATCTGAAACTGGCACGCAAACGGGGCGACATGACCGCCGAGGGCGAGCCTCCGGTACAGCGGGACGGGCGTCGTGAGGACCTGATCGCCGCAGCCCTGGACCTGCACGAGGGGGTGCGTACCGATCCTGCCCGGATCGGGGCGGCCGACGGCGGGCTGCGCCGCGTCATCGACGAGTACACCGATGGCACCGGAACGCACGACAGCCTGGACGATCTCTGGACCACCGACGCCCGGCTCCTGTTGGCCAGTTGCCGGGTCCGCATCGGCCGCACCGAGGAGGACGGCAGCCGCAGCCACGCACAGGCCGAGGTCGCGTTCACCAAGATGTTCGACACCGCGGTGGCACGAAAGGCCCCGCAGGCACTTATGGTCGCCCGGTACGCGGTTCAGGACTGGCAGATGGCGGACCGCCCGGACCGGGTACGAAGCTGGCTGTTGCGGTACGAGGACCAATACCGGGCGCAGCACCGGGAGCAGACGGGCCGGACACCGGACTGGGTGTTGCTCACCGCAGCGGAGGCGGAACTGCGGTCGGGATCACCGGTGTCGCGGGAACTGCCCGGAGGCTCGGACCTGGACGTCGTAGCACTGCGCGCCGACATTCTGCGGGCCAGGTCTCACCTGCTGGCCGGTGAACCGGAGAAGGCCGACTCCCTGTTGCGGGAACTGACCCTGCCGGCGGTCTCGGGGCAGGTGGAGGCCGCGTCGGCATTCGACACCCTCATGGTCCTGGCACGGGCCAACGCCGAAATGCTGGAGCTCCAACAGGCCGAAATCTACGCCGAGATGGCCATGAACCGGGCCCCCGACGACGAGGGTCGGCTGTCGGTGCTGGCACTGCGCGCCGCCACCGCGCTGGCCGTCGCCGGAGACCTGTCCCTCGCCGACCGGTGGATCGCCCGGGCCCGGCCGCTGCGTGAGGACCCGCGCGGCGCGGCCGGCACAGCCCTCAACCGCGTGGAGTGTGCCCTCCTGCACCGTTGGGGGCGCACGGACGAGGTGGCCACGCTGCTGGACCGCTGGACGGCGGAACTGCGGTCCCGCTGCGACGGCTTGGGCCGGCAGGACCCACCGACCCCGGCCGAGTGGCTCGCGTACGGGCTGCACGCCCTGGTGTGCGGGCCGCCAGAGAAGGCGAAGGAATACCTCGCCACGATCACGACCGCGCTGGAGTCCGTGCCCGAGACCGGCCGCAGGCTGATGCTGCTCGCCGACGAAGTACGGCTGTACGGACCGGTGGTGGATGGGCCGCTGCTCACCGACAAGCCGCGTGTCGACGCCGCCGGGCGTCTGCTGGCCAGGAGCCGCCCCCAGAGCGGTGAGAACCGGCGGGCGACCGGTCTGGCAGCCCTCTGGTCGGCCCAGATGCACGCTCGGCTGCTGGGAGCCGGACCTCGCGTAACGGCAGACATGCGCACCGCCGTCGAGCAGTTGGGCAGGGGCAACGGACAGGTTCGTGCCACCTGGCTGCAGTTGCACCGCCTGCTGCCGATGGACCTGGCGCCCGACCCGCTGCCGCCCGCCGACGACCATGAGGAACAACGGCCCGTACTGCGCGCTGCGGACCTGCTGGCCCGGGCGGGACGGTGGCGGGTCCGCAAGACGGCCCTTCAGGTGGCCGGGCTCCTAGGCCCGGCCACCGGCACCCCCACCGAATGGCATCTGCGGGCCGCCCGGCACGGCGGCAATGTCGGCATGTCCGCGGACGCGCTGGCCGAGCGGCTGCACAGGCCGCTGCTGGAGGAGTCCCGCCGCCAGAACCTTCAGTTCGCCCTGCAGCGGATCGGACGCTACCCAAGCGGGGGTCTGCCGGAGGGCAGGCCCGACGAGGACTGGCGCAAGGCGTGGGCGGCACTGGGGAGGGAGGCTCCGGAGGGAGGCGTCCCGTCGCATCTGCGGCAGGCCGTGCGGGCGGCTGCCACCGAGCGGCCCGTCATCCAGGTCGAGGTCGACGTGCAGGGCGCCGCTGCAAGCGGTGCTCCCGAGCCCCCGCTCGGTGCCACGGCATCGTCCAGGACGACCGGCGGTCCGGTCGTCTGGCGGGTGAAGGAGGACTTCCTGCTCTCCGGTGACGACTTGGAGGTCGGTGAGGGCGGGCGGGTCGACGTCATCCTGCTGCACGGTGAGATGCGGCCCTTCGACCAAGGTGCGGCCCTGCGCCTGCCGGGCAGCGCGCGGTCCATCCGTCCCGAGGACGTCGACCAAGCCGTACGTCGACTGTGTGCGCGGCGGCGGCAGCCACCGCCGCTGCTGGTGCTGGACGCGCTGCCGCAGGACACGGTCGACGGCGGCGGGGCGAAGCTGCGCGACCTGTTCGCGTATCAGCTGCATCTGCTCGGCTACGTACCGGCGGTGCTGGCCACCGGCCCCGTGGTGTCCGACTCGAAGGAGACCTGGTGCGAGGCGGTGCTCCAGGCCATCGGCTTCGGCCGCACCGCAGCGCAAGTGGCGGAACGCCTTCAGCAGTTTGCATCGGCACGGCACGCCACGGGGCGCCCGGGCGCGGCCCGGATCCGGTTGCTGTCCCACATCCCGGAGGAGGAGATGTTCGGGCTCGGCCTGCTCTGAGGGCCCCCGGGCTGTCGGGGCTCAGCGCATGAGCACCCTCAGGACGAGGACCAGCAGCAGCACCAGGATCCCGCCGATGAGGAGACGGAGCGCCGAGACGATCACCTGGTGCTGGTCCAGTCCCCTTCCGTACACCCGGGCCCCCCGGGTTCGAGAACGTCTCGTCCGCGCGTTCAGGCGCAGGGCGCGGGGGATCGCCCACGGACCGAGGACGACGAAGAAGCCGGGGTGGATGGTGATCAGGCGGCGCTCGTGCTCGTCGAACATGCGTAGTACCACCGCGCGCAGCGGCTCGGGCAGAGCCGCCGCGCGCGCCCTGTCCCGCAGGAACTCGGCCCAAGCCTGCGCGGGCTTCTCGCGGGCGATGGCTTTGCAGATCAGCAGCTCGTAGAGCCACTGAAGGGCTTCGAAGGACACACGCCCCCAGGCGCTCACGCCGCCGCCCGGATCCGCGAGGCCGAGCCGGAAGTCGATCGCCTTCAGGCACGCGGCGTCGATCTCCTGCTCGCTCCAGTGGGTGGCGTCGAGGTCCAGCTGCCGGCACAGGTCTTGCCCCTCCACCAGGCTGAACGACCGGATCAGGGTCTCGACCAGGGCAGCGGCTTCGAGAGGACGGGAATCGAAAGGCGGATCCTCGACCGGGGGGTGGTGGAAACCCGGAGTCAGGGGCGGCGGTTCCAACGGTGGGCCGGGCTGTTCGATGAGCGTCTCGGTGACGGTTTCCGGCCGCTTCTCGATCGTGTCGGCGGCCGGCGCTGCCGGCTCCGTGGCGCCTTCGACGGCGTAGTCGGAGGAAGCCGGGCGCGTCGGCTTGCCCGGCGGCAGCGCCAGAGGCACGGGCCCGATCGAGTGCAGCGCCAGTTTTCCCGACAGCGATTCCGCCCGCTCCACAGGCTGCATCCGCTGCCACCGCTGAGCGTCCCGGCTCACTATGTCCAGCCCCTCCGGGCCGTACTGCTGGTAGCGGGCCACGAGCATGGACGCCGTGGTGTGGGCGGGACCGTCGGGCGCAAGCTGCCCGGCCAGGCGCAGGCGGCCGTACTCGGGGCTGCCGGGGCGCGGCCAGTCCGGCATGACGATGAGGCGGTAGGCGCCGGACTCCGCCGATTCCAGCGTGGAGAAGGACCACGGGCCGGGGATGAGGGGGCCGAGGATGTCGACGAGACCGAGCAGGGTGGCCCGCGGATGGTCGCCGAGCAGGTGCGCGGCGATGGACAGTTGCTGGGTGGGCTCGGTGAGCATCCAGGTCACCAGGTGGGTCAGGATCTCGGTGCGCGCCGGATCGCGGCCGGCCTCGCGCAGGCGTGCCGCCCCGTCGACGCCGCGGCTGCGCAGCTCCGCGAAGTTCTCGCGGTGCAGCTCCGCGAAGCTCTGGCGGTGCAGCAGCTCGCCCAGCGCCACGTGGGGGAGGTCCTCGCCCAGCGGCCAGTCGACCGGATCGAGTCCAAGGCAGAGGTCGGCAGGGAACTGGCCGGGAGCGCCGATCAGGGCCTGGCTGAGCATGTTGTCCCGGAGCAGGGCGTCGCGGGTGACAACACGTCTGACGAGCAGTTCCTGGCCGGAGGGCAGGACGTTGCACGCGACGGAGTTCAGCCCGGTGTGGACGTCGCCCGGAGGCCGCAGCATATGTCCGGCGATCTTGAACAGGCTGAGTGCCTCGGCCATGCCGAAGGAGGCGGCTACGGGGCCGAACCCCCTGTTGTCGGTGGGGTTGTCAGGGTCGTAGGCGCAGATCATCTGATCGACAGTGGAGCCGGGCGTGGGCATGACCTCACACCTTTCTGAGCCGGGTGCTGAGCGCCGGCGAGTCCAGGAGACCGCACATCTGGAAGACGGACAGCAGCGGGCCGAGGACCCGACGGGGCCGGATGCCTCCAGCGAAGGCGGTGGGCTGTCCGGCGGGCCCGGAGTGCCCGCCCGCGGCGGGCAGCACAGCGGGGGACATGCCGGTGGCCGAGACGAAGTGCAGGGTGCAGCGCCGGCACTCCATGAACGGCCGCAGCCACGGCGTCGCCTGATGGTGTGCCAGGAAGGCATAGACGTCCTGGCTCTCCTGGAAGACCTGTTCCGGGTCGGGACCGCGTTCGATACGGCGGTCCTCACGCAGCCAGTGGTCGATCGGGGGTTCGAAGCGCAGCACATCGCACTTGTTCAGCACGAGAGCCGTCGGTACGTCGCACAGGCCGCTGTCGCGCGGCAGCCGGTCCAGGACGGCGGAGAAGGTGGGATCGGCGATGCCCGCCTGCTGCTGGGGGACGCCCGCGGTCTCCCGGGCCGGGATCAGATGCTTCAGACGCAGCGCCCGCAGTGCATCGACGACGAAGATCAACGCGTCGACGCCGAGGAGGAACTCGGTGACCTTCCCGGGCAGTTGCAGCGACTCGCCGGCTATGTCGAAGAAGGCCACCGGTCGGGTCCGCCCGTTGACGGTGACCAGCAGGGCGTCGGTGAACTCCACGAAGTCCGTGGGCCTGGTGGCCGGCAGGACCCGCCCCGCCTCCAGTTCGTTGACCGCCCGGGCGAGGAAGGCGTGGTGTTGGGAGGTGTTGACCGAACGGCACCGGATGCCCAAGGAGTCCAGCCCGCCGCGACCGATCTCGGCCATCATCGCGGCCAGCAGATGGGTCTTGCCGGTACCGGACTGGCCGACGAAGGCGACGGTCAGCGGGCGGCCGAAGACGAGGTAGGGCACCGGAAGGAAGTGTGGCTGGGCGACGGAGTTGGGGCACTTGAGGAAGGCCCGGTTCAACTGGTCCTGCCGCCGGACCGCGTTGGACTCGGTGGCGGGGTTCCAGGGCGTGAGCTTGTTGGTCTGGGGATCGGACAGGAAGAGTTGCTTGTCGTCGAAGTACAGATCCTCCAGGCAGCTCGGGCAGCGCACCGGCTGCCGTGGCTGCTCGTCCGGCGTTCCGTGGTCCACTATCCGCCTTCCTCTGCCTTGCGATGACCCGTTCCCCAGCGGCCCGTCCCACCGGTGCGGGGACGGCGTCGCGCCCAGGCCGTGCCGGTCTCCTGCTGTCCGTCCGTCCTGGCGGCTGCGGCCTCGGGAGGACCGGGCTGCCGGATCGGGGGTGGTACGGGCCAGGCCTGTGGGCCCTTGTCGGCCAGGAGTTCGGCGAAGCGCCGTCGGCTCTCGCGCAGCGGATCCACCGGACGGCCCAGGTCGTCCCAGGGATCCGTGGCGGCGATGCGCCGCAGCATCGTCCGGGCGTCCGGGCGCTGCTCGGCTCGTTCGGCGAAGACGTCCTTGAGCAAGTCGTCGCGGACCGGTCCTGCCAGTGGGGGTACGCGATTGCCGGTCGGCTCACGGGAGTTGGCGACGAAGTACACCAACTGGCCCGCGCTCCAGATGTCGTCGCGGTGGTCGTTGGCACCGGTGCCCTCGCGCTGCTCGGGGGCAGCCCACGGCAGGACGCCCAGCCGCTGCCGTGGCCGGCCCACCTGGTCGGCGGTGCCGAGGTTGGTCAGCT
>Ga0170475_107688361_pt1 | contig 14686 bp, 29 predicted proteins | sample Soicark_Litter_5_FD_111474 | JGI IMG/M metagenome (GOLD analysis project Ga0170475, IMG submission 111474) | Avena fatua rhizosphere microbial communities from Hopland, California, USA. Combined Assembly of 48 SPs | reverse complement strand
ATAATCAGACCCGCGAAACTATTCTTCGCTGGTGTCCTGCTTCTTGGGTTTCTTGCTTTCCTTTTCCTGCGACTTCTCGGCGCGTTCAGCTTGTTTGACTTCGAGTTCACTGCCGAGCAGTTCAATAACGGCCAAATCTGCGCCGTCACCCTTGCGGTTACCGAGTTTGATGATTCGGCTGTACCCGCCTTTGCGATCCGCGAACTTGGGTGCAATGTCGGCAAACACTTTCTTTGCGATTGCCTCCTTCAGCAAATATGCTTGCACCTGCCGCCGCGCATGCAAACTGTCACGTTTGCCAAGAGTGATCATTTTCTCTGCAAGCGGCCGTATTTCCTTTGCCTTTGGCAGCGTCGTCATCAGTCGACCATGTTCGAGAAAAGACGTCACCAAATTGCGAAGCAGCGCGCGCCGATGCGACGTGTTGCGGCTGAGCTTACGGCCCGAGTTTCGATGTCTCATATGCTTCCTAAACGTTCTGTTCGGACGGGGCGGCCACGGGACGGCCCTGATCGTCTACTCTCATCCCAAGCGATAGCCCCATGCTTTGCAAAATTTCTTTGATTTCGTTTAAAGATTTGCGGCCGAAGTTTTTCGTCTTCAGCATTTCCGCCTCACTTTTGGTGACAAGCTCTCCGATGGTGCGGATATTCGCATTCTTCAAACAATTGTATGAACGAACCGACAACTCCAGTTCATCAACTGACTTGTTGAGGTGTTCCAGCGCCGCGTCCTGTCGCACTTCCTGCGCCTCTTCGACGGGCTCCGGCTTTTCTTCGAATTGAATAAAGATCTGCATATGATCTTTGATCAACTTGGCCGCCAACCCGAGAGAGTCTTGGGGTGTGATGGATCCGTTCGTCCAGATCTCAATCGTCAATTTATCGTAGTCGGTAACTTGCCCAAGACGAGCGGCCTCAACGAAGTAATTGACCTTGCGTACGGGCGAATGGACCGAGTCGATAGGGATATAGCCGATGCCCAGGCCTTCATCAAAATTCCGTTCGGCTGACACGTAGCCGCGGCCGTTTTGGACGCGCATTTCGATCTGAAGCGTGCCGCCCTCGCTCACCGCGCCGATATACACGTTTTTGTCGAGGATCTCGACATCGGCGTCATGCTCGATATTCGCCGAAGTGTAAACACCGGGTTGCGTGCCCTTGAGATAAATGGTCTTCGGTTCATCACCATTCAGCTTCAACGGAATTTGCTTCAGGTTCAAAATGATGTCCGTAGCATCTTCAACGACGCCCGGAATCGACGAGAACTCATGCAGCACGCCTTCGATTTTGACGGCAGTAATCGCCGCGCCTTCGATCGATGAGAGCAAGACGCGCCGAATGGCGTTACCGATTGTTGTACCGAAACCGCGTTCGAACGGCTGTGCAGAAAACTGACCATACCGATCGCTGGCGCCATCGCTGCTGACAATAAGTCTTTTTGGTTTTTGGAAACCCTTCCAGAGCATTTTTAGATTCTCCGCGAATTACTTTGAATAAAGTTCGACGATCATTCGTTCCTGGATCGGCAGATTGATGTCTTCCCGTTTCGGTAAACTCAACACTCGGCCGGTAATACCCTCCGCGTTCAATTCCAGCCAGTGAGGCATGCCGCGGCCTCCCGCCAGTTCCATAGAGGAGACAACCTGGACGTTTTTCTTCATCTTGTCCTTCACGCTGATCTCATTTCCGACTGCGACCTGAAACGAAGGGATGTTGACCTTTTTGCCATTAACGGTCACGTGTCCATGACGGACGAGTTGTCGAGCCTGGTTATGAGTGGACGCGAATCCCAAGCGGACAATCACGTTGTCTAGCCGGCGTTCCAGTTGTGCCAGGAGATTCTCGCCGGTGACGCCCTTTTGACGTGCAGCCTTCTCGAAATAAGATCGGAATTGATTCTCGAGGATGCCGTAAACGCGCTTTACCTTCTGTTTTTCGCGCAACTGTAACCCGTAGCCGACGATCTTCGCCTTTCGGCCCTGACCATGTTGACCCGGGGCGAAGTTCCTCTTCTCGATGGCGCACGAAGGCTTGAAGCAACGTTCGCCTTTGAGGAACAACTTCATTCCCTCGCGACGGCACAAGCGACAAACAGGACCTGTATATCTAGCCAAACACGTCTCCTTATGGATGAAAAAATCTGCTGCTTAAACTCTTCGCCTCTTCGGCGGCCGGCACCCGTTATGCGGAATGGGCGTGACATCCCGAATTGCACGGATCTCCAATCCAGCGGTTTGCAACGCGCGAATCGCTGAATCGCGGCCCGACCCCGGCCCTTTGATATTCACTTCAAGAGAACGCATTCCTACTTCTCGGGCTCGATTGGCAGCCGTCATTGCGGCTTGTTGCGCCGCGAACGGGGTGCCTTTCCGCGAACCTTTGAATCCCAGCGAACCTGCACTGGACCAACACACGACGTTGCCCTCCAAATCACAGATCGTTACAACCGTGTTGTTGAACGTCGCCTGGATATGAGCGGCGCCGCTGGGCACGATTCGTTTCTCTTTTTTCTTTGTAACCTTCTTTTTCGGCTGAGCCATCTAAACTCCGTTTCGAATCCCGAATTATCGCTAGGTTTTTGCCGATGCCTTCTTCTTCACAGCGACCGCGCCACGGCGGGGTCCCTTTCGAGTCCGCGCATTGGTGTGCGTGCGCTGCCCGCGAACCGGCAAGCCGCGGCGATGGCGAAGGCCGCGATACGACCCGATTTCCATCAGCCGCTTAATATTGAATGAAACATCTTTGCGCAAATCGCCTTCGACCGTCTGCTGCTCTTCAATTCCTTGCGGATCTTATTGATTTCGTCGTCGTTCAGTTCCCGGACCTTCGTGTCCGGATTGATTCCCGTGCCGCTCAGAATGATGTTCGATTGCGATCGGCCGATTCCATAGATATACGTCAAGGCGATTTCCACTCTCTTGTTCGGCGGAAGATCCACGCCCGCGATACGCGCCATTAGAAAACCTCCACAATTTTCGGATTTCTCATAATTATCCCTGTCTCTGCTTGTGCTTGGTGTTCACGCAGATCACGCGCACAACGCGCTTGCGGTGCACAATTTTGCACTTATCACATATCTTCTTTACGGATGCCCGGACTTTCATGACGTTTCCCTTCGCATGTTTACTTGTATCTGTAGACGATCCGCCCTCGCGTCAAATCGTACGGGGACAACTCAACGGCGACTTTGTCGCCCGGAAGAATTCGGATGAAATTCTTTCGCATTTTCCCTGAAATATGAGCCAACACCTGATGCTTGTTCTCGAGTTCGACTCGGAACATCGCATTTGGAAGCGGTTCGACGACAGTTGCGATAACTTCGATCGCGTCTTCCTTAGGCAAGAGATTTCTTCCCTTGATTGCCCACAGGTGCTGTCGCTTCCTCTGCATCAACAATCGATAGAATTTCTGCGGTCACTTATGAAATCGGTCTCATGCCATTAACCTGGTAGTAACATCCTTTTTTTTGATAGTGATCCACGAGCGGGTACGTTTCATCGTTGTACTGCTTAAAGCGCTCTCGAATCAGGTCCTCGCGATCATCCGAACGCGTCACCAGTTTTTTACCGCATCGATCGCAAACCCCACGGGTGAGTGGGGCCCGGCTGTACTTGTTGTAAATATCCCCGCAACCCGGACACATTAACCGGCCCACGAGCCGATCAAGGATGCTTACGGCATCGGCAAAGATCTCAATGACGAAAACCTGGTCCCCCCTGCGAAGCTTCTGTTCAAAGACTTCCGCCTGGTTCACCGTTCGAGGATACCCGTCGAGAATGAAGCCGGCGCTGCAATCGTCCGCAGCGATTCGCTCGGCAACGATCCCATTGACTATCGCATCATCTACAAGATGGCCGCTGTCCATGCGCTCGCGCGCGTCTTTCCCAAACGCCGTCTGCCGGGCAATGGCGTCACGCAGCATGTCTCCGGTCGAAACTTGCGGAATATTCAATAATCGCATGATCTCTTTTGCTTGCGTGCCTTTTCCAGCTCCAGGATGGCCTAACAGCACGACAATCTTTCGGGCCATTAACCTCGTCTCCCGCGGACGCGGCTCTTCTTCAGGAATCCGTCGTAGTGACGCATGATCAACTGCGATTCGACCATCTGGATAGTATCCATTGCAACGCCGACAACGATCAACAGCGAAGTCCCGCCAAAATAGAAGTTCACGCGCATTCCCTGCGTTACCCAAAGCGGTAGCGCAGCATCCAGACTCACGCCGATAAACGGGAGATTCTGGACGTGGAAGCCGGTAATCATGAACTCCGGAATGATTGCGATCAAAGCGAGGTACAACGCGCCGACCAGCGTGATTCGCGTCAGAATTGAATTTACATACTCCGCCGTTCTCTTGCCCGGCCGAATTCCCGGAATGAAACCGCCGTACTTTCGCATATTGTCTGCTACTTCATTGGGGTTAAAGATGATCGATGTGTAGAAGTAGCAGAAGAAGATAATGCCCGCGACGTACAAGAGATTATAAAGCGGCTCGCCGTAACGGATCGCATCCGTGATTCTCTGCAGAAATCGGTTATCGCGCGCAACCAGACCAAAGGTCTGCGGAAACGTGAGAATTGACGAGGCGAAAATCACCGGAATGACGCCCCCCGTGTTAACGCGCAAAGGCAGGTGTGTGGATTGCCCGCCGAGCACGCGACGGCCGACGACGCGCTTGGCATATTGCACGGTAATCCGCCGCTGACCTCGTTCGACCAGTACGATGAACGCGACCACGACAATCATTACGGCCACGAGAATCAGGGCGACTAAAACCGACCATTCTCCAGTGTTGATTTTGTCGTAGACGTCGATGATCGCTCGCGGCAAGCCGACCACGATGCCCGCAAAAATGATCAGGGACATGCCGTTTCCGATGCCGCGCTCAGTAATTTGTTCCCCGAGCCACATGATGAATGACGTTCCCGTCGTCAACGTCAGCATCGTCATCAAGATGAAACCAAATCCCGGATTGATGACGAATTGCCCCTGATTCTGAATGGCCACAGCGATTCCAGCCGACTGTACTGCGGCCAGGACAACGGTCAGATATCGCGTATAGGTCGTGATCTTCTTGCGCCCGAGTTCGCCTTCTTTGGAAAGCTTTTCCAGGTACGGCCACACAACCGTCAACAACTGCAGAATAATTGACGCGGTGATGTAGGGCATGATGCCCAAAGCAAAGATTGTCAGCCGGCGGAAACTGCCTCCGGAAAACAGATCTAAAAACCCGAAAACAGTGCCCTGGTTCTGTTGAAAGAACTGTTCCAGTGCAGCAGCATCAATTCCGGGCGTCGGAATATGCGCGCCGATCCGATAGACGGCCAAAAGCGCAAGCATGAAAAAGATGCGCTTACGCAAGTCAGCAATATTGAAAATATTCTTAAGAGCTTCGCCTGAAATCACTGCGTAATCACCTCGGTGGTGCCTCCGGCGCCTGTAATCTTCTGTTTGGCGCTCTCAGTGAAATAATGAGCGGATACATGCAGGGCGCGGTCGATCTTTCCATCGCCCAGAATGCGCAATCCGTGTTTGCCTATTTTCTTAACTAAACCAGAGGCGACAAGCTCCTGCGGCCCGATTTTGGAATCCTTTTCAAAGCGCATCAAATCGCTGACGTTAATCGCGGTCGTCTCTTTTCTGAATGGTTCGTTCGAGAATCCACGCTTTGGAATACGGCGGTGCAGCGGCATTTGACCGCCTTCAAAACCACGCTTCTGCGATGTTCCGGAACGAGACCATTGCCCCTTATTTCCTCGCGTCGCCGTTTTTCCGTGTCCGCTTCCGGGACCACGGCCGATTCTCTTCCGTTTATGGGTTGCGCCCCGATTCGGCTTGACCGTATGAATTCCTGACATGTCCCTTACTCCACGATTCGAACGAGATGAGGCACTTTCGCGATCATTCCTCGGGTTTCGGGCGTATCCACGACTTCGCGAATCGTGTTCAGTTTAAGGAAACCAAGCCCCTTCACCACCAATTTCTGGTGAACATCAAACCCGATCGCGCTGCGGAAGTACTGAACTTTGATGCGCCCCGGACCAGACGCTGCCTTTGCCTTCTTCTTCTCTGCCATTTGTTTTCTACCCTAAGATTTCTTCCAATGGCTTCTCACGAAGCCGCGCTACTTCATTGGGATCTCTCAAATTCTGCAATCCATCGAACGTCGCTTTGATAACGTTGTGCGGATTCGAGGTTCCGATCGATTTAGTGAGGATATTTGAGACTCCCGCCGCCTGCATGACCGCCCTCACCGCACCGCCCGCGATGATCCCGGTACCCTCTTTTGCCGGCTTCAAGAGAACGCGCCCTGCGCCAAACAATCCCATCACTTGATGTGGAATCGTGCTCGCCGTCAGCGGAACGCGAATGAGATTCTTCTTCGCGGCTTCGATTGCTTTGCGAATCGCCTGCGGTACTTCCTTCGCCTTGCCGCTGCCGTAACCGACGTGACCGCTTTCATCGCCTACGACAACCAGTGCGCTGAAGCTCAGGTTTTTGCCGCCCTTTACCACTTTGGTAACGCGGTTGATGGAAACGACGGTGTCTTTCAATTGCAGTTGCGATGCGTCGATGCGTTTAGTAATCACTCAAGTAACCTCATCAGAACTTTAGTCCTGCTTCCCTGGCCGCTTCGGCAAGAGCCTTTACACGGCCGTGATAGATATACCCGCCCCGATCAAAAACGACGGCCTTAATGCCCTTATCCAAGGCCCTTTTCGCCACGATTTTTCCAACTTCTTTAGCTGCGGCGATATTTCCGCCATTTTTCACCGCGCCCTTGGTTTCGGCATCAACCGTTGACGCCGCAGCGACAGTCGTCCCGCTCGCATCGTCGACGATCTGTGCATATATATGCGCGTTGCTGCGGAAAACACACAGGCGCGGCCGAATTTCGGTGCCGCTGAGAACTTTGCGAATCCTCTTATGAATTCGCAACCGAACGTCGTTGGAATCGCCCTTGGCCATTACTTACCTCCCGCCTTTCCGGCTTTCTTCTTGAGCCGCTCACCGGTGTAGCGGATGCCTTTCTGCTTGTAGGGATCTGGCTTTTTCAGACCGCGAATATTGGCCGCAGTCTGCCCCACCAACTGACGATCGACTCCAGAAATGACCACATGGGTCTGTTTGTCCACCGTGATGGCGATTCCCGGCGGAATGGGATACTCGATGGGATGTGAAAACCCGAGCGTGAACACGACCGAGTTTTTTCGCGCTTCCGCGCGATATCCGACGCCGACAATATCCAGTTCTCGAGTAAATCCTTCGGTTACGCCTCGAACCGCATTCGCGACGAGCGCGCGGGCGAGACCATGAAACGCGCGCTGAGGACCGCTATCGTCCTGGCGTACAGCCACGAGGTCTTTATCGTTTTTCTCCCAACGTATTCCCGGGGGCACCAGGCTCGTCACCGTACCCTTCGGCCCGGTCACAACAACAGTATCCGTCTTGATATCGATTTTGACCTTGTCCGGAAGGGGAATAGGTTTCTTACCAATTCTTGACATATTCCCTCTCTAATAAATGTTGCAGAGAAGCTCGCCGCCAAATCCCTGCTTGCGCGCCTGTCTGCCGGTCATCACGCCGTGAGACGTGGTCACGATGTTGATGCCAAGGCCGCCGAGAACCCGCGGGATCTCGTTTTTGGCAACATACACGCGGCAGCCGGGGCGGCTGATGCGTTCAATATTCGTGATTACTTTTTCACCCTTCGGTCCGTACTTCATAAAGACGGTCAGAAAGTTTCGCCCGGCTTCATCAGCGGTTTTGAAGTGTGAGATGTAACCTTCTTCCTTCAGGATGCGCGCGATCTCCACTTTCAGCCGGGACGCCGGCATATCCACTTTCGGATGCCTGGCCTGAGCGGCATTCCGGATACGCGTCAGCATGTCTGCAATCGGATCGGTCATATTTCCCCTCTGCTCCTACCAGCTCGATTTAATGACGCCGGGCACTTCACCGGCGAGCGACAAATGCCGAAAACAGATACGGCAGAGCTGGAACTTTCTCAAAAAGCCTCGCGGTCGGCCGCAGCGTCTGCAACGGCTGTGATAACGCACGGCGAATTTCTTCTTCTTTGCTTCTTTGGCAACGGACGAAGTACGAGCCATCTCTAATCTCCTATTGTTGTCTGAACGGCAAGCCGAGCTGCTTCAGCAGTTCGCGCGCTTCGTCGTCCGTTCGCGCTGTGGTCACGATCGTCACGTTCATGCCGCGGATTTTGTCCACTTTTTCGTACGGAATTTCCGGAAAGATCAATTGATCCCGCAATCCCAAGGTGTAATTGCCCCGGCCGTCGAATGACTTCATCGAGACGCCGCGAAAATCACGCACGCGGGGTAAAACAACGTTCGTCAGTCGATCCAGAAACTCATACATGATCGCGCCGCGCAGCGTCACAGCAGCGCCGATCGGCATATTCTGACGCAGCTTAAAATTGGCAATGGACTTCTTGGCGCGGGTAACGACCGGCCGCTGACCGGCGATGCGGCCGAGCTCGTCGGTTGCCGAATCTAATATCTTCGCGTTCGCGATTGCCTCACCGAGCCCCATGTTGATGACGATCTTTTCGAGCTTCGGCACGGCCATAACGTTGGTGTATTTGAAATGACTCATCAACGCCGGAACAATTTCCTTCGAATACCGCACTTTGAGACGAGGCGGTTCGACGGGACCCTTTTCCTTCTTTTGTTTGGGAGCGGCAGTCTGCGGCGCCGCGGGAGCCGGTTTCTTTTCCTTTTTTTCCTTCTTACTCACGAGATCCTCACTCGATAGTATTCCCGCATTTCTTACAGGCCCTCACTCTTCGGCCATCTGCGAGAATCTGGCTGCCAATTCGCGTGTGCTTCTTGCAGTTTTTGCAAACCAGCGCCACATTGGAAATGTGAATCGATGACTCCTTTTCCACGATCCCTCCCTTGATATTCTTTTGAGGATTGGGACGCGTGTGGCGCTTGATCATCTGGACGCCTTCAACCACAACTCTCTGCTTGACTGGATTGACGATGAGAACGCGACCGCTTTTTCCACGGTCTTTCCCGCGGAGAACGTACACTTCATCGTTTTTCTTTATCGGAGCGATCGTCGCCATCAAATCACCTCCGGCGCGAGTGAAACAATCTTCATAAATTTCTTATCGCGCAGTTCGCGGGCAACGGGACCAAATACGCGCGTGCCGACGGGTTCGTGGTCATCATTGATAAGCACAGCGGCATTCGTATCAAATCGAATGTACGTACCGTCCTTGCGTCGTGTCTCTTTTCTGGTGCGCACAATCACGCACTTGACGACTGATCCCTTCTTCACGTTGCTGTCTGGACTCGCCTCTTTAACTGAAGCGGTAATGATGTCGCCCAAGCCGGCCTTGAGACCCGTCGATCCGCCGAGCGGCAGAATACACGATAGTCTTTTTGCACCCGAGTTGTCCGCCACCTCGAGGATGGTTCTCATTTGAACGGGCATGGTCTAATTCCCCTTACTGAACGGGAGCGGCGATAACCGCTGTCCGAATGACTTCTTTTAATCTCCAGCGTTTGCTCTTACTCAACGGCCGACTCTCGACGATTCGCACCATGTCGCCTTCTTTAGCCTTTTTATGTTCGTCATGCGCCAGGAACTTCGAACGTTTGGTAACGATCCGCTTGTAAATCGGATGCGCAACGCGACGACGCACTTCGACGACAATGGTCTTTTGCATCTTTGTGCTGGTGACGATGCCGACCTTTTCCTGACGATGGCGCGTTTCTTTTTCGGTGGTCGCGGAAGTTGCTTCAGTTGCTTCAGCCATCTATTGTTCCTTTGCCTTCTCACGAAGAAGCGTCAGCACGCGTGCTCGGTCTTTACGCAACTCACGGATCTTCTTTAACGTTTCGGTTTGTCCCATCGCCCACTGCAACCGCAATCTAAAGAACTGCTCCCGCATCTCGACATCCTGGCGCTGAAGCTCTTCTTCCGACATATCTCGTAGCTTATTAACGCGATCAGCGGATTTCATTCGGTTCCTTTCTCCAGGCGCATGACGAACTTTGTCTTCATGGGCAGCTTCGCAGCAGCCAGACGCATCGCTTCGCGCGCGACGGATTCTTCAACGCCTTCCATCTCGTACAGCACCCGACCCGGTTTCACAACGGCGACCCAATACTCCGGCGCGCCCTTGCCTTTACCCATTCGTGTTTCGGCCGGCTTTTTCGTGACGGGCTTGTCGGGAAAAATGCGGATCCAGATCTTACCGCCGCGCTTGACGAAACGGGTCATCGCGATTCGGCCCGCCTCGATTTGCCGGTCTGTAACCCAAGCGGCGTCCAACGTCTTCAGCCCGTAATCCCCGAACTCCAGGGACGAACCTCGCCACGCCTTCCCTCTGTTCTTGCCCCGCTGCTGTTTGCGGAACTTTACTTTTTTAGGCATCAACATAAATCAGTGTTCCCTATACTCTCGCGGCCGCCGGCCCTTGCGGACTGCGGTTCGGAAGAATTTCACCTTTGTAGATCCAGCACTTGACGCCAATGACGCCATAGGTGGTGTAGGATTGCGCAAAACCATAATCCACATCCGCCCGCAATGTATGGAGGGGCAGACGTCCTTGCAAATACCACTCGGAGCGCGCGATTTCCGCACCGTTTAAGCGGCCGCTCACACGAACCTTGATCCCTTTGGCGCCGAACCGCAGCGCCGAATCCACGGACTTGCGCATGGCGCGACGGAACGCGATGCGTTTTTCAAGCTGCATCGCGATCGATTCCGCCACCAGTTGTGCGTCCAATTCCGGCCGGTGAATTTCCTGAATATTAATGTAGACCTCGCGATTGGTCCTCTTCTGAATATCCACCTTGAGCTTGTCGATTTCCGCGCCTTTTCGGCCGATGATGATGCCAGGGCGTGATGTGTAGATGGTGATCCGAAGCTTATTGGCCATCCGCTCGACTTCAATATTCGCGACGCCGGCATGTTGTAACTGCTTCTTCAGCGCGCCCTTCAACTTCAGATCTTCATGCAGAAGACGGCTGTAGTCTCGCTTAGCAAACCAGCGGGAGCGCCACGGCTTCGTCACGCCGAGCCGGAAACCATATGGATGTGTTTTCTGACCCATTATTCACGTTCTCCAAGTTCGATGGTGATGTGACTCGTTCGACGCTGATACCGGTACGCGCGGCCCATGGGCGCCGGGCGTGTTCGCTTTAATCGCGGACCTTCATTGATGAACGCTTTCTCCACGAAAAGATCGTCCACGTCCACGTTTTCCGACTTCTGCGTTGCATTTGCCAGTGCGGATTTCACGACTTTCTCAATCTCGCTCGTCGCGCCCTTATTCGTAAATTTCAGCGTCATCAGGGCTTCATTGACGCTCTTGCCGCGAATCAAATCGATAACAAGGCGCGCTTTCTGAGGCGACATCCGAATGAACCGGCTGGTGGCTTTACTGATCATAATTATCTCTCTACGTCCTCGGCCCGCTCGGCGCCGCCGCAGTAACGGCCTTCTCTTTGGCGCCGCCTGCTGTGTGTCCCTTAAACACTCGCGTCGGCGAGAATTCACCGAGCTTATGACCGACCATATTCTCGGTAACGTATACCGGGATGAACTTCTTGCCGTTATGCACAGCGATGGTGTGTCCAACCATTTCCGGCGTAATCGTCGAGCGGCGAGACCATGTCTTGTAAACCTTGCGTTCACTCTTGGCGTTCATTTCCGAAATGGCCTTTAAGAGCGGGGCGTCGATGAACGGACCTTTCTTTTGCGACCGCATGTTATTTCGTCTTCCTCTTCACGATGAATTTATCGGTTCGTTTATTGTTCCGCGTCTTGTATCCAAGAGTCGGCTTGCCCCACGGCGTCATTGGGTGATAACCCTTCACGCGGCCTTCACCGCCGCCGTGCGGATGATCGACCGGATTCATGACGACGCCGCGCACGGTGGGACGAACGCCCATATGTCTCATGCGGCCCGCCTTTCCAATCGTGACGTTCTCATGATCGAGATTTCCGACCTGTCCGATTGTGGCCATACAGTCGACATTCACGAGACGCGTTTCGCCGGAAGGCAATTTCACGTGCGCGTACTCGCCTTCTTTCGCGATCAACTGAGCCGCGGCGCCTGCGCTGCGCGCCATCTGTGCGCCCTTCCCCGGACGCAACTCAATGTTGTGAACTGTCGTACCGAGCGGAATATTTTTCAACGGCAAGGCATTCCCAACCAGGATATCGGCCTCAGGGCCCGAAACGACAGACATTCCAACCTTTAAACCAATTGGCTGCAAGATGTAGCGATGTTCGCCGTCGGCGTACGTCAGCAATGCGATAAATGCCGAGCGATTCGGATCGTACTCGATGGTGGCGACTTTTGCGGGGATCCCCTTTTTGTCGCGCTTGAAATCGATAATGCGATAGTGACGCTTGTTACCGCCGCCCCGATGCCGCACTGTCAACTGCCCATAGTTGTTGCGGCCGCCAATTCGAGTTTTCGGCTCCAACAACGGTTTAAACGGCTCGTCGGTCGTCAACTCCTGCTTGTATTCAATTACAGTCTTATATCGGAGCGAGTGGGTCTTCGGCCTGAACGTCTTAATGCCCATTAAAAATTCTCCCCGTACTCGATCATCTTTTCGCCTTCGCGCAGCGTGACGTACGCTTTCTTCCAATCCGGCCGGTAACCGGAATAACGCCCGCGACGGCGCATCTTGCCGGGAACTGTCATTGTGCGCACGTGTTGAACTTTCACCTTAAAGATGCGCTCGACAGCTTCCTGAATCTGCTGTTTGCTGGCCCTCTCGGCCACTTCAAAGCACAGCGTGTTTTCCTGCTCTTTAAGCGTTAATCCCTTTTCCGTGATAATCGGCCGCTTGATGACCTGATATGTGCTGCTCATTTTTTCAGCACCTCCTGCAAAGCCTCGATGGCTACTTTGGTAAACACGACGTGACGAGCGTCGAGAATTTGATAAGGCGTGATCTGCAGATTCGGAATGAGCCGCACATCGCTGAGATTTCGGGATGCCAGCGACAGATTCGCATTCTCCTGGTGATCGACCACCAGTACTTTCCGATCAAAGCCGAGTTTCACCAGCGCCTGCGAAAACGCTTTCGTCTTGTGGGTGTCGAGCGTGAATGCATCAATGACGTTCAACTGATTATCGCGAAGCTTCATCGCCAGAGCGGATTTCAATGCCGCGCGAAACATTTTTCGCGGCAGTTGATACCCGTAATCGCGAGGCTGCGGACCAAACACCGTACCGCCCTTACGCCATAGCGGATTCCGGACCTCACCAACACGTGCGCGGCCAGTTCCCTTCTGCCTCCAGGGCTTGCGGCCGCTGCCGGCCACTTCCGCGCGCGTTTTCGTCTTGTGAGTTCCGGCCCGATGACCTGCGAGGTATTGACGCACGGCGTCGTGAAGCAAACCCTCATTGATCGGGCCGCTGAATACTTCATCAGCCAGATCCAACTTCCCCACAACTTCATTCTTAAGATTCTTGATATCCACTGTCGCCATATATTACCTATCGCCCGGATTTTTCGACCAAAACGTACCCGCCATTTGGTCCGGGAACCGCGCCGCGAATATAGAGAAGATTATTTTCCTGATCAATGCGCGCCACGCTGAGGTTCTGCACAGTCACGCGATCGCTTCCCATGTGACCGGCCATGCGCATTCCCTTGATGACTCGCGAGGGATATGCCGATGCGCCGATCGAGCCTGGAGCGCGATGGAACATCGAACCATGCGACGCCCGACCGCCGCGGAAATGATGCCGTTTGATCAACCCCGCAAAACCCCGCCCCTTGCTCGTACCTATGACGTGCACCCGCTCGTTGGCATTGAAAATATCGACGAGGACTTTATCGCCAGGTTTCGCTGCTTCATCGCCGTTCACGCGCATTTCGCGAAGGATCCGCACTGGCGCGACGTTCGCCTTCTTGAAATGACCCGTCATCGGTTTACCGATGCGTTTTTGTTTGACGAATTCCACAAAGCCCAACTGCACGGCGTCGTAGCCATCCGTCTGAGTCGTCTTTTTCTGCACAACGACGCATGGGCCAGCCTGAATCACGGTCACGGGAATAACGACCCCGTCATCCTGAAGGAGTTGAGTCATGCCGATTTTCTTTCCGATCAATCCACTAATCATTTTGCGTGCTCTCTTCCGAACGCCTTGATTTCCACATCGACGCCGGCCGGCAAGTCGAGTTTCATGAGCGCGTCCACGGTCTGCGGCGTCGGCTCGAGAATGTCGAGCAGGCGCTTGTGCGTGCGAATTTCAAATTGTTCGCGCGATTTCTTATCCGTATGGGGCGATCGTAAAACGGTGAACTTATTGATCACGGTGGGAAGCGGAATCGGTCCCGCGACGCGAGCGCCCGTCCGCTTTGCCGTATCAACTATTTCCGTCGCCGACTGATCCAAAACCCTGGAATCGTATGCCTTGAGCCGAATTCGAATTTTTTCGTTGAGCATTTTAGCCTACTGAACTATTTCCGTAACGGTTCCGGCGCCGACGGTGCGTCCGCCTTCGCGAATTGCGAAGCGGAGTCCCTTCTCCATAGCGACCGGCGTGATCAATTCAATCGCCAGCGACACATTGTCGCCCGGCATCACCATCTCCACCCCTTCGGGCAATTCCGCCGATCCGGTCACGTCTGTGGTCCGGAAGTAAAACTGCGGCCGGTAGCCTTTAAAGAACGGCGTGT